>Ga0208789_1000058_pt1 | contig 179730 bp, 141 predicted proteins | sample Methanotroph_Enr_FD_187368 | JGI IMG/M metagenome (GOLD analysis project Ga0208789, IMG submission 187368) | Enriched soil microbial communities from Old Woman Creek wetland in Ohio, USA - Methanotroph_Enrichment_5 (SPAdes) (version 2) | ecosystem: Environmental > Terrestrial > Soil > Wetlands...
CAGTGGCCGATCTGCTTGAACTCACTGCCCAGGGAAACAGTTTCTCCGACAAGGCTTTCGTGCATTTTAACGACCAGGCTACCGCCGGTTTCGACAACCAGTACGATGCATACAAACTTTTTGGCAACGACAACACCCTACAACTCTACAGTATGATAACCGGCGATGTACTCAGTATCAACGAATTGCCTATGGCTGGCAACGAGGTGGTTGATTTGGGATTTAAATGCAACACTACAGGCGTTTATTCCATAAGTGCTTTGGGTACCGATAACTTTTCGTCCAATGTTCCTGTTTACCTTCAGGATTTAAAACTCAATATTCAGCACGATCTCAGGTTAAACCCTGTATATTCCTTCAGCTATGAAGCCGGTGAACCCGAAAACCGTTTTAAACTCAGTTTCCTCGATGTAACAGGAATCAAGGATCCGGTAACCACTGGAATTAAAGTTTACAGTTTCGATAAAACGGTAACTATCGAAAATGCGAATCTGCTTACCGGCGAAATAAGTATTTACGACATGACCGGACGCGTACTCTTATTACAGAAACTTACCGGCCAGGCACGGACAAACATCCCACTCCAGGTTACTACCGGAATGTATTTGGTTAAAGTGCTGCTGGCAAACGGACCGGTTACCACCAAAGTACATATTCAATAACAAAATCACCGGCTTCCGGGTACAGCTTCCCGGAAGCTGTATTAACAAAAAAAAAGATAAAATCCATGAAAAAGACATTCAGAATACTGACCATACTCACCGCCCTCACTGTAATAACCTCACTCAAAGTTGCGCAGGCACAGCCTCATCCGGGTCATCAATCGGGTGGAGGCAGCACCGGTGGTGCACCTATTGCAGGTGCGCCGGTGGGAAGTGGTGAAATCTTCCTTTTTGCACTGGCAGCCCTTTACGGAGCTAAAAAGGTGTATGGTAATAAATCGGAAAAGGAGGTGTAAAAACCGCATCTTTCATTTCGGGTAACTCCCGAACATAAAAAATTGGATGTTAGTTTAATTGTTTGTTCAGAGTTAAAAAGGGTCTCCGGGAGGGGGCCCTTTTTGGTGATATTTTCAATGCTAATTTTGACTACACTATAGAATTTCCTTTATAGACTTATACTTTGTTTTGACTCTGTCAGCGCAGAATAATGGAATTTAACCGGAATCATGGTCTAAAGCAAAAACCTGTGGGAGAATATTTGCATGTCATTTGAAGAGGTCAGTAGTTTCTTATTTATAGAAAATCGCAGTTTATTAGGATAAAAAATAATTAGCTTTGCATTTCATGCTCTTCCTTTTCTCCAATGGAACACGACAAATAGATGAGAAAGCTTTTATTAATCCTATTGGTTTTACTTTCGGTAACTTCATTGTACCCTCAAGGCAATAGGGTTTTCGATAGTTTATCCAATGCATTGTTACACATAAAAGATAATAAAGCCCGGATTAAAATTTTAATTGAGCTTTCACGCGAAGAAGAAGGAAACCATCCTAATACTTCCGTCCAATATGCTACTGATGCTTATGAGATTGCGGTTCAAAATGGTTATAAACAGGAAATAATTCAATCACTATTACAGTTAGGTAAAAGCTATATTCGAACAAGCGACTATATAAAAGCAGTTGAATGGGCAAACAAAGCCCTGGAAATGGCTTCCGATCAAAAAATGGAAAAGGAGATTGCGAGTGCTAAAGGAGTGCTGTCGTTAATTTATTATGAATTAGGTGATTATGAAAAAAGCTCGAAATTTGATTTCGAAAATTTAAAATATTACGAACTGATCAATGATCAGAAACAGATCGGTTTAACATTAGGGAACATTGGCATTGATTTTATCAATCAAGGCAATTATAAAAAAGGTCTTGAATACCTGAATAAGTCTTTTGATATTGCTGTTAAAAATAGCGATTTTCATGGAATGGCATATCAGTATAATAATATTGCTGGAGCATACGCTGAGTATTATAACGATAGTAGGATAGCTCTCGGATATTATAAAAAGGCATTAGAAATAAATAAAAAGCTGGAGGACAAGCAACAGGATGGTATTTACCTGATGAATATTGGGAATTGCTTCCTGAGATTAAAAGAGAATGATAGTGTAATCGGGTATTATCAAAAAGCTGCTAACATTTTCAAAGCATTGAATAATACTTATCTACTGGCGGAATGCCAGACTCTGATAGGTAGTTATTATTTAAAATCAAATAATTTGCAGCAGAGTTTGCATTATGCAGATACCGCATTTTTAATCAGTTTTAAAAATGACTATAAAGAAAACATTAAAGCTTCAGCTGAATTATTGCACAAAATATATCTGATAAAGAAAGATACAACCAAAGCATATAGGTACGCATTGATTGAAAATCAAGTGAAAGATAGTATTGTTGTGCTACAAAACCAGAAAGAATTCTACAGGCTTGAATTTCAATATAATTATGAAAAAACCGACAAGATCAGGCAGATAGCTAGACAAAAGAAAGATACGCTGATGCTGATCCTTATACTGAGCCTTGTTTCGGGACTGATCATAACGCTGCTTATTTTATCGAGGCATCGTATGAAATCAAAAAATGTTTTTCTCGAAAAGCAATCTATCGAGAAGGAACTCCACTTTAAGGACAAGGAGCTTACTATTAATCTGTTATCACTTATCAAGAAGAATGAGTTAATAACAGATATTTCCCATAAATTATCCGATATTGGAAAAAGCGCAAAGAAAGAAGGTGCTGTTGAAGCCATCAACAAAATACACAGGGAACTCCGTAAAAATGCTGACAACAAGATGTTGAAGGAGTTTTCGTTACGGTTTCAGGAGATACACAAGGGGTTCTATGAAATCCTGATGGAAAAATTCCCCGATTTAACACAGAATGAACTTAAACTATGCGCTTTACTGCGACTGAATATGTCGAGCAAAGAAATTTCGGAGCTAACCGGACAAAGAATACCTTCAATAGACCATGCAAGGTATAGATTAAGAAAAAAATTAGGCATTTCCAATTCCGATTCAAATCTGGTCACTTTTCTTTCACAGATTTCAAGTCCCTGACATCACACTCAAATGATGTGATTCCCATAATTGACGGCGAGTCTGCTTTTCATTTAATTTCAAAATTTTCAGGCATTTAACTTCTTAGCGCATAACCTGAGTTGCATTCCCTTTTCTGCACTTGCGGTCGGAATTGACTATTCCCACCATCGCGCATGATGGTACTGCTTATTTTATAAAAATTCTATTTTTTAAATTTTATATTACGGATAATCAAGGTGTTAAAATTGTAAAGTACATATAAAATACAGTTGGTTTTTAGTATGGTTAGCAATAATGTAGGGGCGAAAAATTTTAATCTTATGTAATAGATGGTCAAATTTGTCAAAGCAAATGACTTGAAACAGCTATATGTGAATTTTCGCAACAGCCCAGAATGATTGTTTTGCGAACCTTTGATTCAGAACCTGGAGTCGCCTGGCGCGAAATAATTTTAAAAGTGAGTAATGCCTGCGTATCACTGTGTGGAAATTTCATTCACACCTTCAAATCAGATTGGCGTTCATAATTCCATCTGATCTTTAAAAAACACCTCCAGCCCTGGCATCAAGAATTAGAAAACTGGCAATAAATTAATTACAAATGAAAAAAAAGATTAACTCTTCACAACCTAAAATTTTGGATGACAACACTGATCCGGAAATTGAATTTGATAACCTCGATTATATCAAAAAGTTAGAGATACAGAATTTAATTTTAAATAAGATCATAAGTTCAAAAGCTAATAAGGGTATCATAAAAGACATTCACAGCAAGAATCAGGATTAAATAAAATTGCAGGAAAACAAATAAACACTAACTATTAACCTAACTAAAATCAAACTATGAAAAAACATCTATCATTTTCATTACTGGTAAGCCTGCTGATGGCTTTTTGCCTTAGTATTGGAACGGCCTCAGCCCAATGGGAATCGAGTGGCCCCGAAGGGGGTATTATGAGGTATTTCGCCCGGGCAGGTTCTACAACGTACGCCGTTGGTTTCGGTGCCGCAAACCCGATCTGCTCACTGCACAAATCAGTCAATAATGGAGCCTCATGGACGAAGATCAATAGTTCCACTATGCCACCTAATGTCAATGCAATAGTTGCTTCAGGCAGTAGCCTTTTTGTGGGAACAAATTCTGGTATTTTCCGATCCGATGATGAAGGTGTAACATGGACTGAAAAATCAAATGTAGTAGGGATTGGTTTCCTGGCAGTTAATAGCACTTATGTATTTGCCGCCGCACTTAACTCAGGCATACTTCGATCAGCGGATAATGGAGAGACCTGGACACTATTGAGTGCTGGCCTCACTGATTTATGGTTTTATTCGTTTGCCGTAAACGGATCTAACCTTTTTGTCGGAACGGGTGATAACTACCTCGGCGTATTCCGTTCTACTGACAATGGCGATACCTGGTCTCAGGTTAGCAACGGATTGAATTATTTTTTTGAAGGAGCCTGGTATCCTGGCCTTTCTCCAACAATTACCGCGCTTGGATTCAATGGTACCGATATATATGCAGGAACCAATGATTCGCAGGGAATCTGGAAATCGACCGACAATGGAGATAATTGGACTATACCTGATACAACTACCAGACTATATAGTCAGATATTATCAGTATCAGGCAATGGTACTGATTTATTTGCAGGTACTTTAGGTTACGGTGTTTTACATTCGGGCAATGATGGGTTAAACTGGACGATAACTAACAACGGGATTGATGTATATCGTTATGCAAAATCATTACTTATGTCAGATACTGATGTTTTTGTCAGCACAGATAATGGAATATATAAAACCTCTGACAGCGGAAATTCATGGGTGGCTTCGTATAGCGGAATCTCAATATTAGCACCAACAAATCCGGCTTTTGCCACAATTGGATCTGATGTTTTCTACGGAAGTGGAAGTTCAGGCGTTTATCGTTCCTCCGATCAGGGTGCAAACTGGTCGCGAATAAACAACGGACTCCCGGCTAATTTCAATTTTAATTCATTATATTCGACTGCTACCGATTTGTTTGCTAATAATTATGTTTCAACAAACGGAGGAAATAGCTGGGAACCCACCACCTGTGGTATTTGGATTAACCACGGGATAGGGAAATATTCTTGTGTGAATGTAAACGATGGGGTTTTCGAACACGGCCTTTATCGCTCTTATGACAATGGTGTAACATGGTCGCTCGCCACAAACGGTATCCCGTCAGCATCAACCCAAACTTATGCATCTATACATTCTGATGGTTCAAATTTATTCCTTGGAGTTTCCAATGGAGTGTACCATTCATCAGATAACGGTGATACCTGGATTGCAAGCGCAACGCCTTTCCCAAATTTTAATCTTGCTGCTTTTGGTGGTGCACAATTTGTTTCAACACCCACAGCCGACATTTATGGATTGCATGGAGGTGGAGGTGTAAGAGGGATTTACCGTTCAACTGACAACGGAGCCAACTGGGTTCAGGTTCATGATTTATTGGTTCATAAATTTGTACAAAGCGGTGGAAAGCTCTATGTTTCAGGTACAAATTTGGAATGGAATGGTACAGCGTGGATTGAAGTTCTAAGAATAATGTCTTCTCAAGACGATGGTCAAAGCTGGACAGTAATTTCCGGTAACATAAATAATCCGGTTTTACTTAGTTTGATTGCAGAAGGCCCTAATGTATATTTGTCTGTTTCCTCAGTGCCTAACTATGGCGTATTTCGATCTTCGGATAATGGATCTAACTGGATAAATATAAGTGAGGGTTTGCCGACGACACTTGTACAGGATTTACGTATCTCAGGAAATAAAATATTTGCCGCAGCCAGCGGGGCTTCAGTTTGGCAACGAAATTTAAGTGATTTTACGGCACCTTCCCAACCATCTGCTATAAACGGGTCAGCAACACCCTGCATTGGCTCAACACAAACCTATAGTGTAACCAATGTTGCAGGTGTAACCTACGCATGGCAGCTCCCTTCAGGTTGGATAATTACAGCAGGAGGAGCAACAAATTCCGTAACTGTTATTGTTGGAAACACTGCCGGTCTGATTCTGGTTATTCCTTCAAATGCTTTCGGGACAGGTTCTGCACAATATACTTTTGCAAATCCAACCACCAATCCCCCCACCCAGCCAAGCCTAATCTCCGGCTCCACCACGCCCAACGAAGGTACCATCCAAACCTACAGCGTTACCAACGATCCGGGAGTTACATATACCTGGGCATTCCCTTCGGGATGGGTTCAGACAGGTGGTGGTACAACAAACTCGGTAACTGTTACTGTCGGGAGCGGGGCAGGCAATATAGTTGTAACTCCTTCAACCCCTTGCGGAACAGGTACTGCACGCACTTTAGCAGTAACACCGGTTGCTAATTCCAAAACCCTCACCCTAACTTCTATCTTCCCCGAAGGCCTCTATGCAGGTTTAGGCACCCTCAACCAGGCCAACGACGAACTGGGCGCACACTGGCCAGCCGGTGTTGCCGACCATATTACAGTTGAACTTCACGATGCCGCCAACTATGCAACCATCGCCTATTCTGCTGCCGATGTGCCACTTAGCACAAGCGGTGCCGCTACGGTAACAATTCCTTCCACCTACAACGGCTCGTACTATATCACCATCAGGCACCGCAACAGCCTGCAAACAGTTAGTGCCACAGCTGTATCCTTTGCTGGCGGCACTATCAGCCAGTCGTTCGGCTCAACGGCTGATGTTTTTGGAGGCAACCTGGTGCAGATGACTGACCTTGGGTATGCTATTTATAGTGGCGATGTGAACCAGGACGATATTATTGACCTTGGCGATTCGGCCCCGGTTGACAATCAAGCTGCTATGGCCGGTTCGGGGTATATGCCCGAAGATGTTAACGGCGATGGCCTGGTTGACTTGTCGGATGCCGCCATTATTGACAACAACGCCGCTCAGGCTGTAGGAGCCGTTACTCCGTAATTTACTCATAAAACAACTCGTAATTAGTAACAAACTTTAAATCCGAATTCAATGAAAAATATATTTTTGAAATCAATCAAAACACTTGCATTCCTGGTGGTAGTTTTATCGGCTCTGCAGTTGAATGCCCAACGAAGGTTTACGCCCCTGGCAACCAGTGATTTTAACCTTACCCTTCAAAACGATGTACAAACGGCTGACAATGTGCTGGAGTTCGATCTTTACCTGCTCGATACGGATGCTTTGCAACCTTTCGAAATGGCTGCCGTGCAGGCGGGTATCCTTGTTAACCCTGGCATTTACAACGGGGGAACAATAACCATATCTATCGTGCCGGCATCCTCCGGGTTGTCGAATCCTGCACAGGCTCCTACCAGCGTAGTTTGGTCGCAGGTTCAAAACACTATTAAGCTAACTCCCAGGCCTGCTCCCGGAGCCGGTAGCGGATCGGTCATCAGCACCAGCGGGTTCGGAACCCGGATTTGCCGGTTACGTATCACCAATACGGTGGCTTTTACCGCTAGCTCTCAGGCCAATTTAACCTTCAACTTTACCACTTCGCCATATCCTACAAAAGTGTCGCAGTACATAGCAGGCACCAATACCGTGCTTGTATGCAATGCATCCAACAGTTTCAGCAACCTGGCCAATATTGTGCTGAATCCACCTTCAACACCTGCTACCACCACCTGGACAGGCGCAATTGATACCGATTGGTTCAAAGCCGGAAACTGGACTGACGGAGTTCCCGGTGCTATCACGCAGGTAACTGTTCCCGGTGGACTTGTTAATTATCCTACCTTGGTTTCTGCTGCCACTATTGCCGGCATCACCCTTAACAATGGCGCATCGTTCATAGGTTCCGAGTTCCTCACCACCGGCCCGGCCCTTGTGAAACGCGATATCATAAACACCAATTTCCACTTTATCAGTTCGCCTGTGGCTTCAACCACTTTTGGAAGCGTGTTCCCACTCAACCAAACCGAGGTATGGGCCCGCGAATACAACGAAACCACCGGCGACTGGGACAACCTTACCATTGCCGATTTTCTTTCGGTGGGCAAAGGCTATTCCGTACAGATGAACCAGCCTCAGACGGCTTTATTCGCAGGGGTTTTGAACAGTGCGCCCGTTACTGCCACACTGGCAAAACTAAATCCAGGTGTGGATCCTGACCGCGTGGGTTGGAATTTATTAGGCAACCCTTTTACTTCGGCCATCGATTGGGATCTCACCGACCATTCCACTATCGACGGTTCGGTTTATGTGTGGAACGGATCGCAATATGTATCGTGGAACGGGACTACAGGCGCGCTTACCGATGGGCTGATCCCGGCCGAAAATGGTTTCTTTGCCAAAACTGCGGTTAACGGCGCAACTATGTCAATTCCTCTTACTTCGAGGGTACACAGCAGCGTAGGTTTATACAAATCGTCAGTGACCAATCTTATCGAACTTACTGCCCAGGGAAACAGTTTCTCCGACAAGGCTTTTGTGCACTTTAACGACCAGGCTACCGCCGGTTTCGACAACCAATATGATGCATACAAACTTTTTGGCAATGAAAGCACTCCGCAACTCTACAGTATGATAACCGGTGATGTGCTCAGTATCAACGAATTACCTATGACTGGCAACGAAGTGGTTGATTTGGGGTTTAAATGCAACACTACAGGCGTTTATTCCATAAGTGCTTTGGGTACCGATAACTTTTCGTCCAATGTACCTGTTTACCTGCAGGATTTAAAACTCAATATTCAGCACGATCTCAGGTTAAACCCTGTATATTCCTTCAGCTATGAAGCCGGTGAACCCGAAAACCGTTTTAAACTCAGTTTCCTCGATGTAACAGGAATCAGGGATATGGTAACCGCTGGAATTAAAGTTTACAGTTTCGATAAAACGGTAACTATCGAAAACGCGAATCTGCTTACCGGCGAAATAAGTATTTACGACATGACAGGTCGCGAACTCGTATCGCAGAAACTTACCGCCCAGGCACGGACAAACATCCCGCTCCAGGTTACCACCGGAATGTATATGGTTAAAGTGCTGCTGTCAAACGGACCGGTTACCGCCAAAGTACATATTCAATAACTAAATCACCGGCTTCCGGGTACAGCTTCCCGGAAGTTTATTTATTTAACTCTATAATCCAGAAAACATGAAAAAGACATTCAGAATACTGACCATACTCACCGCCCTCATTGTAATTACCTCACTCAAAGTTGCGCAGGCGCAGCCTCATCCGGGTCATCTATCGGGTGGAGGCAGCACTGGTGGTGCACCTATTGCAGGTGCGCCGGTTGGAAGCGGTGTAGCAATCCTTATAACTCTGGCTGCGGCCTATTGTGGACGAAAAGTGTATGATGCCAGGAAAAATAAATCAGATCAGATGTAAGGTTTTCTTGATAAATAGAGATTGCCGTCTCTGTGAGAATAACCTGCAGACGACTTGTTTTAGATTGAAATTGTAAGTACACCCCATAGGTTAACAATGTCTGTTCATATAATTGCTAACCATGGGGTGACTATTTTAAAATCCGGATACTGCAAAAATTGCTCATCCGAAATAATACCAATAGTTATTAAGAATGATCCGATATTTCCTTTTTTTGCCCCAGATCCGGTACTCACGGGTGCGAATGAAAAAAGCTGATCTATAATTTCTATAAATCAGCTTTTTTTTAACCTGTACCCGAAGCCGGAATCGAACCGGCACGGCCGCAATGGCCAAAGGATTTTAAGTCCTTCGTGTCTACCTATTTCACCATTCGGGCGCCTGAAAAAAAACCTCCATGTTACTAACAGGAGGTTCTTTTGAAGCAGAGCGGAAAACGAGACTCGAACTCGCGACCCCGACCTTGGCAAGGTCGTGCTCTACCAACTGAGCTACTTCCGCATTATTAACCGTTTTGGGTGTGCAAATATACACACATTTTTTATTTCCAAAAGAGTAACTAATATTTTTTCAGTATTTTTTTTATTTCATTCAGCTTCATTAACGCTTCAACTGGAGTTAATGTGTTAATATCCAAACTCATAATATCATCTCTGATGCGTTCCAGAAGTGGGTCTTCCAACTGGAAAATACTTAATTGAATTTCCTCCCCTTTTTTGTCCGGCATCAATGTAAGGCTTCCATTTTCCTGATCGTCAGTTACATGCTTCTTTTCGAGCTGCGACAGGATATTTGTTGCCCTCAGTAACACACTGCCCGGCATTCCGGCCATTCGGGCAACATGTATCCCGAAACTATGCTCACTTCCACCAGGAGTGAGCTTGCGCAGAAAGATCACTTTCTTTCCAATCTCCTTTACTGCAACATGAAAATTACGGATTCGCGGCTTGCTTGTTGCCATCTCATTCAGCTCATGGTAATGTGTGGCAAATAATACTTTGGCATGGAACAAAGGATGGTCATGAAGGTATTCAGTTATTGCCCGGGCAATAGAGATTCCATCGTAAGTACTTGTTCCACGACCAATTTCATCAAGCAAAATCAGACTGCGGTTCGAAATATTATTGAGGATACTCGCTGTTTCATTCATTTCTACCATAAAAGTTGATTCACCTGAAGTAATATTGTCAGATGCGCCCACACGGGTAAATATTTTATCGACCATCCCGATTGTTGCAGCTTCAGCGGGTACAAAACTTCCAATCTGTGCCATCAGAACAATCAGGGCTGTCTGCCTCAGTAAAGCTGATTTACCAGACATATTTGGTCCGGTAAGAATTATAATCTGCTGATTATCATTGTCAAGCGACACATCATTGGCAATGTATTCTTCGCCAGCAGCTAAATGCTTCTCAATTACGGGATGTCGCCCGTTTTTTATTTCAAGGGTATAAGAATCATTCAGCTGAGGCTTAACATATCGATTCGACCGGGCAATACGTGCAAATGATAAAAGGCAATCGAGCCGTGCTATCAACTGCGCATTTAGCTGAACCGGCTGCACATATTCAGCCAGATGCAAGATCAGTTCGTTGTAAAGCCTGTTTTCGATAGCAAATATCTTTTCTTCAGCTCCAAGGATTTTTTGCTCATATTCCTTCAATTCCTCAGTTATGTATCGTTCTGCATTCACAAGGGTTTGCTTTCGAACCCATTCCTGAGGAACTTTATCTTTATGCGAATTAGTTACCTCAAGATAATACCCGAAAACATTATTAAAACTCACTTTCAATGAAGATATGCCGGTACGTTCAATTTCGCGCTGTTGCAGTTTTACCAGGTAATCTTTGCCTGAATATGCCAGACTTCTCAGTTCATCGAGTTCATCCGACACCCCTGATGCAATTACCTGGCCTTTCGATATCTGACTTGGGGGATCTTCCTGGATCGTAAGTCCTATTTTGTCAGCAATAAGTTCGCAGGGGTTTATCTGCTCTCCCAGGTGATTGAGTGCTTCGTGAGATGCTGAAAGACAGGCATTTTTGATGGGTATCAGGGCCTGCAATGCACGCCTGATCTGAAGTACTTCACGTGGATTTACTCTTGCTACTGCAACCTTCGAAATCAGCCTCTCGAGGTCACCAATAGTTTTAATATTCTGTTCAATTATTTCAGTAAACGGTTCATTCTGGAGGTAATAGCTTACGATCTCATGCCGTTCAGTTACTGGTAACCTGTCTTTGAGCGGCAGTAATATCCAACGTCTGAGCAGCCTCGACGCCATAGGCGATATCGTTTTATCTATAGTAGTCAGTAAAGTGTTGGCATTATCATTTGGCGATTGTAATAATTCCAGGTTTCTGACAGTAAATTTATCGAGCCAAACATAATGATCCTCTTCAATCCGGCTTATCTTGCAGATATGCTGAACTTTATCGTGCTGGGTTTCAGATAGATAGTATAAAGCTATGCCAGCTGCAATGATACCGTTTTCAAGTTCGCTGATGCCAAATCCTTTGAGCGAAACTGTTCCGAATTGCTTGAGCATAAGCTCCCGGGCAAACTCAAGCGTAAAAACCCATTCGTCGAAATAAGAAAAATAGTATTTATCACCAAAAGTTTCGATAAACTGTTGGCGTTTGTTCTTTTGAACGATAACTTCCGAAGGACGAAAAGTCTGCAGAAGCTTTTCAATATAATCGTTTGAACCTTGTGCAAGCAGAAACTCTCCGGTGGAGATGTCAAGAAATGCAATACCTGAGGCTTTCGGTAACAAGTGAATACAAGCCAGGAAATTATTTTCCTTGTTTTCGAGAATCTTATCATTGTAAGAAACACCGGGAGTTACCAATTCTGTAACTCCACGTTTTACAATGGTTTTTGTTAGTTTAGGATCTTCTAGCTGATCGCATATTGCGACGCGGTATCCGGCTCTGACTAATTTTGGCAGATACGTATCAAGAGAGTGATGCGGAAATCCGGCCAATTCAATGTAAGAAGCAGATCCGTTTGCCCTGCGGGTAAGGATAATGCCTAAAATCTCTGATGCCTTAATAGCATCAGCGCCAAAAGTTTCATAAAAGTCACCCACTCTGAACAGCAACAACGCATCAGGGTATTTCGCCTTAATGGTATTGTATTGTTTCATAAGCGGTGTAACTGCTATTTCCTCCGATGCTTTCTCTTTCCCTTTTGTCACCAGCCAATAGAATAAATTGTTAGAGCAAATATAGAACTATCTGTCTGTATTATTGCCAGAATAACAGCAAGTGTTAATAATTTTAGGTTTCGTAACCTGAGAAAATACCAATAAATTTGCAGTAAAATATTTGGGAATGAGAAAACTTGGCATCGAAGAGCTGAACCGTGTAAGTGTTGAAAACTTCAGACAACTGGAAAAAATACCTGTTGTGTGTGTGCTTGACAATATTCGTAGCCAGCATAATATCGGATCCATATTCCGCACGGCTGATGCATTCAGAGTTACAGCATTATTTCTGTGCGGAATTACTGCAACTCCACCCAGCAGGGAAATAAACAAATCGGCTTTAGGTGCAACCGAATCAGTATCATGGACTTACTACGAAAATACTCTTCATGCTATTGAGCAATTGAGACAGGAAGGGTATGTCTTAATCGCTGTAGAACAGGCAGTTGGAAGTCAAAATCTTGAGGATTTACAAACGGTTGAGGGTGCCAGAATAGCCCTGATATTTGGAAACGAAGTGGAAGGTGTGAGTAATGAGGTGATGCAAAATGTTGATTCTTGCATAGAAATTCCGCAATTTGGAACCAAACACTCATTCAATGTTTCAGTTACATTTGGGATTGTATTATATAATATTTTTAATAAAATCTCAAAATTTCGACAATAAGTGTATTATTGAGGAAATATTTCTTTATCTTTGTAAATTATTATATCGAAATTCGAACTAATACAAGTAAATTATGAAAACCAATCTACAGAAAATAACTTTAATTTTTCTTGCTGTTGTTGTCAGCACCCTGATTTTCAATCAGGTCAGTGCTCAGAATAGTGGAACCCAACGACCTTTCAATAGTTACCTGTATGTTCAGCCAAACCTTGGTTTAACGCAGTATTTCGGCGATTTAAATCCGGATGATTTTTATAATAAAAGCATGAAATTTGGTGGTGGTGCCATATTGGGTTATCAGATCACCAGAGTTTTCGGATTAAGAGGACAATTCGCAATTGGTAAGCTGGGTAGTAAAAGTGACGCCAAACAAAAAGAGCTCGATAGTAAAATCTGGGATCTCACTGGTCAGATGACCGTTAATATCAATGAAATATTTAATTATAACCCTGATCGTAAGCTCAATTTCTATGTTTTCGGTGGTGCAGGTTATATCAACGAAAATTCAACTGTCAATAATTACGATGGTTCAGTGTATAAAACAGGTAAAAATGACGGGCGTACATTCCCTATCGGAGGAGGAGCGGCAATACGTTTATCAAAAAAAATGGACGTCAATCTTGAGTATGGCCACCGCGTAACTTCGCGAGATACCGAACTTGATTTCACCGCTTTCTCATCAAAGTATGACCAATATTCATTTGCTACTGCAGGATTAACATATAAGTTTCTTCAGAAGGACACTGACGATGACGGAATTATTGATAAATCAGATCTTTGTCCTGAAACTCCAGGAAAAATTGAACTGGCAGGATGTCCGGATAAAGATAATGATGGTATAGCTGACAAAGATGATGCTTGTCCTGATGTAGCTGGAAAACCAGAATTCAAGGGTTGCCCTGATACTGACGGAGATGGAGTTATTGATGGGGAAGATGGATGCCCGACAGTTTCCGGAAAGAAAGAACTTAACGGTTGTCCTGATAAAGACAATGACGGTATTGCTGACATAGATGACAAATGTCCGGATGTAGCTGGTAAAAAGGAGCTTAACGGGTGTCCTGATAAGGATGGTGATGGTGTAGCTGATAAAGATGATGCATGTCCAGATGTAAAAGGTCTTGCAAAATTCAACGGCTGTCCGGATACTGATGGTGATGGCATTGCTGACAAAGATGACAAATGTCCCGATGTTTTTGGCATAGCTGCTAACTTTGGATGTCCAGAAGTTAAAAAATTCGAATTCTACAAAGTAGTTTATTTTGCAACTGACAGATCAGCCGTAATTACAAAATACACCAAAGATCTCGATGAAGTAGTTGGTATCATGAATGAGCATTCCGATGTAAGTGTTTCAGTTGAAGGTCATGCCGATGCACAGGGTAACGATGCGTACAATATGCGACTATCAGAAAAACGTGCTGATTATGTTATTAATTACCTTGTAAAGAAAGGTGTTGCCAAGGATCGTCTGGTGAAGAAATATTTCGGCGAATCCAATCCTGTTGGTGATAACAAAACAGCAGCTGGTCGCGCGAAAAACCGCAGGGTTGAAATAAAGACTGTAAACTAATATCAAATCATATAACAAAAAGGGCTGGCTTTTGAGCCGGCCTTTTTTTTGCCTGGTTCGATTCCGATTTTCCGGATATAGTTGTATATTAATCAATTATCAGAAGAATAGGAGAGAAAAAAACAGGCAGATAGTTGTTTATAGCTTTTTTTCTTATTTTTGTAAATAACAGAGCTATAAATCTAATAACCGCTTCCAGAGTATGAAAAATCTCTTACACAACCTATCGATAATTGTATTCTCAATTATTGCTCTTATAATACTTCAACTGCCGGCTTTCGGACAAAGTAAAGGTACAATACGGCCATTCACAAGCTATGGTTATTTTCAGCCCAATATCGGCCTGAGCCAGTATTATGGCGACCTTAACAAAGATAACCTGTTTAACAAAAATCCAAAATTTGCTTTCGGGGGAATATTAGGGTATCAGGTCAGTCCGGTTATTGGATTAAGGGCACAACTGCTTAAAGCTAACCTCTACAGCGAAAGAACTGATCAGGATGTGAAGCTGGGTTCTAATCTGATAGATGGTGCGTTGAACATTACAGTGAATATTAATGAGCTTTTTTCGGAGTATAACAACAAAAGATACTTAAACTTCTATTTATTCAGTGGAATAGGGGCAACTTCCTATAAATCAAAGCTTGAAAGTGTTTCAGCAGGCACAGTGCTTCAAGAGAATACAGCACGGCAGAATGAAGTTATTCTTCCCCTGGGTGCTGGTGCAGCAATAAGGCTTTCGGATAAACTGTCAGTTAATCTTGAGTATGGTGACCATATCACATTCAAAGGAACCGGATTGGATTTCCAGGAAGGCAAAAAAAGGAATGACCATTACAGTTATGCTTCTGCCGGATTGCAGATCAGATTTGGCAAAACTGATGCAGATGGTGACGGGGTTAAAGATAAAGATGATTTATGTCCTGATGTTCCTGGTAAGTCTGCTCTTGCAGGATGTCCGGATAAAGATAGTGATGGAATTGCTGATAAGGATGATGACTGTCCTGAAACTGCAGGTAAAGCAGATTTCAAGGGATGTCCTGATACTGATGGTGATGGTGTTCCTGATAAAGATGACTCGTGTCCGAAACTTACCGGAAAGAAGGAATTGTCCGGTTGTCCGGATAAGGATGAAGACGGGATTGCTGACAAGGATGATAAATGCCCCGATATGTTTGGTAAAGCCGAATTCCAGGGTTGCCCTGATCGCGACGGGGATGGAGTAACTGACAATGTTGATGACTGTGCAGATATAAAGGGGCTGAAAGAATTTGCAGGTTGCCCTGATACAGATGGAGATGGTATTCCTGACAATAAAGATAATTGTCCTGAAGAGGCGGGTATAACTTCAACTAAAGGATGCCCTGAAGAGTTTAAAGGTGCAGTCCTTCAGAAAATAGTTTACTTCAATACTGATGAGAGTGTAGTACTTGCTCAGAATATTATTGACCTGAATGAAATAAGTGCTTATATGAACGAAAACCCTGCAGCAGTCCTGTCGGTTTCGGGGCATACCGATGCGCGCGAATCGGAAGAGTACAATTTGCGGTTGTCAGAAAAACGGGCTGATTATGTGATTGACTATCTGCGGAAAAAAGGAATGACTTCCAAAAATATTGATAAATCATTTTTTGGTAAAAGTAAGCCGGCTGCCGATAATTCTACTGTTGAGGGTCGTGCTCTGAACCGGAGAGTAGAAATGAAAATAACAAAATAAGCTTCTGATAATGATACAGAAAGCTGACCATGGTCAGCTTTCTGTGTTTATGCGAAAATATATTGATCGGATTGGACTGTTTATAATAGCCTTTTAATACGGAGGTTGCGATTCAATATCCTGTAATAATTGCCTGCGCTATTGAACTCTGAATGCCAGCTTGCTGATATAGAAAACATTTCGCTTGTTGCTTTGAAGGTGATTATTTCGGATAGTTTGATATCCGGTTGCAATAAAATAATCATCGTACCAGAATTCAATAGTTCCCAGATATTCATCTATCGGCTGATCAGTACCGCGTTTCAGGGCAAGCGAAGTATAGGCTATGTTTTCAATAGTAGCGTTTCCATTAATTGTTTTAAAAGCTACTTTGTTGTTTGCGTTATAATAAAGCACCGTTTCTTCCCCTTCAAAAAGACAGTTGAGTTTCTGATTCAGATATTTTGATAGAATATCGCGCATTTCAATCCCATTATTCCAGGCCATATTGCCAGCACTATCAAAACCGGCTACAAAAGCGTGTGAGTATCTGAACCCGTCGAATACCTGGTTCGAAGTTGGGAATGCCCTGCCATAATAATCGTATGACATTTGTGTGTTGGTATGATATTCAGGCGAATATGCCTCGGATACCAGGATAAATTTTCCATTTTGAATCAGCACATCATGATTTATCAGACGCAGATTCATACTACGGCCTTTGTCATCCGTTGCACTCTGAATTTCAGTTTCATTTTGCTTGTTCTGCTTTCGGTCCGGCTTTCCTTTTAGCCGCAGGGCACTTCCATCTGTTATATACTTATAGGTATTGCTGAAATCACTGAAATTAAAATAATTGATATTCCCTGCTACCCCATTATTTACTTTAGCGGTAAAGTATCCGTCCGATACCGGAGTTTTATCATCATTTGCATCATAATTTGACTGACGCATATAGTAAGGCATATAATAGTTGTAATAATAATTGTTATAGTAATCATAATAATCATATTGGCGGCGGGATGAAGAAACATTAAAACCATAGGTGCCGGCAACCATTCCATTCCCTTCACTCAAAGGGATATAATGGGCGTTATTGAAATTCCTGCGTTCTGCCTGATTGGTAAAATCATATGTTTTTTCGAGTGCCCCTGGCGAATTATACTGGTTCACCAAAAGATGGTTTTTCGACGATGAGAACTGGATTTTATAGGTGGCAAAAACCTCTTTCCGGGTTGTATCTATCGAAATATCAAGTAGAAGAGCATCCTTTTCTGTTGTGATATCATAACTTCGTTTGTCGCCTGTAACCAGAGAGAACCCGTTAATCCCAGGCTGCCCTTTGCGGTTATTATATCCTATAAGTGCAAAATCATTTGAAATTTCAAAATCGACCACTTCGGCCTTTTCAGGAATCATCCCACGATGTTCGGTAATAAGCTGGAGTCGGGGAATTATCATAAAAACAATAATGTTGCCTTCTTTATTCCTTTTGGTATCGTGAAACAGAAGATAAATGGCATTCTTCGTTGACAAACTCTTTAAAAAGGTAACATCTTCATGCATAGGAACCTGTTTGTTCCATTTTTGTTTCAATTGATCATCTATCATCAGGAATGACCAGCTTACACTATCCCTGCCAGTTTCGTTAATAGTTGGAAAAAAAATGCAAACTCCGTTTGCGCCTGCAGTAACATAGTTAAAAGGATCGCTGCCGGAAGGAGCAGGGATTTCGAAGCGCAAAGGATTTTCGCTTTGAGCCCATAAGGCAAAAGCAATAGATATCAGGAAAGCAATGGAAATAAGCTTTTTCATGTGTTATTTTCTATTTTTAACGGGTCACATGGAATACGCCAGATTGATCATAATATCTCTTCGGTTGGTGGTTTATTCCAATCATGGCTATTTCATATTTTATATTTCATTCATCAAAAATAACTATTCAACTGGTACAAATATTTTATTTCTGGAATAAAAAATAAGGCCGTCTGCAAACAGGCGGCCTTATTTCCTCTGCTTTTTCGCGGAACTATCGCACAACCAGTTTATGAACTTCGTTAAGTCCATTCGAATGATTAGTGATTTTTACAAAATAGATTCCTGGGTTCATACCAGAAGTTTGGATTTTTGATGCTTTATCTGTAGTGATAATGGAAGAAACTACAGCCCCCATTGCATCACTTACAATAATACCGAATTTACCATTACCAGGTGTGAAAACATTAAATTCACTGCTGCAAGGGTTTGGGAAAACCTGAGTTTCATATGGAGTCTTATGATCTCCCTTTAATCCATCACTGAGGCTGCCGGTCACTACCACTTCATCAATTTCCCAGGTACGTGCTTCAGTTGTGTTGCTGGTGTAATGAAAAGCAATATGTAGATTCGGATTGTTTTCTACCCCAAGATTAATGAATCCGGAAGGTGTCCATGCCCATCCGCCTGCTGAAAAAACTGCACTTGAACTTACATCATTCCATGTACCGGAAACTGAAGGATCACCACTTGTATAATCAGTTGAAATCAGGATGCTGAGAGGATCTCCTGCATAATTATAGGCTGAATAGAATTGCATTTTAGTGTTAATCATATTCGAAAGATCGATGGCAGGAGAAATCAGCCAATCCTCATTTGCGAAGCTTGCACCAGTCTCAAATCCACTCATTTTTGCACAACCTGATCCATTCACTCCGTGAGTAAGATCCGAAATCCAGGTCTGGGTGCCGGTGGTGCTGATTTGAGTCCATGGTGAAAGGTCAGTATCGAAATTGGTAGCTGACACTACAATTTGTGTCGCAGCAGTTGCTGTTGGAGCTGTTCCATCAGTTTTATAGTCAACCAGTGTTCCTCCGTTGGTATAAGGGAAAATAGTCAGCTTATAGGCACCTGATGGCAATCCGGAAAAAGTATAGTTTTGTTGACCGAAAGGTACATTTTTTGCTCCTTTGGAATCAGTAAAATCAAGTTCATCAGGTTCGAAAGTTCCATCGACAGGTAGTGAAACAGAGGCGTTTTGAAGGTTTATTTTTACCAGATATCCTGCGGGTAGTTGCGTGCCGGTTGCATCGGCCCAGCTGGCAGTGATAGTAGTTCCTGCTGAAGTGGCATTAAAGGAAGAAGGATAATTTGATGGCTCAGGGTCAGCACTTACGGTTCCGGTGGTTACGGTCATCGTCATATTGTCAATTGCACAGATACCATCACTTCCGGTATCATTAACATCTGACCAGCGGATCCAAAGATTGGCACCAGGAGTCCAGTTTAGCCCCGAAATAGTTGCATTGATTGCAGTTTGATTTTCTGCTAAGTTCCCGTCCAGTGCGGCTGCCGTTGTGGATGAAATTATTTTCTCATTCAGATCGAAACTACTTACTGCAACCCATGTGCCTGATGAAAGATCAGTTGCATCGAGGCTGTATTCAAAAGCATTTACTTCGTTTATGGAGCTGTTTGAGCCCGAACGCCATTGTTCCATTACTCCTGCAAGGGCGACCTCGGTAATACCTGAACCTGTATTGTTAAGGAATGAAGCGCCAAAACGGGGAACTGTACTTCCCGATCCGAGTGGTCCAAATGAACGATCTGCTGCCATAACTGCACCTACATTATAAATCGCACCTGAATTTGCACTGCCATCAGTAACCACAATAACCAGTGTTTCGCCAATGGCTCCTGTACCGGCATATCTCACTGCAGTCCATCCATTCAGATAAGTTGTACCTTCCGGGCCCATTCCATCGAAATTTTCACTGTAGCTGAGCTGGCCTGAAGTAAAAGTAAACGCCTGCGCCATGACTGTGGAACTCCACCCAATCAGCATTAAGAGTGTTAGTGTTGTAAATAGCTTTTTCATGTGTTATTTTTTATTTTTAACGGTTCAGCTGGAATTTGCCATAGGATTATTCCCGGTTGAAGAGAAATGCTTCTTAAGGCTATTACATAATTTGTTTCTGTTAGTCTGTTATAAAACAGGAAGAACTGACAGTTTTGCGATTTTAATCTTCTCTTACGAGAATGCTGTCAGTTCTTCCTTTGTATGAATGCAATTATGTACTCTATTTCAGAATAATCTTCCTGATCTGAGTTTCCTGAGTTGATATGTTAGTGATTTTCACCATATATACACCTTGGGATTGGCCTGTAATATCCAGTGAAATAACATCTTCTGCCGATGTTGCATTTAGTATCAGTTTTCCGACAGCCGAAAATATGGTTATCTCCTGTAAACTTTTGGAAGGGTTGGTAATGAAAACCTTACCATTGGTCGGATTAGGATAAACTGAAGTAATGGAAGGCAGTGTTGTGATTCCATCAACACCAACACTGATATAGTCAGTTTTTGTAAGTGTATTATTCCCGTATGCATTGGTTGCTTTGAGTGTTACTGAATACACCCCAAAGGCAGTGTATTGAATCAGTGGGTTCTGTTCGATTGAAGTATCAGGTGTGCCTCCAGGGAAAGTCCATTCCCATGCTGTAGGGTTATGGCTCGAAAGGTCGTGGAATTGAATGCTTCCGCCTTCGTAAACAAAGGTCGGGGTTGCATCAAAGTTAGCAACAGTAGGAGGGTTAAGGCATCCTCCTAGAGGAGTTGCAAATATACTGTCGCCGGCAGTGTTCATTGTAACATATTCGGATGATGCTTTCCACGATTCAGGTAATGCGTTATTGCTGTTAGGATCGCACAATGTAAGTGAAGGACCTTGTCCGTTTGCTGCTGCAGGCCATGGTGCTGCAGTTGCATAGGTGACCTGATCGATAACAATACCGTAGTTATCGAGAAGGGTAATAGCCTCGCCTGAATTGCTTAAAGCACCTGAAGTCCATTGCATGGAAGGTTTTCCAAATGTATTCTGTATTGCACCCGAATTCAGTGCTACAAGCAAATATTCTCCCGAATTAAATGTATACGAAGGAAATTCAAATTCAAAGCCTTCTGAGAAATGGAATCCTTCCAGATCAAAAGTATTTCCTGCGTTATATAATTCTACAAATTCAAGGCTGTCGTTACCTGATTCAGGTGAATTATACATAATTTCGGTCATAACCAGATTTGCTCCGCTGCTGCAACCAGCACCAGGGGATGCATAAACAGGCTGTCCTAATCCATTCACGGCAACCTGATTAGTTGATGCGGACCAGTTTTCAGCAAGTGCATTGTTGAGTGTTGGATCGCATAAAGTAAGTGAAGGGCCACCATTGTTTGGAGCAGTTGGCCATGGTTCAGTGGGTAAATAATATACACTATCAGTCGTTTGATTGAGCGCATCCTTTAATACAACGGCTTCGCCGGCATCATCCAGGAATCCGGCTGTCCATTGCGGACAAGTGATTCCGAATGTGTTCAGCATTGCTGCCGGTTCACGGGCAATTACATAATAGGCCCCTGCTGCAAGCGTCATATCGGGAAAAACATAGCTTACTCCGCTGGCGAAATACCAATCCTTCAGATTTACACCTATAGTGCCTGAATTATACAACTCTATAAATTCAATGGTGTCGTTGCCTCCGTCCTGAGGATTGTACATCAGTTCAGTCATGACAATATTATTGCTGGTATTGTAAATGAAATCAGCAAGATTTCGGCTTGTTATATGGTTACCATCAGTACGCGAATTAGGAATAACAACCAGGTCTTCTCTTACAGTTGGAATTGGTGTGGTAATGTAATCAACATCATAGAAGGTTGTACGGAAATCAGCACCTGTTCCATTTATATCAGTCACCGGATAAATTACTCCATTGGCGAAATTACCGGTTGGATTTGTAAAATTAACATCCGGCACTTTTATTACTTCAGCTTCATAGTTTTCCCAGTTGGCGCTCAATTGAGCTAATGTTACAACCTCAGGAGTAATTGTGTTGCCTGTTGAGGCAGCTGCTCCAGGATCCGATTCGGGTGTAAACTGAAGCATACCTGCAAATTCTGCAATTGTTCCTGTGATATTGGTTATTGCATCACCGAGATTATAAGTAGTTGTGATTTTTCCTGCATTATCATCAATAAGAATGGCAGCGGTTGCATCCTGTATGTATTTCTGTTTGCGGAATGTTTGTTTAAATGTAAGTACACCTTGACCGGTATACGTATAAACAGTGCTTGTGCCAGGAGTTACAGCTCTTAATTCTGCAAGAGTCGATAGTTGTATTGGGGGAGGGACAATACTGAAAGTGCCGCTGAGTCCGGTTGCTGTTACAGGAATATCAGTGACCCGGATTTTATAATCAGTGCCTAATGCCTGACCTGCCGGAATGGCCCACGACCAGGTGCCATTTGCAGCAGGAACTGATGCTACAAGTGTTGACCAGGTTGGCGATCCTGCTGAAGCATTGTCACTATATTCGATCATAACATTCGAATTGGTATTGCTGGCAGTCCAGGAAATGTTATGAGTTGTGCCCTGACGCCATTGCTCTCCAGCCGAAGGACTGGATACAGATATAACAGGAGTTAATACCTGCAATATTGTAATATCATCAATGCCTAAATATTCATCGTTTCCAGGAGCATTTGTGGTCATAAACCTGAGCTCCACCTGAGCTGAGTTGTTACATGCAACTGGTAATAAAACATCCATGTTGGTGACTAGAGTTGCAAGACTGGGGCCTGAACTTGCATCTGCAATATATGCAGAAGGAATATTGATGAAATCTCCGGTTGCACCAACCCTGTATTGGAGTGCAAATTGTTGAACTGAATTGTCAGTTGAACCGTCTATATCTCTGACTTTGAATTGCGCATGAATGTCGCTGCAACCAACTGTATTCAGATATACTATAATATTTGGTGCATCTGCTGTACCTGACCCGGCAAAAGCAACAACAGGATCAGTAATTTCAAATTCTGTTATCCCTCCTGTGGTATATGTATTTGGATTTGTTTGATTTGCATTCACGTCAACTACAGTACTGAAAGATGAGTTTAACAGAGTCTGGGGGTCAACACCGGTACCCAAAGTTGCATCATCACCCCGGTAGCCGATAATACTTGGCACTCCGGTCCAGATATCATTAGCAGTTATCAGACCTGTATTACTCCAGTTCTGTACAAAGGGTCCTGAAGATAAAAGGTGATAAGTTTGGGAATTGCCTTTTTGCACACTTATAAAAGCGAAAACTGCAATAAAGAGTAAGATTTTTTTCATGATTTGCGTTTTTAATATGAGTCATTATACTTCACAAAGTTTAAAAATATTTTGTTTGAAAATCACTTTGTTAATTAATAAATTCTGTTAAAAAGAATATATGTTAGAATTTAAAACAAAAAAGGCTGTATCGGTATGGGATACAGCCTTTTAGCTTTATTTTAAGAAATTGTTACTTTACTTCTTCAAAATCAACATCAGTTACTTCCTGATCTTTCGGTTTTCCCGGATCCTGACCGGGCTGTCCTTGTTGTTGTGCGCCAGGTTCACCTGCTTGTTGGGTGTTTTTGTAGATTTCTTCACTTGCAGCTTGCCATACAGAGTTCAATTCAGCCATGGAGGAATCAATTCCCGCAATATCGCGGTTTTTATGCGCTTCGCGAAGTTTGTTCAGAGCCTGTTCGATAGGTTCTTTTTTATCTGCTGGTAATTTGTCCTCAAATTCTTTCAACTGTCGTTCAGTCTGGAAAATCAGAGAGTCAGCCTGATTGATTTTATCCACCTCTTCTTTAGCTTTACGGTCAGCATCGGCATTTGCCTCGGCTTCGTCTTTCATGCGTTTGATATCGGCATCAGAAAGTCCTGATGATGCTTCGATTCGAATCTGCTGCATTTTTCCGGTACCTTTATCCTTAGCAGAAACATGAAGGATTCCATTGGCATCAATATCGAAGGTGACTTCTACCTGTGGAATACCACGCATTGCGGGTGGAATGCCATCGAGATGGAATCGGCCCAAACTTTTGTTGCCTGTTGCCATCGGACGCTCTCCCTGAAGAATGTGTATTTCAACTGAAGGCTGATTGTCGGATGCAGTGCTGAATGTTTCTGATTTACGTGTCGGAATAGTAGTATTCGACTCTATCAGTTTGGTCATCACACCTCCAAGAGTTTCAATTCCTAACGAAAGTGGCGTAACATCAAGCAATAGTACATCTTTTACTTCTCCTGTTAAAACTCCGCCCTGTATGGCTGCACCTATGGCTACCACTTCGTCGGGGTTCACCCCTTTTGAAGGTGCTTTGCCGAAAAAGTCTTCGACTGCTTTCTGAATTACAGGAACACGGGTTGAACCACCGACAAGAATTACTTCGTCGATGTCAGCATTAGTAAGCCCTGCATCGCTCATGGCCCTGCGGCATGGTTCAATGGTGTCGCGTACCAGATCATCAATCAATTGTTCGAATTTGGCACGGCTCAATGTGCGCACCAGGTGTTTTGGCATTCCATCAACCGGCATAATATAGGGCAGGTTGATTTCGGTAGATGATGAACTGGACAATTCAATCTTGGCTTTTTCTGAAGCTTCTTTCAGGCGCTGTAATGCCATTGCATCTTTACGAAGATCAATGCCTTCATCTTTTTTAAACTCATCGGCTAACCAGTCAATGATCCGTTGGTCAAAGTCATCACCTCCAAGGTGTGTATTTCCGTTGGTTGATTTTACTTCAAATACGCCTTCGCCCAGTTCGAGAATCGAAATATCGAATGTTCCTCCTCCGAGATCGTATACAGCAACTTTAATGTCTTTGTGTTTTTTGTCCAGACCATAAGCCAGTGCTGCTGCAGTTGGCTCATTTATGATCCGCTTTACTGTGAGACCGGCAATTTCGCCTGCTTCTTTAGTTGCCTGGCGCTGCGAATCACTGAAGTACGCAGGCACGGTTATAACAGCCTCGGTTACCGTCTGTCCAAGATAATCCTCGGCAGTTTTCTTCATTTTCTGAAGAATAATGGCCGATATTTCCTGAGCGGTATAAGTGCGGTCGTCGATCTTTACACGTGGAGTGTTGTTGTCGCCTTTCACCACTTCATATGGCATACGTTGTATTTCTTTCGTAACCCTGTCATAGGTTTCGCCCATAAACCGTTTGATTGAGTAAACGGTCTTTTTAGGATTGGTGATGGACTGCCTTTTGGCCGGATCACCTACTTTTCTTTCGCTGTTTTCGGTAAAAGCAACTATCGAAGGGGTGGTGCGTTTCCCTTCACTGTTAGGGATAACTACAGGTTCGTTGCCTTCCATTACAGCAACACATGAGTTTGTAGTTCCCAGGTCAATACCAATTATTTTTCCCATTATATTTAAGATTTCAGTTTTTCAATTATATGTTCTGAAATGGTGTTCCCAATCATTATGCCATAAGTGGATACAATAAAGTGAAAATTGAAACTAGTATGCCGGAACAGTTTAATTTGATAGTATAATATATGCTAAGTTGTTGATATGCTGAAATATAAAATATTGTCGAATTTCAGTTATCCCTGGGGTTGTAGTGACAGTTTTAAATTGTCAGTAAATATTGTTTGCTGACAAAAAGGCAGAATGTAATAATGCGTTGCTCTGTCCGGATAGAAGGGAATACCTGAATGCCAGTGATAAGAACCTGATCTGTATGGTAACAATTGGCATCAAAAACAGCTATGGAAAGCCACTTGGGCTAATTGGGCTTAGCGAACTTCAGGTTTGTTGTGGTAGAGAGATCAAAAATAGTTTCTGCACTCAAAGGAATTGGAGCCCTTTGTATACGGTGCCTGCTCGAGAAAAGGCCAAGCCCGTTAGTAATATTGCTGTAATTTGGTTTTTCCATTAATACTCCTGTAGTTGGCCCATTTGCTTCGAGGTAAGTGTTAAACTCATCCCCGATTGCAATTACTTCAATATCGCAGGTAGAGGAGAATCTTTTAGTTACCGCTTCTTCAGTTGCAGCATCAGCATAAGGAATTTTGCTTTCACAAAGTTTAAAAAAGTCTTCATTCAGGTACATCACATCGCTTTCACCAACACCATTTGTATTTTCCGATATCTCCTCAGGAAAAATCCATTCAATTTTCCGATAAGTTGTATCACCTGCACTATTCAATTCTTTATAATTATAGAACAACCTGAAAAGGTATCTCTTCCCGTTTTTCGCATTTTGCCACGAAAATTTCATCTGTTGGGTAAATGCTCTTTTAAAACTAATGGTTTTGGCTCCGGAAGCAGGTTTTGTGACTGAAAAATTGCGAACAAGGCTCGTTTTCGAATCAACGGCATAGGAGGTTTTTTTGCTTACGACTTTCAATTCATAAGTTTTACTCTCATCGAGTTTTGCTGTTGATGCATAAAATAACTGACCGGGGAAATAAAAATCGCCAGGTTGTTTATTGTATAGGGTAACCGTGTCGAAAATAATCTCCTGGTTACTTCCTGTTTCAATTAGTTTTACGGTAATATCAGCTCCAAAAGTTGACGAATCTGCGACCTGTGAATAGGCAATTGAATTTCCATTCCCTAGAAAAGCCTTGTTGATTCTAAGGTAATGAACGGAGTCAGTCTGATCAAGCAATCCGTAAACAATGGCAACTTCCTTGTAATCAGCAATAACATCAAAATCTGTTTCGCAGGATAACAGAAGGAATGGAGTAATAAAAATCAGGAATAAACGGAAGCGCTTTTTCATTTTCACCAATGTAAATATTGAATTCGTGGGGCAAAAGTAACTAATTAATACATTCGGTAAAAAGATATGGGAGAAACCAGTTTTTCCTTTTGATGCTAACAGTCTACATATATGTATTAAGATAATTCTGTGGAAAATATACGTTGGCTTAAATTGATATTTGCCTGAATTACACAGCAATTAAAGAACCAATTGATTGTATTTCTTTGTAATTTTGCGGGTTCCGTTACACGATGTTGTAAACGGAAAAAATCCTTAAGGTGCTTACATTCAAGCAATATAATACCAAATTATGATAGCCAAATCAGGAGTTGTTTCAAAAATCACCACCCATGTGCTTCAGGAAATGAAGCTGAATGGAGAGAAAATTTCAATGCTTACCGGTTATGATTTTTCTATGGCCCGCCTTTTGGATAAGGCCGGGATTGATATTATACTGGTTGGTGATTCTGCATCTAATGTTATGGCTGGATATAGCAGTACTTTGCCAATTACACTCGACCATATGATTTATCATGCCTCAAGTGTTGTCAGGGCTGTGCACCGTGCACTGGTAGTTGTGGATATGCCTTTCGGGACATACCAGGGTAACTGGAAGGAAGCACTCTCATCAGCTATCCGGATTATGAAGGAATCAGGTGCTGATGCAGTGAAACTTGAGGGCGGAGTTGAAATAATTGAATCTGTTGAACGAATTCTTTCAGCTGGTATTCCAGTAATGGGGCACTTGGGTTTAACACCTCAGTCCATTCACAAATTCGGTACTTATGTGGTTAGGGCTACTGAAGAAAAGGAGGCCCGTAAACTTGTTGAAGATTCGAGGTTACTCGAAAAAGCAGGTTGTTTCAGTATTGTGCTTGAGAAAATTCCTGCCCGCTTAGGTGAAGAGGTGTCCCGCAATTCGAAAATTCCAATAATTGGAATAGGTGCAGGAAAAGGAGTGGATGGGCAGGTTCTGGTGTTGCACGATATGCTTGGGATAACCATGGAATTCTCACCCAGGTTTCTGCGCCGATATATGAATCTGAGCGATGACATTGTAACTGCTGTACAAAACTACATTGTTGATGTAAAAACAGTTGATTTTCCAAATGAAAGGGAACAATATTAATACCCGGGATTCCGCAAGTGTGTTGTTGGAAAAAAACATCCTTTTTGAAGACAACCACATTATTGTTATCAACAAAGTAGCCTCACAAATAGTGCAGGGAGATAAGACCGGCGACCGTCCTTTATCCGATCTGGTGAAGGATTATATCAAGGTAAAGTACAACAAATCAGGCGAAGTATTCTTAGGAGTTGTTCACAGGCTCGACCGGCCTGTGAGTGGAGCAGTTATTTTTGCCCGTACAAGCAAATCTCTTACCCGTTTGAACGGGCTCATCAAAACAAGAGAAATTAAGAAAACATACTGGGCAGTTGTAAAAAACAAACCACCTAAAGAGTCTGATACGCTTATTAATTATCTTCGGCGTGATGAGGTCCGGAATAAGTCGTTTATTGTAAGGGAAAACTCTGCAAATGCGCAACTAGCCTCACTTTCATACCAGTTACTCGCTTGCAGCGACTATTATAATCTGCTTCAGATCGACCTTCAAACCGGACGCCACCACCAGATCAGGGCACAACTCGCCGGAATTGGCTGTCCAATCAAGGGAGATTTGAAATACGGCTACGACCGTTCGAATCCGGACGCATCAATTCACCTGCATGCACGGAAGCTCGAATTCATTCACCCAGTTACTCTAAAACCAGTTTTAATTCTGGCAGGCACGCCTATCGACCCTATCTGGTCATATTTTGAGAAAAGTATAACATCTTATTAACAATTTTGGGTGTTGGTAGATAAATGAGTTCCAAAATTTGTATTTATACTACGAAAATTTTCAAAATTGATCAAAATTAGCAGTTTTTTTCCGTTTTGGGACGTTTCAACGTGTGTATTGTTTAACGAAATGTTTTATATGGCTGGTATATAGTGTTTTGTGAAATCAGGCACATTGTTTGCAAAGTATAAGGAACTGAATATTATACTGTTTAAGCCTTGGCCGGAATGTCACTAAAGTTTTTCAAAATGGGATTTGGAACAAAACTATCAGTCCTGATATGGGCTGCGATAGTTATGGCACTTCCTCAAGCCTTCGGCAGACAAGGCTTAAAACTATTTTCGATTGGGAATAATTCAGCCTGGAATTCAGCTTCCAGCTGGTCTTTAGCATCAAACGGCACTTCGGCAGGATTGGTTCCTCAATCCAATGATACAATAATTATCAGCAATACCACAATACTGAATGTTAATTTTACTTTAAATGAAAGAGGATTGGTTGAAATTACAGGAACGGGTTTCCTGCGTGGAGAGAATCTGAATCTGGCATTTAACGATAGTTCAGCTCTGTATTGTAATGGTCAGCTTAGGATTGACAATATCACTTTTACTGAATTCGCTGCCCTGAATATAGGTGAAAGCGGGAAATTAACGGTTCAGAATTCGTTTTTCAATTCATCTTTAACACCTCATTTTGTATCTGGAAAATTGTCAGTAACCGGCAGCCTGAATGTGTTAACCTCCGTATCTATGTCAGGAAACGGAGTTATAGAAGCTATACAATTCGAAGGAAGTGGATCTTTGTTTGGGATTAGTCCGGCACTATCAATCCCCGATGGTTCATTGGTGTCGGAATTCACCTGGACAGGAAGTACAAGTAATGACTGGGACGAACCATCAAACTGGACCGGAGGCATTATGCCGGGCGAAAATTCGAATATTGCGGTTTTAGCGTCTGTTAATGCTCCTCAGATTTCGGGGCAGGCTTTTTGCAATAACCTTTATATTAATTCAGGGTCGCAGTTATCAGTTAATCCATCAGCAATTATTGAAGTAAAAGGAAACCTTTCGGTATTAGGAACTGGTAAATTGATGATGAAAAATACCAATACCAATAAATCCTCTCTGCTACTGACAGGAAATGCCACCGGAAATATTTTTGTCGAATATCCGGTTATGGCCGGTCAAAAGACTCTTATATCCTCACCTGTGGGTCAGGCCTTATCGGGTACTTTTATAAATATGTACCTTCGGTCGTACAGTGAGGTAAATTCGGACTGGGGGCAGTATATAGTGCCAACCAACGACCCGCTTCCAATGATGCAGGGGTACGAATTATATTCTTTATTCAGCGATACAAGAACCTTTATTGGAACTCCGGATAACGATTCTAAAACATTTGTAGTTTCATATTCGGGTGATGGTCTGAATCTTACAGGAAATCCTTTTCCATGTTTTATTGACTGGGAAGATAATACAAACAATGCCTGGGAACGCAGTGCAATAGCATCAGCAATTTATTATCCTGACCCTGCCGGAAGTGGAAACATGTCCGTTTATCTTCCCGGAGGCGATGATGCTGTTTCAATAAATAATGGAAGTCGTTATGTAGCTCCTATGCAGGGCTTCTTTGTTAAAGCTAAAAAACAGGGCTCCATTACAGTAACCGGTAAATCCAGAATCCGGGGAGTCAATGATTCCAGAAATGCGTTGAGGAGCAATTCAATAAAGTTTAAATTGACTGATAGTAATGGTACCTCTGATGAAGCATTGTTCAGGGTGTTGGAAAGTTCAGGATACGGTTTCGATAACGATTGGGATGCCATAAAATTAAAAGGGAATAGCGGGTCACCTTCAATTTATTTAAAGTCGGACGGCGATATTAACTATGCTGTCAGCTCAATACCATCAGTAAACTCCTCGCTTGAGATTCCCTTGAATATCGAATGCAACGAATCCGGACAATTTACTATTGGCATTTCAGGTGCTTTTAATTTCGAATACAGATACCCGTTATTACTCGAAGATAGTGAACTGAATAAAATCGTAGATCTCAGGTATGATTCGGTGTATACATTTTATCACTCACCCGAAATGAAACCTTCGCGGTTTACACTTAAATTTGAATCAACTGCCGGAGATGGAGAAATAACCGATATTCAACCGGAAATCCAGGTCATGCCAGGAGAAATATTTTTATCAGGTGCTGATAAAAACAGGTGCACTGCCCGTCTATTCTCAATTGAGGGTAAACTGATAAGTTCTGTTGACGGTGTATTGTCAAACGGCATCAAACTTTCATCAGGAAACCAACCTGTGGGTATATGTCTTTTGCAGTTATCAAATGGGAATCATACATTTACCCGGAAAATTCTAACAAAATAGTCGATTGGGTCTACAGTAATCTGAATGGAACAGAAATGACGGAAAACACTAACGAGGATCGAATGAAAAAATTAAAAATATTACTGGCAGAGGATGACGAAATGATAGAGAGGATTACTTCTTATTACTTGCGGCGCTATGGTCATGAGGTTGATATTGCTAAAAATGGAATGGAAGCTCTGGATAAATACAAGATGAAAGAATACGATCTGATATTGATGGATATTCAGATGCCGGAAATGGACGGAATTGCAGCGGTAAAAGAAATCCGTAAACTTGAGCTGGAATACCTCAGCAAAGGTCATACCACTATATTTGCTATCACCACCAATCCTGACCGGGAAGAATGTATGAATGCAGGAGCAGATGGTTATGCTCAAAAACCATTTAGTTTTGAGGAATTAAGTTCATTATTCAGAAGTTACAACCTGGTATAATTGTCATTACCATATTTTATTTAGTGTATTTTGGCGGGAGCAACTTTTTGCTCCCGCTTCTTATTTAAATTTGCGGCTGATAATACTTCCTGATGACTCTCCAAAAATTAATATATATCTGTTGTTTCCTGATATCAGCCTGGTTTCCGGTATCGGCATACGGACAATACTATTCAGTAGGTCAGGATCCGGCGTCACTTAAATGGCGGCAGATTGAAACACCACACTTTCGCTTTATATATCCTGAGAGTTTTGAGTCAAAAGCTCATGAAATGGTGAAATATACTGAATTTGTATATTCCGAAGCATCCAAATCGCTTTCGTATAAGCCAAAGCAAATTCCATTTATCATTCATAATTATAATTCCGAATCCAATGCAGTTACAGTTTGGACACCTCGCCGCGTTGAATTGTATACCTGTCCGCCTCAGGATTCGTATGCCCAGGATTGGCTAAAACAATTGATGATTCATGAATTCAGGCATGTGGTTCAGATTGACAGAACAAACATGGGCTTCACGAAAGTTCTTTCATGGCTTACTGGCGAACAGGCAGCAGCTATCGTTAATGGCATCTTTGTACCTTCATGGTTTATGGAAGGTGATGCTGTTTGTACTGAAACAGTGCTCAGTAATTCAGGCAGAGGTCGGGTTCCCGCATTTGAAATGCTTCTGCGTGCCCAGGTGAATCAGAAAGGAGCTTATTCCTACGATAAGGCTTCGATGGGTTCGTATAAATCTTTCGTGCCAAATCAATATGTACTTGGATATTCGCTGGTGGCCAACATTCGCAGGAAATACGGCTATTCTGCATGGGTCAGAACACTTGATGAAATTGCCCGCAAGCCTTTTATCTTAACACCATTTAACCATGGATTGAAAAAGGCTACCGGGTATGGTAAAGTTGGATTGTACAGAATGACTATGTTCGATATGGATAGCCTCTGGAAATACCAGGATTTGCATACGCCAAAAACTGACTTTTACAATCTGTTTTCAGCCGGGAGAGGTAAATATGAGAATTACAGGCACCCGGTTTTCGTGTCTGATTCTGAAATTGTTGTCATGCAAACAAGCATGGACGATATCGCACGTTTTATACTTTGTGATAAGAGTGGCAGGAAGACTGTTCTGGCCACTCCGGGCTTTTTGTCCTCCGACAATTTTTCGGTTGCCAAAGTACCCATATCAGGGCAACAATCCAGGCGAAAATTCAGTACAGGGTATGCTTATTTATTAGCCTGGGCTGAAACGATTTATGATCCGCGCTGGGAGCAAAGGAAATATTCCGAAATCAGGATTTATAATTCAGAAACCGGAAAAATCAGGAAACTGACTAGCAAAAGCCGGTATTTTGCACCTGCATTTTCACCTGATGCATTAGCAATGGCTGCCATCCGCGTTGACCCGACAGGGCAGTGTTCCATTGTGATTATTGACATTGAAACCGGGGAAGAAAACAGGACAGTAGTTTCATCAGCAACCGATTTTTTTATGACGCCTTCCTGGTCAGAGGACGGAAAAAAGATCGTATTCACAAAACTTGATGATGACGGCAAAAGTATTCTGGTTTATAACATGGCCGATCAAAAAACAGTGCAGGTTATTTCTCCTTCTTTTACCGAAATATCAAATCCTGTATTCGCAGGCAGGTATTTGCTTTTCAATGGTTCATATTCAGGTATTGAGAATGTGTACGCTGTTGATTTGGCAGGCAAAGAAGTATATCAGGTTACTTCATCCGCTTTTGGTGCCTGCGACGCCAGTGCTGGTCCTGGTGGCAAAACAATTGTTTATTCTGATTATTCTTCCGCCGGGTACAATCTGGTTGAATCAAAGTTTGAAAATGAGTCGTGGAAGAAACTAAGTGAGGTTAAAGACTATTCGCCTTCATTATATAAATACCTCGTAGCTGAAGAAGCCGGTATAGGTAAACCGGTAAAGGCTGATAGTACTTTGTACTTGTCATCACCGTATAAAAAACGGAATCATATTTTTAATTTCCATAGCTGGGCTCCGGCATACATTAATTATATGTCAGGTGAAAACGGCACCGGGATTTCCTTTATGTCGCAGAATAATCTGAGTACAGCAACTACTATTGTTGGCTATAGATATGATATGGCTGAAGGTACCGGTAAAGTGACGGCTGATTTCAGTTGGAAAGCGTGGTATCCGATTATTGATTTTACTACTTCTTACGGAGGACGCGCAGCCTACACTGACTCAATGTTCCGATACAGTTTTAATGAAACCAGACTCAGCGGTGGTTTTACACTGCCCCTGATTTTTACCGGAGGGAAGTATTATAAAGGACTTCGCCTGCAACTGCATACTTCATGGACTAATATTACAGATAATAGTTTACCCTCCGAAAATGATGATAGGCTCAACGGGACGATACATTCTATCGATTATAGCTTTTATGCATACCGGTATATAAAGCAATCGGTTAAAGATCTTTATCCGCGGTGGGGACAGTCTTTTTCCGGCAGTTTCAGGCATACGCCTTTCGGGGATAATAATCGCGGAAGTATAGCTTCAGCAGCTGCCAGATTCTATTTTCCGGGAGTGCTAAAACACCATGCCATCAGGCTCGATTTAAACCTGCAACATCGAAACTCAGGGAAGTATCCCTATCCCGACCAGATAATTCTACCCAGAGGATACTATTTTATTGATGAAAACTCATTAGCTTGCTTTGCTGTAAATTATAAGTTTCCGTTCGCCTATCCTGACTACTCCCTGGGTTCGGTTGCCTATTTTAAAAGAATAAAAGCAAATCTTTTCTACGATAAAGGATTAGGTAAAACCGATGGCGAAAGCCATGCCTTCCAATCTGCAGGCATCGAACTTACCAGCGATCTGCATTTTCTCAGGTTGGTTTTTCCGCTCGATTTAGGGTTCAGATTTGGCTACCGGTCATCAGGAGTTCCTTATTTTATCAATCTTCTTTTTTTAGTAAATTTGTCGGATTAACACTATCCTTTTACCCCATGAGATTAATTCTTAAGTTACTTGTTTCGTCGCTGGCCGTTTTTTTTGGAGCATATATACTCGATGGCGTTTTTCTCGACGGTTTCCCTACGGCTATTTTAGTTGCAGTGCTTATGGGATTTCTTAATGCTTTTCTTCGGCCTATACTGATAATACTTACCATTCCAATTACGCTGATTACTTTTGGGCTTTTCCTGCTGGCAATAAATGCTGTTATTATTCTGCTGGCTGATTATGCTCTATCAGGTTTTAAAGTTGACAGTTTTCTTACAGCAGTCTTTTATTCAATTATTGTATCACTCATCACCTGGTTACTCGAAGCCATTGCCAAACCCAGGCCCGCCCGGGGAAGTAGTGAATAATTGGAATTCAATCAGGATTGATTCAAAATCTAAAATATCGCAAAAATGCACCACCGGTTTATTACTGATCAAAAAGAAATTGATGAAATTATCAATAAATGTGAAGTTTGCTATGTAAGTATGGTTGATGAAAATAATATGCCATATGTGCTTCCGTTTAATTTTGGTTATTGCGATGGCGAAATTCTGTTGCATTCTTCGAAACAGGGACTTAAAATTGATATACTCAGGAAAAATCCTTCCGTTTGCATCGCCTTTAGCACTGACCATAAGCTGCGCTACCAAAGCGTGCAGGTGGCCTGTAGTTACAGCATGCGATACCGCAGTGTACTGGCTTTTGGCAAAGTTGAGTTTATTGAGGATATGGAAGAAAAGAAGGAATTTTTCAATACTGTGATGTCGCATTACACTGACCGTGATTTCACCTACAGTGCTCCTGCATTACGCGAGGTATGCACTTACAAGGTAAAAGTAGAGAAATTTACTGCGAAAATTTACGGTTATTAGCTCTTTACAGGCTTAAGGTACTTATTTCTAAGGTTTTTATACGTCACAGCAAATGCGGTTCCCAGAGCTGAACCCATCAATGTGCCTGCAAGAATATCTCCAGGATAATGCACTCCAAGGTAGATGCGGCTGTATGCTGTAAGCGAAGCATAAATCAGTGTGGTTGCAATCAGGTATTTATTCAATTTGCCCGCTGACACAATCATGAAAAGTGCCACAGCAAATGCGTTGGATGCATGTCCAGAATAAAATCCATATGTTCCTCCCCGGTAGCCGTTTACAATATGTATCATTTCTTTCAGATGAGGTTCCTGCGAAGGTCTCAAACGCATAACATTCACTTTGGAAAGGTTGCAGAGTTGGTCAGAAGCTACAATAAGCAGTACTATTGCAATAAGTACTGTCCAGTATTGATCCGGGAATTTTTTATACAAAAGCCATAAAAACCAGGCGTACAGAGGTGCCCAGAAAAGTTTATTGCTGAAAAGCCACATTGCCTGATCAAAAAAATCATTATGTACACCATTGAGAAAAAGAAACAAGCTCTCATCAAGGGTTTTCAGGGTTTCGAGCATCGGTATCAAAGTTTCTTCAAATATAACAAAATCAACTACACCTGAAGGTTGAAGGGTTTTTAATTTCTTTTAACTGCTCAATAGTGACCACTGAACCGCTTACAATATCATCATTGAAAAGAGTCCGGAGCACAATCTGGGCAATATCATCCGGATCGGAAAGTTTGCCTTCCTCATATAGCCGGATAAATTTATCGCGTTCCGGAAACAGACTTTCATCGGTAGTTCTTATCAGTTCCTGCATGCCTGTTTCAATAATACCCGGAGTAAGAGCAAATATTTTAACTGAATAGGGTTCAGTACTTTGTTCGAGCCCGGCTACCTGTGTCATCATATCAAGACCGGCTTTAGAACTACAGTAAACACTCCAGCCACTATAGGCGATAAAGGATGCGCCGGATGAAATATTCAGAATTACTTTTTTGATATCCAGGCCATCGGTACGGGTTAGGAAAACTGAGCTGAGTATGATAGGAGTGAGCAGATTCAGGTGTAAATGTTTCTCAGCCAGTTCGAAATCTACTGATTTAAGAGGGGACACAGGTTCAAGCATACCTGCATTGTTTATCAGTGCAATCCTGTCGTATTCCTTGAATTGTATCCTTTCGAATACTTCGTTGATGAAAGAGTCAGCATTCTCCCGGATACACAGGTCGGTTTCATGATAATACAAAGGCACATTCAATGAGGATGCCAGTTCTACCAGATCTTCATTCAAGGTTCTGGAGACTACAAACAAAGTATTCCCGGGTACAATTAATTTTCGTGTCAATGCTTCTCCTATCCCGCGCGATGCACCGGTAATAATGTAGTAATCCATAACTGATTGTTTAATAATTGATTAATGGATGTATGGAGTAAAAAGCTCCGGATTTAATTGAGTGCAAATATACAAACAACTGAACATTACTAATGTTTCCATGTTCCAATATTGACTGATTTTGTGAAGAAATGTCATAAGAAATATCGCTTTCTCAAATGTGAAAAGTTTATAGTATTCGGTTAACCGTTGTTATAAAATTTCCACACTTCAGATAATAAATTCCATACCCGTTGGCAAGGTGTTGATTCAAGCTGTCAGAACCCTATTCTTTCAAAAAAATAATTTATCTCAAATGAATAATGCAGTTTTTATTTTTGACTACCCTTCCAACGAGCCGGTAAAATCTTATTCCCCAGGATCCCGCGACAGGAAAGAACTTCAGGCAGAACTTGACAGGCTAAGTTCATCAGTTCAGGAGATTCCTCTAATCATTGGAGGGAAAGAAATATTAACAAATGATATTGGAAACGTTACCATGCCACACGATCATGGGCATGTGCTGGCACGATACCATAAAGCAGGTGAAAAAGAAGTTAAAATGGCTGTTGATGCTGCCCTGAAGGCGCACCGCGAATGGGAATCATTCTCCTGGTTCGAAAGAGCTTCTGTTACCTTGAAAGTTGCTGAACTTCTTTCGAAAAAATACAGGATGCTTATCAATGCTTCTACCATGCTTGGTCAGGGAAAGAGTGCCTACCAGGCTGAAATTGATGCTGCCTGTGAGACCATCGATTTTTTGCGTTTTAATGCACATTATATTTCTGATATTTACAACGAGCAACCACACAGTGATCCTGGCATAATAAACCGGCTTGAATACAGGCCTCTCGAAGGGTTTGTTTTCGCAGTAACACCTTTCAATTTCACAGCTATTGCATCGAATCTGAACATGGCTCCTGTACTGATGGGTAATACCAGCATCTGGAAACCTGCCACAACTTCCATTTTGAGCAACTACATTCTGATGCAGGTCTTTAAAGAAGCAGGTCTGCCTGATGGGGTTATTAATTTCATACCTGGGCAAGGATCAGTTGTTGGCGACAGGGTAATAGCCGATAAATATTTTGCCGGACTGCATTTTACCGGTAGCAATAATACTTTCAATAAATTATGGCAGAATACTGCCTCCAACCTGGCGAATTACAAATCGTATCCGAGAATTGTTGGCGAAACAGGAGGAAAGGATTTTGTGTTGGTTCATCCAAGTGCAAATGTGGATGAAGTGGCAACAGCACTTGTACGTGGTGCTTTCGAATATCAGGGTCAGAAATGCTCTGCCGCTTCAAGAGCTTATTTGCCTGAAAGTCTCTGGCCTTCGGTAAAAAACCGCGTAGGCGAAATGCTGGCAGAAATCAAAGTTGGTGATGTGCGCGATTTCAGCAATTTTATGAATGCTGTGATCGACGAAAGATCGTTCGATAATATTACCGGATACATGAACAAAGTCAGGAACTCCAACGATGCGTCAATTGTTTTTGGAGGGAACGGTGATAAGTCGAAGGGCTATTTTATTCAACCCACAATAATTCAGGCGTATGACCCTCATTTTGTTACCATGACCGATGAGATTTTCGGCCCTGTTTTATCAGTTTTTGTTTATAAAGATGCAGATTTTGATAAGACTGTTCGGTTAGTTGATGAAACTTCTCCCTACGGGCTTACCGGTTGTATTTTTGCTCAGGATAGGGGAGTACTGGTTAAAGTTGCTGATGAGCTTAAATATGCTGCAGGCAATTTTTATTTCAATGATAAACCTACGGGAGCTGTTGTTGGCCAGCAACCATTTGGCGGTTCGAGGCAAAGCGGAACCAACGATAAAGCAGGCAGTCACCTCAACCTGCTGAGGTGGATCAGCCCGCGAACCATAAAGGAAACACTGATTCCGCCCACCGATTACAAATATCCTTTTATGAATGAAGAAAAATGTCACTGATTATAAAGTATCTTTGCCGGGTTAATCCGGCATTTTTATTTATCATTCTCAATTATTTTCCTCTGAGTAATTATGAAGGAGCATCGCAACGGTAAAATTTTAGCTTTACTCTTCACAGGTGTATTAATGGGAGCGCTCGATATCTCTATTGTCGGGCCTGCAATCCCTGCCATTGAGCAATCCATCAAAGTCGATCACCAGTCGCTGAGCTGGATATTCAGTATTTATGTTCTTTTCAACCTTGTGGGTGTATCTTTCCTGGCGAAGCTATCCGATCTTTACGGACGTCGTAATATTTATATTTTTTCAGTAGCTGTTTTTGCCCTGGGATCAGCTATAGTAGCATTGGCTGATGATATTACACTTTTGCTCATAGGAAGGGCCGTGCAGGGATTAGGTGCCAGTGGTATTTTCCCGGTGGCATCTGCTGTAATCGGCGACATATTTCCACCTGAGAAACGCGGACGTACCCTGGGAATGATAGGAGCTGTATTCGGAATTGCATTTATAATCGGACCTGTAATAGCAGGTGTATTGATGCTATGGTTCAAATGGAATGCGCTGTTTCTCATTAATCTTCCAATCGCGGCAGTTGTTATTTTTTATGCTTGGAGGTTGTTGCCTTCAAAAAAGAGTGAATTAAAACCGCATTTCGACTGGATAGGAATGGTGTTAATTGCAGTTTTGCTGGCGTCCTTCGCCTACGGTATTAATAATATTGAAGCTTCTGAAGGATTGAACGGGATACTGTCAGTCAGAGTGTACCCATTTCTGCTGCTTACACTTATAACTCTTCCGGTTTTTGTGTATCTCGAAAAAAAATCGCCTTCACCAGTTGTAAAAATCCAGTTATTTGATGTTAAGCAGATACGTATTGTTGGTTTAGTGGCTTTTGGAACGGGTATCATACAGGCAGTTACCATTTTTGTTCCCGAAATGGCTGTAAATGTTTTTGGTGTATCCACATCTGAGGCAAGTTTCATGTTGATTCCATTTGTACTTGCAATCGCAATTGGTTCGCCCGTGGCTGGCAGATTGATTGATAAAATCGGTTCACGATCCATTGTAATGGCAGGGCTGTTTCTTGCAGCTACGGGCTTGGTCTTCTTTTATTTCAACTCCAGTTCGCGGGTAAATTTCTATACAGCTGGTATCTTTATGGGGTTGGGTTCAGCCATGCTCCAGGGCTCAGCACTACGTTATATTATGCTTAACGAAGTAAATTCATCTGAAAGGGCATTAGGGCAGGGGATAATTACACTCTTTACCAGCACCGGGCAGATGACAGGAGCGACTCTGATCGGAATTGTGGTTGCTTCAGTGTCATCCAGGGTTGATGGTTATTCGGAAAGCTTCCTGATTATTGCCATCATCGCGATCATAGTTCTGTTAATCAGCTACCGTTTGAAAAGCAGGAGCGAGGAATTGGCAAGTGCCTCGGCCGCTACTGGAATACAGTAAATGAAGACCGGGATAAAATATTCTTCAACATAGGGTATGATTATCTTCTAAACCTGACTGTGTGGCCCGGATATCTATAGTTAGATTTTTTGAAAATTCAACTATCTGTATATTGAGCATTTAAGTGCTTTATTCCTGATAAATTTGTAATGGTTTTCAACAAATGCCATAATAATGTTGATAACTTTTAATAGGCACCCTAAATCATTTTGGTATATTTGCTTTCGTCAGTGATAGCTCAAAAATTAATGTTTTCTTAACATCGTGAGTTGCACCGTATTGGAGTTCAACCTAATTTTGCAGCCGTTTTCATCCGGGTAACCAGATGGAATTTCTGCGTTTTTATTTAATCAAAATACTCAAACCTTGATCAATAAAATAGCACAGACAACCAATTAATTAACCAAATCAACAAATCATGAGAAAAACAAACAATTTTTTGAATGGGTTCCACAGGCAGTTTTTGCTGCTTTCGGCATTCCTGCTGATCATCGGCATGGCTTTTGGCCAGGTTACAACATCCAGTATCAACGGAAGTGTTGCTGACTCAAAGGGTGAAACTTTACCTGGTGCAACTGTCGTTGCAACGCATTTGCCTTCAGGATCAGTTTATGGTACTCTGACCAACCAGAACGGTAGTTTTACTATTAACAACATGCGTGTTGGCGGACCCTATAAATTAGTAGTCTCCTTTGTTGGTTATAAGGAGCAGGTAACCGAAAATGTGGTACTCTCACTGGGAGTTTCATCGAACTTTAATTTTCAGCTTCTTGAGTCCAGTTCACAGCTCACTGGTGTTGAAATTGTTGCCAATCGTAATGACGAGTTCAGCTCGGGACGTACCGGCGCATCCTCTTCCTACAATATAAGCAAAATCAGCTCAATTCCAACAATCGGACGTACTGTAAATGATATTTTAACTTACAATCCGTTTGGTAATGGTCGTTCCTTCGCAGGTCAGGATTCACGTTTTAATACCTTCACTATTGACGGTTCGGTATTTAACAACGGTTTCGGGTTAGGATCATCAGCACAGGCCGGTGGTCGTACTGGAACAACAGCAGTTTCCCTCGACGCTCTCGAAGAAATTCAGCTTAACGTTGCTCCTTTCGACGTTCGTTTGTCAGGTTTCTCAGGTGCAAGTATCAACGCTGTTACCCGCTCAGGGACCAACGAGTTTCATGGAACTGGATACTATATCTTCCGCAATGATGGTTTAGCAGGAAGTAAAGCTGATGGAAAAGATATCGGAAATATCAATATTGATGAAAAAACTGCTGGTTTAAGTATTGGCGGACCAATCCTTAAGAATAAGCTTTTCTTCTTCCTGAATGCTGAAAAATTCACCAGCAGCAATCCTGCATTGGATTGGGTACTGGACAAACCAGGTGCAACTGGTAACGTATCGCGTACAACTCTCGCCGATATGGAAGACCTTAGCAAATTTATGATGGATAATTTCCAACACAATCTGGGAGCACTTGATGGCTTCAACAATGAAGTTAACAGCCAGAAATTCCTTTTGAGGTTGGATTACAACATCAACAAAGTACACAAACTTGCTCTTCGTTATTCACATCATGATTCAAAGGCAGGTCAGCGTATAAGCGACAGTAATAGTAGCGGTACTGCTGGTAATGGTAACAGAACCAACAGGGCTGATGCTATATCTCCTCAGAATACAGGATATTTCATTCAGGATAATACCCGTTCATTAGCTTTCGAATTAAACTCGAATGTAAGCAATAAATTTTCGAATAGCTTTATTGCTACTTACAACAAACAGATTGAGGACAGAGAGTATATGACTGATCCATTCCCAACGATTGATATTCTGAAGGATGGCAAAACATATACATCAATCGGATTCGATCCTTTTACTCCTGCTAACGCTCTTAATTACTCAACACTCAATTTTACTGATAACCTGACTTATTATTTAGGTAAACAGACTTTCACTGCTGGTGTTTCTTATGAGTATTACAAATCAAACAATGTTTTCTTCCCTTCATCCAACGGTGTTTATGTATATAATTCAATAGAGGATTTCAAAACAGCTGCTCTGGATTTTATTGCTAATCCTAGTAATCCTGTTTCACCGGTTTCAGTAGCTAAATATAACCTGCGTTACTCACGTCTCCCAGGTGGTGAAGATCCTTTACAGATTCTGAAAGTTTCTACTTACAGTGCTTATATACAGGATGAATTCAAAGTTAACCAGAAACTAACATTAGTTGGTGGCTTCCGATTCGATATATTTGATTACAATGATGCAACTGCTTCTGACTTTAACAATCCTATTGTTGCCGGTCTTACTTATACAGATGAGAATAATGAGCCTTACAAAATCAGCACTGGTGTATTCCCTAAAACCCGTCTCCTGGTTTCACCACGTTTCGGTTTCAACTTCGACGTATTTGGTGACAAATCATTACAACTTCGTGGAGGTAGCGGTTACTTCGTATCGCGTATCCCACAGGTATTGGTTTCGAACCAGTTAGGTAACAATGGAGTAAATACTGGTTTGATGAGCTATTCAAATACAACAGCTTATCCTTTCAGACTGAACCCAACCGAATTTTTACCTGCATCAAATCCTGATATCGCAACTTTGCCTGCATATGTTGTGAACGCTACTGATAATGACCTCAAATACCCAACTATCTGGAAAACTGACCTTGCTGTTGATTACAAACTGCCTTGGGGCCTTGTTGCAACTGCCGAAGGAATTTATAACAAAACTATCCAGGGGCTGAGGTATATTGATGCCAATCTGAACAATGCTGAGGCTAATTTTACAGGACCAGATACACGCGACAGGTTCCCTGCATCAGGATTGAGTGGAGGTGCTGCTACTACAGCCCGTTTCATCAATGCTGCTAACACCAATGCATTCGTACTGAAAAATACAACCGAAGGCAGTGCATATACCTTTACCGGAAAACTTGAAAAAACAGCTTCAAAAGGATTCAGTGGATTTGTTGCTTATACTTATGGCGTTGCAAAGGATATTCAGTCAGTGGGTAGTACTGTACAGGCTAATATGCCTTCAATCAGTGGCCAGAACAACCTTGTCCTCGGATTTGCTGACAACGATACAAGGCACCGTATCATTGGTTTCGTTAACTATCGTATAGATTATGGTCAAAAAGCCGGTGGTTCAACTATCATTTCCTTAGGTATGGTTTCGAACAGTGGAGGTAAGCTTTCCTATGTTTACAGTAATGACATGAATGGTGATGGTCAGAGCTTTAACGACCTTATCTATGTTCCTAACAGCGCAACCGAATTAACATTTGCTCCTATTACTTCAGGTAGTGGTGCAAACCTGGTTACAGTATTTACACCTGAGCAGCAGCAAACTGCATTCGATACCTATATCGACAATAATCCTTATCTGAAAGAACGTCGCGGACAATATGCTGAGCGTAACGGTGGTTATTACCCATGGCTCAACCGCTTCAATTTCTCACTCGTACAGGAAGTTTACTTCAAAGTAGGTGTAAAACAGATGAAGAATACGGTTCAGTTCAGGTTCGATATTCTGAATGTCGGCAACATGCTTAACAATAGCTGGGGTGTTGGCAACGTAAGTACATCAACAAACCCTCTTACATTTGCTTCAGTTGATTCAGAAAGTGGTACACCTAAATACAGAATGGCTACTCAGGTTATCAAAAATGAAGATGGTACAAACTCAACAATTCTGCTCAGAGATTCATTCGTGAAGAGTATCACGATTGACAATGTATGGCAGGCACAGTTTGGTATCCGCTACATTTTCTAACCAAATATTACTTCAAAAAAAAGCATCTGGGTTATCCCGGGTGCTTTTTTTTTACTTTCGAAAGACATAAAATCTATACAAAAGGCTGGGACCATGAAAAGAACCTTCTGCTTTGGATTATTGCTGATCACTACTGTTTTAGCTCTTGGACAGAATCTTAAAAGTCCTGGTGTTTCAGAAGTTGGCAATCGCTTTAATCTGCCTTTAATAGCAGGTCATAGGGGTGGGAATGATACTATTTTGCCTGAGAACAGTATCTCATTATTTAATTATACGATCGGAAATTCCTGCTCACGGCAAATGATCATTGAACTTGATATAAGAAAGAGTTTATCCGGCAGTTTATTTGTAATGCACGATTCAACTATTGACAGAACCACAACCGGGAGTGGGAAAATAAAGGATCTGACAGATGAATATATCCGCACTGTATTGCTGAAAGATAGAAACGGAAACATCACTAAAGAAGGGGTACCTCTGTTTGCAGAGGTTTTAAGCAGCCTGATGGCCGGTAATGCTATGCTCATGCTGGACGTGAAGGGCGAAATATGGCCTGAGGTTGTTCAGCTTGTAAAGCAAATGCAGATGGAGCAGAAATGTATAGCACTTACATTTAGTGCCACCAATACAAAACTGTTGAACGAAATAGGAGGTGGAATGTTAATATCAGCACTGGTCACCAATCATCAGGAATGTGAGTCATTGGTTGAATCGCATATTCCAACAGATAAACTGATTGCTTATATCAGTGATAGAACGCCACATGCTATAATTGAAGAGTTAAAGCTACAGGGAATCATGCTGATGGCAGATATGAATGAAGGGGTCAGGAATAAAGGAATACCTTATAACACTGATTTCTACAGAGAAACTATAATCTCAAAATATCTTAGTATTTTAATTACAGATTTTCCGGTTTTTGTAAATGGTATTTATTGTGAGTAACACTCGAAGTAAATACTCAGTTGCATACATACTTTCGGGAACCTGAACATCAAATGACAGTAAGAACTGAATAAATCAGTAATTTTAACCTGAATTACACTTGAATGCTCACAATCATAAATAAATCAATGAATCTTGCGAAAACTTTAAGTATGAAATTTTTTATACGGATGGCAGTTGCTTCAATTCTGCTGGTTCATCTTTTTTCTCCGCCGGTAGTTTTGGGTCAGGGCAAAGCAGATCAGATAACAGTTGTATTGTCACTCGACGGATTTCGATGGGATTATGCTGATAAAGTGAGCACGCCTAACCTAAGCCTGATAGCCTCAGAGGGCGTAAAAGCAGTTTCCTTAATACCTTCATTTCCATCAAAAACATTCCCAAATCATTATACGATCGCCACTGGTTTAGTACCCGATCACCACGGATTGGTAAATAACGCTTTCTATGACAGGACTTCAGGAAAATCTTTCGCAATAAATAATAAAGAAGCGCGGTTTAATCCTGGTTTTTACGCAGGAGAACCAATCTGGATAACGGCTCAAAAACAGGGTTTACGAACAGCTTCCTTCTTCTGGGTTGGTGCCGATGTAGCCATTCAGGGAATCCACCCTGAAATCTGGAAGCAATACGACGGAAGCATTCCGTTTATTCAAAGGATTGACTCTGTTATATCATGGCTTTCCCTGCCTGTGGAAAAACGTCCGCGGCTTATTATGGCCTATTATCACGAACCTGATGGTGTGGGCCACGAAAATGGACCTGATGATCCGCTTACATTGAAAACAATACACGAACTTGACAGTCTGACTGGTATTTTGTATTCCAGGATTAAGCAATTACCCAATGGAGGGAATATTAACTTCCTGCTGGTTTCGGATCATGGTATGGGCGCAATAAGTTCGGAGCGAAGTATCAGTCTCCGGAAATACATTCCCGAAAACTGGCCTGTATGCATCGAAGGAGGAAGCCCGATTTTTAATATTTATGCCAGCGGCTCATGGGTCGATTCGGTCTATATTAATTTGTCGCAGGTGCAGCATCTGAAGGTCTGGAAGCCGGCTGAAGTGCCAGTGCGTCTGAATTATGGTACAAATACCAGGGTGGGAGACTTAATAGTTGTGGCTGATTCAGCCTGGAATGTAACTCTCAATCTTACTACAGAAAGCTATTCGGGTGGTACGCATGGTTACGATATAGCTGACACTGATATGCACGCTGTTTTCTATGCAGCAGGTCCGGCTTTCAGGAAGAACTATATCCACCCCTCGTTTCAAAATATTCATATCTACCCTCTGCTTTGTGAATTGCTGGGTATTATTCCGGCAAAAACGGATGGTGATCTGCAACAGGTTATTAACCTACTAAATCAATAATCATGAAGAGTTTTAGAATTACTTTGCTGAGTTTTTTAGCAGTTTTTTCGTACACATTTGCTATGGCGCAAACGGGCAATCAGTTGCTTCAATCAGGACCAATGCTGGGTTATGCTGATATGCGTGAAGCACTCATATGGGTGCAGACTACCCGGCAGGCCGAGGTATTTATATCCTATTCTGATGTTTCCAGCCCAGGTGTGGTGTATCGGACACAAAAGGTAAAAACCATGCAGGAGGAAGCCTTTACCGCGAGGCTGATCGCTGACAATGTGGAACCTGGTCGTAAGTATAATTATGAACTGTTTATCGATGGATCGCTTGTTAAATTGCCCTATGCAACTCAGTTTAATACACCTGCATTATGGAAATGGCGTGGCAATCCGCCTGATTTCACTATGCTCACCGGAAGTTGTGCTTATGTAAACCAACCGGAGCACGACAGGCCAGGGAAGCCCTATGGAGGCGATTACCGCATTTATGAGAATATGGCAAGCCAAAAAGCTGATTTTATGGTATGGCTGGGTGATAATCTTTATTTAAGAGAGCCTGACTGGAATACCCAAACAGGCATCTTTGACAGGTACACACATACACGTTCGTTGCCTGAATTACAGCCGTTTTTTGCATCAACGCATCATTATGCTATATGGGATGACCACGATTATGGTCCGGACAACAGCAATAAATCTTTTTTTAATAAGGAGAAAACACTGCAGGCATTCGAGCTTTTCTGGGGTAACCTCTCCTATGGAACTGCCGAAATGAAAGGAGCAATTTCATCATTTCAATGGGGAGATGCAGATTTCTTTCTTCTCGACAACCGCTCTTTTCGCGATCCTGATGAACTTAAAAATGAAGATAAAACGATACTGGGAGAGAAACAGCTTAACTGGCTTTTAGATAACCTTGTGTCGAGCAGGGCGACATTCAAGATAGTAGCTATGGGAGGACAGTTTTTATCCGATTACCCTTCTGCCGAGGCCTACTCAGCGAACGGGTTTGCCAAAGAGCGTGAAACATTTATAAACTTTATCTATGAGCATAACATCCGGAATGTGATATTTTTGTCAGGAGATGTTCACTTTTCAGAGATTTCAGTTTTAAAGGCTGATGGGAAACCTACGATTTATGATTTCACTTTTTCAACAATGAGCGCAGGTCCGAATACCTCCGGCGAATCATGGAATAATTCGTTACGGATTCCGGGAACTGTAGTGATGGAACGAAATTTCGGCAGAATTAATTTCAGCGGCCCGGCAAAAGAAAGAAAACTTACAGTTGGCTGTTTTAATACTGACAACCGTATGATGTGGGAGCAAATTATCAAACAGGAATAGTGAGGATGTGATTTTGGAGGGCTGTTGATTTCAGGTTTTAACAGAACCTCTTTATTATTCTGAGTGAGTGGCTGTATGCATTCTGATCGCTGCTGAAGATGCCGTTATGGTCAAGTTGGTCGATTTTTACCTGGCCCGAAGCATGTATAATCCTTCCAGGTTCAGCAATGATTCCGACATGAATAATTTCCCCCGTAGGATTGTCGAAAAAAGCAAGATCGCCCGGTAAAGCTTCTTCAACAAAATCGATCGCTTCGCCTTTTAATGCCTGTTGAGCGGCATCCCGGGGCAAATCCAATCCACATGCATGGAAAACTGCCTGAACAAGTCCTGAGCAGTCGATCCCCAATATGCTCCGGCCTCCCCACAAATAGGGTGTATTTATGTATTCAAGGGCAGTGTCAGCAACAATTGACAGGTTAAATTTTGTCGGGAGTTGTGCCGTTGTCCCCTTCGTGCTAAACGATTGTTGGCCAAGTTGGAAAATACCCCCTGAATAAATAGGTAACCGGCAGTTTCGGGTTAGAATAAATTGTGAACCATCTTTTTGGTTTACGCAAAGTGCTGTTTTATCAGTAAGTATATGAATAGGATGATTATTCAATTGGGTAAGTTCGTCTTCAGATAAAAGTAGACTTTGCTTCCGGTCAATCCATCCTTTATAGGCATCAGTATGTATATGAATCAGTAGCCAACTCCCTTTTTCTTCGAGAATACTGAATGTTTCACCTAACAATAGTTGAGTTACCATTTCACTTCGGTCTGATGGTTCCAACCTGACAGGAATCTGTGACAAGGGGCATATAGCGTTCATAATTCAGGGGTAGGAGATGTGTGTCTGTGTATCAGTGATATAAACTAATTATAGCACAATCAAATAATACTCAAAGATAGTAAATGGTAGATTGAAAACAAAAATTCCTATATTCGTATTCTCTATTCATCAGAAATGAAGTTCGTTATTACCAAAAAGCAGTGGCGTAATTATTATCAGATCAACAAAATATTATTGTTTCTGATCACACTTGTCATTTTGCTGGCCTTGTTTCCGCGGGAAGGTAAATTCAGGTATGAGTTTCAACGAGGGAAACCCTGGCAGCACGACGATTTAATTGCACCTATTGATTTTGCGATACTTAAACCTCAGTCGGAGCTGCAAAGGGAGCGTAAAACAGCACTTTCCGAAGCATACCTGTTTTTCAGGATTGACCACGACAAGACCGAATATGCGAAAAGTGATTTTCTGGCACGGCTCGACAGAGCTGACCTCAATCAGTTGACTCAGCAATCGAAGGAGCAGATTATTATTGCTGCTTTTGCCATAATCGACAGCATTTATTCAAAGGGCATCATTGAAATGATCCCTGAAATAGAGAAAAAAAACCAGGATTTCAGTATTGCCGTATTGAATGATAATGTTGCTAAGATAGTAACCGTAAATAGTTTATTCACCATAAGCAGGGCAAATGATTATGTCCTAAGAAATCTGGCTGTTGCCAATGGAATAGATGGAAAATTTGTACTGCCAATTTTACAGGCTATTCTAACTCATAATGTAATTTTCGATGAGAGAATTACGCTTGCACAACGGGAGCAAACATTGTCGAACATTTCGATAACTAGAGGAATGGTTCAGAAGGGTGAACGAATCATTGCAAAGGGTGAACTGGTAAACGAATCAAAGTTTCAGCAACTGGAATCGCTGCGCCTGGAGTTTGAAACCAAATCGGAATCGGGATATAATTTCAAAATGATACTTCTGGGAAGACTCATTCTGATTTCAATGGCGTTGCTTGTGTTTGCCCTGTTTATGTATACATTCCGGCATGATATCTACAGCGAAAACCGCAATATTGTGCTTCTGCTGTTGCTGATAACCATTATGGTATCATTCACAACCCTTGTGATGAATTTGAGGGTGTCGTACATTATGGCAGTGCCCATCTGTCTGGTTCCTATTATTGTCAGGACTTTTTATGATACCCGACTGGCACTTTTTGTTCATATTATTACAATTATTATTCTTGGTTTTTTGGTACCGAATAGTTTCGAATTTCTTTTCATGCAGCTTATTACGGGCATAATAACCATAATTAGCATCGTTAATCTGCATCACCGGAGTCAGTTCTTCTTCACCTCTCTTATGATATTGGTTTCGTATTCTGTAATTTATGTGGGGATGATACTGATGCAGGTAGGATCGTTGGATCAGTTGAACAGGGTTAACTTTCTGATGTTCGGAATAAGTGCTATGCTTACCTTGTTTTCGTACCCTCTTATCTATCTTTTCGAACGTGTTTTCGGAATGGTTACAGATGTTTCGTTAATTGAATTATCCGATACCAATTCAAAACTGCTGAGGGAACTGGCTATTAAAACACCTGGTACATTTCAACATTCGCTCATTGTTTCAAATATTGCCGAAGAAGCAGCCAGGGCCATTGGTGCCAATTCGTTGCTTGCCCGCACCGGTGCCTTGTACCACGATATTGGTAAAATGGATATGCCAATGTATTTTATCGAAAACCAGTCAGGCGGGATTAACCCGCACGATGATCTGTCATACGAGGAGAGTGCCCGTATTATCACCGGGCATGTGATCAGAGGAATTGAAAAAGCACGGATAAATAAACTTCCTGAAGCAGTCATCGATTTTATACGAACACATCACGGAACCCGGTATACTCAATACTTTTTTAATAAATTTAAAGAAGAAGCAGGAGATGCAAAAATTAACGAAGCCCCTTTCCGCTACAGGGGGCCGGTTCCACATTCGAAGGAAACTTCCATATTAATGATGGCTGATTCCATCGAAGCTGCATCGCGCTCACTTAAATCGCCTACGGAGAAAGATGTCAGCGAACTGGTTGACAGGTTGATTGAAAATCAGATGAAATACAGGCAATTCAGGAATTCACCGCTGACGCTGAAAGAAATTTCGGTGATCAAAAAAATTATTAAAAAGAAGTTATTGAGTATTTACCATATACGAATTGAGTACCCGACTATGCATTGATTCCCGTATGCACTATGGATGGCAATCTGAGTAGGTAACCTGCCGCTTCCGGGCCCAGGTTGAATAAAAGATCTATGATGCTGAGATCGGGAAGAAATCCGTTTTTTTCTTCAAATACCTGGATATAACGGGGTAATAGATCAGGAAAATGCTGTTGCGGTATCTTGCTGTCGAATCTGTTCCGGAGATCAGGGCAGGATGGTTTAGTTTCGTATTGAGTAGAATAAGCAAAATTTATTGAATCTAATTTCAGTGCCTTTATTAAAATAACTGCCAGTGTGTGATTCAGTTCAATTAAAGTATCAAACTCAATGCTGTAAACTGATTCGAACTGATGGCGGTAATATAGGAAAAAGGGCGATTTGCTGTAAGCTGTAACGATTGACTTCCAATGCAGTTGTTGCCAGTTTTTTGTATTGTCAACTCTTATACAACTGGTTTGGGTGTGGTTGCCGTCAATACGCCTTACAGGAACAGTAAGATTGAGAATCCCTGAAGAGGTGGCAATGCTGCAGCGATTCCTAATAGTCTGTTTGGGGTAGGTTTCGTGTATTTCAATTTCTGCATTGCCACTCTGTAAAGCAACAGCCATCCATGTAACAGGAGGGAGGTAGCTTGTTGGCAGCAATACTGAATTCATAAGTTATTTTGGTGCAAAAGTACAAAAAAGGGCGAGGACGGCCAAAATGGCTGCCCTCGCCCTTCGAACATGCTGTTCTATTAGCTCGACGCTAACAGTACTTCATTTATAGCATCAATCATAGCCTGTTTGGGTAATGCTCCCATAGCCATCTGAGGCTTCCCTTCCTTAGGGCAGAACAGTAACGAGGGGATGCTTTGTATGCCAAATGCACCCGCCAGTTCCTGCTGTTCTTCGGTATTGACTTTATAGATATTAATCTTTCCTTCGAATTCTTTCGAAAGCTCTTCAAGTATAGGAGCTACCATTTTGCATGGGCCACACCAATCGGCATAGAAATCTATCAGGCAGGGTAAGTTGCCTTCAAATTTCCATTCCTGGTTTTTTTCGTAGTTAAATACCTTTTCCTGAAAGGTTTCTTTTGTTAAATGTTCCATTTTTATTGTTGTTTCAATGTTTGATTAATTATTTTTTTTGCAACAGTACTTCTGTTATTACTTTTTCATAGGTATCCTTTGGCAAGGCACCCTGAGTCATTTGTGGTTCACCCGACGTAGGGCAGAAGAACATTGTAGGAATGCTGCGAATGCCGAAAAACTGAGCCAGTTCCTTTTCCTGGTCGGTATTTACTTTGTAGATCACTAGTTGTCCCTTATACTTTTCTGCAAATTCGGCCATTATTGGAGCAACCATTTTGCAAGGTCTGCACCAATCAGCGTAAAAATCGATTATGCAGGGTTTATCTCCCTTATACATCCACTGCTTGGGGTTTTTCTCATAATCATATACTTTTTCGAGAAAAACTGCCTTTGTGAGTTGAATAACCTCTGCTTCTGCACTTTCAGTCTTTGAGGCGTTATTTTCAGAACCTGTGGCAGTAGATGCTGAATTGTTATTTGACTCGCTGCCTGCTGCGGCAACCGTTGAATCCTTACCGTCTTCGGCAGTGGCTGAGCTTCCGCAACTGCTTAACCATATGAGGGAAAGAAATACTAATCCGATTATTGTGTTTTTCATCATTTTAGAATTTGGTGGTTTAGCTTTTAGTTTGCAAAGATAAATTTATTTTTAATGTATCGCATAAATATCACTATTTATTTTTACTTTTGTCAACAAATATCATGCCACTGAATTTTTGTCATGAAATACGGTCGGCTTAATTAATGCATGGATGGAAAGTGAAAAAACAGTAAGTCTTAAGGAATTATTCGGACAACTCGACAGTGATAGGTTCAAGGCAGCATTTCATTCACAGGAGGAATGCCTGAAGGTGCTGGCAGATGCAAAGTGGAGCCATGGTTTTATTTGCCGTCATTGTGGCAACGAACGATACTGCAATGGACGCACATCGCAAGCCCGAAGGTGCACCCGCTGCAAAAGAGAAGAATCAGCTACAGCACATACTGTTTTTCATCATTGCCGTATGGATTTGCCAAGGGCATTCGAAATAGCCTACATGGTATGTGGATCACCGGGAATTCCAGCATCTGAAATTTCTTTGGTTTTAGAAACCAGGCATATGACGTGCTTAAACTTTAAAAAGCGCATCCTGCAATGCCTGCAATCCGATGGCAGACTCATTACTGAACTTAAGAGTGAATAAAGAAAGAGTAGTTTTCCTAATTCGGAGTAGATTTTCCTTACCTGATTACAACAGTCCGTTAATAATTTTCATATACCTGATTATCAGTACGATACAAAGACCGACCTTTGCGCCTTAAAGTGTTGATATTCTGTGTATTAATACTTTGAGTCCTTGCGGTAAAAGAAAGATTACAGGAGTATTTGATTACGGAAGACAAAAAAAAGAGGCTAACCATCAGGTCAGCCTCTTTTGCATTTTTATGGTATCAAAACTATTTAACAGTTTTTATTTCAACTCTGCGGTTCATTGCGCGTCCATCAGCGGTCTTATTATCGCCAACCGGATTTGCCTCACCTGAGAATTTCTTAACCAGGCGATCTTTAGCTATACCCTTCTTAACCAGGTAATTGATTACATAGTCAGCGCGTTTTTCTGAAAGCTTCATGTTGTAGTTATCATTGCCTTGTGAGTCAGCGAAACCTTCAACGGTTACACTTACATCTGCATGATCATTCATGATACCAACAACTTCGTCAAGATCTTTGGTGTACTTGGTGATAACCGTAGTTTTAGCTGAAGCGAAATATACTACTTTATAGTATTCGAATTTCTTAACTTCAGGACAACCGAAGTTAGCAGCAATACCAGCTACATCCGGACATTTGTCATCTTTGTCAGCAATGCCGTCACCATCAGTATCAGGACAGCCATTGAATTTTGCAAGACCCTTTACTTCAGGACAAGCATCATCTTTGTCTGCAATACCATCGCCATCTTTATCAGGACATCCGCCAAGTTCTTTTTTGCCGGCTACATCCGGACATTTGTCATCTTTGTCAGCAATACCGTCACCATCCTTATCAGGACAGCCGTTGAGTTCTTTTGCACCGGCTGCGGTTGGGCAGGCATCTTCACCATCAATAATACCGTCACCATCAGTATCAGGACAACCTTTGAATTCTGGTTTTCCAGCTACATCAGGACAAGCATCATCTTTGTCAGCAATACCGTCATTATCTTTATCAGGACATCCGGCCAATTCAACTTTACCAGGAGTTTCAGGACACAAATCATCTTTGTCTTTTACGCCGTCACCGTCAGTATCTTTTGCACCAAAACGGAATTTAAGACCCATAGTGTAATGCATGTAATCGTCACGTTTTGCGTCGGTGGTCGAAAGTTTAGGGGTAATCATATAATCATAGGCACCCTGGAAGTTAAGTCCAACGTTTTCGGTGAGCCAGAAGTTGAAACCAACACCGGTAACTTGTTTCAGATAGGTGGTTTTGTCAGCACCTAAATCTTTAATGCTTGAAGCACCAAATCCTAAATAGATATACGGATCAAACCAACTGCTTTCCTTAAGGATATACCCGTTGGCAAATTTATATGCGATATTCAGATCTCCGGTCCAGAATTTCTCATCACTTATTGGCTGGCCTAAAAGTGACATTCTTTCGGTTTCGAGCTGGCTGATACCAAACTGAGCAAAAACATTGAACGAAGGATTGAGGTTTCTGCCAATTGATAAAGCCGAAGGGAATTTGTACCCCTGCCATTTGGTGTATTTGAATTGGTCAGGCACGCTCAGATGCACTGTGTTGAAATCTTCGAATTGCCAGTTGACACCGAATGCCCACCTGTAATCAGTGTTCTGGGCACGCAGATTAAATGAAATGGCAATTAAAGTAATAATTGCAAGAAGTGTAAACTTTTTCATAAGTATACGATTTTAATTTAAATTATGTTGCTATCTGATTGGTTGTTAAATGCTGAATAAATGTGTTTTACAGATAAAAATCTTAATTTCTTATTCGATTTTTACACTTTTCTGATCGGAATGCAAAATTCGTGATAAATATACGAAAACACAAGCCATTTTGCTGGCTTTTTTTGAAAAAAAAATGCAAAAAAAGTCAAGTTGCTGATATACTGATACATAAATATAAAATATTATTCATGAACTAATAGTTTTCTGAACTCTTTTTGAGTTCCATCATTTAATATCAGCATATAGGCTGATTTAGGACAAGTACTTATATCGACAGGAATTTTGTTTACTCCGATTGTAACATGAATGAGCTTATTGAAGATTATGTTTCCATTCATATCTGCAATTATAACAGACCCTTCGGAATTAGTACTGCTAAATATCTGTAAGGTTGCTTTTCCATTTGTAGGATTTGGGAAAACAACAATTTCATCCGTTGATACACACGAGTCAATCAGTTGAGTTCCAACTCCCGAAGTAAAATACTCTCCCGTCCAGCCCTGATCATTTCCAACACTGTTACTTGTAAAAAGAATCATCATTTTCCCGCTGCCGGCAGTAACTGAAGGCGGGAGACTGTTGCCGCTGAATGTCCCCAGTATTTCCTGTGTCTGCAGATCGATAACTTTAACTATATCACTGCTGTCATGGGTTTCGAAGGACGTAAACACGAAGGTAACCGGCATTCCTCCGGCAGGTGTGATTTTCCACCTGCACATGGAATTATTGTTGTATTTTTTCGTGCTGCTGCCATCTTCCAGATAGCCTGAGGGAGTTGTTAATGTAGTAATACCTGAACAATACACGGGAAAGTTACATTCGAAATCAAGCTGCCAGCCAGGTTTAGTATTGGAAGAGTTGGTTTGAAACACAATAAAAACCTTATTGCCATTGGAAATGATCTGGTCAGGCAGAGCATTGCCGCTGTATGCTCCCAGCAATGGGGCAGTGGCATCTGCTCCATCATAGAGAAACAGCGAATCCGCTCCTGATTCAATATCGAAACGTAAAAATGTGATTTTAATGCTATTAATGGAGTCGTTTACTTCGTTTTGCGGATCAATAAGCCAGGAACAGGATGAATTGTTCAGGTAATTATACCATCCGCTGCCATCTTCAACTGAACCTCTGAGCTCAGTAATACTTGTAAGTGACTGACATCCCTGTGGGTATGTGTTTTGTAATGTGTCAGGAAATAAAGGGATGATCTCCTGTGCAAAGTTGAAGTTATTGCCCCCGGGTGTGAGGTTATCGGTATAGAAGTAGCCATCCTGCGAGCCACCCCAGCCCCAGTTGAAGTGGTAATAGTTACCGGGCTGGTAGCCGTCGCAAACAAAAGCATGGCCGCTGGTGGATTGAACCCCGGCCCAGCCTGCATAATACAATGGCTTCCGCTGATCAAGGTTTGCAACAATCAGGCTGTCCCAGTCAAGAGTTACACTGTCGCGAAAATAATACTGGGTTTCGGGTCCGTACCGGAAATAGGTATTAAGCGAGTATGCAGCTTTATGATTCCACATTCCACTGCCATCGGGGCCGTAATCCATATCAACTGAAACTCCCTGATGCAACAGTAGTTCACTGATAGCGTCGGTTTCTTTTACGATGGAGGAAGGCATGTTATTCCACTTATAAACAGCAGTATCAAAATTTGCCGAAATGTTTCCATAAGTGGGATGTATATAGCTGTAACTTCCCTGTCCCTGCTGTGGAAAGCGGTAGTAATACAACAACTGTCCCATTGCCGTGGCCACACATCCTGCATAACAGCGTCCACCGGGGCCGGCCGGATCCAAAGGACACCAATCGTTATAAGGTGTTCCCTGGTTCCATTTCGAAACCAACAGAGGTTCGACACTTTGCAATAGATGAAGTTGGGAATCGGCCTGAAATTCTGAACTTAGAAGCCTTTGCCATTCGATAGTAATTTTATTGCTGGCTTTCACTGAATTATGAACAGCAAATTCTATTTCGCGGGAATAATGATCCATCCACACTTTAAAACCTTCGGGAAGGGAAGTTTCATCAGCATAGGAGCTTTCGAATGAATAGGCCAGTATGGGAATAATTCTGTCGTCAGCACTCACCACCACATATCCTTTTGGGGACATATTACAGATATAGTAGCCAAAATCAGATTCTCCGGCTTTGCGGATGCTATTTACCCTGATTTCGTTAGCATTCAGAACTTTTGAAATATTCGCCCGTTCGAAATACAGGTTTTTTGCAACTGTTTTTGCTTGTTCGAAAGATATACACTTGCTGAAAGAATATAAAGAGATTGTCAGCAAAAGTAGTACCAGAATAAGGTTGCGCATAACTTGAGGGTTTTAAATGAAAACTACCTGAATTCTATTCACAGTGCTGCTTTCAGCTTAAACTATGCCAATGAATTGACTATAAATACCCGGATGGATATTACCGGAATATACTTGCAGGGCACAAGACAGATTTGCAGCACTATTTAATTTAGAATGACTTTTTGATTTGCAACACCTTTTTCAGTCAGAATTTTTACAATGTACATTCCCCGGGGAAGCATGGAAACATCAATGCTGTGAATCGTCTGGCCGGTTGTAAGACTTAAATCCTTAGAAAGCGCTTTTCTTCCCTCGGCTGAGAAAAAATCCATTGCCAGTATTCTGTTTCGGGAATCAGATGTTACACTTATAAGATCATTTGCAGGATTAGGCGATATATTTAAGCCAAAATCAGATGAAATTTTACTGAGTCCGGTAGTTATTGATGAAGTATAACTGATATTCCACCCCGGTGCTGAAACTGACTGATCGGTTTTAAACAGCAACATAAGACTGCCACTGCTATAGTTTAAGGTACCCGGATTATTCTGTCCTGAGATTTTGGTATACAATTCATGACTTATATTGTCATATACAGCAATAAAATCAGTTTCTCCTGCGGTATTCAATTCGTTAAAAGTAAGGCTGATTGATTGAGCATTTTCGGGGGTAATTTCGAATTTGCAGAGGGTGTTGTCATGATAATTATAACTTCCGCTTCCGTCGCCAAAATTACCTGAAGGGCTTGTAAGTACCGTTGTTCCGGTGCAAAACTGTGCCTGTTTTGCATTATAGGATGCCAGCCAGCCATTGGATGTACCTGTGCCGTCAGAAACGAATTGAATAAACATACTGCCGGATGTTGATACTGCTTCGGGAGGAAATGTATTTCCTGTATAACTGCCAATCAGAGGGGAGTCAGTTCCAACTCCGTCGTAGATATAAATAAAGTCTTTGCCGTTTTCAAGGTCGAAGCGTTGGAAGTTAAGCTTTATGTATTCGAGGGTGTCGTTTGGCATTATCAGCCAACTACAGGCTGAATTGTCAAAATAAGGTGATACCGGTCCGCTTCCGTCTTCCAGAGTTCCGGCAAGCAAAGTAAGGGTGTCGGTTCCATTGCATTGGGTTACATTATTTCCGGCAGGAAAAAAGTTAATAATGGCTCCCTGTCCTTCCGAAAAAGAACTTCCTCCAGGATTCAGATTGGTGAGGTGGTAATAACCATTGTATGAACCTCCCCATCCCCAGTTAAAATGAAAATACAGGGTATCCTGATAACCGTCAACATTAAAAGCATGACCTCCGCTGCCAAACCCGTGATAGTACATTGGTTGTCCGGCATCGATCTGTGAACGCAAAAGTGTTTTCCAGTCTTCGTATGCGTAGTTATCCTTATATACAAGTTCCAGACTCTGATCATATCCGAAATAGGTTCTGAGCGCATCGGCTGCATTTTCGCTGTATGCGCCGGAGCCGCTTCCACTGTACATCATATCCACTGAAATCCCAAGCTGTGACTGCAGTTGTGCCATTTCGAAATTTTGTGTGCTGGTGCTGTTGGTCATTTCGTTCCACTTATAGGTGGTGCTGCCAAAATCAGCAAATAAATAGCCATAAGGATCCCATGTGTATCCATGCGAACCGGTTCCCTGCTGCGGATATCGCCAGTAATACATTACCTGCGACATGGCAGTAGCAACGCATCCGGCATAAACGTAACCACCTGAACCAAATTGATCGGGGGGACAAAGATAGTTGTAAGGATAACTCTGATTCCAGGTACATGGGATCAATGGGCCTACAGTTGTTGCTGTCGAAGCATTTTTCGTTTCCGGATTGCCCATGTAAGCCTGCCAGAGTAATAGATTGCCTGGTTCCGGCTCAACGTTCTTATTAATCAGGTATTCGATGGTGCCGGCATAACCGTCCATCCAGAGAGAGAAATTTTCTGGCTGCGACTCAGCGGAGTATTCATTTTCGAGGGAATAACCCAAAACCGGAGGAGCAGCATTGTGTCCCGAAACAATGATAAATCCCCTGGGACTTATATTGAAAATATAGTATAACGCTGTACCGTTTTTGGCGATTGTGAGGTCGGAAGATAAAGTACACAACTGGTTTTCAATGGAAAGTGAATTGTGGCTGATAAAATTCACAGCCACTTTACGGGCTGATTTTAAATCGATTCCACCGGCATATATAGTATTATATGTGAATAGGAAAAGTAAAAGGCAAAGTAGTTTTCGATTCATGACCTGATAATTTAAAGTCAAAAGTATTGAAAAATAGTTTACTATGCCGATTTACATGCAGAATCAATTCAAAATTAGAGACTAACAGATGTTTTATGCCTCTGAAAGTGTCTGGTTTTTGCTACTGTTTTTATAATATCCGGGTTATTTGAACCTCATGCTTCAAATAAAACCAAAGGCCCGTAAAACAATTTTTACGGGCAGTGAAGTAATAATGTAGTTGGAAATCTTATTCTGGCAATCTGGCTATCCAGCCTGATACTTCATTAGCTATTCTGATATTGTATTCAAAAGCCAGCTGTTTGTGATTGATCAGATCAACAATAGTTCCTATAAAGCACAGTCCTGCAGTAAAAAAATATAGGATTCCCATTCCGACCTGATCAGTGAGGAAGCGTTGTACTCCGGCAACACCTACAAATCCAGCCAGTCCGGTAAGTAGTATTAACTGTGGATCTCGTCGCCGGCTGCGGTAAAAGTTAGCGAAGTTCAGCAATTGCTGATCGTTGTAATTTTTAACAAGTGATTCTACATAAGCCATTTCCTGCATTTCGAGTTCAGGCATATACTGAAATAGTTTTGTGCTCATTTCTTTGTAGTGTTTAGATTTATATTGTTTCTCGGGTTTTGTTCTATATTAAAATCTAATTGTTTCCGGTATTTGTTGTAATTAGTAAAAACCACAGCAATCCTTGAGATAAAAACTGCCACTGCAAAGATCGCCAGCGGATGCATTCTGAACGATTCAACTACTTCACCATGCAGAAGCAACACGATTGACCGGCCTAATCCACATCCTGGGCAGTATTCGAACCCGGCCAGACTCAAAGGGCAAATGGTGAAATGTGTGCCGCTATCAGGTGATGTAAAAGCGAAAAATACAATTACAGCAATCCATACAAAAGCCTCAAGGGTATGTAGTGTAAAATGTCCGGCTTTTTTAATGATACTATTCATCAAGGCTTTGTTACTGATTTTCGTTTGACGTAATTTAATCTAAAAGGTTACAGGAAGTCTGATGCAAAAAAAATGCCCGAAGACTAGTCCGGGCATTTGTAAAAAAGGGATAATTCCTGTAATATAAAGGAATTATTCAACAATCACCTTCTGGGTAACTTTTCCTTCATTAGTTTTTATTGTAAGGAAATACATTCCCGGTGTCAGATCTTTTACATCAATAGCCTTTTCGATATTGCCTTTGTATGCAACAAACGATTCAGAGAAAAGAATTTTGCCGGTAATATCGTTTAATGCTAACTGTAACTGCTGAGTTTTGTTGTTAAAGGCTCTGAGCATAATAAATTCGCTGGCAGGATTAGGTGATATGTTCAGGCTTGTAACATCCTTTAATTCTTTTGATCCGACATTTCCTATTGAATAAGATGCACTGAAGCCGCCACCTGTGCTATAAAGGTCGGTTTTGAAAACCAGGTAGAGACCGCCAACAGGTACTGTAATAGGCGCGGGTAATTCACTGCCGGTTAAGTTAGCTATTTGTACATTGTCAGCCAGCGAATACACAGTTACTTCGTCACCCAACACAAGGTCGAATTCGTCGAAAGTGAGAGTGAGGTCAATAGCATAAGGAGGCTGAATCTTAAATTTACATACTGAGTTGTTTTTGTAATTGAAAGGTCCGCTTCCGTCAGTAAATGCTCCACTTGGCTCGTTCATATTTTTCGTGCCGCTGCATAGTGAAGGCAAATTAGCATTATATTCCAGCAGCCAGCCGGTATCCTGCACACTTCCATCAGTTACAAATTGTATGAACATTTTTTTGCCGGTGGTGGTGACATCTGCTGGCAGAGTATTACCTGTATAGGATGCCAGAAGAGGTGCACTGGCATCTTCTCCATCATAAAAATTCAGCATATCAGTATCGCTGATATCAAAGCGAACAAAAGTAGCTGTAATTGATAATACGGAGTCAAGTGGTGCAATCAGCCATGAGCAGCTAAGGTTGTTGTTATAAACTGCCAGAGGTCCGCTACCATCTTCGATGCTTCCTTTTGGGAGTTCGTATGTTTTGGATGAACATCCGTAAGGATAACCTGTTCCGGGTATAAAATTCCTTACAATGGCCTGCTGTGAGGTATAGCCGTTAGGATTTGATGAGGTATAGTAGCCGTTGCCTGAACCACCCCAGCCAAAATTGAAATGAAAATTTGTAGAAGTGCCTATAGTCTGGTATCCGTCACAAACCCAGGCATGTCCTCCTTCAGGACTCTGACCTGAATAATAGATTGGCTTGTTAGCATTAAGCTGGTCTTTCAGAACTGTTTCCCAGTTAGCGACAGTGTAGCCGCTTCGAGCTACATACTGAACTGTAGACGAATATTTGAAATAGGTTTTCAATGCGTAGGGTACATCGGTGCTGTAAGCTCCTGAGCCATCCGGTGCATACATCATATTTACGCCAATTCCTGCATGGTATTGCAATAAAGCATTTGCAAGTATGCCATCGCCGCTGTTGTTATTTATAGTATTCTGCATAGCATCCCATTCGTAGGTTGTTGCTCCGTAATTGGCTGTCTGTGTGCCATAACCGGCAGCATAATAACTGTGCTGACCACTTCCAGTATTCGGGAATTTATAGTAATTCATAATCATACTCATGGCAGTGGCAACACAACCTGCATATACATGCCCGCCAGGACCTGCCGGATCCTCAGGACAGTAATCGTTGTAAGGATAGTCCTGGTTCCACATCGAAGTGATTAAAGGCCCTATGGTAATTGTATCAGCAAGAACCGAACGGCTGTGCTGGTTTCCGGAGTAAGAATTCCATGCGTTTTGTATGTCGGAAGTAGCAGCCATTGAATTGGCTCTTACATACTTCACATGACCAATGTACTCTGAAAGGAATCCTTCGAAAGTAGGATTGGTACCAGGGGCGGAGAAGTCATTTTCAAACCCATACCCTAAAACCGGGGTCAGAGCATCGTCAGCCGAAATGAGAACAAATCCTTTCCCGCTGTTCGAAAAAACAAAAATGGCAGGCTGACCATCTGATTCATAGGTTGTAATGTCAGTCACTAAAATATCATCAGCATTCCAGTCAACCTGATGCAGAATTGCACGTTCAGCAAAGAAGTTCTTTGCTACTAAACGAGCCTGTTCTTTAGTAACAACTCCTGCTATAAGTGCCGGTATTACTGATAATATAAACGCCAATGTAAATAAGAGCGTACGGATTTTCATGTGATAAAGGGGTTTTATGGTTTTTCAGGACCAAAATTACACAATCTATTGATATGTTTACAAATTCTATCTGATATTTAGTGCTTTGTGACTGTTAATCATTTAATAAATATTTTTTAATCAGAAACTTGCAAAACTGATGATGCTGCAGCTTGATGGATGATGATTGCAAACAAACTTAAATGAGGGTTCCAATTCAGAATTTGAAGAGTAATATAATTCCAGGGAAACATGAAGTTGTATATTTCACCCATTTCATGTACGTTTGATGTAAAATTCCAGTAACATGAAAATCCTGATTATCAATATAAAAGAGTTGGTTGGCATTAACGAAAGCGAAGTCTCCTACAAGAGCGGTGCCGAAATGGGTAAGCTTCATACTATAAAGAATGCCTTTTTGTTTATTGAAAAAGGTCTGATTTTAGAGTTTGGCAGCATGGAACACCTTTTTATTCCTGAAGACTGGAAGCGAAAAGGTATAAAAGTGATTGACGCATCCGGAAAGCTTGTTTTCCCTTCCTTCTGCGATCCGCATACACATCTTGTATATGCCGGCAGCCGCGAAATCGAATATGTTGATAAAATAAAGGGCCTGTCGTATGAAGAAATTGCAAAGCGGGGCGGTGGGATACTTAATTCGGCCAAGCGGCTTCATGTAGCATCCGAAACTGAACTGATTGGGCAGGCACTCGAAAGGCTTGAGGAAATACTGTGGCTTGGAACCGGGGCCGTGGAAATAAAAAGCGGATACGGTCTTAATACCGAGGATGAGCTGAAAATGCTCAGGGTAATCCGCGAACTGAAAAGTTTATCGCCCATAACCATAAAATCCACATTTCTCGGGGCGCATGCTATTCCTGCTGAATACAAAGGCAAACAGACGGAATACGTCGATAAGGTTATCAATGAGATGATACCGCAGGTTGCTGCCGAAGAACTGGCTGATTACATCGACGTATTCTGCGATACAGGATTTTTTACCGTGGAAGATACCGAGCGTATTTTAATGGCAGGGATGAAATACGGACTGGTTCCGAAAATCCATGCTAACGAACTGGGTTTTTCGGGTGGTGTTCAGGTAGGGGTGAAATATGGAGCCTTATCAGTGGATCATCTGGAATATGTGGGTGAAACGGAGATCAAAGCTTTGAGTGGTTCCGAAACCATGCCTACAGTTCTGCCGGGAGCGGCTTTTTTCCTTAATATGGTTCATTCGCCGGTGCGGAAAATGATTGATGCAGGCTTACCGGTAGCTCTGGCCAGTGATTTTAATCCGGGATCATCGCCCTCGGGGAATATGCAACTGATTTTATCTATGGGCTGCATTACTTACCGCATGACACCTGAGGAAGCTATTAATGCCACAACCCTGAATTCGGCTTATGCAATGGGTGTAGATGAGGAGTTGGGAAGTATTGCTGTTGGCAAAATGGCCAATGTGTTTATTACAAAACCCATTCCTGGAATTGAATTTATGCCGTATTCGTATGGAAGCAATAAGGTGGATACGGTGATCCTGAATGGGAAACTGATTTAGGATTGTTTTCGTAGTTTTTTACCGCAAGGACGCAAAGTATTATGAGTGGAATACAGGCAATAAGGGACGCAAAAACAGAATTTTCTATGGTATGACAAAAGAACATAAAGATCGGATATCTATGTATCAATTTCATTGAAGAGAAGCTGGATAATTACCTGTTTATAAGGATTTTTTGAATTTGTTTAAATCCGTTTATCTGAATATGTGCAAAATACAGACCGTTAGCTAAATTCTCGCCGCTGCCGGAGGTCCCGTTCCAGGTATAATTCCGGGTGCCGGCACTGAACGAATCGTTGATCAGCTCAACAACCATCTTGCCTGATGCATCAAAAATGCACATATATGCCTGCGAAGGTTTTACGCATTCAATCCGGATCGTGGTTTCGCTTGTCATTGGATTTGGAAATATTTTTACACTGGCACCGGCTTTTGCCAGGTCGTCAAAACCTACTCCCAGGGGTACCCAGTCTGCAACAATATTTTGGTAATAAGTAGCATTGGCAGGAGTTATATGCTGTGTGGCTGGTCCTTTTTCGAATTCTACGGTTAAAGATGGTCCCTGATTGCCATTTGAGGCTGAATTGGTGCTGGTGTATTCAACCCATATCTGGTAAATACCATCCGGCATATCAGTGCCAGCCGCATTCTTGCCGTCCCAGGTTACAGTGTGGGTTTGATGCGAGGTAAGTGTGGCTCCTGTGGTGGCCGAAACAGTATTGCCTGCAGAATTTGCTTTCCATTTTACAAGATGCTGTTTGCGATTGTTAGCCATCACTTTCCGTGAAACCACAAAGGTTCCCTGCGCATCCTTTATCCAGATGGCAAGCACATTTTTAGGTGAATAGGTTGAATTGTTGGTAACCGTCTTCACTGTGAATGTCAATGTGCCCGGGGTGATTCCCAGCCGGCTGTCGTTTACCTGGGCACTGATATTGGATGCTGAAAACAGCAGGTTAGCAAGTAGCAGAATGATCAGAACTGTTTTCATATCGTAAAGAATTAGATTTATGCAAAAGTAAAAGATAATTAATACCACTTTTAATATAAATTCAATTCCGGAAAAATAGTTGTTTTTTTCGAATAGTAACTTTGCATTTATCAAAGAATTGTAGCTTGATATTCCATATGATAAACTGTTTCGATTTATAAAATGCATGAAATAGCCAGGAGCAGAAAATTTGCTCACCAACCGAAATGATTATTCTCATGGCGTATTACATCTGACTCGTAAAAAATTAAAAAATAAACAGATGAAATAGCCATGATTGGAATAAAACACCAACCGAAGATGATAATATGATCAATCTGGCGTATTACATGCGACCCGTTAAAAATAAATAATAACGCATGAAATAGCCATGATTGGAATAAAACACCAACCGAAGATGATAATATGATCAATCTGGCGTATTCCATGTGACCCGTTAAAAATAATAAATAACACATGAAAAATGCGACTCACTTGGCTTTAGGTATGTATTGTTTTTTTTAAGAACCAACTCACTTAAACAGCTTAATCGCTTCCTGAACTATTTTTTTATCCGGCAACATAAGATCGTAATCCGAAGTTATTCCGCTTCCACACATTCTTACCAGCGGATACTTGTATACCATTTTTCCGGGGGTATTTGTCCTGGCCGAAAGATGCATTTCACTTGCTTTGGTTTGCTCTGCTATTTGTTTGATATTGGTAAGGTTAACGCCGCTTCCGGGCATAATGCTGATGCGGTTTGCTGCTTTTTGTACAAGGGTACTTAAATTTTCTATTCCCAGCATGGCCGTCTGTTGTCCTCCGGAAGTTAATATCCTGGAACAGCCTGCATAAATAATGGCTTCGAGGGCTTCATCCTGGTCGCGCACCATATCGAATGCCCTGTGGAAAGTAACATTCATTGGAGCTGCTGCATCCACCAGCATAGCCATTCTCTTTTCGTCCACAGTTCCGTCAGGGTTTAGTATACCTGCCACCACACCTTCCATGCCGGCCATTTTGGCTGCTGCTATATCCAGAACCATGGATTCGAACTCTCTGTTGCTGTAGCAGAAATCACCTTCCCTTGGGCGAATCATAACATGAATCGGTATTTTTACATATTTTCTGGATAACCGCAATGTGGCGGCAGATGGGGTAAGACCACCTTCGGCAGGCGCTGAGCAAAGTTCGATTCGGTGAGCCCCTGCTTCTGCGGCAGTAATGGCTGATTCAAGATTAAAAACGGCTATTTCTATTAGCATATGAATAGATTGTTTGCTCAAAAGTAAGGTTTATAGTGTCATAATGTGCTTTTTTGTCGAGTAATGCAGTAGTTTTTCACCGCAAGGACACAAAGATGCATACTCTATAAGACGCAAAGAGTATTATTCGCATTGTGATGATAATTAATTGATTGGGAATTAAGTTAAACTCTTTTAGTGGATTTCGGTTTACTCTTTTGTCAGGCTGAGCGGAATCGAAGCCTGAACAGAACCCAAAGGAGTCCACAAAAATATCAAAGTATTTCATTTTAGAGTTGAATAGGTGCATTTTGCTTTCACTACGGCAAGTTTTTAGCAGGTTTCTTAATATGGCAGAAATACAAGTTTATAGTAAAAACAAGGTAGTCCTGTAAATTCCGGACAGTTACTGTTGTTTTAGGCATTTTTTTCTTCCTTTGAAGTAGGGTAAACAATAATTATAGTAAATGTTCCGTATCCGTTGTATTTTGTTAATTTTGCATACATTTTCAAATTAAAAAAACAGGTTAAAATATTGAAATACACACACATATGAAGCAATTGATTGAATGCGTTCCTAATTTCAGCGAAGGCTGCAATATGGCAATTATTAAACAGATCACTGACAGAATTGAAGCAGTAGAAGGAGTGCGCTTGTTGGATGTTGATCCGGGCAAAGCCACAAACCGCACAGTTGTAACTTTTGTAGGAACTCCCGACGAAGTGGTTGAAGCAGCCTTTCAGGCAGTAAAAAAGGCATCAGAAATAATTGATATGCGCACTCATAAAGGAGAGCATCCCCGTTTTGGTGCTACCGATGTCTGCCCGCTTATTCCCATTGCCGGAATTACCATGGATGAGGTAGTTGTTTATGCCAGGAAACTGGCCCGGCGGATAGGAGAGGAAATAGGTATTCCTGTGTATTGTTATGAAAATGCTGCATTTAAACCGGAGCGGAAAAACCTGGCCAACAACAGGGCTGGTGAATATGAAGGATTACCCAAAAAGCTGTCGGATACTTTATGGAAACCAGATTTCGGACCGGCTGAATTTAACGAAAGAGTAGCTAACTCCGGTGCAACAGCCGTTGGAGCTCGTGATTTTCTGGTAGCTTATAATATTAATCTCAACACAACCTCGGTTCGAAGGGCAAATGCTGTAGCTTTCGATATACGCGAAAAAGGCAGGCCTCAGAGGGAAGGCAATCTGGTAAACGGCAAAATTAAAAAAGACGAGAAGGGAAATGAGATTTGGATACCCGGATCGTTGAAAGCATGCAAAGCCATAGGCTGGTTTATTGAAGAATACGGAATTGCCCAGGTTTCCATTAACCTGACGAATATCAGCATCACACCGGTTCATGTTGCTTTTGAGGAATCATGCCTCAAAGCCCAGGATAGGGGAATTAGGGTTACCGGATCGGAACTTGTAGGGCTTATCCCTTTGAAAGCTCTGACGGATGCAGGAAAGTACTTTTTGCGAAAGCAACAGCGTTCCGTGGGTATACCAGAGGAAGAGCTGGTGCGGATAGCAGTTAAATCCTTAGGGCTTGATGATCTGAAACCTTTTAACCCCAAAGAAAAAATTATCGAATACCTGCTTGCTGATGATAGCGACAAGAAACTGGTCAGCATGTCAGTGGAAGGTTTTGCTGATGAAACATCGTCGGAATCGCCGGCACCGGGAGGTGGATCCATATCGGCAACTATGGGTGCTCTGGGGATTTCGCTGGCGGCAATGGTAGCAAATCTTTCGTCGCATAAACCAGGATGGGACGACCGCTGGGAGGAGTTCAGCCAGTGGGCAGAAGCAGCACAGGCACTTAAGTCGGAATTGTTGTGGCTGGTTGATGAGGACACCCGTTCCTTTAACCTGATCATGGATGCCTTCAGTCTGCCGAAAAGTAATGATGAGGAGAAAGCAGTGCGCACTGCTGCCATACAGGATGCCACACGTTATGCAATTGAGGTTCCATTCAGGGTGATGAAACGCTCGTTCGAAAGCATGGAGATCATTAAAGCAATGGCCGAAACCGGCAACCCGAATTCAGTTACCGACGCAGGCGTAGGTGCACTGGCAGCCCGCTCGGCTGTAATGGGAGCCTTCCTGAATGTAAAAATCAACGCTTCAGGATTGCAGGATAAAGTTTATGTGGAAAAGGTGCTTTCGGAAGGTGCAATTATACAGGAAAATGCCATGCTGATGGAAGCGGAAATTCTGCAGATTGTAAATTCGAAAATTTCTTAATACCTGCAGATTCAGAGCAAACCTGAGAATTGTAAACTAAAAACCGCCAATCCTGGGAATGAGGAAGGCGGTTTTTAGTTTTCCGGAAGCTGAATTCTGTATGTCTACCTTTCATCAGAATAATTCTGATGCCAGTTGGGATATGGAATAACAGGCTCACTGATTGTGGCAAGGTGTCTGACATCGTCGGGCATAAGCTGCCAGTCGGTTGCGCCTGCATTCTCGGTAAGCTGTTGCAAATTTCGGGCTCCTATTATTACTGACGAAATGTTGGGCCGGCACAGCAGCCAGTTTAAGGCAGTCTGCGAAATGGATTTATTGTATTTAATGCCGGTAAGCTCAAGATGTTCAACAATTTCAAGTCCTTTTTCCTCATTTACAGGCCAGTATTTCAAACTGGTGGATTGCTTGTTGCTGCGGCGGGCATCAGCTGGTGCAGTAAAGTTTTTTCTGTATTTCCCCGTAAAAAAACCACCTGAAAGCGGACTCCAGCATAAGATTCCAATATTCTGATCGGTACATAAGGGAATTAGTTCGTGTTCAATATCTCTTGCCCCAATTGAATAGTACAACTGTGTGGTGACGAATTTTTCGAGATTCATTTTCTCTGATAGGGCAAGAGCCTTCATGGTTTGCCAGGCAGTAAGGTTCGAGCAGCCTGTGTAGCGCACTTTCCCACTCTGAACAAGGTAGTCAAGAGCGCGCAGCGTTTCTTCCAGAGGGGTGCCAGGGTCGTAGCTGTGGATCTGGTATAAGTCAATAAAGTCGGTGCCCAGGCGGCGCAGACTATCCTCGCAACTTTTGATGATATGCATCCGCGAAAGCCCGGTATCATTAGGCATGTTGCTCATGGCAAACCTTACTTTGGTGGCAACAATGGCATCCTTTCGCCGGCTTCCGAGGGCTTTACCCAAAACAATTTCGGAAATGCCGCCAGAGTATACATCGGCAGTATCGAAGAAATTTATTCCCAGTTCCAGGGCGGTTGCCGTGAGCTGATCGGCATCTTTCTGCGATACTGACGCCAGTTCATTATTAATAAGATCACCACCGAAAGTCATTACTCCGAGACATAATTCTGAAACTTTAAGGCCAGAATGGCCCAGATACCGATACTTCATACTTATTTTTTTTTCTTTCTGAATCCGGCAAATGAAGCGGATCATATTCTGCACTAAAGTAATTAATCTCCTTCTAAAACCAGGATATAAAAGTGCGAAAAATTATAAATTGCGGCAATAATAAGTGAAAATTAACAAATATTAATATAAGTTTGACTTATTGTAAGTCGCCATATGTAAATGTTATGTAATTGATATACAATAAATGAGTAATTTTGCCGTTTATTGATGTGAACAAAATAGACGCTGTTATGGTTGTCTTTAGTATGAACCAAAAACCAATGCATGATTAAGATAAAAATTGAAAAAATTCTAGTTATTTCTTTTATTGGATTTATTATTGCAATTTTCGCCGGATTAGGCGGAAGTACAGCCCTGAAAGCAGAGTTACCTGCTACGCTTTCAAAAACAGATGTCAGTTACGAAAAACGGCTTCAAAAACTGGAAGCAGACCTTGCTGCAGGTACCCTATCGAAACAGAATTACGATAGTCTGGCAGATATTCTGAGGACACAATTAAGACGCAGCAACGCTGTTCTTACTCAAAGCCATAATCCTGACAAAATGCCCGAATGGGTCAGTGAGCTTGGGGTCAGTGAGCCTGATGGAATGAAATTCGACCAGGTATTTTCCGATTTTACTTCGGTTGACAATCCTGATGAAGGATTTAATTCGGTTTCACTTGTATATACAGGCGATTATGAGATTGCCCTGGAAGAAGCCGCGAAAATTGCCGGTAACGCCAATCTTGAAAAGGGCAGAATTTTCAATGCCAAAGGCAGTCCTGTAAAAGCCGGTATTTCCACAGCTAATCAGGGTGTCAGCTACATGAATTATAGGCTCAACCATTCGGATAAGGATTTTCTGATATCACTTGAAGTTGAGCCATCTGGTCATTTGATTATAATGGTTACTGATAATAAACAATTGAATGAGCGTCTATTGATGTATGAGCCACTGAGTAATCGCCACAAAGGTGCTTCAAAGCAAAAAAAGCAGTAAGTTTGGGTTTTGAAAAACCTGACTTATGTCGTCCATTTCATACCGTACTGAAAATGATTCGCTGGGAGCAATGCAGGTTCCTCAGGATGTTTTTTATGGTATCCATTCGCTGAGAGCAAAAAATAACTTCCCCGACCATACTCCTTTTCATGTAGAGTGGTACAAAGCATTGGGTGAGGTGAAACTTGCCTGCTACAGGACTTACCGAAACTTTAGCACCGCAGTTAATGCCCGTAAAGCTGAAACAGAACTGCCGTTTACGCTTTTGAGTAAGGAAGTAGTAAATGCTCTTGAAAGTGCTGCCATCGAAACGGTAGAAGGAATGCATTTTACTTCGTTTATTGTTCCCGCTGTAAGCGGAGGTGCCGGTACCAGCATCAATATGAATGTGAACGAAATAATTACCAACTTGGCCTTGGCAAAACTGGGTTTTAACCCCGGAATGTATGAACACATTGATCCTATTGAGGCAGCCAATATTTACCAGTCGACCAACGATGTAGTGCCAACCGCTCTGAAAGTGGCTGCCATGCATTTATTGCACGATCTGGAAACTGCTATCAACGAGCTGCGCCAGAAAATTGAAATTACTGAGAGCAAATACCGCAACGAACTTCGGATAGCTTATACACAGATGCAGGAGGCTGTTCCTTCATCGTATGGCATGTTGTTCAGCAGCTACAGCGATGCTTTATCGCGCGACTGGTGGCGGGTTTCCAAGTGTTTCGAGCGAATTAAAATTGTAAATCTGGGTGGTAGTGCAGTAGGTACCGGACTAGGTGTGCCGAAGTTTTTTATTATGGAAGTGGTGCCAGCCTTGCAGAAAATTACAGGACTTCCGGTTACCCGCAGTGAGAATCTTTCGGATGCCACCAGTAACCTGGATTCCTTTGTAGAGGTGCATGCAACATTGAAAGCACATGCCGTGAACCTCGAAAAGATGGTATCCGACCTGCGTTTGCTTTCGTCGGATGTTGCCGGAAGGTACGACGTCAGTATCCCGCAGAAACAAGTTGGTAGTTCCATAATGCCAGGAAAGGTAAATCCGGTTATTCCCGAATTTGTTATCAGTGCAGCTCATAAAGTGTACAGCAACGACATGCTTATAAGTTCGCTCAGTGCTCAAGGCTGCCTCGACCTGAATGCGTATCTTCCGATTATTGGCCATGCCTTACTCGAAAGTCTTAAGTTGCTGATTGCTGCTGACCGCACTCTGGCAGTCAACCTCATTGAAGGTCTGAGCATATCACCGGGAAGTGCAAAAGCTCGGTTATTTAATAGTCCTGCCATCACCACTGCTCTTGGCCCTGTGATAGGATACCGCAATGCCGTTTTGCTTGCTAAGGAAATGAAAAATGCAGTATGCAATGTATTTGAAGCTAATCGCAAACTTGCTCTTATTGAAGAAGAAAAACTTAAGAACATATTGCAGCCTGAAAATCTACTGAAAACCGGTTTTACCTTGAGTGATTTAGAGTAAATATGCCGCATAAAGTAAGTTGAAAGTATTTGAACATTGACAGTGAAAAGTGCCTGATTACCATGAAAACAGGAAAAGAGATACGTCCGCATATTGGGATATTCGGAAAACGTAACAGTGGAAAGAGTTCACTAATAAATGCCCTTGCCGGGCAGCAGGTGTCGATTGTATCGGATGTTCCTGGCACAACCACCGATCCTGTGTCGAAAAACATGGAAATAGGCGGACTTGGAGCTGTGGTACTGATTGATACTGCCGGCATCGACGATGTAGGAATGCTGGGCGAAAAACGTATCTCCCGAAGCCGGGAAGTGATAAAGACCATTGACCTTGCAATACTTCTTATTACTGAAAACAGGCTTGAAGAATTCGAAAAGGATCTTATAAGTGAATTCGATAAATTGGATGTTCCGTTTTTTGTGGTTCACAACAAATCTGATTTATGTCCGCTTGCCGAAACTACAATTTCAGAAGTTGAAAATAAATATGGAACAACAATAATTGAGTTTAGTGTAGCTTCCGGCTCAGACATAGAGCCACTGGTTAGACAGATGAACAGTTTTCTTCCCGAAACTGCCTGGAAGCCTGGTACGCTTGTCGGTGATCTGATTTCATATGGAGATACTGTGCTGCTGATCACACCCATTGATATAGAAGCACCCGAAGGCAGGCTTATCTTGCCACAGGTTCAGGTTATCCGTGATGTTCTGGATCATGATGGTATTGTAGCCATATGTAAGGAACGCGAGGTGGATGCCTATTTCAAACGGATGGAGCCTAAGCCTAAACTGGTTATTACTGATAGCCAGGTATTCCTGAAAGCAGATGCCTCTATTCCTCAGGAAATTCCACTAACGAGTTTCAGTATTGTTCTGGCAAGGCAGAAAGGTGACTTTGCGCATTATATGCAGGGTACACCCAAAATTGGCGAACTGAAGGATAGTGATCGTATTCTGATTCTTGAATCATGCAGCCATCATGTTTCGTGCGACGATATCGGCCGTGTTAAAATTCCCCGCTGGCTGACAAACTTTAGTGGTAAAAAACTGGAATACGATGTGGTTGCCGGTCTGGGACAGACGCCGCGTGCAATACAGGATTATGCTTTGGTAGTGCAATGCGGTGGGTGTATGATAACCCGGCGGCAGCTGGTAAACCGCCTGAAACCTGCTATTGATGCCGGAATACCGGTTACAAATTATGGAATGCTGATCGCTTATGTGCACGGTATTTATAACAGGGCTATAAAGCCGTTTGCGAATATGGGTGAAGGAGAGGCGGATTATTTGTAAGGAATCTCCGATTTAAATCAGATTTCAAAATGCATTTACGAGTAAAATATGCTTTCTTTGCATGTTAGAACTATAGTAACACAGAACTATTGACAATTCAATGTGCGATTTATTTTAAAATAAATAAGATTTAATAAAATACATATGAAGAAAGTTTTATTCATTTCATTAATTCTACTAAAAGTAATCCTGCTTTTTGCCCAATCGGATTTGTACATTGTCGAAATTGACACTTTATCGGGGAATAACTACTTAACCAACAACCCCATTAAAGCTAAGGTATATATATTCCCCGAGAGGATTGATCAATCCTTCATTGATACAACGAGAAATTTGCTCACCTTGCAGCTACGCGATAAAAGCAGAAATGGCAAACGCTATAACGTTTTTGGCAGTGTACTTGTGTATGACTTAGGTAATCAAATTGTTAAATGGAGCAAACGAATTAAGTATAGTGAGTTTAGTATAGAACAATATGATAATGTGATTATTAAGTCAGTTTCCTACGAAAGTAACTGTTTAAATCCTGAAACCGGAAGAAATCAGTGGCTATTGAAAAATACACTTTATTATGTTGATCCATATTATCAAATCGGTTTGGGTTATAAGGATAAGACTACTCCCGGAAAATCAAACACCCTGGAAGGTATTGACATGATCACTGGAAACAAGATCTGGAGCAGAACTCTTAGCCGTGAATATGGCTGGAATAATATTTTTCATCTGAATGATTCAGTTGTTTTAATTGTTTCAGCTGGTTTACATACACTAAACCTGAAAACCGGGACCGGATGGGATTACAACACTATCACGGGAATAAATAATACTTCAACAATGGTGGCTGCTAATGTAATTGGAATTGCAGCAGGCTTGCTTACAGGGTATTACATGTACACCACAGGTCCCAGCATTGTAAGAGATATGGCATCGAATGTTATTTGTTCAGACAATGGTATTTATTTTGCATCAAAAGAGTCAGTTACTCACCTGGACAAGAACGGTACAGTAAGATGGTCATTCCCCTTAGTTCAGAATTTAGCAAGCAGTTCATTTATTTTTATAGAAAATGATCTGCTTTATATGATTAATAAAGGTTACGCCTATATCGGCGACAGGCAGACTAAAGCCGGTGAACCATTCATTGCAGCTTTTGATGTTCATACAGGTAAGAATCTTTTTCTAAATACAATTAGCGATCTGAATCATATTAATGGATATAAAGTTCAGGATGATGACGTATTGGTAATATCAGATCATTATATTTTAAAAATATCTTTAACAAATGGTCAACTAATGACAGAAACTGCTATTGATAATGAGACATATGGTGAGTTGATTGATTTTGCAGGTAATAGGACTTACGATATTATTGATTCAACTTATACTAATGTTGCTTCAGATGAAAGATGGAATTATATTGTTACAAAATCAGGCAAAGCAATTGTTGTGAATAACTCACTTGAGATTGTAAGCCAGTTTGATTATAAGGAACTATATGTGAATTACCTGACACTTAAAGGATATCGCTTTTTAGCCAGAGGTACCGAGACTATTGTTATTGATGATTCCGATTCCAGGATTGCGGAAATAAAATCCTCCTCTAGCGCAATTTTAAAAGGAACTACGCTTTATGATATTCAGGGAAACCGGTTCGTGAAAATTGATTTAAACGAACTTTTAAGAAAATAATGTTCAGGGATTCTTTGGCAAAATTCCTACTATCTTCTGAGGATTCTGTCTGCAATCAAATCTAGAAATAAATCTGGCTATATTGTTATTGAACCTGTATATGATTTTGTAATTGTTCACTAATATAAAACGATTTTCAAATTGTCTATTGACCAGTAATGGCTATTATGCGCCTATCAAAGGATTGGTTTCTAAAATAAAAGATCTTTTGACTAATTCTTTTCTGATTTTTATTGCAAAATTCGTGCTTGCCCTTAGATTGTAATAATCAAATATATACTGAAGTTGAGCCAGAGATGTGTCAGACCACAAAATATTTACTTCTATGATTCAATCTGATTAACGAGATTTCGGGCTTCGGTTCTCTCCCATTAGTAAAATCCTCCTCTGATTTATCAATGATTTCATTGAACTCTTTCAAAGTAATTGGGAGTAGATTCATATAAATTTTTTTCTTTCAGTCCTGATCAGTCTTTCCAGTTTACCAACAAGTTCTTCATCAGCAACCCGTAGGAATTCTTAAACGAAATGCAACTTTCTATGCTGGATGTCCATATTTTTTTTACTCATCAAAGTTATTCAATATTTTATTTAATAATATTGTTCTTTCTTTCAAATAATTCCGATTTCCGGAATATAAGATCCGACATTTCTTTTTTCTACCCTCTTTTACTGATCTCCTTTAGCGCTTCCCTTTCAAGCACTTCTATATCTTTATCAATAAGTCTTAACAGACCATCCTGCTCAAATCCTTTTAGCAGTTTTACTGTACTTTCAGTAGACAGCCCGGCAAAATCAGCAATCTCTTTCCGCGAAAGGAATCCGAAAATACTTTCGTTATTATATTTCATGGTATCGAGGTAAAGCAGAACATCCGCAAGTCTTCCGTGCATCTGCTTGTACATCATGCTGCGGATGGTATCGTATAATGAACTGTCGTTTTCGTAATACCGGTTTATCAATCCGTATGCGAAACTCCCGTTGCTTTTTATCAGGCCGGCAATGGCATCTTTTTCAATCAGGCAAACCAGCGTCTCCTTGAGTGCAACGGCAGAATAATCATAGGTATGCTTGCTGAAAGCAGCCGAAAGCCCTATGAATTCACCACTTCTGATGATCCGCAGGTTAAAATCACGGTTTGTATCACCTACGATATATTGCCTCACCAGTCCTTCAACTACAAATAACACACTCGATGCAAATGCACCCTGTTTTGTAAGACTTTCGCCTTTGCGGAACAAAACCTGTGTTTTACTGTCCTTCACAAGTTCAATCTCTTCCGGAAGAAGGCTGCCGAAACATGGAGCATTGAGTCCGCCAAGTATACAATCATCCAGTGCTGAGTATGTTTTCATAGTAGTTTTGAAGTTTTGAATCTGTTTGTTTTTATAGCGAATCCGGGAGAAAGCCTGGAATCATAGTAATGAAATGCTGAGACTGCTTTTTATCACAAGTATGATAAAGTTCACTTATACTTCATTGAATCGCAAAAGTATGAACTATCTCAATAATAAACATGTTCAATCTCAACCTTACGACTAATCTGATATGCAGAATATCTCATTTACTGAACGAAAGACAGAGTAAATTTGCAGCGTAATTAATCAGATACAATTTGAATATGAAACACAAAGTTGATACCATCTGGCAGGGAGAAATGAAATTTGATGCATTGGTGAGTGGTCACCACATTATAATGGATGCCTTGCCGGCATCAGGTGGCAGCGATGAGGGCGCCAGACCCAAGGAACTTATGCTTGCAGCCCTGGCCGGATGTACCGGAATGGATGTGATCTCTATCCTGAAAAAAATGCGTGTTGAGCCAGAATATTTCAATGTGAAAGTGGAAGCGGAAATGACGGAAGAGCATCCAAAGCACTACACAGCCATGCATATTATTTACGAGTTCAAAGGTGCCAACCTTGAAATGGAAAAACTACAGAAAGCCGTGGATCTTTCGCAGGAAAGGTATTGCGGCGTTTCGTTTGCCTATCGCAAGGCTATGGCTATTACTTCGGAAATTGTAATTCTTTAAAATAGGATTTAGGATTTAGGGTTTAGGATTTAGGGTTTACGATTGGACTCGAAAATAAGCATCAATAGTTCTCTCCCCCAACCCCCAAAGCCTAACACCCAACCCCCAAAACCTAACCCCTGAACCCGAAAGCAAGCAAAAGTTGTTCTCTCCCCTAACCCCCAAAGCCTAACACCCAACCCCTAAAACATAATCCCCAACCACCAAAACCTAACCCCTGAAAAATGCTTTACACTAACCTGAAACATATAGAGACAGCAGCTGAACACCAGAAGTTTATCAGCGAAAATGAGAATGTAATGATATGCTGTGGCCGTATGGGTCCTATGTGCATACCCGTGTTCGGAATAATGGAAGTTCTGGAAGACAACTACCCGCATGTAAAGTTTGCCGATATGGAATTTGATAGTCCGGAGTCACATGTAATTCGAAATGTGCCTGAAGTAAGAGGATTTATGGGAATACCTTTTACCATGTATTATAAAGATGGTAAGCTGGTAAAGGCTACTTCCAGTATTCAAACCCAGGCGCAAATCTGTGCAATTCTTGACGCTGAATTTATTGCTGCCAAATAACAGTGGATACCGGTTTTCATTATGGAACCATTTCGACAGTGAAAAGCAATAACAGTTAATGAACTGATTTAGCTTCTTCATCGTCGGAATATGATCACGAACTTTACCTCAAAATCACACACGAACACTCAAAATTATGACAACAACAATTATAGTATCAGGGCTCATTGTAGCGGCTTTCATCGCATACATGTACTATACTTACAAAAGGATTAAAAATACTCCTGAGGCTGAAACACATTCTTCGATTATCGAACTCAATGATGCCAATTTTCAGGCCAAAGTCAGGAATGGCGTTGTGCTGGTCGATTTCTGGGCATCGTGGTGCATGCCTTGTAAAATGATGGCTCCGGTTCTCAATGAAACCGCTGACGATCTGGGTGATGTGGCCGGCATAGGAAAACTCGATGTTGACGAAAACCGCACTTCTGCCTCGCGTTATGCAGTACGGAGTATACCAACGTTGATACTCTTTAAGGATGGAAATGAAATCAACCGCTTTGTTGGTGTTAAATCAAAGGATTTCCTTCTGAAGGAAATAAGAAAAGTGGTTTAGGACAACTTAGATCCTGGTTATATATGATAAAAATGAGAAACTAAAAAAACAATAATGAAAGAAACTTGTGAAAATGACAACAAACCAAAGACCTTCAGGGAATTAATCCGGTCAGCATATTTCTGGAGACCAGCTGCCGGAGTTCTGGTAGGCGGAATTGCAGGGTTTTTGTACTATTATTATGTTGGCTGTGCTTCAGGTAACTGCGGAATTACCAGCAACCCTGTATCCAGTGTTCTTTTTGGTGGAGTAATGGGGCTGTTTATTGTAAACCGTCCCTGTAAAACATGTTAATTGTTTCGATATCTTTGAGAAGATAAAAATGCTATGGAAATAAAAGAAATAAACAGCAGATACAGCGAACTGGCTAAATCAGAGTGTTGCCTTTCGTGCGGAGGTGCAGTAAAATATGCTGAGGCTTCAACTGGTGAGATTTGTGTGGACCTGGGAAGCGGACGTGGAACTGATGTGATGCGTATGGCCGAAGCAGTAGGTGAAACCGGGTTTGTGTATGGTATTGATATTTCCGACGGAATGCTGGAAAAAGCCAGACATACTGCCGAAAAAATGGGTGTCACCAATGTAAGTTTTGTGCGGAGCGAACTCGAAAAACTCGGACTTCCTGATAAGATTGCCGACCTTGTTATTTCAAACTGCACCCTTAATCATGCTGCTGACAAACAGGCTGTGTGGAACGAAATACACCGCATCCTCAAAAAGGGAGGCCGGTTTGTTATCAGTGATATTTACGCCACATCACCCATTGCCGACGAATACCGCAACGATCCGGTTGCTGTTGCCGAATGTTGGGCAGGTTCCGTAACCCGTGCTGAATATATGCAGCACCTCGAAAAAGCCGGTTTTGCTGCCGTAGAAATCCTTGAAGAGTCAGCTCCTTATTCCAAAGGGAATGCCGAAGTATGCAGTTTTACGATTGCAGGCAAGAGATCGGCAGGATGTGCCTGTGGAAACTGAAAAATCATATAATGGAGATACTGAAACAAAGTTCAGGATCAATCTGGTAAAAAGTTCAAAGTCATTCTAACATAAAAATTGAAATCATGAAAAGCCTTGTGAAAAAGAAGATGGAAGTTCAGAAAGTAAACACAAAAAAAACAGCTCAATGCTGTGCTAAAACATCAAAAACAGTTGTTGGTTGTCACGATTAACAAATGTTTACCACAAAATTGACCTGCTAACAGAATAGCTGTGCTAATGCAAAATTTAACAAAGGAAGTTCATGAAATATTCCAGACATAATATTTTCTCGCGTATTGCCGGTTCCCATAACTTTTTTATCGTGAATCTGCTTTCGGGCAGTGCCGATATATTAAGTCCGGCCGAAGGGAAAATGTTGCAGGATTTCCTTGCAGGGCAGATATTACAGCCGGAATTGCTTGGTAACCTTACCGCTCAGGGATATTTTGTTGATAAAGAAGAGGAGGAAAAGCTGTACCGTAGCAGATATCTGGATTTCGTTGACGACCGTGAAGAGGATGAGGTGCAATTGTTTTTTGTGCCGAATTACAGCTGCAATTTTGCCTGTACCTATTGCTACCAGGATGAGTATCCGAATCCAAAACAGGAACTGACCACCGAAGTAATTGATGCATTTTTTCAGTATGTAAAAACTGAATTTGCCGGTCGGAAGAAGTACCTAACAGTTTTCGGAGGCGAACCACTGCTTAATTCACCTAAACAAAAGGAGCTGATTTCGTATTTGCTGAGGAAGGCAAAAGATTCGAATCTTGAAGTTTGTTTTGTAACGAACGGTTATTCGCTCGAAGGCTACATCGATATACTGAAATTGGCCAGCATACGCGAAATCCAGGTTACACTGGACGGCATAGGAGAGGTGCACGATGCCCGCAGGTTTCTGAAAGGAGGAGCACCTACTTTCGAAAAAATTGTCAAAGGTATTGATGCCTGCCTGCTCAACGGATTGCCTGTAAATCTCCGTATGGTTGTTGACAAGGCAAATATTGAAGGATTGCCGGGAATGGCTCAGTTTGCAATCGAAAAAGGCTGGACAAAAAATGATTTTTTCAAAACTCAGCTAGGTCGCAATTATGAATTGCACCATTGCCAGGCAAGTTCCGAAAAATTATTCAGTCGTATTTCGTTGTTTGAGACTCTTTACACGCTGATCAAGCAGCACCCGCATATTGTAGAATTTTATAAACCTGCTTTTTCAGTTTCGAAGTTTTTAGCCGAAAACGGCAGCCTGCCCGATCCTCTGTTCGATGCATGTCCGGCCTGTAAAACTGAATGGGCTTTCGATTATACAGGACATATTTTTTCCTGTACAGCCACTGTAGGTAAATCTGACGAATCGCTCGGTACATTTTACCCCGCAGTCACGCATAAAGAGGAAATGATTCATGAATGGGAAAACCGCGATGTGATGTCAATTGCCGAATGCACTACCTGTAATATGCAACTTGCTTGTGGTGGAGGTTGTGGCTCGGTAGCCAAAAACCGGACCGGCAGTGTTTGCTCAACCGACTGCCGCCCCATAACCGGATTGCTGGAACTGGGATTCTCAGCCTACTTCGAACAGTCCTTGCAGACTGAGGAATAACAGTCTGACTTCTTCAACAGAATACTAATAATGCTTGTCAGCAAAAACAACACTTTAAGTTCAATTCAGTAAAAATGAAAGAAATATCATCATCCGAATTCGAAACCGAGGTACTTGCCGGTGGCAGAGTAGTACTCGATTTTTATTCAACCGAATGTCCTCCCTGTGAGGCTGTCGCTCCCAAATTCGAGGGTTTGGCAAAACTGTATGGCAACGACATCAAGTTCCTGAAGATGTTCCGGCAGCAGAACAAACCTCTGGCCGAAAAATTAGGTGTTAAATCATCGCCAACATTGCTGTTTTTCGATAACGGTGTGCAGGTTGCCGAAACACTTTCGGGTGGAATAAAACGAAGCGACATTATAAAGCAACTCGACAGCTTGCTTACCGACGAAAGGGTTAAAGAGATTAAAAAAGATATTAAACCTACCGTTTCTGAATTTGATGTTCTGATTCTGGGTGCAGGTCCCGGCGGACTAACAGCCGGATTATACCTCTGCCAATCGAAGATAAACACGGTGCTTATTGATATTGCTCTCCCTGGCGGGCATGTTTCGACTACACACGAAGTATCCAACTATCCCGGTTTTATTGACCCACAGCCTGGCTACCTGCTTTCGCATAATATGTCGGAGCAAACCAAACTTTGTGGAACCATTTATAAGGTAGCCGTTGATGTTACACAAGTTGACCTGAAAAAGAAAGAAGTTATTGTGGATGAATTTGAGACCATCAGGGCTAAAAAAATCATCATTGCAACCGGTACTTCGCCGAACCTCATGGGCATCCCCGGGGAAAAACAACTGAAAGGGAAGGGTATTTCCTATTGCGCCACCTGCGATGCCAAATACTACGGCGACAAGGATGTGGTTGTTATTGGCGGCGGTAATTCAGCTGTTGAGGAAGCTGATTTTATCAGCAAGTTTGCCAGCAGTATCACAATGGTTCATCAGTTTGATTCATTAACTGCCAACAAACAAGCACAGGAGAAACTATTTGCAAACCCCAAAATCAAAGTTCTGTTTGAGCATGAGCCAAGATCCTTCGTTCGTGATGGCGATAAAATGGTTACCGAAATAGAGGACCTTAAAACCAGGCAAACAGTAAAACTTGTCAGCGATGGTGTTTTTGTGTTCATCGGCATGAAACCCAATATCGATATGTTCAGAGATGAACTGGAACTCGATAGCTGGGGGTATATAAAAACAGATGAAGATATGCGTACAAGTATGCCTGGTGTATACGCGGTGGGTGATGTGATCAGTAAAAAATACAGGCAGATTACCACGGCAGTTGCCGATGGAACCATTGCAGCCATTGCCATTGCAAAAGAAATGAACTAACCCGAAAAATCATAAACTCATGAACTCAAACCAATTAATAATCGAACAACTCAGTCCTTTCGACGTAGCAACAACTGTTGATAAACTGGTTATAGCCGCTGGAGAAAAACAATGGCAGAATCCTGCTGTGCACAACCTACAGCAATCGCTTGCCAAATCAGGTAAAGATGTGCGCCCGGTTCAGGTTATTGAAATATGTAAACCTGAATACTCAGGCCAGATGCTCGAAAAAAGCGATGAACGTATAGTCTCAATTATGATGCCATGCCGCATTTCGGTTTACGAAAAGGAGGATGGTAAAACCTACATTGCCTTGCTAAATACATCTGCCATGTCGGCAGGTATGCCGGCAACTATTGCTGATGCCATGCAAGGAGCAGCCAACGAAACATTCGAAATCGTTCGTTCAGTTATAGGAACCGTATAAAGGCAATCTCTGCCATAGCCTGACATCAGATAAAGCCGGCAGATAGTTATTTTACTTCAAAGTCCCGTATGATTCGGATACCAATCGGAATCATACGGGTTTTTATATATATGGAAGACCGATATCATGTTTTGTGCATTTTTCCATTTCATAGTTTTTATTTGCTCTTATTGCCAACCAACTGCTTTTATGAGGCTACGGGGAACTGTTTTTATGTTTCCTAACTAGGTGCCGAATCGACCTTAAGTGCTCACTTTTTTGAACAAAAGTTCTGGTTTCTTAGTTACTTCATACATCGAAAATACCTGTTCGTCTGCGATTTATACCGGCTAAGCAATTTAAATTTCACCACAGAGCAAACTCAAATTATGTTTGCAGTCTCACTTTAAAAATAAAATATTATGAAAAATTTATTTACTTTTTTGTTGTTCCTTGCTCTTCCGTTGGTCATGTTTTCACAAACAGTGTTGCAGCATTCCTGGCGCTATTACAGACCAGGTAATACAGGTATTCAGGGTGATGATGTAACTTCAGTGTGGATTGATGAGAATGGTGATCCATATTTAGCCGCCAACACAGGTAACTGGGGCGAAGGAGGCGTTGCGAAACTCAGCATGAATGATAACGTCTGGACCAACTACTCCAATATAGACTATCCTGTATTGGGGTCCTTTGATAATGGAGATGTTCAGATTCATGATATTGTAGAAGATTATGATCATAACCTCTGGATGGGAAATTTCGCGGGTGCAGTAAAATTCAATCCTCAGGACGGAATTTTATCAGCTCAAGGCTATAACTCAGGGAATTCGCCATTGCTGGGTTTTACTTATGATATCGATCTGGCTCCTGACAGTTCGTTATGGTTTATCAGCGAGGGACTTGTAAGGTACAATCCCAAGAATGATCAATGGACATCCTGGCAGCAATCAAATACGCGGATTGCGGTGCAACCCAAGCTTGACGGCAGCTATCTGGTTTGGTCGGCTGATACGTATTTCGGGTATGTGTTTACATATAATAGCTCAACCAATCAGTTAACATATTACACTCCTTCGGCAGTAGGTGATATAGCTGGGCTTCCAGGAAAAGATTGTGTGGATGATGCGGGAAATTTTTGGGCATTGCGTATGTCGGATAATGGAAACTGGGAAACTCTTGAATACCAGCGCCCTGATGGAACATGGGTTTATCCGGACCCACCTTACGTTAATGTCAGCTTTTATATCGATGCTTTTAAAGCATATGGCAACGGCAAAGCTTTATTGGTTGTATCTTCAGGTGAAACCTGGATGTTCGATGGAACTACCTGGCATAATTACGGCATCTGGCGGCCTGCAGGATTCTCCCATGCGGTAGATACCGACCAGGAGGGTAATGTCTGGGTTACCGGCGTTGGTGGAGCGGGACGTCGCGATGTTAACACAGGTGAATGGCAGCGATACAGGATCACCAATACTTCGCAGATTGATTATTTCGTGGAGGATCTCACATTGGATGATGAAGGAAATGCGTGGTTTACCGGAAACGCAGGTGCTGGTGTGGGTGGTTTTCAGAAATTTGACGGAACTAAATGGACAGGATTTAATGAATTCACATATGGATTAGGAAATCCGTTTCCATACCAGTCCGATAATACTCATGCAATTTATAGCAGGCCTTCCAACGGTGATGTTATATTTAATCCAACATACCACGGAATTCATGGATGGAATGGTACTGATTATTATGCACTCGAAGATTTCATGACTACCTCCGAAGGTTTTACGGAAGACTCTGAAGACAGATTGTGGAGCCTGGGTGAATATTTCAACCTCAGGTATTATAACGAAAGCAACCAGGAATGGATCGATGTTCCTATTGTTGGCTGGGGAAACAGAATTTTGACTGATCCGGCCAATGCCGGAACTATCTGGGCTTCGACTGATGTTGAGATACTGCGCACTGATGGTACTAATTCATTCAGTCGCTCTATCGCTGATTTTCCAGGGTCTGCAGCCCGGTTTACAGGTTTGACAGCTGATGCAAACGGTATAGTTTGGGTAGGAACCTGGACCCAGTTTACCAGTTCAGGAAGCACACTTATACGGCTTGATGCCAATACCGGATTATACCAGATTTGGTCGTACGATGAGGGCTGGCCATTCCCCGGTGAGCATGTGCGCCCTATGGCGATTACACCTGATGGGAAACTATGGATGCAATATGATTCAGAATATCCTTCAACCAATTCCGGTTTATGTTGGTACGATGGTACAAATGTAGGAGTATTCCCATCTGCACCCGGTGGTCTCCCTCAGTGGGGTGGCCTTCCAAACAGCATAATTGAAGAACTGGAAGTTCGTGTAACAGAAAATGGTTACGAATTATGGATAAGTTGTCTGGGCAGGGGCATAGCTGTACTCGATGCGGTTACCACAACAGTAGGTATTGCTGAGAAAATTCCCGTACCCGTAAAAGACTTTTTGTCAGTTTATCCAAATCCGGCTGACGAAAAGGTTTCAATCAGGTTTGCCGACAATAGTGCAGGAACCGTAAATCTGGCAATATTCGATATTCATGGCAAAAAAGTAAGCGAAATTCATTCTGCCTCATTTGACAAAGGTTATAGAACAGCAGATTGGAATTTGACAGATCAAAATGGCCGAAAAGTAGGAAATGGTGTGTATTTTGCAAGATTACTGAGTGCAGAAAATGCATTGTCAGCTAAAATAATTGTACGGTAAAACTCATTTGTTAGACGTTATGCAAAAATTTATGCAACTCTGTTGAGCAAGCACCAAACAAACCAGTTTACATTCATTTTTATACCGAAATACTATAATATGAGGGAATGAAGATCAAATCATTTTTGGGTCTGGAATTATTCTCATTGCTCCTGATTCGGTTGACATTCAGCTGTTGCCTGATAATACATTTGAGTTTTTTCAGAATTCAGGTCAAAACATTCTTGAGTCTAAAAGGCCTAAACTCAAACTGAAATTGGATGTATGGTTTCACCTATCTAACTAATTTTCTACAATAGGTCTTAATCGGGTAATCAGGGTAGAATTTTTTTCAGTTAGTGCCAGTCCTAAAATAAGCTATTTTTGCAGTAAGTTCCTAATCTGACTGATTCCTATGGCTATTGATTCCATCATTGCACTCGAGGGCATTTCTGTGTACCAGCGCGATAATCTTATTCTTTCGGAGGTTTCGCTCCATATTCATAAAAGTGAGTTTGTATACCTGGTTGGTAAAACCGGTACAGGCAAAAGCAGCCTGATGAAGACTTTGTATGCCGATTTACCCTTGCGCGAAGGAAAGGCAGAGGTTGCCGGATTCAGTATTCCTGATATCAAGCACAAGGATATCCCATTCCTGAGGCGTAAGTTGGGTATCGTATTTCAGGATTTTCAACTGCTCAACGATCGCAGCATCAACGACAACCTGATTTTTGTGATGAAAGCCACCGGATGGAAGGATAATGATGCCATGCGCCACCGTATGAATGAAGTGCTCGACAAAGTCGGCCTGATCACCAAAGGATTTAAAATGCCACATCAGCTTTCAGGTGGTGAACAGCAGCGTGTTTCAATTGCCCGCGCACTTATCAACGATCCGGAACTTATTCTGGCTGACGAGCCTACAGGTAACCTCGATCCCGAAACATCTGACGGTATTATGCAACTGCTGTTCGACATTCGGAAATCGGGAAGAGCCGTTTTTATGGCCACTCATAATTATGCGCTTCTGCGCAAATATCCTTCACGTATCATCAAATGTGAGAAAGGTAAACTCATCGAAGTAGGTGAAGGGCTTATAGGAATAGGAGAGGAGTAAGTTTGAATGGTGGCAGGGATAATTCTGTGGATATAAATATCTGGAATTCAAAGTGTCTGGAGTTTTGAGTGACTGAAGTGCGCCAAGTTTAAGTGCCTGGAGTGCCTAGAGTGCCTAAAGTGCCTGGAGTATTTGAGTGCCTAAAGTTTGGCGTTAAAATCTTATTTTCACCTAAATCCCCCTAACACCCAACCCCTAACACCCAACCCCTAAAACCTTACCCCTGCCTTCTGTATACTCAGCACTAAAAAAGTGCCTGGAGTGCCTAAAGTTTAAAGTGCCTGAAGAGCGTCAGGTTATAAGTGCCTAAAGTGCCTAAAGTGCCTGAAGTGCCTAAAGTGCCTGAAGATTAATGAGATTGAAGTTAGAAGTGAAGAATCATAAGTAACTATAGTTTCAAGTTGAAAAGTTAACAAATTTCCCCAATCCTCGCAGCACTTTGCACCTGACACCCGGCACTCAGCACTGTGCTCCCGGCACTGAGCACTCCCTTCACCCCCAAACTTCCCTAATCAACATCTTTGCATTTGTTTCATCCGAAAAACGCTGCTGCAGAAGTTCTGCACGGGCAATTACCTGTTTAGGGTCAAACGGGGTATTAAAAAGGGAGGTAATTTTATTTTTCATCTCGGCTGCAGAGCCGGCAATTTCGCACAGGTTCTCGAGGCCGGTGCCAGCCAGCATTTCTTGATTTACAAGCATCCAGCGGCCATTATATAGCGTATTCAGTAATTTTAACTTAAGCCCTGTTGCCTGAAATGTAACCAAAACATTGATCTGTGCATTTTTTATCAGTGTTTCCATTTCTTCCTGGGGCGGGTTTGCAATCAGTTCAATGTTTTTATAACCAGAAACCAGATTTCGCAGGGAATCGGAAGGATTCAGACCAGCAATTTTCAGTTTGATTGTAATATCGTTAAATACTTCTTTTACGAGATATTCGGCTGCAAGAGCGTTTTCGCCAACTGACAGATTTCCATGATACAGAACATAATCGCCTCTTCCAGCCATACTTTTTACTTCATTGTTTCCATGAAAACTTGGAAGATAAATTACCGCTTTTCCCGGAAACTTTGCTGCCAGGTATTCCTGATCGGTTTGTGATACAACCAGCATTTTGGTCGCATGCTTCAATTGCTTCTGATACCAGCGGAGTTTCAGGCTTTCGAGCAGGTAGAATAACTTTTTTCCCGGGCTTTTCTCTGATTTAAAAAGGTTGTAGTAGTAATGGTGTTCGATATTGCTTTCGCGGTATATAAGCATTCGGCCTTGTAACGATGAGTGATTCAGGTAGAAACAACTGTGTAATCCTTCGAACAGAATGGGGTGCTGGTCGGTAAGAAGGTTTTTTAGTAGTTTGTCAGACTGTCTGCTCTCAACAATATAAGGTCTAAAAGAAAACTGTGCCGCAATCCCGGTGTTTCGGGAATAATAATTTACAGATTCACAGTATTTGTTTAGTGCAGTTGTTTCGGGCCTGTCGTACTGGTAACAATGCAGGTGAATTTTTATACCGGCTTTGTGCAGGGCTTTCAGTTTGTAAAATACATCGATAACTCCGCCGTAATTCGCAGGATATGGAATGCTGAAAGCAACAATATGCAGATGTTTGTCAGGCATACGGAGCAAATATCTCAATCAGGGTGATTTTTTCGTTGTCCCAGTTCAGTTCGGAAGCAGCTTTTTTCGTGTTCTCCCGGTAGACTGCAAGCTGCTTTTCATTCTTTAGCATATTATTAATAGTTGTAGCTATATGCTCCGGATCATGGTTTTCGATAAAGGTGCCAATTTCGTACTTCCGGATTATTTTTTCCAGTTCAACCAGTGGCGTTGCCAGTACCGGAATTCCGGCATAGATGTAATCGAATAGTTTGTTAGGCAGACTGAAATGGTAGTTTATATTTGTGTCTTTATCAATTGTAAGTCCGATATCAGCGTTTGCAGTATATCCTGCCAGTTTCTCGGGAGTTTGCCTCGATACAAATTTTACTTTATTGCTTAGCGAAAATTCGCTTACCATTTTTTTTAATTCGTGAATTACATCGCCACCTCCGACAATCAGAAGCAACGCATTGTCAACGAATTGCATGGCCATAACGGCTTCCTCGGCACCTCTTTGCACATTAATGCCAGAGCCCTGCAACAGGATTATCTTTTTGTCTTCGGGTAGTCCCAGTGATGTCCGTGTAGGGATACTGGTAATATCGCGCCGTCGTGGTATGTTCCTGACTATGTGGAATGGAACTTTATATTCCTGTTCGAACAGATCAGCGATACTTCTGTTGACGGTTATGCAGCTTTTAAGTCTGGGGACTATCAGTTTTTCGATCCATTTCCAGATACGCTGTATTTTTGGCCTGTCGACTAATTCGGGGGTTGCTGTAAAATATTCGTGGCTGTCGTATACTATCGGACTGCGTTTCAGCAGATGAGCCAGGTAATTGGGTAATAAAGTGTCGAGATCGTTGCTTACCAGTAAGTCAGCGGGCCTCGATACCAGCAGGAAGAATAACCTGATATTGTATTCTATATAAAACAAAGGGCCTTTTTCCCACAACAGACGCATTCGCCAGGTTTCATATGCTCTGTCGGGCATATGCGGACTGTCAGTTTTACGGCGGCCAACAAGCAGAACTTCAAAACCCAGGTCAGCCAGCACTCCTGCTGTACGGTCCACCCGTTGGTCAGTAACCAGGTCATTTATTACTGAAATTATGACTTTCTTCTTTTTCATAGTGCCAATTGCATTGCGAAAGTAAAGTTTTCGAACGAATTTTTGATAATTATGCATATTATTGAATAGGTTAATTTAATTTTGGCAGAAATCGTAAAACAATACTTTCCCGGGAATAACCGGTTTCTGTTACTTGTTTTATCCGTCAGTTATGCATCACACCACCGATATCAGAGAAAATTTTTCACTTCATTCGTTCAATACTTTTCATATTGAATCCACTGCCCGCTATTTTACCGAAATTAAAAACAAGGAATCATTAATCGAACTTGTCAAAACAGGTGAGTTAGCAGCAATTCCATTATTGTTGCTTGGTGGTGGGAGTAACATGCTCTTCACCGGGAATTTTAATGGAATTGTTGTTCATATAAATAACAAGGGAATTGAGGCTCAACCGGAAACAGATAATTCGGTTGTTGTAACTGCTGCAGCGGGTGAAAACTGGCACGAATTTGTTTCCTGGTGCGTTGGTCATGGCTATGGTGGTCTGGAGAATCTTTCACTTATCCCCGGAAATGTAGGTAGCTGCCCTATACAGAATATTGGGGCTTACGGAGTTGAAATAAAAGATTGTTTTCATTCCCTCGAGGCTATTGATCTTAAAACAGGGGAAACCAGAACATACACACCCGAAGAATGTAACTTTGGGTACCGCGACAGTATTTTTAAAAGTGAACTGAAAGGTAAAATCGCTATCTGGTCGGTAACTTTCCGTCTGCTGCTGAATCCTGAGATTCATCTCGAATATGGAGCAATAAGGCAGGAATTGGCTGTAATGGGTATTGATAATCCCGGGATTGCAGAAGTGAGTAATGCTGTTTGTGCAATACGAAGGAGTAAATTACCCGACCCAAAACTGATGGGAAATGCCGGAAGTTTCTTCAAAAACCCTACTGTAGAGGCGAAAGTCGTAAAACAGCTTCTGGAAACATTTCCATCTCTGGTTTCGTATCCGGTTGACAATGACAAAGTAAAACTGGCAGCCGGCTGGCTGATTGAGCAATGTGGATGGAAAGGCTTTCGGGAAGGCGATGCCGGAGTGCATCAGAACCAGGCACTCGTACTTGTTAACTACGGAAATGCAACAGGTAGCGATATACTTACTTTGGCACACAGAATACAGAATTCGGTATTCGAGCGGTTTGGTGTACAACTTGAAATGGAAGTGAACATAATTTAGAGTAATTCTCAAGCAGCTATTGCTTCGGGTCTGCTGTTTTTTCAATACAATCCCAAAGTTTCTGAGCTGTTTTCGCCCACGAAAACTTAATGCGTTGTTCCCTGCCGGCGATAATTAGTTTCTTCCTTAAACCCTCATCACTTGCAATCTGCCGCATGGCATCGGTTATGGAAGTTACTGAAAACGGATCTGTTAAAAGGGCTGCATTTCCTGATACTTCGGGCATGGATGTTACATCAGAAGTTATAACCGGAGTGTCGCACTCGAACGCTTCCAGTATAGGAATCCCAAAGCCTTCGAAGTAAGAAACATAGGTCAGGGCCAACGCCGATGCCATCAGTGATGCAAGTTCCCTGTCGCTTACCCGTCCGGTAAAAATTACATGGTCGCGGTGTTCCATGCTCTCATAGGCCACTTTAATTTCGTCAGTCCACCACATGCGTGCACCAGCCAGTAGTAGCTTTGTACTGCCTGTATCATTCTTTTTAAACTGGTCGAAAGCCCCGAAAAGGTTTACCAGGTTTTTGCGGGGGTGCAGCGTGCCAACAAAGAAAAAATAGGAACATCCCTGTGCGAATTTCTCTCTGGTGCTTTTCAGCTCTTCAGGTGACAGTGGTTTGAATATGCTGCTGGCTCCATTATAAACCACATCGATCTTCGAAGGATCAATTTGATAGGATGCAGAGATATCAGATTTTGAGTATTCTGAAACAGTAGCAATTCGGGTGGCTTTTCGGGCAAATCGGGGAAACATAGCAGAATAGTATTTTCGCACCAGAAATGGGATATCTTCAGGGTAGTGCTCAAAATTAAGATCGTGTATCACTCCCACCGATTTCACACCGGTTGTTAAGGATAAAAATCCGTCGGGTGAAAGAAAAATATCAGGTTTTGTGCTCAGAAAGCTGAGCGGTAGTGATACATCGAACCAGGTAAGAAACAATAAGGGATGCCTGGCCTGCGGTGGAAGGACTACCGGCACGATATTCGAATTGTATAAAAACTGATCATCAGGTTTGCGGTCGAAGTAAAAGTAAAACTGATGTTCAGGGTGCTGTGATGTGATTATACGTAACGTTTCATCGGCAAATCTGCCAATGCCATCAAGCCTTCCGGCAAGCAGAAGTCGTGTGTTTACTGCTATTTTCAAATGCGGCTGTTTACTGTTGCTTTATATACGCAAACCTATGAAAATAATTGTATATCACACTGATTTTATTCGTTTATATGTACCCGAAAAACAATAGGCTGGTTTGGGAGCCAGAGCAATTATCTGATTACTTATTATTGGAACAACTAATTTAGGCAGTTTATCAAATAGTCGTACTTTTGATGTCAAATTAAGGACTGGAATGAAAACGCTTGTGAAGTTTGTATTGCAAAAAGTACTTGGATTCAAAAATTATTTGTTTATTTTCTCACTTTATATTATTGCAACACTCAAGAGCAATCGTAAAGAAGGTGATTTTCTGCATTTCCTTTCCATGCTGCCTGATAACTCAAATGTGCTGGATATTGGAGCCAATATTGGAGTTATGACTGTTCATATGGCTCGTAAACTCCCATCTTCTGAGGTATTTTCATTCGAGCCGGTGCCCGACAACCTTTTTACACTGAAAAGATTACTGCGGTTTTTCAAAATCGCGAATGTGAAAGTTTTTGAATTTGCGCTGGGTAACTACGAAGGAACCGCTGAAATTATGTTGCCGGAACATAAAAATGTGAAATTCCAGGGACTTAGCCATATCGAGGGTGTAGAAGGAACTGAGGGCGACAGAGGTGTTCTGTACACCGTTGCCATGCACAAACTTGATGACATCCCTGAATTGCACTCGCTGACCCGAAAAATCAGCGGTATTAAAATTGATGTTGAAAATTATGAATTTAACGTTCTGGATGGAGCACGAAAACTTCTCGAATTCCATAAACCGATAGTGTATGCCGAATTGTGGGACAACCAGAACCGTATTGACTGTTTAAAACTGATGTCTGACATAGGATATAGCACTTTTGTCCTTGATAACGGAGTTTTAGTTATATTTGAAGCCAACAGGCACAAAACACAGAATTTCTTTTTTCAAATTTTGCCCGATGCAAAAGGCCAGGTATGAAGCGTAAATTTATCACCAATTTAGGGTTTCTCCTTTTTCTGAATCTGCTGGTAAAGCCATTCTGGATTTTTGGGATCGACCGTACGGTGCAGAATCTGGCAGCACCCGGTGAGTATGGCTTCTATTTCACTGTACTTAATTTTACTTTCCTCTTTAATATTCTGCTCGATTTTGGGATTACCAATTTCAATAACAAAAATATAGCTCAGAATAATCAGCTTTTAAATAAACATTTTTCAGCAATAACCCTGCTGCGGTTTTTACTGGCAGTAATCTATTTTGTTGTGATTTTTATATTTGCATTTGTAATTGGTTACGACCCACGGCATTTGTATTTTCTTGCTTTTCTGGGCTTTAACCAGTTTCTGGTGTCATTCATTCTGTATCTCAGGTCAAATATTTCGGGTTTGCTGCTGTTCAGGATCGACAGCGTGATTTCAGTTCTCGACCGGCTGCTGATGATTTTGTTCTGTAGCGTGTTGCTATGGGGAAATATTACCACGGAACCCTTCCGTATCATCTGGTTTGTTTACGCACAAACCTTAGCATACCTTATCACCGCTTTTATAGCCTTGCTTATCGTGATCCGGAAAGCTGCCTTTATCAGGTTTCAATGGAATACATCTTTTTTCCTGATGATCATCAAGCAAAGCTTTCCTTTCGCTTTGCTGGTACTCCTGATGTCGTTTTACAACCGAATAGATTCAGTTATACTCGAACGATTATTGCCGAAAGGTGTTGGAACTGCTCAAGTAGATATTTACGCCAAAGCATACCGGTTGCTGGATGCGGTAAATATGATTGCATATCTGTTTGCAGTGCTGCTTATCCCGATTTTCGCCAGGCTGATAAAGGATAAATCACCCGTGGAAGGTATGGTAAAACTCTCGTTTACTATTATTTTTACTATTTCCATGATTGTAGCAACCTGCTCCTCTTTTTTTAGCAGCCAGATCATGGAATTGCTTTACATAGGCCAGATTGCGGAAGCTCAAAAAGTATTTGTTTTTCTGATCATAGGTTTTATTCCAATTTCGACTACCTATATTTTCGGTACACTGCTTACGGCCAATGGAAATTTAAAAGCCCTTAACATCATGGCTCTTACGGGTATGGTTTTGAATATTTCACTCAATTATTTCCTTATTCCCCCGATGATGGCTGTAGGTTCAGCTTATGCGAGTGTGTTAACTCAATTCGTTACCGCAATTATACAGTTATTAATTGCACAGAATATTTTCCGATTTGCCATTAACTGGAGATATATCAGCACATTAGGTTTCTTCGCATTAGGAGTGGTAGTGATCAATCTGGTGGCGAGCTACATGAAATTCGACTGGCGTATTGCCTTGCTCCTGGCAGGTGTCACATCGCTGTTATGGGCATTTATGCTCAACCTGTTAAGTATCAGTGGCTTTGTGAAATTACTCAGAAATGAATAGCCACAGCACGTGTCAGGTCTGGATTCTAATATGAATCATACCTGCTTTATTGAATTAACTTTGATTTAATACCAAGGTTTTCTTCATTTAATAACATTCAATTAGGGCTTAATTCTGCTCTGGCTATTTCTAAAGTAGAATTTCCGTATATTGGTTTATACTCATAATCAGTAAAATATAAAAAGAATAAAAGATATAGAATACGGTTTCAGAGTGGAATCAGTAATCCTATTGTTATAAGAAATTTTTCTTTTGAAACAGAATTTCAATATTAAACAGTAACATGTTGTGCTAATTGCTATTTAGGTATATTTCTCTACCTTTGCAACCCATAACACGGAGGGTGATACAATGTTGAACAACACCACTAATAATTATACCGACTCATTTAAGGTTGCATTTTTTTTGTATAAATGGCGTAAAGCGTTGTTTATACTGGGCATTGCTGCAGCCGTTCTGTCAGTCATATTTTCTTCGCCTTTCTTCATTACTCCCTTGTACAGATCCACAGTAGTGTTGTATCCGGCATCCAGTAATTCCATCTCAAAATCGCTGCTTAACGAAAATGCTATTGCCAAACAGGATATTCTTGAGTTTGGCGAAGATGAGCAAACTGAGCAGATGCTGCAGATTTTAAACTCCAACCGGATACGAGATAAAGTAATAAAGAAATTCAACCTGGCTGAGCATTACGGAATTGAGCAGAATGAACGGTACCATCAAACGCGCTTATACAACCGTTTTGTTTCGAACATTACCTTTAAGCGAACCGAATACATGGCTGTAAAAATCTCGGTTCTGGATAAAGATCCTCAGATGTCGGCAGATATTGCCAATGAAATTGCAGCTTTGCTCGATTCGGTAAAAAATGATATGCAGAAGGAACGAGCAATGCAGGGCTTTAAAATCGTTGAAGCCGAATACCTTTCCATACAGTCCGAAGTGCGGGAAATGGAAGATTCGCTTACCGAACTCCGCAAGTTAGGTGTGCACGATTACGAAACCCAGGCCGAAATGATGAACCAACAGCTGGCTATGGAAATTGCCAGGGGCAATACAAAAGGGATAAATGCAATTGACAATAAGTTGAAAATTCTTGCCACTTACGGAGGTCCATATGTTTCGATACGTGATGCTCTTGAACATGAAAAGAAACAGCTGAGTTACATCAAGGCCAGATACGAAGAGGCTAAAATTGATGCTTATGAGGATATACCACAGAAGTTTATTGTTGAAAATGCATTTAAGGCTGAACGTAAGGCTTACCCGGTTACCTGGATTATAGTGATGCTTTCGGTTATAGGTACAATGCTTGTTGGAATGCTGGCTATATTTATTGTAGAGAGAAGTCCCGAATTTTTCCGGAAACTGAAACAAACCTACAGCTGAATTCAACGTCCGCCAGCACCTAAGATTAAAACCCAAACTTTAACCCGGAATATCAAAAATATAAATATAAAGAACCTGACTCTGATGGATAATTTCTTTAACAATACCAACCTGTTGCGGATCATCTCAAAGTGGAAATGGCATCTTATGATTATTGCGGTAGCGGCTGCACTTGTTTCACTTATTGTTTCAAGTCCCTTCCTGATGAAACCACGCTTCAAATCAGTTGCCTATATATACCCATCCAATGTGATGCCGTATTCTGATGAAAGTGAAACAGAGCAGATGTTACAGTGGATCAATTCGAGGGAAGTCCGGGACAGCGTTATCAGGAAATTCGATCTGGCTAAACATTATGGTATTTCACCAGAAGAGAAATATTTTGCTTCAACACTCGAATATATGTACACTAAGAATGTGAAAATTGCCAAAACACAGTACGAAAGTGTAGAAGTAAGTGTATCAGATAATGATCCGGTTATGGCTCGTGACATTGCAAATGCCGTATTGTTTTATACTGATCAGAAGATAAGGGCTACACACAATGTTAAGTACAGGGAAGTAGTTGTAGCTATGGAAAAAATTTTATTAACCAAAAGTGCCGAAATCGATTCTGTAAAAAGTTTATACCGCGAGATAGCCACTACTTATGGTGTTTACGATGTTGAAGGACAAAGCCAGGAGATTACGCGTGGTGAATTACGCACAGTTGATGGCGGAGGTGGAAGTATAAATTCGAAAGATGTGCTGAAACTCAAACAGGGAATGATGGAGAAAAGCGGCGATCTTTTGTATTTAAGTAACCGCATCGAAGATATGGCCAACGAATATAGTGAGATAATGCTCAAATATGATGTTGCCAGGTTTGATATCAAGAAGGATTTCACTTTTGTGAATGTTGTAACTCCTCCTCAGGTTGCTGATAAAAAATCATATCCCAAGAGGCTGTTTGTAATGTTCTATTTCGTTGCTGGTTCCCTGCTCTTCAGTTTGCTTGCCATAGCATTTCTCGAACGCCGGATTAATCCCGGTTCTGACCAAAATAACGGCTAACCATCTATAGCACCTTGACTGAAAAATTAAAAATATCTCTTGTATACCTGGTAACGGCAATCTTCGTATTGCTGAATACCTATTTGGTGTATAAGGAGATATACCTTGGCATACTGATTCCAGTGGCTGTTATTATGCTCATTATGTATATTTTCAGCCTCGAGAAAATACTGTTGCTTGCGGTATTCGTTACTCCGCTGGCTGTGAACATTGGCGATTACGATATGGGAGTTAGTATTTCGCTTCCCAGCGAACCTTTGCTGATAGGAATACTGTTTTTCTTTATTCTCAAAATTCTTCTCGAAGGGGGAATTGAGCGTAAAATTGTCAGGCATCCTGTTACCATTGCCATTCTTTTTAACCTTTCGTGGATGCTGATTACCTCTATTACTTCTGATATTCCGCTTGTTTCATTTAAATATCTCTTATCCCGGTTATGGTTTATAATTCCCATTTATTTCGGGGGATTAATGCTGTTTAAAACGAAGACTAATATCAGGCTTTTTGTTTGGGCCTACGTTTCAGCCCTGATTATCGTTGTGTTTTATACTACCTGGGTGCATATGGGTTATGGCTTCAGCGAAAAATCAGGACATTGGGTAATGTCACCTTTTTATAACGACCATACGGCGTATGGAGTGATCTTGGCCTTGTTTATACCAGTGATGACGGGAATGATGCTTGATAAAGATGTTTCGCGTAAACAGCGTATTCTTTCTCTCTTCAGTTTGCTGATCCTGCTTATAGCATTATACCTTTCCTATAGCCGTGCAGCCTGGGTGAGCGTTGGATTTTCAATCGGAGTGCTTGTGCTTGTTAAACTGCATATCAGGTTCAAATGGATCGCACTTTTCATTATTGGCTTATCTGTTATATTTTTTACCTTTCAGTTTGAAATTCTGGATAAACTCGAAAAAAACAAGCAGGATGCTTCAGCCAATTTTATTGAACATATTCAATCTATTTCCAATATTTCGTCCGATGCATCCAACCTTGAGCGTATCAATCGCTGGCAGGCTGCATTGCGAATGTTTAGCGAAAGACCTCTGGTAGGATGGGGACCGGGCACCTATCAGTTCGAATATGCTCCTTTTCAGCGTTCGAAAGAAAAAACCATTATCAGCACCAATCTTGGTGATCTGGGGAATGCACACAGCGAATATATTGGGCCATTAGCTGAATCAGGAGTTCCTGGATTACTTAGTGTTATTTTTATTCTGGTATCAGTGATTTATACCGGACTTAAAGTATACAAAAATGCTGCCAGCAGGCAAACGCGTCTACTGGCGTTGTCAGCCACACTTGCCCTGATCACCTATTTTGTGCATGGTATCATGAATAACTTCCTTAATACAGATAAGGCAAGTGTTCCTTTCTGGGGCCTTGTTGCAATAATTGTAGCACTGGATCTGTTTTTCAATTCGGCTAAGGATGAAGCTGCTAAACTCTGATCTGTTCTGCGCGTTCCAAATTATTTTCTGGTGTTTTTTGTAATTCAGATTATAGCAACTGATGAGGTAATTGCTTACCCCAACCTGAGCTGAGGTTTCGGGTTTCTAAGAGTTGATTTCAGCCCAGGCAAAAAAAATACCTCCTGATTTCCAGAAGGTACTTTGTTTTAAAGATCTTATCTTTGCTAGCTGAGCTTTTTATATAGTTCAGGCAGGCGGCGTAGCATGGCAAGTTCTTTCCATTTCTTGCGGGCTTCGATGGCAGGACTTCCAAAATAGGTGATTCCACCCGGAAGTGATTTATCGATGGCTGATGTAGCAAGTATAACTGCACCCTTGCCAATAACCAGGTCTTTGTTTACTGCAACCTTTGCCCAGATAATTACATCGTCTTCTATCCGTGTTACACCGGCTATGGCGGTATGAGCACCAATCAGGCAATTTTCGCCTATCTGTGTATCGTGACCTACCTGTACATGATTATCGAATTTTGTCCCTCTGCCTATTATCGTATCTCCTGATACTCCCCGGTCGATGGAACAAAGAGCTCCTATTTCAACATTATCCTTTATAACTACTCTGCCACATGATTCAAGTTTGCGGAAACCTTCGGGTTTACGCTGGAAATAGTATGCATCAGCACCAAGTACACTATTAGCATGAATAACCACATTATCGCCGATTACAGTATAGTCGTTGATGCTTACATTAGCATGAATTATGCAGTTTTTTCCAATCTGTACATGGTTACCTACAAATGCGCCCGGTTGTATTGCAGTTCCTTCCCCTATTGTTGCTGAAGGGCTGACTGCTGAAGCCGAAGGCACGAAAGGCATAAACCTGCGCACAAGTAGGGTGTATGCGGCAAAAGGATCGTCATGGTATAGCAGTGACTTGCCTTCGGGGCATTCAACAGTATGATTGATAATTACCACACTGGCTTTGGATGCAAGTGCCTTGCTGTAGTATTTCGGATGATCAACAAAAGTCAGGTCGCCATTGGCAACCATATGTATTTCGTTGATTCCTGAGACCTTGAAAGCCGGATCACCACAATATGTGGCTCCTATCAGTCCGGCAATTTCTTCTAAAGTAATCGGAGCAGTGAATTTCATACTCTAAACAATGTATAGTGATCATAAGCAATGTAAAATATCCTGATTACAGGCTCTATTTTACGCGCTCAAAATAATCACCGGTGCGGGTATCGATACGGATGCGGGTTCCTTCTTCAATGAATAAAGGAACCTGAACGATAGCCCCAGTTTCGAGTGTGGCTTTTTTCAAAGTATTTGATGCTGTATCACCTCTGAAGCCAGGTTCGGTATAAGTGATTTCGAGTTCAACAAATGCAGGAAGTTCGCAGGTTAAAGGCGTTTCGGTATCAGCATGCACCATCATTTCAACCATCTGACCTTCTTTCATAAACTGGCATCCGTCAATCATTTCCTCATCAATCGAAATCTGGTCAAAGTTTTCGGTGTTCATAAAATTATAGCCATTTTCATCTTTGTACAGGAACTGGTACGGGCGGCGTTCAACCCTGGCGATGTCAATACGGGCACCAGCATCAAAAGTATTAGGGATTACCTTGCCTGTTTTCAGGTTTTTAAGCCTGGTACGGACAAAAGCAGCTCCTTTTCCAGGTTTAACGTGTTGAAACTCTACTATTTTATATAGTTCGTTATTGAATTCGATGCACAGACCATTGCGAAATTCTGATGTTGTTGCCATAAACAGGTATTAGGTTGTATTTTGTATTTTTTTAAACGGGTGCAAAAGTACACATTTTCCTGATATTGTTATAATTTGATAATCAGCATATTTTGAAAATATGAAATTTAGCACAAACGGGGGTATAAATGCACCAGCGGCTGCTGATTATTTTATTTTTCCTTTATAATCGTCAATTACAATTGATTGTGAGCAGAAATCATGCTCTTCGCTCTGCGAATTTGAGCATACGATCAATATCCTGTCACTGCTGTTTTCGGATACAAGGCTCCGGTACCATTCAATAGCTTTACGGTCGAGGTTGGCTGCCGGTTCGTCGAGCAGCACTACTTCGGATTCAGTAAGCAATGCAATGGCTAGCCTTACCCGCTGTTTCATTCCTGATGAAAAGTATTTGATTGGCTTGTTGCGGTTCCGCGAAAGTCCGGTTGCTTCGATTATTGTGTTTACATTCAGGTTGTTCCTGAATTTTCGGAAGCGACTGTGAAATGTCAGCATTTCCTCCAGCGTGAATTCCTCAATGAGTTCGAGGTAAGGGCCGCTATAGGTTACATGCCTGAAGAAGACATCGGCCTCTATATTTTTATTGTTATGGCTATAAGTTATAGCACCCGATGAAGGATGCAAATGACCCGATATTATCTGAAGTAAAGTTGATTTGCCCGATCCGTTCGAACCCAGAATAGCATATGCATTATTCTGTTCAAATTCGAAGTCTATATCGCGAAAAATCCATTCATAGTTGAATTTTCTGCTTATTTTGTTCAGGCTGATATGCATGTGTAATTAATTCTGTATTTGAGAAAATCAGGTTTGTAAAAGCAGAGAAGATACAACTGATCAGGACAGCCTGCTGAAATCGATAAAAAACATTTTTCTGCACAACGGCAGAAACTGCGATCCGGAAAAGTACTGAAATACTAATATGGTAAATTACTCCTTAGCTTTTGAATAGCCTTTCATGATACCACGTGTCGATTTGCTGATAAACGACAGTATTTCGTCGCGTTCAACGGTAGGATGCATGGTAGTTTCAACTATTTCGACAGCACGGCTCACATTGTAACCACTCAAAAAGATAATCCGGTAAATATCCTGAATTTCGTTTATTTTATCGTTCGTAAACCCGCGGCGGCGTAATCCGACTGAATTGATACCTACATATGAAACAGGTTCGCGGGCTGCTTTGGTGTACGGCGGAACATCCTTTCGGATAAGTGAACCACCCGAAATCATTGTATGCTGACCGATAGTAACAAACTGATGAACAGCGGACAGACCTCCGATTATAGCGAAGTCTTCAACGGTAATATGCCCGGCAAGAGCCACCGCATTAGCAAGAATGCAATTATTGCCTACAATACAGTCGTGAGCAATATGCGCATAAGCCATAATGAGGCAATTGTTGCCAACAACTGTTTCCATCATTGCTTTTGTACCCCTGTTAACGGTAACAAATTCGCGTATGGTGGTATTATCTCCTATCCTGACTATTGATTCTTCTCCTGCATATTTTAAATCTTGTGGTACAGCAGCGATAACGGCTCCGGGAAAAATCCGGCAATTTTTTCCAATGCGGGCTCCTTCCATAATAGTAACACTGGATCCTATCCAGGTACCTTCGCCAATTTCAACATTTTTTTCAATGTTGACAAAAGGTTCAATTACGACATTTTTGGCGATGTTAGCCTGAGGATGTACGTATGCTAGGGGTTGATTCATTGTATGTTACTTTTATTTCGGTTTGGCTTTAGTGGATTCAGTTGTAATCTCAGAGGAAGAAATTTATGAAGTATTTAAATTGTTTTCCAATGGTATACAACCGGCACCGGGCACTTTTAAAAAATTACTTTTTACGCACAATCTGAGCCATAAGTTCGGCTTCGGTCACGATTTTATCACCAACCCAAGCGGTTCCGCGCATATGACATATGCCTCTGCGTACAGGGGAAATCATTTCGAGAACAAATATTAAGGTATCACCTGGTACAACCTTCTGCCTGAATTTAACTGATTCCATTTTCAGGAAATAGGTAATATAATTTTCAGGATCAGGAATTGAATGTAAAACAAATATACCACCAGTCTGAGCCATAGCTTCTACCTGTAAAACTCCGGGCATTACAGGTTCGTCAGGGAAATGACCAATGAAGAATGACTCGTTCATGGTAACATTCTTTACACCAATAACCTGTTTGTCGCTGATTTCAACGATTTTATCTATCAGGAGGAAGGGAGGACGATGTGGCAGTATTTTTTTAATGTCATTAATGTCGTAGACGGGTTTTTTATTGAGGTCAACTTTAGGACCTTTCGGAGCGTTTTTAATGTGCTCGCGTATCAGTTTTGCAAAATTGGTATTTACCAGGTGCCCGGGACGTGTGGCAATGATATGCCCTTTCATAGGCATCCCAACCAATGCGAGGTCTCCTATAACATCAAGAAGTTTGTGCCGTGCAGGCTCGTTATGAAAACGCAGTTCGAGGTTATTCAGAATTCCCTCCTTAAGAACTGTAATTTTTGGTTTGTTAAAATGTTTGGCAAGGTTATCGAGTTCTTCTTCGCTCAGCAGCCTTTCAACAAAAACGATAGCGTTGCTTACATCACCGCCCTTAATCAGGTTGTTGTTGATCAGAAACTCAAGGTCGTGAAGGAAAACGAAAGTGCGGCAGTCAGCAATTTCGGCACGGAAGTCTTCAATGTCCGATATAGAGGCATATTGTGTTCCCAGGATACGTGTTTCGAAGTCGATCATTACCGAAAGCCGGAAATTATCATCCGGAACAAGTACCATCTCACTCTTGCGTTTTGCATCAGTAAGTGTAAGTGTGTTTCTGAATTCAAAATATTCGCGGGCTGCATCCTGTTCAACAATTCCGGCTGCATCTAGAGCAGCCACAAAGAAACGCGCACTGCCATCCATGATCGGCATTTCCTCATTATCAACTTCAACAAGGATATTATCGATTCCTAAGCCTGCTACCGAAGCCATTACATGTTCGATAGTAACCAGGCGCGTTCCCTGAAACTCAATTGTTGTACCTCTTGAGGTGTCGACAACATAATCAGCAATAGCATCTATTACCGGTTTGTTTTCGAGATCAACCCGGCAGAATTTAATGCCATGGTCGGCAGGTGCCGGTTTGAAAGTTAGGGTAACCTGCTTTCCTGTATGTAGTCCAGAGCCTTGTATTGTTACTGACTCTTTTATGGTATGTTGTTTGTCAAACATATTATGGGATAAATTCACTTAAAAGATATTAGCTGTTTTTCTCTTCGCTGATTTTTTCAGCTTGTAATTGTTTTATTGTTTTTTCGAGATCTCCGATCCTGTAATACAGTTTATCAAGGTTATTGAAAATTGCAATAATTCTCCTGAACCTGCTTATGTCAATAGCCGGGGCACCCAATAAAATGCTTCCTGGTTTATTTACACTGCTTGCAACGCCTGCCTGTGCACCAATTTTCACATCATCAGATATCACAATATGGCCCGAAATTCCAACCTGACCACCAATCATATTATTTTTCCCCACCTTGGAAGATCCTGCAATGCCGGTTTGTGCTGCTATTACTGTATTCTCTCCGATTTCAACATTATGGCCCACCTGTATCAGGTTATCAAGTTTAACACCCCTTCGCACTATGGTGGAACCCAGTGTAGCACGGTCGATGGTTGTATTGGCTCCGATTTCGACATTGTCCTCTATTACAACATTCCCGATCTGAGCAACTTTTTTATAGTTGTTGTCACTTTGAGGTGCAAATCCAAATCCGTCAGCACCAACAACTGAACCACCGTGGATAGTACAGTTGCTGCCAATCTGACAATTGTAATAAACTATCACTCCCGGGTTAATGGTAGTGGATGACCCGATCGTTACATTTTCACCAATATAGCTATGCGGATATATTTTTACATCATCACCTATCACAACATTATCGCTGATTACAACAAAATCGCCGATATAAGGATTCTTGCCTATTTTAGCTGATTCGGAAATTGAGGCTAAAGAAGAAGTCCCGGTTTTACCCTGGCGCATTTTATCGTAGATCTCCAAAAGACTTGCAAATGCGGTGTAAGGGTCATCGACTCGTATAAGAGTGCATTTAAGTGGCTGTTCTGCTTCGAAGTTGCTTTGAACCAATACGATAGAAGAACAGGTATTGTAAATAAATGGATAATATTTTGGATTTGCCAGAAAACTTAATGCACCGGGTTCTCCGTCTTCAATCTTCGCAAATCGGTTTACTTTTACTTCAGGGTTTCCGTCAATAGCGCCGCCTACAATGCCGGCAATGTCTTTTGCAGTAAATTCCATCAGGATCAAATAAGTTAAATTCCGGTTAATTTAAAAAGTTTGCAAATATAGGCATATTTATTTATATGGACTTCACATGTTTGTAACATGTACTTAACATATGCGGTCAAATGTCAGCCCATTTTGGGAAGTAGGTGAAGTACTTTGAAACAGTTTTATTGTAAACGGCAATATTCAACTGCTCCGAAAGACCGGAAATATCCCATCTTTCTCCACTTTTGTCAATAATTGTTATACGATCGTTATTTGGATCGTAAGCACTGTTCGAAATTTCTCCCTGCCCGCTAAAGTATTGATAGTCGTCACCGCTGAGTGACAACTTCTCTGATATCCGTCTCTGTATTTTCTCAGCTTTTTCAGTATCGAATGGTATTGTGCTGATCGAAACTCTGAAAAGGTTCCGGTTGAGCAGCGAACTGCATAACAAACTGAGGATTTTATCAGGGTGCGACGACCACTCCTTTATAGCACTGTAGATATCATAATCGTCGAGGGCGGCAAAAGTTGAAAGAAATGTTGGAGACGATATAAACTGCTTTTTCCCGATTTCTCTGTCGAGAAAAAACATAAGTGCTGCTGATGCGGGCAATTTCAATCCTTCTGCTGCCAGTGCGCGGGCTCTGTTAAGTATACTTATAATCATGTACTCTACGGCCAGAACCGTTTTGTGGTAGTATACCTGCCAGTACATCAGCCGGCGGGCAACAATAAATTTCTCAATGGAATATATACCTTTCAGTTCAACCGCAAGTTCATCATCCGATACTGTCAGCATTTTTAGAATTCGGTCGGTACTGATTACACCTTCACTAACCCCGGTATAAAAACTGTCGCGCATCAGATAATCGAGGCGATCCATATCCAGTTGACCCGAAACAAGCTGGTGCAAAAATTTTCTGGAATAAGTATTCTCAAAGATGGCAATTGCCAGCCCCAGTTTATTGTCAAACTCTGCATTCAACTGATGCATGAACATGAGCGTGATATCCTCGTGCGATATACCGGTTACAATATGATGTTCGAGCGCATGCGAAAAAGGACCGTGTCCAATATCGTGCATCAGAATAGCCAGTGTAGCTCCCTGTGCTTCTTCCTGTGTAATCTGGAATCCTTTCGACCTGAGAGTATCAATGGCCAGGCTCATCAGATGCATAGCACCAAGGGCATGATGAAACCGTGTATGCAGTGCTCCCGGATATACCATGGAAGCGAGACCCAGTTGTTCAATCCGTCGGAGTCTTTGAAAAAACGGATGCTCTATTACATCATATACCAGCTTATCAGCAATGGTGATAAAACCATAAAGCGGGTCGTTTATTATTTTTCGTTTTTCGGCTAAAGCAATTATCACCCTGTTTTGTTAAATTTGTATAAAAGACATATCGAAATGTACTCCCGACACAATAAAACCATCACTGATCGCATTAGTAAGACTATATCAGATGGCTGATCGGATTGGTAATAATCAAGTAAAGCATCAGTTATGCAAATATAACAAATGCTACTGGTGATTGTTACATAACATTGATAATAAAATAAACATGGAAAACGGAGTAATATTGTGGGCTGACGATGAAATTGACCTTTTGAAACCTCATATTATGTTTCTTAAGGAAAAGGGATATGATGTACTCACAACCAATAATGGAGATGAGGCTGTAGATTTGCTCAGGGTTAAAACGGTAGATATAGTGTTTCTCGACGAAAATATGCCTGGCCTGTCGGGGATAGAAACACTTGCAATTATTAAAGCCAGTTATCCAAACCTGCCTGTAGTTATGATCACGAAAAGTGAAGAAGAGCATATCATGGAGGATGCCATTGGTTCCAGTATTTCGGATTACCTTATAAAACCGGTTAACCCGAAACAGATATTGCTCAGTGTAAAGAAAAACCTCGAAAACAAGCGTCTGGTCAGTGAAAAAACCACCCATGCCTACCAGCAACAATTCCGCAATATAGGAATGGAAATCAGCAACCGACTCGGTTTTAATGAATGGGTTGAAGTTTACAAAAAGCTTGTTTATTGGGAGTTGGAACTGGAAAAAGCACAGGATCAGGGTATTGTTGATGTGATGCGGTCGCAGAAAGTGGAGGCTAATCAGGTTTTTTGTAAATATGTTGAGCGCAATTATCTCGACTGGCTTAATGGCCGTAGTGCTGAAAAACCGGTTCAATCGCATACACTTTTTCGCGAAAAAGTGCTGCCGCTTATCAAGGAAAACAGTTCCATGTTCATGATACTTATCGATAACCTTCGGTACGATCAGTGGAAAATGTTGCAGCCCATATTTGAGGAATACTATAGGGTTGAACGTGATGAACTGTATTACAGCATACTTCCCTCCACAACACAATATGCCCGTAATGCCTTGTTTTCAGGATTGCTGCCAAGTGAAATCGCTAAGAAATATCCCAAATACTGGGTTGATGAGGATGAGGAAGGAAGTAAAAATCAGTTTGAAGGAGAATTACTGGGCGAAAACCTCAAAAGGTTCGGACAGGATGTAAAATACTCCTACACCAAAATTCTGAACCTGAATGCCGGTCGTAAACTGGTGGATTCACTTTCGAATCTGACAGGCAACAGGTTCAATGTGATAGTATATAATTTTGTTGATATGCTCTCGCATGCCCGTACCGAAATGGAAGTGATACGCGAACTCGCTGACGACGAACCGGCTTACCGGTCGCTTACAGTTAGTTGGTTTGAGCATTCGCCATTGCTCGATATTATTAAGTTCCTGGCTGCAAAAAAAATTCCGCTTATCATTACAACCGATCATGGATCAGTAAGGGTAGGCAATCCTGTAAAAGTAATAGGCGACAGGGCAACCAATACCAACCTGAGGTATAAAAATGGCAGAAGCCTGAATTACAATAAAAACGAAGTATTTGAAGTGAAAAATCCGGCCGAAGCATTTCTGCCCCGCACCAATGTAAGTTCGTCGTATATTTTTTGCCGTGGAGTCGATTTTTTCGCTTACCCGAATAATTACAATCATTACGTTTCGTACTACCGCGATACAATTCAGCATGGAGGTATTTCGATGGAGGAAATTATGATTCCGTTTATATACCTGAAGGCTAAATAGACAAAACTGAAATTGGTATGACTTCAATATCCGCCAATCAGACTTTAAACGGATTTGTTTTTAATGACCTGATATGAGAGGTGAAATGTGAATATCTCCTGACATGAAGATTGCTGAAAAATCAATGACAGATTCACTCTGCGAATGAGCAACAGCATCACATTTTACACTTCTCATATTTTTAGTTTTGTACCCTTAATGAAAGTTGTGATTGAAAGCAAAAGTCTGATTTAATAAGAATACACGGAATGGAACAAATTTACACCTGCCACTCACCTGATGAACTACAGCCAATTGCCGCCAGGCTTATTGACACTTTTAAAGAAAAAAGGATCTTCGCCTTTCATGGCGAAATGGGTGCCGGTAAAACAACCTTTATCAAATCGATATGCGACCAACTTGAAGTAGATGATACAGTGAGTAGTCCTACTTTTGCCATTGTGAACGAATATTTTTTGAAAGCGGGTGGCAGCATATACCATTTTGATCTTTACCGGATTAAATCGTGGACCGAAATGCTTGAAATTGGTTATGAGGACTACTTTTACAGCGGGAATTACTGCCTGCTCGAATGGCCTGAAAAAATTGTAAATTTGTTACCGGAAGAAACAGTGCATGTTGCCATTACTGTGACGGAGGATGGAAATGTGCGCACCATTAAATTCTGATTTTTGAAAAGGGATAGGTCATGATACAAAATAACTACTCAGGTATATTACATTCGGGGCAGTTGATGCCCCAGGAAGAGCGGCTCGAAGTGCAGCGCAGCCAAAAAAACCTGGTGATAGGAGTCCCAAAGGAATGTGCCTTTTCGGAGAACCGTATTCCTCTTGATCCGGATGCAGTTGGTTTGCTGGTACACCACGGCCATCAGGTGCTTATTGAAGCTGATGCCGGTAAAGCGGCGCACTTTTCTGACAATGAATATTCAGAAATGGGTGCTGAAATAGTATCCGATACACGGAAAATATTCAGTGCCGATATTTTGCTTAAAATTGCGCCACCCACTCTCGACGAAATCGAGATGATGAGCAATAAACAAACAGTTATTTCGTCCATTCATACTTCGGCTATTAATGAAGAATACTTCAGGAAACTGCTGATCAAACGAATTACTGCAATTGCCTTCGAATACGTGCAGGACAAGGCAGGTACTTTTCCTGTAATACGAGCCATGAGCGAAATTGCTGGTAATACTTCCATGCTGGTTGCTGCAGAATATATGAGTGATCCTGAGTATGGCCGTGGCAAAATGCTCGGCGGTTTTTCAGGCATTTCCCCAACTGAAGTTGTAATCCTGGGAGCTGGTACCGTTGGCGAATATGCCACCAGAGCAGCATTGGGCATGGGGGCATTTGTTAAAATTTTTGATAACTCGGTATATAAACTCCGAAGGTTACAGAACAACCTTAATACGAGGGTATACACCTCAATGATACAGCCAAGGGTGTTGTTGAATGCTCTCCGGTCGGCAGATGTTGTTATCGGAGCCATACATAGTGCTTATGGCCGTACACCGGTTGTTGTAAGCGAGGAAATGGTGCAGCAGATGAAAACCGGTGCAGTTATTATTGATGTAAGCATCGACCAGGGCGGCTGTTTCGAAACTTCGGAAGTAACTGATCACCGTAATCCTGTATTTAAAAAGTATGGTGTAACCCATTATTGTGTGCCCAATATAGCATCCAAAGTTCCACATACTGCATCTTATGCACTCAGCAACTTCCTGTCGCCCATTCTTCTCCGGATAGGTGAGGAGGGAGGTGTCGAAAAAGTTCTGCATTCCGATTTCGGAGTTCGTCAGGGGGTGTACCTTTATAATGGTATCTCAACCAACAAATTCCTTAGTGATTCATTCCGCCTGCCTTTCCAGGATATCAATCTTTTGATGGCCGCTTTCAGATAAATATCATAAAACAATTTTATGTTCCCCGGCACTCCGTTTCTACTGAGGTCAGTTTATTGAAAATTTCATGCGAAAACTATTTTTCCCCTTACTAATCAATTTCCTGCTTCTCCTTCCATCCTTCAGTTTCGCCGATTCTGACGAGAATGATGAAGGTAAAGTTACCCTCAGCGGTTATGTGCGCGACCATGCGAATGGCGAAATGCTGGTGGGCGTTTCAGTGTATAATACTGAACTGAAAACTGGTGCTTTGACCAATGTGTATGGTTTTTATTCGTTGAGCCTTATGCCTGGCAAATACAAAATACGGTATTCCTATGTGGGTTATGCTACGCAGGAAAAGAATCTTGATCTGGACAAAAATCTGACCCTTGATATCAACCTGGTACTGGATGAAAATGTATTGAAGGAAGTTGTGATAACAGGGAAACGGACCGATGAAAATGTCAGGGCCCCGGATATGAGTATGGTTAAAATGGATATTAAAACCATACGGAAAGTACCGGCATTACTGGGTGAAATAGACGTTATTAAAGTGCTTCAGCTTATGCCGGGTGTACAGTCGACGAGCGAAGGCTCTACCGGTTTCAGTGTGCGTGGTGGCAGTTCTGATCAGAACCTGATCATTCTCGATGAAGCCACCATTCATAATGCATCGCATCTGCTGGGATTTTTTTCGGTGTTTAATAACGATGCCATCAAAGATGTTACACTCTACAAAGGTGATATACCCGCCGCATATGGCGGAAGGCTTTCGTCACTCCTCGATGTAAGGATGAAGGATGGAAATGCCAAGAAGTTCGGGATTACAGGCAGTGTTGGAACCGTTTCGAGTAAATTTACATTGGAAGGACCAATCATTAAAGATAGAACAACTATACTTATGTCAGGGCGTCGCACCTATGCTGACTTGTTTTTGCCTTTTGCCAAGGATAAAGCTGTTCGCGACAACAAGCTCTATTTTTATGATTTCAACCTGAAACTCACCCATGTACTGAACGAAAACAACAGGCTTTATGTTTCGGCATATGCAGGGCACGATACATTTAAGAATCAGTTTGCCTCCATGGGATTTGGAAACCAAACGGGATCATTCCGCTGGAATCACCTTTTTACAAAGAAACTTTTCTTTAATCTGAGTCTTATCTATTCACGATACAGGTACGAACTGGGAACCCCTGAAGGTGATGCCGGTTCCTTCAAATGGGTTTCGCTGATGCGTGATTATTCGGCCCGCTTCGATTTTACACACTATTTGTCTGATAGGCATACTCTCAGGTACGGTGCTACTGTTATGTTTCACGATTTTTTCCCTGGTACAGCCACCGGGCTTGGCAGTGAAAGTGCAGTGAACGAATTTGTTTTGCCGGCCGAATATGCTCTTGAGCACAGCCTGTATGTATCTGACGAATATAAATTGATGCCTGAATTAACCCTGAAATATGGTCTTCGTCTAGCTGTTTTTCAGAATGTTGGACCGGGAACTTACTACAATTATGATAAATTTTTCAATCCGGTTGATAGCGTTGTATACAGAAAGGGTGATTTCTTTAATACCTATCCGAGTCTTGAGCCACGGCTTGCCTTTACCTATTTGGTGAATGAAGTGTCGTCAGTTAAAGGCAGTTATTCACATACGGCTCAGTTTCTCACCCTGGCACAAAACTCTACTGCTGGTACTCCGCTAGATATCTGGTTCCCTGCCACTCCCAATGTGAAACCTCAGTTATGCGACCAGGTAAGCATTGGATATTTCAGGAATGTCCGCGAAAATATGTTTGAATTATCGAGCGAGGTGTATTTCAAAAACTACCGTAAAGTAATCGATTTCCGCGATCATGCAGTTCTGCTCTTAAATCCGTACCTCGAAGGTGAACTTCGCATTGGTAAAGGTTATTCGTATGGTATCGAAAACATGATACGTAAAAATGAAGGCAAACTTACAGGCTGGGTTAGCTATACATACTCCAGATCGTTCCGCATTATTCCTGATATTAATAAAGGAAACCGCTACAATGCTCCTTACGATAAACCCCATTCAGTAAATATAGTGGTTAATTACGATGTTTCGAAACGTGTTACCGCTTCAGCTACCTGGGTTTATGCAACAGGATTGCCGGTTACATTCCCAACCGGACGGGCAATCATCGGAAATTCAATTATACCCATCTTTTCGAACCGTAACGCTTACCGCATGCCCGAATACCACAGACTTGATGTATCAGTTGCGTTAAAAGGAAAAGAAAAACCAGGTAAACGATGGCATGGCGAATGGAATTTGTCAGTTTATAATGCGTACAACAGGCATAATGCCTGGTCGATCAATTTCACCCAGGATGGAAGCGATCCGAATGTAACCTATGCCGAAAAGACCTACCTGTTTGCAATAATACCTGCGCTGACCTATAATTTTAAGTTTTAGAAGCCAGCCAACGGAATGGAACTAGTTGGAAACTCTCATCCACAACCACTCTTTAACCAATACAAATCATTTTTAACACTGGATTAATTGAAACCGAAAACAATACTACAACATGAAATTTAAAACCTTTATATTCATACTCTTCATTTCGTCGATTCTTGCAGTTTCGTGCACCGAAAAGATTGATATTCAGCTTGATGAAAGTTTCGCACGGCTGGTTGTAGATGGTTCCATTACCACCGATACTACGGCTCACACCGTTATACTCCGGACTACTTCGAGTTATTTTTATAACCAGCCATCACCCATGGTCACTGGCGCCGAGGTAAGTATTACTGACGGTACACTTAATTTTAATCTTACTGAAACAGCCGAAGGTGTATACCGCACCTCACAGTTTGTACATGGAATCCCCGGTCGTACCTATACACTCAACGTAAAACTTGCATCAGCTATAGGTGGTCAGACAGATTATTCTGCTGTATCCACTTTGAATTCAGTAAATCCGCTTGATTCTGTTAGTCTTGTTTTTCATCCTGAATGGACCAAGGAAGGACTCTGGGAAGTGAAGTGTTATGTTCAGGAACCACCAACCGTTGATTTTTACAGGTTTATGATTGCTAAAAACCAGATCTTGCTGACCGATACCCTGGATGAGTGGTTTGTTACTGATGATAAGTTTTTCAACGGCAGCTATACCAATGGGGCAACTGTTGCGTACCTCAGGCAGAGTTCGGCTGAGGAAGGATTGAGGCCCGGTGATGAGGTAACAGTGGAAGTAAACAGCATTGGCAAGGACTACTATAATTTTGTGATTGATGCCCAGGCCGAGCTTCGTGGATCAAATCCTTTGTTCAGCGGTCCTCCGGCCAATGTGAAAGGAAATATCAGCAACGGAGCAATAGGTTTTTTTACTGCATACTCAGTTACCCGTTCGAGTGTTTTAGCACCGGTGTTTAAGAAGTAAAATTCCTGATCAGATAAATCAAAACTGGACTTCAACTATTGATTTTCGGTGTTTCAGCAAACTTTGCCTTTAAGCCGGAGCATCGAATCCTGAATCTATTTAGAACAATGCATCGTCATTTGATAAAAGTGCCTAAAGTGCTTTAAGTGCCTTAAGTTTAAAAGTTTAGGTTTAAAAAACAAAATGTTCTTATTCGTAAAACCTCTGAGCACTCAGCACTCAGCACTATGCACTAAGAAGACAAATTGCCATAAGTGTGATTGCTGCCCAATTTTTTAATAAGTCCTGAAATCAAAAATAGTTTATCCTTGTTCTTTATTAAAAATACGTTTCAGGCTTTCAATTCCTGAAAACTTTTCACCGGAAGTGTATGCACGAAATTGAACCCTACTACAACTGGCGTAATTTATATATTGCTTCTGAGGATGAGCAATCGCCTTTCTATGGACGCGAGTACAGCGAATTTGAATTCACGGGCAAAGTATATAATTATCTTATCCATCCTCAGTGGGATTATATAGGTTCCGAAACGCTGTACCTTAAAATACTTTTTGCTGATTATGGTAAAGGATTCTGTATCATTGAGTTGATTGGTGAGTGGAACGACTGCCTGTATAATGATATTATGTTCCTTTACAGGAATGTAGCTGAATTACTGATGGATTGCGGCATAAACAAATTCATTCTTATTGGCGAAAACTTACTTAATTTTCACTACTCCGACGATGATTATTACCAGGAATGGTTCGACGGACTTGAAGATGGCTGGATAGTATGCATCAATTTCCGTCATCATGTAATTCAGGAGTTAGAAGCCGGCCGGCTGGATTATTATATGGCAATGGGTGGCAAATTCGACGATTTGCCATGGAGAACAGTTTCACCACAGAAATTGTTCCTTATTGTGGAACAACTGATAACAAGAAGGTTGAATCCATAGTAATGTGGATCTTGATTATGTTTTTTCGTATTTTTATAATGTAAGCTTCATTCTTTGTTACAGTTACTTAACTTAGCTTTTAATATAAATCCTGAATGAAAAAATCAGCAATCCTAACCATTTACGGCCATGTTCAGGGAGTCGGTTTCCGGTATTTTGTAAAGTCGAAGGCCGATCTGCTTGGAATAACAGGTTTTGTTAAAAACAAGCCGAATGGAATAGTGTATGCAGAAGCTGAAGGAGAGCAGGAACAATTAGAGTTGTTTATAGCATTATGCAGACAGGGGCCGTCGCATGCATGGGTCGAAAGAGTGGATTTGCAATATTGCCCGTTGCAGAATTTTTCGGGGTTTGTTAAACTTTGACGACGAAGCATAGTGATGAAACTGTCCTAAAATGCTGGTTTTGCCTGTTTTTAAAGACAAAATCAGTTTTGATTTGTTACTATTTTCCAAAGGTGGATTTGCATTTTATCATTGAAAGCATACATTCTGAGATCAGCTAATCTAAGATTTACTATTTCATTAACCTCCTAATCTCTATCCTATGCCTTATGATTTTATACTTTCGAGCGGAGTAACATCAAACGGCCGCACTGTTCATTATGCACAGTTAAATGGTACCGCCGAACCAAAATTTACGATTGGCAACCGAACCAAATATGGTAATTTTTGCGGGCTGATCAACACTCAGGCTGTGCCGGGGCTGATTTATGATCCTGCCCACTATGCAACTGAATTTGGTTTCTGGGCTTATTTCCTGTACCCTACAGCCATAGCCGAAAGCAAGGGTTCCTACCTTTGTCTGAATTCGTACGACAAGGCGAAATTTACCTTTAGTTTCATGCAGTATGCAGCTCATGTAGCAAATGGTGATTTTGTAAAATTTCTCAGGAAACTTCTGGCCCTTCCCAATGCACCTGAGTATTTTCCGAAACTGCTTTTGAAAGATGGCAGGATATGCTATAAAAATCCTGACGGTACTTTAAAACAGCTCGAAACCAACCTTTCCACCCAGGCGCTGATGGATTATTTTAACCCTTCACTGGATGATGTGGAAACGCAGGAACTCATATGTTCCGCCAGAATGATACACTGGGCCAGCAACGATGCGGCACACCGTAGAATTCAGGTAGAAACAGCCATTGAACACTATAGGAATAAGATGGCGGAGTATAGCAAACTGTTCCACCTCGATGGCGTTCCGGCAAAAGTCTGCCTGATGGTGAGTGATATCAGGCATCAGGGAAGGGGAATGAATCCGCAGATAGCCCAGGCACTGAATACAGCAGGCAATTATGAGCTGGCATTTACCAACCTTTGTTCGATTGGTGCTGAAAAGTATTTAACGCGTATCAACACGGTAAAGGCTACCATAGAAAAACTGCTTGCCGCTGGAACTTACCATAAGAAATACGACGCTGCTTCAGCTACATTTGTTGCAATCTAGACCTTGTTGTTCAATTTAGGTCAAAGACTATGCCTGCCAATCGTCAGTTGAGGTTATGGATCCATTGTTCCAGGTCCACACAATTTTTTCATAGGTAAAAGCTACTTCTTCATACTCGTTGTAGCGCATCAGTTCAGGGTTTTTGTTGTTCAGCATATGAAAACTGATGTCGACAATTTGCGCATTGAAGAGTTTAACGGTATAGTGCTGCTTCTCGGCGCCTGTTCCGGTTCCTAATCCGGAAACGGGTGTCCAGAACTGAAGTTCCCAGTCCGTAATATTTTCGTTGTTTACAAGAATATCGTAAAGGACCGGCGATGACTTGTCAACTTCCTTGGTAATAACAAAAGGCTTGTGCTGTCGTCTTCCGGTGGGAAGTCCCGAAGCGGGATCCCTGGGCGAAAAAATGTCGTGGCTGGCGGCAATAACCATTATTTTCCCCTCTCTCCCTTTCTGGGTTACAGAGCCTTTAACTTCGCCATGTTTCTGGCCTTTAAGTTTTAAATATGCATTGAGTGCCATAGAATTGCTGATTACAGGTTAATAAAAATGAGTCTTTTTACTGATAATCAACAAACAGGCACAGGAACTGTTTTATACAGGAGCTGGAGGTTGAAAGATTATTCGTCTCTTTTTACCAGATCCATCGAAAAAGCGGGCAGGCATACGGCAACATATTCGGCTCCGCCCGGATAGGGACTGCTGTATTGAACCCATTCGCCGCTACCGGTTAGTATGGCTTCGCCTTCAGTAACATCGAATTGTTGCTCGCGGGTCAATATACGTAAAGTCCCTTTCAGAACCAAAGTATATTCGTTGAATTCAGGACACTGGCCTGGTTCGACCCATCCTTCGGGACTGGTCATACGGGCAATACTGACTTCCGAAGTTTCTGAGTTTACCCTGCCGAAAAATTCTTCAATTTTCTTTTCTTTATTGCCTGCTGCTTTAATGAGTGCCGGCGTTTTGATGTGTTTTATCATCTTTTTATCTTTTTATAGTGGGTTTTTGCTAAATTTTATTGAGAATTTATAGTTTTATTTTACTCAAAATTTCTTCTATCACATTGATTATAAATTCAATGACAGTTGTTTTTGTGGCTTCATTGCCCGTAATACCTCTCTTTTTCCCGCCGGTCCGGGTAACTTCTCAATGTTGAAACCAGCCACCTTGAGTGCCCGTTTCACAGTTCCTTTGCAACTGTAGGTTACAAGAACGCCTTCAGGTTTCAGGCATTCAAATAATTGGATAAAAACTGCTTCAGTCCATAATTCAGGCTGCACATCCGGGCCAAAAGCATCAAAATAAACAAGATGGAATTGCTCATTGCGAAGAGCTGTATCCTCAATAGTGGCCTTTATTTTGCTGATTATAAAATTATCGTTGATAAATTCGGGCATTCCCCAGCCTGCCTTATGAATTTTACTGTAATACACTTCAGCTTCGGTACCTCCAAGTACTGCTGCAAAATTTAATTTATCAATAAGTGAGTCGTCGATTGGAAAAGGCTCAATGGCGATATAATTTATTTTTCTGAGTGTTTTCTTCGACTCCAGCACGGTGAGTAATGCATTCAGTCCTGTTCCAAATCCGATTTCAAGGATACTGATCTCTTTGATGCAAGGCGGAATATGTTGCAACCCATTCTGAATAAACACCAGTTGCGATTCCTGAACGGCACCATAAGTGGAATGGTAATGTTCGTTCAATCCGGGTGCGAATAGGGTGTTCGATCCGTCAGCCGTAGTTTTGATGATCAGTTTTTCCAAGTGAGTAATTATTTATTGTATACCAGGTGCATGTCAACGATTGTGTCGGGCAATGAATAGCTTTCAGTTAAACTTGCAAATGGAAATGAGTATACATCCAGCGTTCTACCCGAAGCAGCATATACCTGCTGCGAAATATTATCGCAGGCTATTACGCCGTTTTTGTGAGTACTTACAAAAGGGGTGAGGCTGTTATTACTTAACTGATACCTGTATATACCGGCACTGGTCGAGATTATGTAATTCTCGGTGTCCATGGCAACCGCACTTCGAAAAGTGCCTTCATAAAACAGGTGTTGAACAAGCAGGGTGTTGTCGCTACCATTGTATAACAGTATTTCACCCTGACCATCCCTGTTGCTGAAAACCAGAACCCGGTCTCCTGAAATAGTTACCAGTTCAGCTACATCAGCATTCAAAAAGTTATTGTATATCATTGCACCTCCAGTGTTGTGGAAAGCAACCACAAACCTGTCGTTGCTGAAATTATCTCTGAAAGCACCAACTATATAGTTTTTAGTCAGTACTGAATGCTTCGGGACTGCATTAGCAAATTTTGCTGTTTTGTAAATTTCTTTACCATCGGTGTTGTATCCCCTGATATTTCCTTCGCTGACCGGAATATAGAGTAAAGGGTAACTAAATGAAATGCCTTCGAACCATCGCAGCGACTGGTGATTGCTGTGTTTAACACTCCAAAGGAAATTCCCGTCCGTAAGCTTTATTGCGGTTAGATCCGACAGGTAAATGCCACAAATATAAAATTGAGAGGCTGCCGAGTTCACATCAGATCCGGCGTAGTCGCCTGTATGTGAATGAATTTCCTTCCAGACATTATCGTTTTGTAATTTGTGTACCAGCCATTTTCCCGATTGCGGATGAGTGACAATTACAGGATACAGGAATTCCCTTATCAATTCATTAATGCGGACCGGGACAAATTTATTTGTGGTGTTAATACCATCTGATATTTTAAACCTAAGCTGGTACATGCCTCCGGCCAGCATGGGGTCGCCAATAATATACTCACCGGCGATAGCATACGGGTTTTTGCCCGGAGTCATACTCAGCGTTTGTAACATGGGTTTATTATCCATATCCACAAGCTGGATTTCTATGGCATTCAGCTGTATGTCGTCACTGCATAAAGCACTGAACTGAATTGTATCTCCAAAGTCGAATTCGGAGCCGCTTAAGGGTAGCGAAACTTCAATTTCAGGATATTGAGAATCTGTTTTTGTTTCGCAGCCTTCGGTCAGGGGAAACAAAAGAATGAGGGATGACAAAATGAAGAAATCTCTGATTTTATTCATGCTCTAAAATTACAGGAATTGAGCTGAATCATTACAAAAAAACTTTGTAATTTTATATCAGCGTCGAAGTCAGATTTCCGGCCATCAAATATGAATATTGTATTCCTGTTTTAAATTTAAAATCCGAATATCATGTTGGAAAAAATCGATATTGAAAACGTACTCTTTCTAGATATAGAAACAGTTCCTGCTTTTGCTGAATATGGCGAAATGAATGAGCGCATGCAGAAACTATGGAATAAAAAATCAGAAAGACTCACACCCTTGAACAATGCTGCTGCTGAGCCTCCTAATCCCCAATCGATGTACATGAGAGCAGGGATATATGCAGAGTTTGGGAAAATAATCTGTATTTCAATTGGTGCCTTTATAAAGGGAGAGTTAAGAATAAAATCCTTCTCGGGTCACGATGAAAAAGAGCTTCTGACTGAATTTGCCGGTTTGCTCAACAAACGGTATAACCGGCCCGAGCATCTGCTATGCGCCCACAACGGTAAAGAATTCGACTTTCCGTATATTGCCCGCCGAATGCTCGTGCTTGGATTAAAGGTTCCGCACATTCTCGACCTATCAGGTAAAAAACCGTGGGAAGTAAATCATTTGGATACCATGGAGTTGTGGAAATTCGGCGATTATAAAAATTATACTTCGCTCGACCTGCTGGCCGCGATATTTGATATACCCACGCCTAAAGATGACATCGACGGCAGTCAGGTAGCAGATGTATACTATAAAGAAAAAGACTTGCCCCGCATAGTGCATTACTGTACAAAAGATGTGCTTACAGTGGCACAGATATTCAGGTGCTACCGAGGAGAAGAACTGATTGATGAGAGTGCGGTAGTTTTTGTTTGACCAGAAGGTAAAATTATCTGTATTAAACCTGATCAAGTATTCTTTTTGGGGATAAACGGAATAATATCCGGTATTTATATTCTGAAAGTTGTAGCGTTCACCCATGTCTCTCAAGCTGGAAGGAAAGGCTCGATATAAGTATCTGTTTCCCTGTTTGCAATCCGGATTTAACAACTTTTAATTTTATACATATCATTATTTCCATACTTTTGCGCAAACAATTTAAAACTATATGAAAAAATACATTTTACTTGCGGCGATCATGATTCTGGTTTCGGCTGTTGCAACACAGGCATACGCTCAGAAAAAGGAAAAGAAGAAAAAGGGGAAAAAAGAGCAGGTTGCTGCTGTTCCTGCTTTTGCCAACAATAATGATACTGTAAGTTATATTATCGGAGCTGATATAGCCAGGAGTTTTATTAAAAATTCACTTGAGCTGAATAAAGAAATGGTATTCAAAGGATTTGACGATGCATTTTCCAAAGCTGATACTGTATTTACTCCTGAGCAGATAGAGAAAATTATGACGGCATGGCAGCAGGATATGAGTGCAAAAAAAGTTGCAATTACTGAGCAGGAATGTAAGAATAATGAGCAGGTTGGCGATCAATACCTTGCTGCTAACAAAACTAAAGAAGGAGTTATTGAACTTCCCAGCGGTTTGCAATACAAGGTTCTGAAAGAAGGCGCAGGTGAATCACCTGACGACAACGATGTGGTTGAGGTTCATTATACCGGAACACTCATTGACGGAACTGTATTTGATTCGTCACGCGAAAGAGGCGAGCCTATTGAGTTTCCTGTTAACGGAGTAATACCAGGATGGACCGAAGCACTCAAATTGATGAAACCGGGTGCACAATATATGCTGTATATTCCGGCTAAACTTGCTTATGGTAATAAACCTACCGGCCCGATTCCTGCTGGATCAACCCTTATTTTTGATGTTGAATTGCTTAAGTTTGAAAAGAAATAAACCGGCTTTTTTACATTCGATTTTAAAACTGACATAAAAAAATCCCGGAGTTGCTCATTTGCAACTCCGGGATTTTAATTTCCATGATATCCCCGATTTATTCGGTCTGGCTTATAGTGAATACCCAGGCATATTTGCATGGAGGCGTTTTTTGCAGCGACGATGGAATAAACACGGAGGTTTCGCCATTTTCGGTTTTCCATTTCAGATTGCGTGTGTTACCAAGAAGTTTAATTGTAGCTTTTGCAGCCGGTTTAGCGCCTTTTATTTTAACAATGGCAGGGAGTTGAATTTCATCTGGTCTGGCCAGGTAAATGGCGTTTACTCTACGATCCTTATTTTGTGTGAAGCATATATTCGATTCTTTATAGGGAGCAATCGGCCGGGTTGAATATATAGCATCACCATTTATTTTCATCCATTGCCCGATTTCTTTCATGCGCGAATAGGCAGCGGTGTCATAGTCGCCCAGAGGACTGGGTCCTATATTTAAAAGGTAATTTCCGCCTTTGGCAACAATATCAACCAGGTTATGAATAATGGTACCTGCCGGTTTATAGGAATCTCCGGGAACATAGGACCAGGAGGAAGCCATAGTCATGCAGGTTTCCCAGGGATAATCCAGTGGTTTTTCCGGAATTTGCTGCTCTGGTGTACGATAGTTTTCATATTCACCGGTAACTGATCGGTCGACCACAATCAAACCCGGCTGGTGTTTCCGGCTCATGGATGCAATTTTAGCCATGTCAATGTCCTGGTCGTAGGGAATGTTTTTTTGCCAGTCAATGTTTGGATCAATACTTTGTTTGGGTCTCACCCAGCCACCATCGAGCCACAAAATATCCACTTTGCCGTAACCAGTCATAATTTCTTCAATCTGATTATAAGTAAATTCTTTGAACTGCTGCCAGCGTTCGGGGTATCGTTTCGGATCGTAGTTTACATTTCTGTCTTTTGGCGGGAAGTAAGGCCACCAATAGGATTCACAATGCCAGTCAGGCTTCGAAAAGTAGGTTCCGATTTTAAACCCCTGTTTGCGGAAGGCCTCCGTTGTTTCCTTTCCGATATTGGCCTTTGGGTGGGTGCTAAATGGTGTATTTGTACTTGTGATTTTATAATCGGTGTATTTGCTGTCGAACATGCAAAAACCATCGTGGTGCTTAAAGGTCAGAATCATGTATTTAAAGCCGGCTTCTCTGGCTGCTGAGGCCCATTTGTCAGGATCGAACTGAACCGGGTTAAAGGCATGTTGCAAGTCTTCATAAGCTTTTTTATACCCATAATAATCCTTTGAATACTCTCCCTGACGCTGTGTCCAGCCTTCGTCTTCGGGGCAGATACTCCACGATTCAACAACTCCCCACTGGCTATAAGTACCCCAATGCATAAAAATGCCGAATTTCAGATCCTGCCAATCTTCAATATTCTTAACAACCTGAGGATCTGCAGGTATAATATAAGGAACCTCAGTTTCCTGGGAAAATGAATTTGTAAGCAGTTGGAACATACAGAAGCTCAGAGCTAACATTCTTTTCATAGTCAATAATTTTTTATGGTTTTTCCGTTTAGGATTTTACGAGTGATTTTTCAGATGGTTTGTATCCGAATAAGGAATAAAGAAGGACAACGATGAAACAAATAAGTGGTACTACAAATCCTGCCTGCATCGAAGTTCTGTCGGCTATATATCCCATTAATGCCGGGAAAATGGCACCACCGACAATTGCCATAACTATAAATGAAGATGCTCGTTTTGTTTGACTGCCCATATTTTTTAATCCAAGAGCAAAAATGGTGGGAAACATAATCGACATAAAAAAATAGGTCAGGCATAAGGCAATAATTGCCACTATACCAGCGCCTGAAACAACTACTGCCATTAAAACTACAGAGGCCATAGCATAAACGGCCAATAAACGCTGAGGTTTATACCAGCTCATAAACAGGGTTCCCAGGAAGCGACCGACCATAAATAATCCCATGCCGGCAAGGGATAACAATATGCCGGCAGTGGTGTTGTAAATAGCCTGCTGATCCGTAATTCCAGGATTGGATGAAGCTACCCATGCTATGAATCGGGAAATTAATCCTGAACCCGCAACAGAATTACTGGCAGAATCTTTGAAAATATCAGTAACATAATTTATAAAGAAGCTGTTGATGCTGGTTTGAGCCGCGACATAAAAAAACTGGGCAACAACAGCCAGTACAAAATGCCTGTAGCTGAATAAAGTGCTGTATTCCTGTATCAGGGTTTTTTCTTTTTTATCAGGTTCCTGTGTCAATTCGGTTGAAGTTTCACTGATTTCAGGAAGTCTGGTACGCCAGAAAAAGATTGCTATTAGAAGGACTACGATCCCTATCCCTACATAAGGTATTGCCAGCGATGAAAATTTGTCGGCTCCTCCGGCACTTGCAAAAATCACCAGACTTCCAATCATGGGTCCGAAAACCCAACCCAATCCGTTGAATGATTGTGAAAGCGAAAGCCTTTGTTCTGCTTTTTCAGGAGGACCAAGAACTGACGAATAAGGATTTGCAGCCGTCTCAAGGCAGGTTAGTCCAAGCGCAATAATGAACAAAGCTACCAGAAATGCCCAGAATGTCTGTATGTGAGTAGCTGGATAAAACAGGAATGCTCCGAATGCATACAATAGCAAACCAAATATGATTCCTTTTTTATACCCGAAACGTTTCATAAACATGCCGGCAGGAATTGCCATAATAAAGTAACCTCCGTACACAGCTGCCTGAACAAGACCCGACTGAGCCTTTGATACTCCGAGTATTTCCTGGAAGTGCTTGTTCAACACATCCAAAATACTGTGTGCAAATCCCCATAGAAAAAACAAACTGGTTACCAATATGAAAGGAAAAAGGTAGCTGCTTCCGTCGGGGGCAGCAATAAGGGATTGGTTTGCTTTTTTTTGGGTCATGGGCACAGGTTATTTTTATTGATTCAAAAGGCTGGTCTGGATGCTTCAAAGACTGTTTTTTCTCCTTATCCGGATCTTTATAGCGCCTTCGACAGCTGTGTCAGCAATTAAGATTATATATCCGCCTCCACCAGCTCCGGAAAGCTTCCATCCCAATGCCTTGTCCTTGAAAAGTCCAATTGTTTTCATGATTTCTTCATCAACCATATTTGGAAACATTGCGATCTGGGCTTCGAACGAACGTGTGAATGCCAGACCAAAAGCTACTATATCCTTTTTCTGTATGGCATTCCAGCAATCAGAAGCTGCTTCGGAAAGAGCTTTGGCACCGGCAGGGTTTATATTTGTATTTACCAGTGGGCTATATGAGTTCACCCTGGGACCCAGAGTTACAAGGAAAAGTTTTTCTTCAATCCAGGTCAACAGATTTTCGTCGTGCTCCGAAACAATACTCTCAGGCCAGTACCCTCCGTTATAATCCAGCTTGTTTAAGCCTGATAAAACAATTCCCAGTGAATCCTGCGAACCTGAAACATTCAGAGAGCCAGGAGGATTTTCGAATGCGAATAATAGTTTTGCCAGATGCTCGTTATCGCCCTGTGGAATTTCGTTTTTCCATAATTCAATTGCTTTCCTGCGAGTACTCGACGACATGCCGCTACGATCGTTAAACTCAATGGTAGGTTCAATACTGATGGTAAGCACCGACCCGGGATAGTGCTTCGAAACAAAGGGCTGATCGAGCCAGCCACCTGCAAGGTCGATGCGGAACGGAATTGTGCACAGCGTACGGAGCGTGGTGGTTGAACGTACAGGTAAATCAGCATGCGGAATTCTTTTTAAAATATGATATTCAATGCCTGATTCTCTGCAAAAAGCTTGCTTTGCAGGTGTGTGACCATCTTCATTCACAACAAAAATATCGGGTTTTACATCGAGTATTTCTTTTTCAAAATCGATATAACCCCATCCGGAGTTAACCATGCATTTTTTAACACAGGCCAACGCATTAAGCATATATATTCTTTCGTCCTGTGTATTTACCGGGTACCGGCCCTTGAGTTGGTGTACGTTCGCATCGGAACCAATACTTACATACAAATCGCCATAGCCGGCTGCCTGCTGCAGAAAAGCTATGTGCCCGCTGTGCAGCAGGTCGAAGCAGCCTGTGACAAAAACTTTTTTCGGCGAAGTGTTTAGTGGCTGCATTTCTGAATCTGTATGAAAAACCTCTTTCATCTCTGTTGCTGCTGAGTCGGAATTTATAACTCTCGTAATAATCTCAAGTAGAAATGAAATATCCGAAGGTCCTGAGGTTTCGATATATAAATACACTGAATCAATGCTTTTGAAAATATTCAGGCATTTCAGCAAATAGGTTGTACCCCAGAAATGTATATCACCGAAAAGGTCATCGGGTGCTGATTCGGGCATATCAGCAGGCAAAGCAAATGTAAACGCATACCTGAAAGCAGAAATTACTCCTGGAGTTTCGCTCATGAAATTATACCAGAGATCGGCTGCTGCCCACCATTCGTTCTTCTTCCTGGGTTCAAGAGGCTGCTGCATGGGGTCAGTAAGTTTCCACCAATCCTGTGTTACTTCGTCCTGAGCTATTGAATCCATATCAGCGGCAAAGTCATCACCGGTATAAACCATGTGGCTAAAAAGGATGCCTCCGGAAAGGAAAATTGAGTAATCGCTGATGTTGGCTGAGTGTATGCGATGAAGCACCTCAGGGAAAGTATGTTTATGCAAAGCAATATAACGGTCCTCGAATTCCTTCTTTAACCCGATAATGCTGCCTGAAATGAGTTTATTCATTTTACTCATTGTAAATAATGGTGGTGGTTTATTCCGGGAGCAGGAGAATACTGAATTTAAACTCCTGTTCAGGCCTGCTTAGGAATTAAGCAGATTGTTTATTTATAGGATAATGGGCTTTTGCTTTTGATGGTTTCATTCAGGCGGTCAGAATTCCGGAAATATCCGCATGTATTTATCCATTTCACAGATTTGATCTTCGGTTAACCTGACAGCCTGGTCCTTACTTCGTATAATAATTCCACAGGCCAGTTCAAAGAATAGTGCTTTCTGAATTACGTCGTCGAAATTTTTGCCGACTACTACCTGTCCATGATTCTGCAAAACAACCAGATCGTGCGATTTTATTGATTCAGTAACTTTTATCCCCAGTTCAGGTGATCCCGGGCATATGTATGGAATCGTATCGATTTTCCCGATGTATGCAGGAATTTCATTTATGACGTTAAAATTTGTGGGTGGATCGGGCATGCATGCCAGAGTGGTGGCATACAACGACTGGAAATGTAAAATCACCTGCACATCTTTCCTGTGATGCATAATACCAAAGTGAAACCCGCTATCCATGGAGGGACTTACGTTGTTTAAAATCATTCCGTCAGTAAGTCTGCTTACACTAACCTGATCTTTGCTCAGGTAGGGGAGCCATGACCCGGTTTGAGATATCAGCATTATTTCGTCGTTAAGCCGCCACGACAGGTTGCCACTGCTGCAGAGCAACAGTTGATGGGTTCCTATACGGTGAGCTGCTTCAACAAAAATCTTAAGGTGGCTGTCAGTAACTATAGGCATTTTATGTAGTATAAACCAGTTTGGGTAAGGACTTCTTACTTATAACTTTATGTAAAATTAGCAATCTTTGGTTCTGTTCAATGAAATTATTGAAATTGATCAGCAGCCCAATCCGCTCCCTGAACGTGCTGATACGGCTGTATCGCAAATTAGTTTACCTGAGTGGTGCAATTGATTTGGCAATTTGCTCACCTATCCCGATTTTATATCCTTCAGAATAAAAAATCAGGTTGCCGGATATATCACTTACCACTATAACCGGAAGATTGTCACCACCATTTCTGCAGCGCAATTTGCCAATTTCATTCAGTAATTTTCCCTGCCTGTCGTACATGAATTTGCTTTGAGCCGGCAGGTTATGAAAATTTCCTGGTTTGAAAGAAGCACTTACCTTATCGTTTGCCAGAAGGAAAAGTACGCTGCCGTTCCATTTTTCGAGGATCTCTTTGATGGCTGGTATATCAGCCATAACGTGTTTCGAAGGCTCCTTGTCAGGATCAATCCATACCAGTATGGCTCCTTTGGCGTCAGCTAAATTGTTAAGCTTTATTTCCTGTCCGCAGCTAAATTCATTCAGTTTATAAGCCGTTGTTTCAATTTTTGCCCAGGGTGCAGCAGGAGTATAATCCTGCCGGATCTCAACCCTGATATCAGTTGTTGTATCAGCAGGTATCGCTAAGAATGTTGCTGATGAAAGCACACTTCCATCAGGTTGACGCATTCCGGTGATCAGCATATATTTTCCTGCTTCAACCTCTGTACGCGAATCAAATTCGCTGAGTTTTTTCCCATACTCAAATTCGATAGTTCGGTAAACACCTTTGTTGTATCGGGCAATGGTGAAGTTGATAGCATATTTTGGATCAAAATCCGAGCCGGTATTCTCAAAATGAACAAATCCTTTTTTAGTAATATTGACAGTAACCGGTTCGAAAACTACATTATGCCACTTGTTTCCTTCAAAATACTGAGGTATGCTTGTTTCAGGATTTATGCGCGCTGCATGTCCCAGGCTGCGGCAAAGAGCTACAAAAAATATGTCCCTCGAACGATTGTCTGCAATTTTCAATTCAAAAACACCACGAGGTGAAAGTGGGGCGCGAGAGTGCAGATTAGCTGTATTATCAATACGGATATTTCCTTTTATCCATTCAATTACAGTAGTGGCATCGGATTTAAACTGCATGATGAAATCATAATCGAATTGCTTTTGCAGAAATTCTCTCCATGGAAGCATCATTTCATTGGCAATTCGACCATTCATTACATACCGGGCAAAAAACTCTTTATCCTGGGTTGAAGCCGGATTATTGAAATTGAATGCATTTTTTAAATGATCTTTCAGAATATCTGCCCTGGTATCGCGGAGGTCCTTCTCTGCAATGACTTCAAGCATCAAAAGTGCCCATTCCTTCTGATAATTTGGGGTTTCTCTGATAAAATCAGTTATTTCGCTCCAGTTTCCATAACTGTTTCTGATAACAGGCAACAGCCGTTCACTGCTCAGACCCTGCTCTGCTGCAAAGGATGTAATCCATACCGAATCTTTGAAACTCGCCATATATAGCGTACGTATTGAATCCTCTTTATGAAGCAGCAGCGTGTTGCGATCCCGGTCGTCCGAGGTCGTTTTCAAAACCAGCGGTGTTTTTTCGATAGGAGGGAGGAAGTCAAATTTTTCGGAAAAGTATTCAGGATGAATGTCGGAAACTATAACAGTGACCGAATCCATTTTGTCGACCGATATTTTCGAATAACCCCATTTTTCACTCTTGTAGGCCCAGATAATCAGATCGCCAAGGCCTGTAATGATTGAAGCAGTTCCATTTTCATCCGTTGTAGTTTTGGCAATAGGGTATAATTCAGCATAATTATAGAGCTGGAATTCCACATTAGCATTAGCAAGTGGTTTGTTCTCTGTTGAAAGAACTTTTACGAAAATTCTTTTTGCCGTGGCGTAATTTTCAATCAGGTTAAGTTCGGCAAAGCGTGCTTCGCGCTCTATAACCGGTTCGCTGCCTGAATATGCCCCGAAAGCGCGGGTATGAACCAACATTGCTCTGCGGGCAGGTTCGGCGAACCATCCCATATTCAAATCCGGTTCAGGTTCACATGCACCCAGGAAGTACCAGCTACCATCGATCCATACTTCAACCCAGGCGTGGTTGTCGTCGCTGTGAGCCCATCGGGGAGTGTAAACCTGGCGTGCAGGTATGCCAACAGTCCGAAGAGCAGATACCGTAAAAGTGGATTCCTCACCACAACGTCCGAAGGATGTTTTTACTGATGCCAGAGGCGAGCTTGTTCGTTCGTCGGTTCCGCGGTAAGTGACTTTTTCGTGACACCAGTGGTTCACTTCCAGCGCAGCATCATGCATGGTCAGTCCGCTGATCCGCTTTTTGAGTTCGTCGTACATTACAGTGCGGAACTCATCAAGATTTTCGTTATTTATACGCGAAGGAAGAACAAAGTGCAGAAAGACATCTTCCGGAATCTGCTGACCCCAGGCCATTTCGCTTTTGGCTTTCAAGGCTGCTTTAACTTGTTGCAGAAAGAAATCTCCCGAATAATCGGCCAGGTCGCTTAAAGGCATAAAGGCATATAAATACTCCAGGGCCTGCTTTTCGTCCGAGGTTAACTGATCATTAAAAACATTGAAAAGTTGTGTGCTTCTGCCGGCAGCAAGCTTCTTTTGCTGAGCAAGCATGGTTTCCATTTCAGTTAGTACACTGCTATTTTTTATTAACTGCGCATTTGATGCATAATCTGAAAAAAGGAAAAGCAGGATCAGAAGCGAAACTTTTGATCTTATAAGACCTACAAGCAATGTCACTGAATTCTTCATATGTGAGGTATTTTGTAGCATTAGATTAGCAGTAATTCAGGAAAACAGCGGGGCTGATTATTTTATAATTATTTCGTCAGCAAACATCCAGGCTGGTCCGCCATCACCTTTATGACCGGGAGGGCAGTTGCCGATATTGGTAGCCACCATTTTTATAAACCTGGCATTTACAGGTGCGACAGTAGTTTCGAAGGTTTTCAAAATCGTTCCTTCCCTATCAAGAGGGATATCTGATTTTATAACTGCTGCCGATCGGAAATCAGTTCCGTTTTCGGAAACAAAGAATTCAACTTGTGAAGGTAAAAATACCCAGGAGTTGATGTCCTGCAAAAATCCGCATCCAAAGGTTGTTAATGTTTTCACATTTCGCAGATCGATAACTGCTTCCAGATTGGTTTTCTCAAAGCCAAGCCAGCCGCCAACCCTGAAATCGGGGGAGCAACGGATTCCATCAATCAGGTTTGTGGCTCCTCCGCTGGAGTATTGATTGGCAGGCAGATAGGTTAATTTGATATCCTTGTCATCGGTCATTTTTGTGAACTTAGCTGATACCCAAACACTGGAAGTCTCCTTGTTGCTGGCATTGAAACTTATTTTTGACGTTTCCTGAATGGTGAAAGGTGCTTTGTAAGTCCTGGTGTCGGTTTTACCAGTTTCGCCGGCTATTTTATATGTTATTCCGGTGCCAGCAGGAGCATTGATCCGGATATCCTTTTTATCAGTGAAAGATTTTGAAGCCTCGGCAACAGTTGGGGCAGGGATTATAAGATTGTCAGTAATAGAAGTTACCGGCTCGTTTCCTTTTCCATTTCCCCATTTCTTGTTCGGTTGATCACCCATGCTAAAAGTAAGCTCGCCTCCATTCATAATATCCTGATGCCTGAGGTAGGATGCATTGTAACCGGATCCATTCAGCGAGGCGGATTGTATGTAGTAATTGCTATCGGATTTTTTATCAGCACTGATCACAAATTTTTTGCAGTTTTCAAGGTTTATGGTGATTTTATTAAACCACGGAGTTCCAATCACATAATAATCAGTTCCGGGAGTAACCTGATAAAAACCCATTGCGCTCATTACAGCCCAGGCCGACATTTGTCCGCAATCTTCGTTTCCGGTTAGACCATCAGGGTTATTATGGTATAAAGTGCCCAGTATAGTATGCACAAGTTCCTGTGTTTTCCAGGGTTCTCCAACAAAAGGATACAAATATGCAATATGGTGACTTGGTTCGTTGCCATGTGCATACTGACCAATAAGTCCTGTAATATCACTCTGATCGCGGCCTGACGTCTTTGTCGATACACTGAATAGCTGGTCCAGTTTTTTTGAAAGATTTTCTTTCCCACCATGCAATTGAATGAACCCGGTCATATCCTGTACTGCTGAGAAACTGTACTGCCACGAATTTGCCTCTGTATAATTGAAATTTACCTCAAAAGGATCGAATGGTGTAAACCAGCCACCATTAGAACGGGCACGCATAAAACCGGTGGAAGCATCGAACATGTTTTTGTAATTCTGTCCGCGCTTAATAAAATGAACATAATCATCGTTTTTACCCAGCGATTTGGCAAACCGTGCTATGCACCAGTCGTCGTAAGCATATTCAAGAGTTTTCGAAACACTTTCCGACTCATCGTCAGTCGAAATAAAACCATTTTCTTCCAGTGCTTTTAAGCCGGTGTTACCAGGACGTACAGCACTTTTAAGCATGGCAGCAAAAGCTTTTTCTGTGTCAAAGTCATTTATTCCTTTCAGGTAGGCATCAACAATAACTGGTACCGAATGGTATCCTATCATACAAAACGTTTCGTTGCCGGCTAGTTCCCATACCGGAAGCAATCCTCCCTGATCATATTGTTTCAGGAAAGTTTTAATATAATCAAGTGTGCGTTTCTGATCAATAATGGTCATAAGCGGATGGCAGGCCCTGTAAGTATCCCACAGCGAGAAAACTGTATAGTTGGTAAATGATGCATCTTTATGTACCTGAAGGTCGCGGCCACGGTAACTGCCATCAACATCCATATATGTGTTGGGGTTGACCATAGTATGGTACAATGCAGTATAAAAAACTGTTTTCTGCAGGTCTGTACCACCTTCAACTTCAATTTTGGACAATTCCTGATCCCATATTTTTCTTGTATCGGTTCGAACCTTTTCAAAATCCCAGCCGGGAATTTCAGTTGCCAGATTAAGTCTGGCACCGTCAGTACTTACAGCCGAAATGCCCACTTTAACAAAAATCTTTTCATCAACACTTGTATTGAAATGAAATACGGCTTTGATGTTTTTTTTGTTCTCTGCACTGGTAATGCCTGGTACAGCCTTATTGTCGATTGCTATTTCGGAAGAGGTAAACGGTTTCGAAAATTCAGCCACAAAGTAAACATACTGGTTGGTTGCCCATGACCGGGAGCGTCTTAATCCTTCGATCTGAGTATTACTAATAACTTTTATTGACGATTCGAGAACCTCGTCGCGATGAAAAAGATCGAGCAGTATATTGGAATTTTCACCGGCCGGAAAGGTGTAGCAATGCATGCCCGCCCTTGTGGTTGCTGTGAATTCAGCAATTATGCCATAGTCATCCAGTCTCACCTTGTAATATCCGGGATTGGATTTTTCGCTGCTGTGGCTGAAATGTGATCCATATCCGGGTTTGCCGTCCGAACCATTGTTCCATCGAGTTTCGCCGGTCGAAGGCATAATCAGGATATCGCAAAGGTCAGGAACACCGGTACCATTGAGGTGAGTATGCGAGAAGCCATAAATGTATCTGTCGTCATAATGGTAACCTCCGCATCCATCCCAGCCTTCGAGCCGTGTATCAGGACTCAGCTGCACCATTCCAAAAGGTACTGTTGCCCCTGGATAAGTATGCCCGTGTCCTCCTGTTCCTATAAATGTATTTACGTAATCGGAGGGAGTTTTCTGTGCATATAAATTACAGGTCAATAAGACCAATACAAACAGAAAAAATGCAGCTTTTTTCATAATCTGAAAATTGATGAATTTGGATTAAGGGTGTGAATTTTTTGTGAACGAAATGGTAAAAATACAATCTTTTTAAATTTATTTACAAAGTGTCAGAAATTAATTTTTTTTTGTTTCTTTGAGGGTATAATAGCAATCACTTTCTTTTAATCTAAGTACAATATTTCGGATAAAATGAAAAACCATCTTTTGTTACTTTGTGCAGGTTTCCTGGTATTCCTTTCATTTGGGTCACTGGCGCAGGAACCTACACTAAAGGTTGACCCCAGGTATTATGTTTGTTACCGTATACCTGGTCCGGTCAATATCGACGGGCTGTTGAATGAAGAATACTGGCAAAAAGCTTCCTGGAGCGAATATTTTGTTGATATTGAAGGTAGCCAGAAACCTGATCCTCTTTACAAAACCCGGATGAAGATGCTTTGGGACAATAACTATCTGTATATAGCAGCAGAGTTGGAAGAGCCTCACGTATGGGCAAATCTTACCGAAAGAGAGAGTGTCATTTTTTTTGATAATGATTTCGAGGTATTTATTGATCCTGATGGTGACACTCATCATTATCTGGAATATGAAATGAATGCTTTTAATACACAATGGGATCTTCTGCTTCTAAAACCTTACCGCGATGATTTGATACAAAATGTTGCTATTGATAACTGGAATTTTAATGGCATAAAGTCAGCAGTTCATGTTGATGGCACAATAAACAATCCAACAGATATTGATAAAGGTTGGACGCTTGAAATTGCAATACCTATGGATGCACTTACCGAACTGAGTGCTACCGGCAAATTACCGGGAAACGGAGAGCAATACAGAATTGATTTTTCGAGAGTTGAATGGAAAGTTGACATTGAGGAAGGAATCTATAAAAAGCGTACCCATCTGGTAAATGGAACAGAGAAGCCGTTGCCGGAGGACAACTGGGTATGGTCGCCACAAGGTGTAATTGCCATGCATCAGCCTGAAACATGGGGCTTCCTGCAGTTTTCCGGAAAAAATGCCGGCGAAGGACAGGATTTGTATTTACCTGATCCGGACAATGAAATAAAAATGGCTTTGCGGACTTTTTATTACAGACAAAAAGTCTTTTTCGATAAAAACAAGTATTATTCAACTGACCTTAAAGCGTTGGGTCTGGATAACTATCTGGTAAATGGAAAGGTCTTTTTGCCAGAAATAAGGAAGACATTTACCTTCTACGAAGCAATTACACCCTCTGCTAATGGATACTGCACCTGGCATATCACGCAGGATGGGCGTATCTGGAAAGAAACAAAGCAGTGATACCCCAACAGCAATTGTAAGGGCGTAAAGGATTGATCACTTTATTCCTGTGTTAAAAACAGAGTGGTTTCGAAGCCTTGTGGGTTATTTGTCTTTCACCCTGCTCATTCCCAGTGCTTTTACAACAAAGTCAGGCAGGTGTTTTGAAGGATTACGTTTTCGTAAGTCCAGGTACCATCCCAGTTTTTTCAGAATGGGTACTTTATGAGTTTCAACAAACTCGATCAGAGTGCCGTCAGGATCTTCTATATATGAAAAATGACCTGCAGCCTCGCCCATGTCGAAACTATTGCCATCGTGCTTGGCAAAACTATCCACTGTAAAAGGGAACCCGCGCCTGGCACAGGCTGCGTTCAATGCTTCCATTCCCTGAATATCGAAACAAAGGTGGATGAAACCAAGGTCACCCCAGAAACGACCTTCATATATTTTGCGCGGAGTTCTGTCTTCAACCTGAAAAAGTTCTATTTCGCTGTCGCCAAACAAACGCCCAAAGGCTCCCATACGGGGTTTGCTGTTTTTCAGAAGCACCCTTCTGAAGCGGGCATCTCCACCGTTTAGCGATGAAATGTCAGTGAAGGTGGACTGAGAGTCGAAAACTACTTTATCATAGCCAAGAATGTCGGAGTAGACTTTAAGTGATTTGTCGATATCAGTTACGCCTATAATAACTCCATACACTGAGCCGGTATGTTTTTTCTCATTCCCAAACCAGTTGTGCGACTCCACGATTTGAAAAATATTGCTGTAAGGATCAGTAAGATAAAAGCATTCCCGTCCGTCAGGATCAGTTTTTACCTCACTAACGTTAAGTTTTTCTTGTGTAAAATATGCATGAGTTTTATGGACGTCACGGGCTTTTATTTTTGCAGCAAAAATACCCAGATCGCCCAATGCCGGAACGAATATGGGTGCCTGTGGAATTCGGTCAGTGTATTGCCATATCTCGAATCCACCCCCGCCATTGAGGTTCAGTGCAAGCACTGCGTGCCTTTTCTGTGGCAATCCTCCTGTATATGGAAGCATAAGTGATGCTGTTGCGCTTTCCTCAAAAACCTTGATGTCCATTCCAAGGTATTTGCGATACCATGCCCATGCTTCGGCAACATTACGAACTCCGATGCCCAACTGCTGTATTCCGCTAACTACAATTCCATGCATAATTTATTGTCCCTGATTTATATGAATATTATTTTTAGAGTGATCAGTAGACTGTTGAGAACTGATGTTAAGTTTTAAGAAGAGGAGAATATGAGTGATACGATTCTCTTTTTGCAATCATCAGGCCACTGAAACAGAATCCCTACGCATTTGGATCAATGCGATATGCAATCATGTAAAACAGCCACGGTGCAAAACGCTTAAGGTATGGCATAATTACTTCTTTTTTTCCAATTATAACCTGTTTTTTGTTCTTTTTTACAGCCGTATCTATTTTTTTTGCGCAATATTCGACCGACACACCGTTTTCCTGTCCCTTGTCCATTTGACCATGTTCTCCGCCTTTTGCCGTAAGTGCATGCAGCGAAATATTGGTTTTTACCCGGCCCGGACAAACCATGGTAACCTTGATGTTATCCCGGAAATGTTCGAGTCGGAGAGTTTCGAAAAATCCATGTAAAGCATGTTTTGATGCACAGTATATGGAACGTTGCGGAAAACCGAATAAACCCGATAAACTGCTGATAACCACAATTTTTGCTCCACCTGATTGAATGATGAAAGGCAGGATAAGCTTTGTAAGTGTTGCATGTCCCCAAAAGTCAGTTTCCATGATCCTTCGCATGACCTCTGAAGGGGTATCGACAATGAGTGAACGTTGACCAACTCCACCGTTATTAACCAGTATATCAATTTTCGGAACCAGCGACTTTACTTTTGTAACTGTTTCAATAATTTCGGATTCAATTGTAAGATCGAACGGAAGGATATGTACTTCGGAACCATTCTTTCTGCAGTTTCCAGCCACGCGTTCGAGCTGAATTTTATCACGGCCTGAAAGTATCAGTACGATGCCATCTGCTGACCAGAGCATAGCAAGTGCTTCTCCAATGCCTGACGATGCGCCTGTGATCCAGATTATCTTTCTGTTACTCATTCACAATGTAGTTTAATTAATTGAATACCGGGAAGTCACATATACCCGATTTTTTTACAAACGATACCGCGCTCAAAACCTATGGGGTTTTGTTTTGCTTGCTCTTTTCCAGGGCTTCTTCCCGTTTTCTGATTACATTGGAGATTTCGTCGATAAGCAGGAATTTGGTAAGGATCTTTTTGTCTTCATCGAGCAGGTACATGATTGGTGTACTGCGGATATCATATAGAGTATGGTAGTTCCCACTCAGGCTCATATGTCCGTTTAGGTTGAGCCAGGTCATGTTATTTTTACGGATAAAGGCTTTCCATTTTACAAGTGATGTATCGGTGCTTACACCAAATATCTCCACACCATATTTTGAATTAAATTCTTCATAAAACTTCAACACTTTAGGCATTTCCTGCTGGCAATGACCGCAAGTGCTCTCCCAGAAAAAAAGAAGGGTATATTTTGCTTTGGTCTCCAGAAGGGAGTGAGCAACGTTGCTTGTGTCGAGTAAAATCAGGTTAGGCGCTGTTTTCCCTAAAAGCAAAGGTTCAATGGTATTAATCCTCTTCAGTATGTTGGCCTTTACTTCCGGATACTGCCATTCGACTATACCTGTCTCGAGGTATTTGCGGACAATATATGCAAACAATGCATCATGACCCATTACCTGTGAAGTCTCGAATTTAAGCGAAAGGAACCAGGCCATGTAAGTCTGCATCTCCTTGTTAACTGACGAAATTGTGATTAATCTGTCAATATCTGATTGCAAAGAGTCGAGGATTGGAACCACAAGTTTATCGAAGTAAAAATCAACTTTCTGTGCAAAAACAGGGGTATATATGAGCCTGGCATCAGAAAAATTGAAATTGTCGAAGTAGTGCGCCTTATATGTAGGGTATATTTTGGTTGAGTCAATCTTGCCGTCAGTGGCAGGAACGAACTGCATATACTCCGGTTCGTTGCTGGCTTTCACGAAATTTGCGGATAGGAAAGTTGGGTTCGAAGTGTAAAAATTCTTGATATAGGCCTTTGCATCCTTATCAATTTCTTCAATTTTGCTCTTTACTATTTTAATGGAATCGGAGCGATCAGGATTGGCAGCTACCCATTTGTTTAGGGGTTCAACTTCAAGTTGTTTGCGCCCGAGGTATTTTATGTAGGTATAAAATGATTTATTATCGTCCGATCCTTTAACCTGCATGGTAGTGACAACGTTCTCAGGATCGAAAACAAACTCCATTTGTTGATTTCCGGTAAGGAAGAAATCAAAATATTTGCTTTTGCTTTGTCCGGCAACAAGATACATTCCATCCTTTAATTTTTCACTTCCTTCGAATACAAAATACCCTTGTTTGTTACGGTAGGCAGTATCGTCAAGATATTGCTTGCTGCCGTAATAATGAGCGAGTAACAGGGTTGTATCCGACGATCCTTTTAATTTGATTGTAATGATATATCCTTTATCAGCAGCATTTAACAGTTGACTGAAACACAAAATAAAAAGTAAAGCAATGGTAAGTTTCATTTTTTTATTCAGTTAATCGGGTTTAATTTGTTTGTTATTCATTCGCAGGGTGCATCAATAAACAAGAACATCTTCGTTGCTTTGAATTCCAAGCCAGTTGTCATCGGCCGTAATATCAACCTTGAGCAGCATTTTCCCTTTTTCGCGGGGAACAGCCACTTTGATATCCTGGCGAAGAATGCTGATAATATCAGCTTGCAGCGGTGTTCGTATTTCTTCCCAGCTTAATACCGAATTGTTTTTCACCCAAAAATAAGAGATAAACACTTTGTTGTTTTTCCCTGAATAAACAGGTGTTTTACCCAGATTCCTGATTGTAACTGGTATCCATACTGTATCGAGAGCCGGGTATATTTTTTGTGCATCAACGGTGATCCTAAGGTTGTTGGCAGTGTATGTAATATTCTGGTTTAGTGTGGAATCGTTCAAAGTTCTGTAAGGCCCGATATCGAGATGAAAATACCGGTTGTTGAGCCACTTTTGGTCTTTGATCTCCCATTTCCGGAATATAAACTGATCAGCACCGATTTTGTTGTTGTTATCGTCGAAATAAAGATCCTCCTCAGGGACAATGGTAAGTGCAATATCATTTCCGCTAATGGCACTCAGCAGCATGCTTTCGATAGGATACGACCAATTAAGTTGGGTATATCCATGGTCAATCAAATCCTGCGACACTGCGAATTTGCTGCCACCTTTCTGACGGGCAGATTCAATAAGCTGCTCCATCTGTGCGACGCGTTTCATGAATATTCCGCTTCCGTTGTAAATGACTGCCAGTCTGTAAATTATAAGTCCCGAAATAAGCAAAACTGAAATGTTCAACACCCCGGGTCTCCTGTTAGTTTGAAAACCATATATCAGCGGAATAAAAACTATGGGTACAAACGGGAACATAACCTGCTCCATGTAACGGGATGGCGAAACTGTGTATGCCGTATTTACAAGAAATACATAAGCGAAAAAGGTACCTGTTACAACAAGTAATCTGAACCATTGTTTCCTGTTAACGAGCATAAAAATGACTATCAGCAGGGCTGCCAGAATCTCGGAATAGTAGCGCAGCATAAATATTCCAAGAACCTTGTAGTAAGCAGGATTGATAAGCTGCAGATACTGTTTGTTGTCGGTATAATTAAACTGCCATGCCAGCTTGCCCGACTCATACCCGCACATGATAAAATATTTGAAAGCTACTGCACCTGCAAAAACTAGTACAACCGGAATGTAATACTTCAGGGGTTTGGCAGTTTCCTTGCGGAAGTCGTACAGAAGCAGGTACACAAAAAGCATAAAAGCCAGCGGATGACTAAGCAGGATGAGCACTTCGAGTATCAGAAGTATGTATATGACTCTGAAACGGAAAGGTAACCGCCAGATTGCGTAAAAGGTGATCAGAAGAGGCACTCCATAATACAGCTCGAACATAGGAGTGAAGAAACTGTACATGATACCTACCGTCTGCGATAGTATGATAAGCAAGCCTGACTTCCTGTCGCGGAGTCCGTAATAGACAAAAAGGAAAAGTATATAGAAGAAAATTACATGGCTGAGGGAATACATCAGCAGAACATATTTTATTTGCACACCAAGCCATACTCCGATGAGTGGGATAATCTGCGAAATACCCAGCACTATTCGCTGGCATTCGATCCAGAAAGTCTTGTTATTGATAAACTGTGACACATAAAAACCTGAATCGGCAAAAATCCTTGCTTTATACAGATAAGTGGCCAGGGCGAACAGTACTATCCAGGGTATATGCGGAATTATCCGGTTAGCAGCCATATACCGGTATTTGGGCCTGCGAAGCAATCGCCTGAGAGTCATTCTTGTACCGGAAGATTCAACAACTCTTGCCATAATTATGATTGTGGTTTAGATGTTTGATTGCAGAAAGGTGTTATATGCAGATACTGTTAATGAATTAATTAACCATTATAATTCGTGCCATTTTTTCTCACCGGCTTTAATTTTAATTTTTAATGCATTGGATTCAGGCGGAATAGGGCAGGAAAATTTATGATTATAGGCACAATAAGGATTGTAGGCTTTGTTGAAATCAATTATAATGCTATCGGCACCGGTTTCGGTAATATCCAGAAACCTTCCTCCACCATAGGTTTCGTGGCCGTTGGTCTCGTCGTTGAATGGAATGAACAAATGATTCTCATAGCCGGGCTTTTTAATCAGTTCAATATTCTGATACACGTTTAACGTATAGTTTTTCGAATTGTGTCTGAATACAATTTCGCCGTAAAGTGAGTATTCCGGAAGCCTTTCAGTAGTTGTTTTCATCAGAAAGCGTTTGGCTTCGTCGAAACGATTGAAAGTAGCTACTTTCCGGTATTTGACTTTTGTATGGTAATATTTCAGTTTCACGAAACTGGCTTTCTCCTCATCGGGCAAAGGGGAATGATCGCCTGATTTTATTTCGATGTCTTTAAGTTTTCTTTCTTTTTTTATGCTTTTAATATACCTGCTGTGGTTAAATTCCTCTGAATTCTGCCCTTGAAGAGCAATTATAAAAACCAGGTTCAGTAAGGTAAAAGCAAAGAAATACTTCATAATGCAGGACAAAGGGATGGTTTTCGGAAATTCAGTGCGAAGATATAAAATCGCAGGGTAACTGCAATTACTTTCATAAGGTCAGGTTGAAACATACGGTGGAAATTTTTGTTTATATTTATAGTGCATTTGGCACTACTCCGGTAATCTTTCTTTTACCGAGGACGCCAGGTTTTAAAACACAGAATATCAATACCTTAAGACGCAAAGATTGATTTTTGTATCGTGCTGATAATCAAGCATATGAAAATTGTTAACGGACTATTGTTTGGCTAATGCAGCTTTTAAAAACAGGACTATGGATTTAAGAGATATTCGTAAAGATTACCAGCAGGGATTTATCCACGATGAGGATTTCCCTTTAGAACCGGCTAATTGGTTCAGGCAATGGCTGAACGAAGCCATTGAATCAGGAGAACCGGAGCCAACAGCAATGGTGCTTGCTACTGTTTCGTCCGAATATAGGCCCTCGTCGCGTGTGGTGCTCCTGAAATCGGTAGATGAACAGGGTTTTGTATTCTTTACTAATTATTTAAGTAGGAAAGGTATTCAGCTTAGCTGTAACCACGCAGCCGCACTCACATTTTTCTGGCCATTGACTGAAAGGCAGGTGCGAATTGAAGGTTTAGTCAGTAAAGTTGATGAAGATGAGTCGGATAGCTATTTTTATTCCCGGCCACTCGAAAGCCGTATTAACGCAGTTATCTCACCTCAGAGTTCAATCATAGCATCGCGATATCAGTTGGAACAGGATAGGGAGAAACTGGTTTTTTCCGAAGAGAGCGAATCCATCACCCGTCCGGCCCACTGGGGAGGGTATCGTTTGAAACCGGATAGGATTGAATTCTGGCAGGGCCGGCCCGGCAGACTGCACGACAGAATACAATATTTACTTGAGGATAATATCTGGAATATCAACAGACTTGCACCCTAACCGGCACGCAACCGAATTATTTATTAGCGGCACCTGTTTCGTTCGTATGCAGGTTCCATCCGGTGTAAATCAAATTTATTACATTTGCCTTCCTGCAGTATAATCCGGATAAATCAGACGGTACATCAACATCTGCAACGGATAAACTTTCGAAAAATACCGGAAATGAGAAAATCAGGATTATCGGCTTTGCTTTGGGATTACAGGTATCTGTTGAGCTTCATATTAATTGCAATTATTTATTTCTTCAATATGTTTATTGATATAATGGAAGTAGATGCAGCTCAGTATGCTTCGATGGCCAGGGAAATGATGGATAGCAAAAATATACTCGAAGTATACGAACGGGGAAAGGATTATCTTGATAAACCTCCACTGCTTTTCTGGCTATCATCGGCATCGATGAATTTGTTCGGAGTATCTGATTTTGCATACAAGATACCGGCAGTGCTCGTCATCATACTTGGAATCTATTCTACTTATCGGTTTACTTTATTATTTTATACTAAGCAAACTGCTATTTTTTCAGCTCTGATCCTGAGTTCGTCGCAGGCATTCTTCCTTATAACCAACGATGTAAGGATGGATGGTATCTTAATGGGCTTCGTTATTTTTTCGATCTGGCAATTGAGTGAATACCTGCATAAACCGAGATTTTTATACCTGCTTCTTGCTGCTTTAGGTGCAGCAGGAGCTCTTATGTCGAAAGGCCCTATCGGGCTGGTGATCATTGGATTTGCTGTGGGTGGAGGGCTTATGCTTAAAATGGATTGGAAGTCGGTATTTAAACCTCAATGGCTGCTTTTTATCCTGATGGTAGCAGTATTTATTGCTCCTATGTGTTATGGTTTGTATACCCAGTTTGACCTTCATCCTGAGAAAGAGGCTTACGGTCTGACAGGGCCTTCCGGGTTAAAATTTTTCTTCTGGACACAGAGTTTCGGCAGGATTACCGGTGATATTTATTGGGATAATAATACAGGATTCTTCTATTTCTTTCATTCCATACTCTGGGATTTTCAACCCTGGATCCTGTTTTTTATTCCTGCATTTATCCACAGCATCTATAAGATCATATTTCTGAAAACCAGAAATTCCGAATACCCTGAACTGATGACACTTTCGGGATTTACTCTCAGCTTTTTAGCCCTTTCCATGTCGAACTATAAGCTACCTCATTATATCTTTCCACTCTTCCCTTTTGCGGCTGTTATAACTGCCAATTATATTTTGACTGTTTTCAGGATCGAGAATAACTATTTCCGCTACCTTTTCAGGGTGCAGCAAGGTTTTCTGTTTTTGTTTTTTATTCTGTTGGCGGCTAGTATGGTTTTTTTCTTTCCTACGGGTTCTATTCTGTTTCCTTCAATTTTAGTGATTTTCTTTGTGCTCTTTCTGTTCAGTCTGCTGAAAATCAAGTTGTATCCTGATAATCTGATGATAAGTACACTGGTTTCCGTATTGGCATTCAATCTTTTATTAAGTATTTATTTTTATCCTCAACTTCTTAAGTTTCAGTCGGGGAGCGTGGTTGGCAAAGAGATAAACAGATTGAAAATTCCGAACGATAGATTCTATATTTACGGGGTAGGATCGCACTCCCTTGATTTTTATGCTGAAAGGATTACTCCCTCTGCCAGCATGGAGGATTTATCGGGACTCGCTCAGGGTACGCTGGTTTACACCAATCAGGCAGGATGGGATAGTATCCAGGTAAAAAAAGAATTGAATTATCAGGTGTTTAAGTCATATGATAATTACCATGTTACCGCTATCAGCCTTCCATTTCTCAACAGTAAAACACGGAGCAGCAAACTGAATACCAGGTATCTTCTGGAGAAAAAGTAAAAAAAGCAACCAGATTGAGGTCCGATTGCTTCGAAAAGTTAAGTTTTAGTAAGGCTATCTGAAGCCGCATCGTAACTATTCAATCTGATACTAATATGTCATTTCAGTACACAATGCAGGAGGAAAGGGTTAGGTCCCGATAGCAATCGGGATGGGAATTAGGAGTTAGGGGACTAAGTGGTAGTTGACTATTTGGTCGTCTTAATTCTAACATTTTATAAATTAATATACTTATAACTTTAGGAAGTATTTTTCAATGCTTAGTGCTCAGATATCAAGGGATTTAGGTGCGCGTAAACTATTACCTCTTTACATAGGCACTTTTAGCTCTGGTCATTCCAGGCACTATAGGCACTCTAAGTACTTTAGGCATTTATAACTTCTGGCACTGATTAGGTACACCTCATCCTATTGATGCTCTTTCCTGAGCAGGTCGTTCACGGTTTTTACTGGGTTAAAGGTGCTGATCGGTATTTCGACAAATACGGTTATCCAGTCGGCCATAGCGCCGTTCCACAGACCAGGCAGTTCCTGTGCCTTCAGAGCTTTCCCGTCCTTCGATTTGGTTGAAATAAAACCGGTTGTGGGATTAACGAATCTCCGCAGATCGAATACTTTTCCTTTATAATCGCGCACTCCACACACAAGGTCGACCGGGTTGAAATGGGTTGATTTGCTGAGAATTTCTTTTTGACTGGTGTTTTCCATGTCAATTTGCGATGATTCGACAATCTGAAGAGATATTTCACCCGAAGGTTCTTTCACCCAGAAAGGACCTCCTCCCGGTTCGCCTTCATTTTTAACCATTCCGCATACTTTTATCGGACGGTTGAGTTTATGATGCAGATAATCAATTTTATCTTCACGGGCCATACTACTGAATTCAGGATCCACCACGAAGCCCAGTTTCGATTTGATAAACCGCAGAATAGTACGCAGGTCTTCATCATCCGGTTTGTCGTCGAGAGTTTCGAGATGCTCAAAAATGATATCCTGAAGTTCGAACAGGTAGCCGCCCAGCACTTTCTTATACAGATAGGTGTCAGGTTTCATGCTGTCGGGTACAATATTATCGATATTTTTGATAAACACTATCTCGCTCTCGCGGTCGTTCAGGTTCTCAATCAAAGCACCATGGCCACCAGGCCTGAACATAAGTCTGCCATCGGCTTCGCGCATGGGCTTGTTGTTCATATCCACAGCAATGGTATCCGTTGATGACTTTTGCAGCGAAAAGGTAAGCTCATAGGTCAGATCAAATAAATCTTCGTATTTTTCTTTAACCTTGTTTATTTCTTCCAGAAACATATCAGCATGCTCCGGCGAAACAGTGAAATGAATTGCGGATCGCTTTTCCCTGTCCTTACAGTAGTTTGCGGCCTCTACCATATGTTCCTCAATCGACATGCGTGCACCATCGGGATACGAATGAAAGATCAGGAGTCCCTTGGGCAGGTTGGCATAATTGAGACCTACCGGATTCAGAAGGTAATCAAGAATTACTTTATATTCATTTTTTTCGAGGCATTCAGCAAGTATGTAATCGTCTTTGCGCAAAGCTTTGGCCAGCTTTTCGTAAAAAGCAAAATCATTGATCCGGTCGAAAAAAATTTTAACCAGTTTTAGTTTAGGCGATGAGTTGAGTTGTTGAACATCCTCTTCGCTGCCGGTATAGGATTCCATAAATTCGAACAGATGCTTGAACATGCGGCTGGCAGCACCCGAAGCAGGAACGAATTTCAATACTTCGTAACGTTTCGAATTGGAATCGTAGTAGTACGAAAGTTTTTTAGCATCACGCTGATTGAACGCTTTTATGCCATCACCAACAATTGCCGGTCTGTCAAGATCAATATATGGAAATCCTCTTCTGAAGTTATCTATTTGCGTTTCAACTACTTTCGGGTCGCTTCCACGCGAATGCAGTTGTTTAAGGTCATCTTTAGTAAACATAATATTGGGTATTTATGTGCGGTTGTCAAAGTTAATAATATTGGTTTTATAAGGAAGGCTTTTCTGAAAAAACAATGCATTTTAAGTCGTTTTAGTGTGCATTGTAAATTTAATATAATGAAAATCAGTTGTATAAGTGTCTATTATGAGTGGATTGGCAGGTAAGTATTGAGGGTATCAGCATGCTCTTTTTAAAAGATAAATATTTCAATATTGATTGTTTAACATTTCGAAAAAGTATTATCTTTGCACCCGCTTTGGCAGGGAGGTGTTCTAATATACTGAAAGAATAGTATTCGCAGAACCTGAGAATCAGAGCAAAACGTTATTCAGCACACAATAGTTCTTTTATAGTTTATTGCCCAGGTGGTGAAATTGGTAGACACGCCAGCTTGAGGGGCTGGTGTCCTTAAGGATGTGCAAGTTCGAGTCTTGTCCTGGGCACTCATCACACAATATAATAGATCCATCTGCCCAGATGGTGAAATTGGTAGACACGCTGGTTTCAGGGACCAGTGGCCTTACGGCTGTGCAGGTTCGAGTCCTGTTCTGGGCACTGATAGTTGATAAAAGCACTTGTAAGCTACTAGTTTACAAGTGCTTTTTGATTTTGTCCCTTTTGTTATCAAATTATTTTCGAGTATGATCCAAGATCCCTGGATCTTCAATCCCCGAAGCTATAAGTCCCTAAAGTCAGAAGTGCATGGAGTTGAAAGTGTCAAAAAACCCCAAATCTCCAAATCCTCAGATTATTGTATTTTTAAATTATTGTATTTTCAAATTATTACATTTTCAAATTTTCAAATTTTCAAATTCCCAAATCTTCCGGTAATAGAAGTATTAACTGGCATTTTCCCCCAATAATTATTTCTTATTTGTATTTTTGAGCCAAAAACAGGAATGCAACTCGCTATAGGTGACAATTATTTTAAAGACCAACGCTTTGCTATTAACGTTTGTAAGGTTAATCGTTCGAAAAGCATATCGCATGAGAATGACCTTACCGAAATTGAACATCATCACGATTTTATAGAGATAGTTTTTATTACCAAAGGCAAAGGAATTCAAGTAATCAGTGGTAAGGAATACGAAGTAAGCGAAGGCGATATCTTTATCCTGCAGGGGTTTCAGAATCATTATTTTAAAGATGCAGGTAAAGCTGAGATCATTAATGTAATGTTCGATCCTGTAAAAAGTTCCTCACTGCTGTCGCCTGATATTAAAATAATTGACGGATATAGTGCTCTCTTTATCCTCGAACCGCGCTACCGAAACCGCATACATTTTAAAAACATGCTGCATCTGGGCAAAGTGGATCTGGCAAAGGCTGAATACATTCTTAACAGTATGATTCACGAGATCAAAGCTAAAACACCTGGTTATGAGTTATTTCTAAAAAATAAGCTGGAAGAAATCATTATTTTTCTATCAAGAAAATATTCGGAAATAAGTATTCCAAAAGCAAAATCATTGATTCGCATCGGTAAAGCAATTGATTTTATCGAATCAAATTTCCGGCAGAACATTTACATTCAACAATTGGCCGAACTTAGTTTTATGTCGGTACGTAATTTCCAGCGTATTTTTAAGGATGCTACCGGACATTCTCCAAACGATTACCTCCTGGAACAACGCATTAATCACGCATCAAAATTGTTAACAGATACTGAATCAGCCATATACGATATATCCGATCAGGTTGGTATTACTGATTGGTTTTATTTCTCAAAAGCATTCAAACGCAAATTTGGCGTAAGCCCACTAAAATACCGGAAACAAAATAAAGTAGCCTGAAATAGTTGTGATTGGAATTAATCACTAACTGAAAATGTTAGTATGGTATATTTCATCTGACCTAAAAAATACGTGCGGAGCAAGCATTGATGCCGCTGAAAATAAGCAATGGATTAATAAATACTAACGCATGAATTAGCCATGAGCAGAAAATTTGCTCACCAACCGAAATGATTATTCTCATGGCGTTCCCGATGGCCATCGGGACCATCTGACCCGTAAAAAATTAAAAAATAAACAGATGAAATACGGATTGAATTTCCGGGTTTGCTCGTATTGTTGCTACGAAGCTTGCGTAGGCGAAACCTTCAATATAATTTCCAGGAAACTAAAATGGAATTTCAAAATAAAAAACACTAACTTTTTAAAAACACAATTTTATAAATGTAACCAATAAAGGGTAGCTATTTGCTATCGCAAATAATCTCGGGACTTTGGCTAATAGGGTTACTTGTTTTCCTGCCAATATTCAGTCCCGTAGGGACAATATATTGGTAGAAAGCAAAATACATGTCAGAATAAAGTCCCATAGGGACGATATAAAAATCAGTCTTACATGAGCTGGAATCGTTCGCATCTGTAATTTGAATTTGGGAAGTTATCTCCACATCTTTTTTGCTATGATTGGAACAATAGCCTGTAAATGATTTTCATATGCTCGCTTATCAGTATGATGCGAATACAAACCTTCGTGCTGTAAAGTATTGATATTCTGTATTATAAAACATGATGTCCGTGCGGTTAACGAAAGATTACCGGAGTATTGTAAAATACTTAAAGTTATAAATGTTAGAGTTAAATCGACTAATTAACCAACTACACCTCGGCTCCCTGACTCCTAACCCCAAAAACCTAACCCCTCCTCCTGCATTGTGTACAGAAAAGGCATATTAATATCAAAATGATCAGGTACACATTTTTAAATTGACTATCAGTTATTCATAGTCTAATATTGGCGTAAAAATACATCCTAATTTCATAATAGTACATTCTGAATGCTGATTGTTAGCATACATTTGTGTATCACTAATTTAAGAAGGACTACTTATGTATCTATTAGGATTGGATATTGGTACTTCGTCGGTTAAGGCGACCTTGCTCGATGCTGCTACTGGAACTAACCTATACAGCTGTCAGTCACCTGACGCTGAAATGGAGATTCTCGCGCCTAAAACCGGGTGGGCCGAACAAGATCCGGAAATCTGGTGGCAGCATACATGCCTGGCAATTAAAAAATCAATCTCACTATCGGGTATTTCTTCATCAGATATAAAGGCTATCGGCATTTCCTATCAGATGCATGGTTTGGTGTGCGTTGATAAAGAAATGAATGTTCTTCGTAACTCAATCATTTGGTGCGATAGTCGTGCGGTCGAAATTGGCAATCAGGCATTTAAGGAGATTGGAAGTGAAAAGTGTTTATCGCATCTGCTTAATTCTCCCGGAAATTTTACAGCTTCCAAACTAAAATGGGTTAAAGCGAATGAGCCTGATATTTACAGGAGGATTGACAAAATTATGCTCCCGGGTGATTACATAGCGGCCAAACTCACAGGTGATGTTAAAACTACCGCTTCCGGATTGTCAGAGGGTATTTTCTGGGACTTTCAAAATCAGAAATCTGCAACCTTTCTGCTTGATTATTACGGCATTGAAAGTACTATTTTATCTGAAATAGTTCCGACATTCGGTATCCAGGGCAGAGTTTCGGAAATTGGTGCTTCGGCAGCCGGTCTTATGGCGGGCATTCCGGTAACATACCGTGCCGGTGACCAGCCAAACAATGCATTTTCGCTTAATGTGTTAAAACCCGGTGAAATTGCTGCAACTGCAGGTACTTCCGGAGTGGTTTACGGTGTGAGCGATCAGGTTCAGTACGATCCGAAATCGAGGGTAAATACATTTGTACATGTTAATAACACTACTGACGAAACCCGAAACGGGATTTTACTGTGTATTAACGGCACCGGCATCCTGAATTCATGGATAAAGAAAATTTCAGGCGATAACCTCGATTTTAATCAAATGAATGAGATGGCATCCACAATTATTCCGGGATCTGACGGACTCATTATTCTTCCTTTCGGGAATGGTGCTGAGCGTGTTCTGGAAAATAAGGAAAGCGGCGGCAGCATACATAATCTCAATTTCAATATTCATAGTAAAGCTCATTTATTCAGGGCAGCTCAGGAGGGAATAGCTTTTGCTTTGTATTATGGAATTAAAATTATGGAGAACATGGGTGTCGGCGTTAATGTAATACGGGCAGGGAAGACGAACATGTTTCTAAGCCAGGTATTTTGTCAGACCCTTGCCGATATTTCGGGTGCTGTAATTGAACTTTTTAACACTGATGGATCGCAGGGGGCAGCCCGTGGTGCCGGTGTTGGTGCAGGAATCTTTAAAGATATGGAGGCTGCTTTCAAAGGGTTAAAAAAAATAGAAACAATTACCCCTTCACCTGATAATGAGCTTCTTATTGAAGCATTTAAAAAATGGGAAAACGAATTAAAAAAACAATAATATATGAGCACAACAATTGGAACTAAGGAGTTTTTCCCAACAGTTGGGGAAATTAAATTTGAAGGTGCTGATTCTCGCAATCCATTGGCTTTCAGGTTTTATGATGCGGATAAAATTATTGCCGGCAAAAGCATGAAGGAGCATTTCAGGTTTGCCATGGCATACTGGCATACGCTATGCGGCACCGGCGGCGATCCATTTGGTCCCGGAACCAGGCAATTTGCCTGGGACTCATCATCTGACCTGATGCAGCGTAACCGCGACCGTATGGATGCAGCTTTTGAATTTATGACCAAGATAGGAATTCCCTTCTGGTGCTTTCACGATACTGATATAGCTGGTGATGGCAGTGTAAAGGAAATTGAGGATCGGTTGGCCATGATGGTAGAATATGCAAAGCAAAAACAAACCGCGTCGGGGGTAAAACTGCTTTGGGGAACTGCCAATGTTTTCTCAAACCCGCGCTATATGAATGGTGCATCTACAAATCCCGACTTTCTGGCGTTGGCGCATGCCGGTACTCAGGTTAAAAATGCACTCGACGCTACCATTGCTCTTGGAGGGGAAAATTATGTTTTCTGGGGTGGACGCGAAGGATATATGACTTTGCTTAATACCAATACAAAACGCGAAAAAGAGCATCTTGCACGTTTCCTTATCATGGCACGCGATTACGCACGTGGTAAAGGTTTCAAAGGCACTTTTCTTATCGAACCTAAGCCAATGGAGCCAACAAAGCACCAGTACGATTTTGATACTGAAACTGTTATCGGATTTCTCAGGCATTTCGGTTTGGAAAGGGATTTTAAGCTGAACATCGAAGTAAACCATGCTACTCTGGCAGGTCATACTTTTGAACACGAATTGCAGATGGCTGCCGATGCCGGTTTGCTTGGTAGTATTGATGCTAACCGTGGCGACAATCAAAATGGATGGGATACTGACCAGTTTACAATTAATTTGTACGAAACCGTTGAAGCCATGCTGGTAATTCAACAGGCAGGAGGTTTCACAACAGGAGGTATCAATTTCGATGCAAAAACCCGACGTAATTCGACCGACCCTGAGGATGTTTTTATCGCACATATTGCAGCAATGGATACATTTGCCAGGGCATTCATAGTTGCCGACCGGATTTTAAAGGAATCTGATTTCCTGAAATTAAGGAAACAGCGTTATTCCTCCTTCGATTCAGGCATAGGAAAACAATTCGAAGATGGAAAACTGAAACTCGAAGACCTCAGAGCCATAGCTTTTACTGAAGGTGAGCCCGTTGTTACCAGTGGCAAACAGGAAATGTACGAACAACTCATCAGTCATTACATATAGCCGGTATGGAAACGCAAAAAACAAATATGATGTACGTCTGGGGTATTACCCTGGTTGCCACCCTGGGAGGGTTACTTTTCGGGTACGATACTGCTGTAATTTCCGGAACGGTTAATTCGCTGAAAATCAATTTTATTGATCCCAGAAACCTGAACGAAATATCAGCAAACTCACTTTTGGGTTTTACCGTATCGAGTGCACTTATCGGATGTGTAATAGGTGGATTAATTGGCGGCTGGATGGCATTAAAGCTGGGTAGACGCAATAGCATGATAGTTGCAGCTATTTCTCTTATAATTTCAGCCATAGGGTCAGGTTTTCCCGAATTGGCTTTAGCTCCGGTTGGTCAGAATGTAAAAGACTATCTTACCCCATTTATTATCTACCGGATTATTGGCGGAGTCGGAGTGGGGTTGGCTTCCATGCTGTCGCCTATGTACATAGCCGAAATTTCGCCGGCAAGCAAAAGAGGCAATCTTGTATCGTGGAATCAGTTTGCAATTATTTTCGGGATGCTGGTAGTGTATTTTGTAAATTGGACTATTTCGAAACAAGGCAGCGAATCCTGGTTAAATGAATTTGGATGGCGCTGGATGTTTTTCTCCGAAACTATTCCGGGTGTATTATTCCTGGTTTTATTGTTTTTTGTTCCCGAAAGCCCACGTTGGCTGGTTATGCAGCAAAAAGAGGAAAAAGCAATGGCGATTTTAACCAAGATAAACGGTAAACAAATTGCGGAACAGGTACTTTCCGAAATTAAAGAAACCGTGGTAGGAGTAGGTTCTTCGAAAATGTTTTCGTACGGTTTTCTTATTGTTATAATTGGAATTCTGTTGTCAGTATTTCAGCAATTTGTTGGAATAAACGTGGTGTTGTACTATGCTCCCGAGATATTTAAAAATATGGGAAGCAACACCGATGCATCGTTATTGCAGACAATTATTGTCGGAGCTATTAATCTCACATTCACTGTTGTAGCAATTTTTACAGTCGACCGTTATGGGCGGAAACCTTTACAGATAATTGGTGCACTAGGAATGGCATCCAGTATGCTTGCGCTGGGATTCACCTTTTACTTCCAAAATGTAGGAATTGCGGCTTTATTATTTATGCTTCTTTATGTAGCATCCTTTGCAGTAAGCTGGGGGCCAGTAACCTGGGTTCTTTTGTCGGAAATATTCCCTAACCGCATCCGTGGGCGCGTGATGGCAGTAGCTGTTGCTGCACAATGGATTTCTAATTACCTCGTTTCCTGGACTTTCCCGATGATGGATAAAAGCACCGCGCTTAACAATGTTTTCCACCATGGATTCTCCTATTGGATTTATGGTGTAATGGGCTTGTTAGCCGCGTGGTTTATGTGGAAAATGGTACCCGAAACTAAAGGGAAATCACTGGAACAGATGGAAAAACTTTGGAAAAAATAAGCGGTTGATCGCCGGACAATTCGCAGATTATACATATGCGAATACTGTGCAAAGCATAAATGTAAATCAATAATAGCTGACTGTCAGATAATCCGGATAGTTATAAAAGATGCTATATTTGTTCATTGTTCAGCAGTGTTCAAATTATTGCTTAATTGTGTAACAATGAACCTATGGTTTTTAAACCGGAAATAGTATATAATATGTTGAAAACCAATTTAAAATCGAAATATCCTCGCTAAACTTAATGCAAATAGATCTGCTGCAATAGTGGTTATTGAATCGTTAGCGCCAATATGACTGCTCATCGACAGAGAAATGAGTATATGGAAAATAGTAAAGATATAATAGAGAAAAAGGTTTTTGAAACGCCTTTCATTGATACTCATGAACATTTGATTGATGAGTCTGAACGGTTGGATTGCATTGAGCCAATAATTCCATGTGATGATTGGGCGTTATTGCTTAGTCAATATTTTAACTTCGACTTGATTTCAGCAGGAATATCTAAAGAAACGATTGATATTTTGTTTTCAAAACAGGTCAATCCATTAAATAAATGGGAAATCTTAAAGGAATACTGGCCTTTTTTAAAAAACACAGCGTCAGGATTAGTATTTCGAAATACAATCAAGATACTTTACGGTATCGACAAGGTTTCTGAAGATAATATTACTGAACTACAAAACAGATACGAACAAACAAGAAGAAAAGGATTTTATAAATATATCATTCAAGATATAGCAAATATTAAGCATTGTCATGTACACTCCCCGATTAGTGCATGCAAAAAAAGTGAGTCTCCTGACTTATTGCATCTAGATATTTCATTAAATGGATTAATTCAGATAGCAGTAAAACCCTATTCCGTTCCTGAAAACGTTAAGATTAATTCCTTATCAGATTGGCACTCACTAATTGATTGGTGGTTATCTGAATATAACCAAATTGCAAAAGGAGTGAAAATTGGGAATTCTTATTTTAGAAGACTTGATTTTGAAAGGGTCGAAGCCAAAGAAGTTGAAAATATATTTATAAAAAAAATCAGTTTACAGTTAATTAGTCCCGGGGAAGAAAAAAAACTTCAAGACTATTTGTTTTGGTACTGTGTTGACAAAGCTACTGAATACAGATTGCCTGTAAAAATGCATACTGGCCAATGGGCTATGAATAATGTAATGAACATGCAATGGGTAAAGGAAAACCCATCAGATTGCGCTTCACTGTGCAAGCAAGCTCCAAATACAAAATTTGTCTTTTTCCATTTATGTTATCCTCATTATGAAGAAATGCTTTCTTTAGCAAAAAGTTATTCAAACGCATACATTGATATGTGCTGGTCTTGGTCTATTAATCCTATAGCAGCTAAAGATTTTTTGAAAAAATTTATACTTACCGTACCAAACAATAAAATCTTCACATTTGGTGGCGATGATAAGATTGTAGAGAATGTAATCGGACACGCTTTCATTGCCCGAAAAGGGATTGCTCAGGCCTTAACTGAATTAGTATCTGAGGATTGGATAACAATAAGTGATGCTCTAGATTTAGTAGATAATTTAATGTATAAAAATGCCGAGAAAATATTTGAAAAATAAAACATACTAGTGCTAAAAATAGGACTTCATATGGCACGTAGTACCCGGCACCATTCCGAAAGCTATCGGAACCATGTTGAACAAAAGCCCAAAACGTTGGATTCCCTATGCATTTTAAGCTTGTGTTATATACTAATTTACAACCGGACGGAAAGCTGAAGCTTGAATTTTAGATTAGATTTTTCGAATTATAGCAGCTGTATTTATAGCTAAAATGATTTAATGCCGGAATTTTTCGGAGTGTAACCTGAAAGCTTTGATTTTTGGTTTTAGCCCGAATAAGGCACTATTTAAATCTATATTCCGAAGCAGCTTTTTCAGCCCGCAGAAAATACTTCTGAAATACGCCAGGCTTATATCAAACCTTTTGCCTGATTTTAACCGTAATTTAGGCCTGAAAATTGCATTTAATCCGGGTTATTAGACGGACTGCCGTTAGGGGTGGATTTTGAGACGGACTGGTGTTATATGCTATGTTGTTTTACCGAAAATTCCTATAGTAGAGCCGACTTTTCCGAAATTCATACGCCAATTTTTCGTAACTTTGGTGTATGAAAACAACTAAAATCCGACCTCTGAATTTGAGATTGACAAACTCACTAAATCCATCGAGAATACTTCTACGGGCGAAGTTTTTGATACTTCAGTTGTTCGGCTGACTCCAAAAGATCTAGGTTTCATACATAAATGAGAATGGCAATTCGACTGGAGCAAAGAATTAAAAGATAAGACAAAAGAGGTTTACAAACTTACAACAGTGAATAACCCGACAATTATTCAAGGGCTTTTGAGCATTGAGGACAAAGAAGATCATGTTTTTATGCACCTCATCGAAAGTTCCAAATTCAATAAGGGAATAGACAAAGTTTATTTTGGTGTACCTGGAAATCTTGTAGCTTTTGCATGTAAAATCTCGTTTGACAAAGGATATCTAGGATTTTTAGCTTTCGATGCTAAGACAGCTTTAATCAAGCATTATCAAGAAACATTACATGCTACTTATTTTCGTGGACTCAGAATGTATATTGAAACCACGCAGCGTTAAGACTTATTTCACAATACTTTAAATAGTAAAAACATGGGACTCATAAAAGAACCGAAAAATGTTGACTTTACTGTTCAATCTGAACCATGGACAGAGGAAGAATTAAAAGACTTCCGGAAATTAATGAGCGAACTGAAAGCCAAAACTGAGAAAGGAAAAGCTCAGCCGTCAACGAAAAGTAAGAAAGTAGGAGCCTGAATTGTGCTTAGAAACCTTGAATGAAAAGAAACACAGTACATAGCATTTAAACGCGATCATGCGCTCCAAAGCCAAATCGCAGCCGTGAACTTTGTCGCGACTGCGATTTAAGTAAGTGTTGAACTATACCGATCCGGTGCCATCCAGTCCATGGGGATTAAATTTTTGCATCTGTTTCTTCGAATGGTTTAATCCGGGTTCCAAGGTCTGGATTTTGGTAGTAGGGTTGTTTTATTAAACATGAAAGCTTTGATTTTTGTTTTTTGCCCGGATAAGGCTCAATGTAAAGCCATACCCCGACGCAACTTTTTTCAACCCGCGGAAAATACTTCTGAAATACGCCAGGCTTATATTGATCCTTTTACCTAATTTTGACCGTAATTTAAGTCTGAAAATTGCCTTTAATCGGGGTTATTAGACGGAATACCGTTCCCGGTTAACCTATGAGACAAAAACCGAAATTGCAACTGCAAACATCAACCACCAGGCGTAATGAAGAAAAGCCAACCCTTCGCAAAATTAAAAGAGGTGTTTTGCCAACTCACAAAGCCGACACACAAACACTACATTTAAATTTTCCCCAACACACTAAGCCTACCAACCACTCCAAAATTTCTAAATGTCAGTTCCACCATACAAACGAAAGAATTTCGATTTTAAAAACTAAATTTGCAATATAAACCTTTGTCAACTTTGAATGAATAGCTATCAAGAAAGGATTAATAAAGTCCTATCCCACATCGATTTTCATCTTGATGAAAAGCAGGATTTAAATAGTCTTGCCGAAATGGCTTTTTTATCAAAATTTCATTTCCATAGAATTATGAGTTCTTACCTGGGTGAATCTCTTGCGGTTTATATTAATAGGATAAAATTAGAAAAAGCAGCAATTCTGCTAAAATATTCTGATAATTCTGTTGAGAAAATCGCATATACCATTGGTTATGAAACTCCGACTTCATTTGCTAAAAGTTTCAAAAAAGCATTCAAAGTATCGCCTACCAATTTTAAAAAAAATAATGCTGGAAGCTTTACAATTAAACCGAAATTAAAAGTTGATAAAGAGTTTGAACTTGCATCAGAAGTCAGACAAATTAAGCCATTCAAAGCACTGACTAATCAGGTAAAAGGGGAAATAGGTGATAAAAAAACCTATAATGGTTGGGCTGAACTAATATTTTTTTCGCATGAAAACAATTTAATTAACGAATTTACCAAATTTATTGCTGTTCATTGGGACGATCCAACTATAACAAATGAAGATAATTTGAGATATGACGCTTCTATATCCATCAGTAAGGAATTAAAACAAACCGGGAAATTCACAGCCAAGCAATTCCCCGGTGGAAAATACTTATGTGTTATATATAAAGGAGATTATAATTTTTTGCCTGATGCATACAATCAAATTTTTAAAGAATACATTTTTAAACAAAACTACAGGCTTAGAGAAGAGCCTATTTTTGAAGAGTTTTTAAACAGCGTAAACGACACCCCAAAAAGCAAATTACTGACTGTAATTCATATTCCTATTGAATAAACAGGGCTTTACAAAGACTTCTCACAAAGCCATTTTCCTTCAAATCACAACATAGCAAGACTGGACAGGTAAACCTTTTACCAGCTCTCTACATTTGTGCCATAATATTAACGGAATAATCAAAACGTAAAATTATGCACAAACAAATGAGGGCATTACTTATAACCGGATACGGATCATTCGAGGATAATTTACAAATCCAATATATTCCAATACCGGAAATAAATGATGATGAAGTGTTGATAAAAATTCTTTCAGCCGGCCTTAATCCCCATGATTACAAAACTATTCAAGGAAAATTTAAAAGAATGGAGAAGTTAGTGTTGCCAGCTCCTGTTGGTGGCGACGCATGTGGCATAATTATTAAGAAAGGAAAGAATGTATCGGGCTTTGATGTAGGTGATGAAGTTTTTGGAATAGTACACGGTTCAGTAGCTGAGTATGGCAAAACATTGGCATCGCAAATTGTAAAGAAGCCTAATAATATTACTCAATATGAAGCCTCAAGTCTACCAATTGTTGGAATGACGACCATACAGGCTTTTGAATATGCAAAAATTAAATCAGGAGATAAAATTTTAATTCACGCAGGTTCTGGTGGCATTGGGTCATTTGCTATTCAGTATTCTAAAAGTAAAGGGGCTTTTGTATATACAACAACAAGTACGAATAATGTTGAATTAGTCCGCCAATTGGGGGCAGATGTGATTATTGATTATAAAAAAGAAAAATATTTTGATGTGGTAAAGGATATAGATATTGTTTATGACACACTTGGCGGACAATACACTTTTGATGCTTTTAAAATAATTAAAAATGGTGGCAGGGTTATAAGCATTTTACCTTCTGAAATTAATAAGGAAGTTGCGCAAGAATTAGGATTGCCTTTGTTTGCACAATTTATATTTTCTCTTAAACCAAGTAAAATCGAAAAACTTAAAAAAGGAAAAAACGCCTTTTATAAATTTCTATTTGTAAAAGTTAATCGGGTAGATAATTTATTGGAAATACAACAATTAGTTGAGCAAAATAAAATTAAAGCAGTAATTGATTCAGTATTTGAATTTGAAAAATCGTCAACTGCATTCAAACATTTATCACAAGGGAGAGCAAAAGGTAAGGTAATTATAAAAATAAGATAGTTATGCAAAAGAAAAATATACTTATAACAGGTGTGTCATCAGGTATTGGTTTTTCCATTGCTGAAACACTTTTGAAAAATGGATATTTTGTGTTTGGAACCGTTCGGAAAGAAGACGATGCTGAAAGGCTAAAAATGAAATTTGGAAACGATTTTCATCCACTTATTCTTGATATAACAGATACGGAAGCAATTGAACGGGCCGTCGAAGTTGTTAAAGTTACTACATCAGGTAATGGATTGACGGCATTGGTAAACAACTCTGGTGTAGTAGTAAGCGGTTCCTTAAAACATATTGAAATTGAAGATTTTGAATATCAGTTTCGGGTAAATGTTTTTGGCCTTCTAAAAATTACCCAAGCATTCTTATCATTACTCGGTGGAGATAGAAACACTAGCATAAAAGCTGGGAAAATTATAAATATAAATTCCATTTCCGGGCTACTTACATTACCATTTATTGTGCCGTATAGTGCTTCAAAATATGCAGTTGAAAGTATATCTGATGGACTCCGCAGAGAGTTAGAAATTTATGGAATAAAAGTAATCTCAATTAATCCGGGTGCTGTAAAAACTCCCATCTGGAATAAAGAGCAAAACAAGTTAAATACTTTCAAAGGTACTGACTATGAAATTTTTGAAGATTACAGTAAACATCAAATTGAATTAGCTGAAAAAGATGGTATTGAGGCCAGTGTTGTTGCTGAAACAGTCAAAGATATTATTGAAAGTAAAAAGCAAAAACCAAATTATATTTTAATGAAAGGTACTCTTGTCTTTAGATTATTGCTTATGCTACCAAAAACAATTCAAGATAAATTAATTAAGAAAATGATGATTTCTAAACAAACCAAAACGGAAAATAAATTATGATAGAGAAATTAATAAATTGGCAACCTGAATTGTTAGAAAATGATATTATCAAAATCATTCCATTAAAGGAATCTGATTTTAAAAATTTATATAATGTAGCTTCAGATCCATTAATTTGGGAGCAACACCCAGCAACTGACAGATACAAAAAAGAAATATTTCAGATTTTTTTTGATGAAGCGGTACTAGGGGGAATGGCATTTTTGCTAATTGACAAAACTACGAATCGTATTCTTGGTTCAACGCGTTATTATGATTTTAAAAAGGAAAACTCAAGCATCGCACTAGGATATACATTTTTAGCAAGAGAAAACTGGGGAGGATATTACAACGGGGCAACAAAAAAAATATTGATTGATTATGCCTTTCAATATGTAAACGAAATTTATTTTCACATAGGAGCAACAAACTTTCGATCGCAAAAAGCAATAAAAAAAATCGGGGGAATAAAGACTAAAGAAATTGATTTTGGGAATACTAGACAAAAATCACCCCATTTTGAATATTTAATTCAAAAACAAAACTGGATAAGTCAGTGGAAAAATAACAACGAAACGCTAACTGCAGGTTCGTGTAATGCAAACAACAAAACGATAAAACAGGGTGAAAATCAAAGAAGATAAAAATAATTAACCCAATTATTCTATAATGAAAGGGGCTTTTGTATTTAGACTATTGCTTACGCGACTAAAAACAATTCAAGATAAATTAATTTAAAAACGATGAATTCTAAACAAAATATAAATGAAAAACAATCACAACACAGACCAATTAAAGAAACATTGGTTCATTCTTTCAAACATCATTCCGCCCATCGGATTTTTTCTCTACTTCAAACACAGAAAACGATATCCTAACAAAGCCAATTCGGCACTTATAGGTGCGATTATCGGAGTTCCGGTTGGAATTATCATGAAATATATTATGGACACTTTTATCTTCAGATAAGATGGAAAAGCTATATCAAATATTCCTTTTGGCTTTCACGGGCAATTTTATCAACACAGTGAAAATAACTAAATATTTAATCATGAAAAGAATACTTTTTTTCTACATTTTAGGATGCCTTATGCTTCTTGCTGTTTCGGCAAATGCACAAAAGGACAGTATTCAATTTACATTAAAAACCTGTATAGAACACAGTTTGAAAAATAATGTCAATATTACAATCTATGCAAATGAATTGGAGATAGCCAAGAAAAAGAAAACGGAGATGCTCTCCAATATTCTGCCTCAAATAAATGGCAGTGTTTCGTTTGACGATAATTTGAAGCGACAAACTACCATTTTTCCGGCAAATAGTTTTGGTCCAGGTACTCCTGAATCCCGAATGCAAATGGGTAGCCAATTTACTTCAAATGGCACAGTGCAAATAGATCAAACCATTTATGATCAGTCCATATTTTTAGCAATTGGAGTTACAAAGGTTAATTCACAGATATCTGAATTAAAGGCTATACAAAATAAGGAAGACTTGATATACAATACCGCAATGGCATATTATCAGGTACTGGCAATTGTTGAACAGAGAAATTTACTTGTTGAAAATTCTAAAAAATACAATGAGCTGTTAGCCATAATAAAATTACAATACGAAAAAGGGCTTGCGACTAAGACGGATTACGATAGATTAAAGGTAAATGTTAACAACATCAATTCTCAGATAACTGTGTTGGCAACTAACGAAAAATTAGCACTAAATAAACTTAAAAACGAAATGGGTATTGATTTAACAGATACCCTGTATATCAACAAATCAATAGAAGCAAATATTATCCTTTCAATACCACAAACAGAACAATTTGATGCAAACAATAAGGTCGAATTTAAGATATTAAATCAAAATCTATTCATTCAGGAATTGGAAGTTAAGCGAAAAGAATCTGCCTATTTCCCCTCACTATCAGGCTATGCCCGTTTTGGAACGCAGGCTCTATCCGATAATTTTAATTCTGCGACTAATAAATGGGATGGATTTAGTTCGATAGGTCTGAAATTATCTGTTCCAATCTTTAGCGGTTTTAGGCGAAATAGCCAATTAGGTCAAAGTAAATTAACTCTTTTGAATGCAAAGGAAAACATGAAACTTATTAATAGGAATTATCAATTGCAATTTCAAAATTCAAGCACACAATTATTGAGTTCATATACTTCCCTCATAATCAACAAAGAAAATTTATCATTAGCAAAAGATGTTCTGGAAAGCTCACAATTGCAGTATCAAAAAGGCACAGCATCATTATCCGATTTCCTTAACTCCGATTATTCATACAAAGAAGCACAAAGTAACTACATTATTTCCTTACTAAATTACCTTTCCGGCAAGTTAGATTATGAAAAATCGCAAGGCACATTAAATAATTATTTTCAACAACTTTAAAACATATAACAATGAAAAAAATAACAGTTTTAGCAATTGTCATCCTGGTATTAGCTGCAATAGTTTTTACACTATTTATTAACAAGAAAATTATTGAAGCTAAAAATGTGGTCATTGACCGTTCTCAAAATGCAGTAACAGTAACTATAAAAAATGTAGAGTTGCTTCCAGTAACTGGTTATTTATCCATACCGTCCGTATTAGCAGCAAAAGAAGAAGCGGTAATATCTGCAAATACTCAGGGAAAAATAACAGAACTTTTCTTTGACATTGGCACAATAGTAACAAAAGGGCAAATAATTGGAAGAATTGATAGTAAACAAAGGCAACTTTCACTTCGGGCCACAGAACTTACAATTGAAAAACTCAAACAAGATTATGAACGATTTCAGGACTTATTATCGGGAAACGCAATTAATGAAACAACTGTGTTAGATGCCAAATACAATTACGAAAATACCCAATTACAGGCAGAACAAATCAAGAAACAAATAGAAGATGCCAATATTGTTGCCCCAATATCTGGAATAATCACTAGCAGGAAATTACTCGCTGGCGAGTTTGCTAATATGGGAATGATGATTGGCACAATAGTTAATCCCACTCAACTAAAAGCCTCTGTTTATGTAAATGAAAAGGATATTTTGAAATTAAAAATAAATGATGGAGCAGCTATCATGAGTGAGGTATTCCCTGGCAAGACTTTCAAAGGTATCATAACTTATATTAGCCCTAAAGGCGATGACAATCACAACTACCAAGTAGATTTATTGGTTAATAATGCAAATGTTCAGCTAAAGGCAGGAACATATATTAAAGCAAAATTCGAGTTAACTACTGAATCAAATGTGCTGCAAATTCCTAAAAAAGCCCTGGTGGATGGCGTTAAAAATCCTTATGTGTATGTTGTTAAAGGAAACTCAGTAAAACAAGTCAAACTTATATTGGGCAGAGAATTTGACGAGAGCATAGAAGTGTTACAAGGATTAGGTATTGGTGAATCCGTTGTAATTGATGGTCAAATCAATTTAATGGAAGGTAGCATTATAGAAATCACAAATTAAAAAAAAATTCGACTATGTCTATTACAGAATTATCAATAAAACGTCCACTACTGATTACAGTAATATTTGCAACCCTTATCCTATTTGGATATTTAAGTTACAATACTTTAAATATCAATACACTTCCAAAATTTGATGTAAATATAATTTCTATTCAAACCGAGTATAAAGGAGCCTCTTCAGAAGAAGTGCAAACCAGCGTTACAAAACCGATTGAAGAAGCGGTTTCTGCTATTGAAGGTGTTGATATTCTTTCCTCATCATCACAAGAGGGATTGTCATTAGTTACAGTTACTCTCAAAGCAGGCACCAATAGTATAATTGCCCAAAACGATGCTGAAAGGAAGATAAACCAAATAAAATCAACATTACCGACCGATGCTGACGACCCTATTGTAAATCGGTTTAACACAGATGAAATGCCAATCTTACGGGTAAGTATTACTTCTAAAATTCCACAAACAGAACTTTATGATTTTATAGATTTTAAAATAAAACCATTACTCACAAATGTTGCAGGTATAGCATAAGTACGAATTATTGGCGGTGTAGAAAGGGAAATTCAAATAGCATTGGACAACGATAAACTCCATGGCTACAATATTTCTGCAACACATGTAAATCAAACAATTGCTCAAAGCGGAATGTCCTTTCCGGCAGGGAATGTGAAATCAATGGCAAATCGTCTTTCCATTCGCCTGGATGCTAAAATCTTTCAAATAGAGCAACTCCGCAATTTAATTATAAGGGAGAATAGAGATGGTAGCCGAATTTTGCTAAAAGATATTGCTTCTGTTACCGATTATTCAACCGACCCAATTTTACTCAATCGTATAAACGGGAAACAAGGCATTGGTATTGAAATACTAAAGCAGTCGGATGCCAATGCGGTTAAGGTTAGTCAGGAAGTAAAAAAACGACTTGTGGAAATTAAGAAATTATATGCCAACACCAACTTTGAGTATAAAATTGCAACTGACCAATCTACCTATACACTTGCTTCTGCCAATGGTGTAATACACGATTTGTTTTTGGCCGTTTTTATTGTAGCACTTGTAATGATACTTTTCTTGCATAGTGTCAGAAGTTCACTTTTTGTATTAGTCGCTATACCATCTGCAATGATCCCGACATTTATTTTAATGTGGGCTTTTGGTTTTTCGTTAAACCTTATGACGTTAATGGCTCTATCATTGGTGGTTGGTATTTTGGTAGATGACAGTATCGTGGTTTTAGAAAATATATACAGACATCTTGAAATGGGAAAAAACAAAATAGAGGCATCTTTAGAAGGCCGTAATGAAATCGGCTATACTGCTATGGCAATTACATTAGTTGATGTTGTGGTATTTTTACCATTATCATTAACAGGTGGTTTGATCGGCGGTATTCTTAAAGAGTTTTCGCTTGTGATTGTTTTTTCTACTCTTATGAGTTTGGTGGTTTCATTTACGCTTACTCCTCTTTTAGCTTCTTGCTGGGGCAAGATATTAACACTTAATCCAAAAACCTTATGGGGTAAACTTAACATTAGTTTTGAAAATAGCATTAATTTCTTAAAAGTATTGTATGGCGAAATTTTGGTTTGGTCTTTAAATCATAAACGCTATATCCTTGTAGGGGTTTTCGTTTTATTAATTAGTTCAGTTGCTTTAATTCCGGCTGGTTTTGTTGGGACTTCATTTATTGGAACATCAGACCGCGGCGAATTTCTTGTCCAAATTGATATGGCTTCGGAAACGCCACTAAGACAAACCAATTTAATGGTAAAAAGGATTGAAGATATAGTGATGAAACATCCCGAAGTTATAAATGTATTTTCAAATGTAGGCACGCAAACCGGAGCAGGGGGCAGTACTATTGGTTCTAATAGTAATCTGGCGGAATTAACAGTATCATTGGTTGACCAAAAAGAACGCTCCATTTCAACAGATGAATTTGGACAAAAACTTCGGGATGAAATAGCTAAAATTCCAGGAGTTAAAATTGCCATTTTACCTACATCAATTACAGGCAATACACAAAGTCCTATTATGATTTCGGTAAAGGGAACTAACATTAATGATGTGTTGAAAGCTGCTGCCAGTGTAAAAGAGGTAGTAATAAAAACACCAGGTACTGATTATGTAAAGTATAGCACCAAATCGGCAAAAGCAGAAATTTCTATTGATATTGATAGGGAAAAATTATCAAATGCAGGATTGACTATTCCTGAAGTTGGTCAAGCAGTCCAGTTGGCATTTCAAGGAAATAACAATACAAAGTTTAAAGATGCTGGTGAAGAGTATGGAATAAAAATTATGCTTGATAATTCAGACAAGCACAATGCCGAAAATATAAAAAACCTGACCATCAGGAATCATCAGGGGGCAATCATCCGTTTGGAAGAAGTAGCCAATGTGCACGAAATAATGGGCCAATCTGTATTAGAAAGAACTGACCGTTTAAACTCAGTTAAAATTACTTCCGAAGCAATCGGACGACCGTCCGGAACTATTGTTGATGATATTAAGAAAAATTTGACAACGGTAAAAATGCCCGAGGGAGTAGTAATAGATTATGAAGGCGATACAAAAAATCAAAAAGAATCTTTTAGCAGTTTGGCATTGGCAATGGTTATTGGTATTCTATTGGTGTATTTAATAATGGTAGCATTATACGAAAGTGTGGTGTATCCATTCGTGGTATTATTTTCAATACCAGTTGCAATGATTGGTGCAATATTGGCTTTGGCTATATCACTTAATTCGTTAACCATATTTGCCATACTTGGCTTAATTATGCTCTTGGGTTTAGTTTCCAAAAATGCTATTCTAATTGTAGATTTTACAAATCAGTTGAAGCAATCCGGTATACCTGTAAGAGAAGCATTAGTTGAAGCAGGTAAAGAAAGGTTACGCCCTATTATGATGACCACATTTGCCATGATATTCGGAATGCTGCCTATTGCTCTCGCAAGCGGAGCCGGCGCAGAAGTAAAAAACGGCATGGCTTGGGTAATCATAGGCGGCCTGTCAAGTTCATTAGTATTCACTCTTGTTTTGGTGCCATCTATTTACCTGATAATCGAAAATTGGAAAAATAAATTTATAAACCTACTTGGTAGGCAAAGAATTAATAACGTAGCCGAAATAATTTAATTGATTGTATCACATAAATAATTGAAACAATGAAAACAATAATTTGGATAATAACCTTGATAGTACTGAATATAACTTCTGCCAGGGCTCAAAATGACATGAGCCTGACAATTACAGGAATTAGGGAAACAAAGGGAATATTAAGAATAGCCGTATTTAACAATGTAAATGGATTTCCTTCAGAAACAAAGAAGGCATACAAATTACTTTCAGTAAATATTACAAAAGGGAATGTAAATACAACAATTAAAAATTTACCTAATGGGGAATATGCAATTACCGTTTTTCACGATGCGAACAACAACGGTATTTTGGATACCAATTTCTTTGGCATTCCGAGAGAAGGAAATGGCATTTCTAATGCTACTGGCACAAGCTTTAGTAAACCAAATTATTCGGATGCTGTTTTTCAATTTACTCAAGGCACAAAAAGCATCAAGATAGAACTTTTTTATTAACAAACCCTTTGTGTTTCCTCAATATCTAACTGTTAATTGTTTTTAGTAAAATAAAATATCTATAAAATTATAAATCTAAATCAAGTCAAATTTCAATAAATATCACTTAAACGCAGTCATGCGCTCCAAAGCCAAATCGCAGCCGTAAACATTGTCACAACTGCGATTTAGGCAAGTGCTGAACTTTACCAACCCGATGTTATTTACCGCTTGGGCATTTGATTTTTACATCTGTTTCTTTGAATAGCTTAATCCGGGTTCCAGGGTCTGGATTTTGGTAGTAGGATTGTTCTATTAAACATGAACGCTTTGCCTTTCGTTTTTTTGTCCGAATATGGCTTAATTTAATGCGTAACTATTTCGACCCGCAGAAAATACTTCTGAAATACGCCAGGCTTATATCAAGCCTTTTGCCTTTTTTTAACCGTTATTTAAGTCCGGAAATTGCCTTTAATCAGGGTTATTAGACGGACTGCTGTTATTTGCAACTTTAATTCTGTGCTTAAGCAGAAATACTGTTAATAATGAACAATAAAGGATGTTTCAAGTTACATTATCTGAAAAATACGGGTAGTTAACTAAAAATCTGATTCATATATTACTAACCTTAAAATTAAAGCATGAAAACTAAACTTTTATTTCTGAGTATATTTTTTTTAATTACAAACCTTGTTTATTGCCAATTGGTTTCAATTCATATTATCCCAATTAACCCGGTTTTACCTCAAAGTGCTGCTTATAATCTGCGGGCCATAGGAGTTTTTGCTGATAATCATACAGAAAATATAACAGGAAGTTGCCTCTGGGCCAGTGGAAGTACTAGTATTGTACAAGCCTATAGTGCAGGCCAAGCCTATCCCCTGGGAAGTGGAACCGCATATGGAGGTGAAATTATTACGGGTAATACAGATGGAACATCGATAATAACTGCAAATGTTGGTGCCATAAATGCATCCACAACTGTGACTGTTTCATCGGATATAGATAGTGATGGTGTGTCAAATAGTATGGATAATTGCATTCTTACATTTAATCCAACCCAAGTAGATGCCGATGTTGATCAAATTGGTGATATATGCGACTGTTCCCCTTCTATTCCAAATCCGGGAGATCCATACGCAAAAGAAATAATTATTTATGCTTTTCCCGGTAACTTAATTAATGCAGGCCAAACGGTAATATTTTATTCTACTGTAACTTCTTCTATCATTAATACAGCAGGTTCAGTGTTTAATTATCAATGGGTAAAAAACAGTTTACCTGTTGGCCTTAATTCACCTGAATATGTTGATAGTACATTAGTAAACGGAGATGTTGTAAATTGTATCGTAACTGATGAATACTATTGTATTGCCGGGGGTTCTCAAACCAGTAATTTAATAACCATTTTAATTTCTTCTGTAGGAGTATTTGAGAATGATTTTTCAGACCACAATATTGTGTTATACCCAAATCCCACATCCAAATTCCTTAACTTAAATTCAAAATCGGTTATCCTTTTCACTGAAATTATTGATATCAACGGTGCTACTATTTTATCTTCTTCTCAAAACAATAGTCAAGTTATATTAAATATTGAAGATTTAAAATCAGGAACCTATGTATTAAAAATAACGACAGAAAATGGACTTACAACACAAAAAATATTAATTAAAGAATAATGAGTGACGCAACCACAGTTTGAAACAATTGGGGTTTAAGGCAAAATTTATAGTTAGTTTTGTATACTTAAAGTTCAGCAATTAACCGAATGTACTCACGTAGTTTCCTCCAACGGCTTCAAATTGCCAAATGTTAGCGGTACTTGTAACGGAACACAATTGCCAGAAGATAAAACTAAAAACCATGAAACTAAAATGAGCAAACGAAACTTATTATTCCTTTTTTTACTTTTATGTATAACTTCATTTGGACAGTCAGAAAAATCTTCGGAATTATGTAAGGCGATTAAAGAAAATGATAGTTTACTTTTTAATGTAGGCTTCAACAATTGTGATATTCAGCAATTTGAAAACCTTGTTAGCGAAAGCTTTGAGTTTTACCACGACCAGGCAGGAATTACAAATTCAAAAGCAGAGTTTATTTCGGGTGTTAAAAACGGACTTTGCAAATTAACCTATAAGCCAAAAAGGGTGCTAGACGAAAATTTAATGGAAGTTTATCCATTAGAGAAAAATGGTGTTTTATATGGAGCAATTCAAACCGGAAAACATAGTTTTTACGCTATTGAAAACGGCCAACAAGAGTATTTAACCAGTGTTGCAAAATTCAGTCACGTTTGGATATTAGAAAATGGAAGTTGGAAATTAGGCAAAGGTTTGAGTTATGACCATAAAGATTTTGAAAAACCAATTGATGAAAATCTTTTGTTTACCGACAAAAATGAAACAGAACGATGGTTAAAGCAAAAACATATTCCGGCAGTAGGTATTGGTTATATTAACGATGGTAAGATTCTTCAATTCAGTGTGTTTGGTGAACTGGAAAAAAATAAGCCCGCTCCTGTAAATACGATTTGGAATGTAGCATCAATGACGAAACCCATTACTGCATTGGTAACTTTAAAATTGGTGGATGCAGGAAAATGGAGTTTAGACGAACCTATTTATAAATATTATATTGACCCTGATGTTATAAATGACCCAAGAGTAAAAAAGTTAACAACAAGATTCATTTTGAGCCACCAATCAGGTTTCGCAAATTGGCGAGGTAACAATGCCGACGGTAAATTAGTATTTGAATTTGAACCAGGAACCAAATATCAGTATTCGGGAGAAGGATACGAGTATTTGCGTAAGGCATTGGAAACGAAATTTCATAAAAGTCTTGCAGAATTAGCCAAAGAACTGATTTTTAATCCCTTAAAAATGAGTGACACCCGATTCGTGTGGAATAAAACAATGGATTCTACAAGATTCGCTAAATGGCACAACGAAAATGGAGATATTTATGAAACAGAAAAAAATTTAACCATAAATGCAGCTGACAACTTATTAACTACTGTTCAGGACTATTGTAAATTTATGGCTTTTGTTATAAATGGTGCTGGATTATCAAAGAAATTGTTTGAAGAAATGGTTGCGGAGCAGGTAAGAATCAATGACTTTAAACATTGGGGTTTAGGTTGGTGGATTGACGAAAATATAAATATCAATCAGGAATTTGCTTTGGTTCACGGAGGCGATGACATTGGAGTTCATACTATTGCCTTTCTAATTCCCAAAACAAAACAAGGACTTTTAATTTTTACCAATAGCGATAATGGAACAGAAGCTTTTGCAGAAATACTGGTAAAATATTTAGGAAAAGACGGGGAAGGAATACTCAATATAGAAATGAAATAACGATTACTGCTGGCTTTGGACATAGTCAAAAAACAATATAGCGACTTAATATTGAACTGGATCATGCAAAGGAAACATTTTTATAGCGCGAAAATTATGTGGACCGGAAACAACGGGACAGGAACTGACGGTTATAGCAATTACGAAAGAAGTCACAGCATAAATATTGAAAATAAAGCAAGCATTTCAGGTTCTGCTGACCCTGCATTTCGTGGTGACAATACAAAACATAACCCAGAGGATTTATTGGTATCTTCTTTATCTTCCTGTCATATGCTTTGGTATTTACATTTATGTTCCGAAGCTGGTATAATAGTAGTTGAATATTCTGACATTGCATCAGGTATTTTGGTTGAAACTTTAAATGGTGGTGGGCATTTTACAGAAGTTACTCTAAATCCGGTTGTTATTGTGGCAGAAAACTCATTGATAGAAAAAGCTAATGAGTTACATATAAAAGCAAACGAATTATGCTTTATTGCAAACTCAGTAAATTTTCCGGTGAAACATAACCCGACTATAAAAACAAAAGATGATTAAAATAGCAGAAAAACAACTAATGCACATAAATAGGACTTTCTGTGGTAAATAGTGCCTGGCATGATTTCGATAGCTATCGGAACCATGTTGAACAAAAGTCCCAAACGCCGGATTCTTTATGCACTTAACGACGATGTTGTATGTTTGTTTTTAACCAGGATAACATTTGAAGGTTGAATTTTAGAATTGATTTTTCACTTTATATCAGCATTTATTCTTGCAAAAATGATTCAAAAGCAGTATTTTCGGAAAGTTAGCCAGAAATCTTTGTTTTTTGAACTATAGAGGTTTATTGAGAAGCTCTATGCCCTAGCATAATTTTCAACCCGCAGAAAATACTTCTGAAATACGCCAGGCTTGTATCAATCCTTTTACCTAATTTTAACCTTAATATAAGTCAGTAAATCGCCTCTGATCAGGGTTATTAGACGGACTGCCGTTATAAACCATTTTAAATGAAGACAAACAAACTCATACTGATACTTTTATTAGTGAATTTGACAAGTATTTGCGAGGCAACGACTTTTTCAGACACGACAATTATTAAATCATATTTGACAATTTTAACGAAAACTCAAAACTACCGTACTCATCAAAATGTTGACCTACTTAATAAAACAGCGGACTTTATTAAATCTATTTTTCGCCAATACACCGACAGCGTTTTTATACAAGAATATTCTGCAAATGGGAAAACGTATAAAAATGTAATTTGTTCCTTTGGGACTGAGAATAAAAAACGAGTTATTATTGGAGCGCATTACGATGTGTGTAATAATCAAGAAGGTGCTGACGACAATGCTAGTGGTGTGGTTGGACTTCTTGAACTTTCTCGTTTATTAACCGGGCAGAAATTAAACTATCGAATTGACCTTGTAGCATATTCACTGGAAGAACCACCATATTTCAAGACTGAATTTATGGGAAGTTACATTCACGCAAAATCACTTACAGAAAGTAAAGCAGATGTTTATGGTATGATTTCACTTGAGATGATTGGTTACTTCAAAGAAAGAAAGAAAACTCAATCATATCCAGCCGGATTTCTTTCAATTTTTTATGGGAGTAAAGGAAACTACATAACTCTTGTTAAGAAATTCAATTCAGGGAAATTTGCTCACTCGTTTTGCCGACATTACAAATCTTCAAGGACTATTAGAACAAAAAAATTTACCGGTCCGATTTCTTTGCCGGGAATTGGATTTTCTGACCATTTGAATTATTGGAAATTTGGTTTTAGTGCATTGATGATTACTGACACTTCATTTTTTAGGAATAAGAATTACCACCAAACAACAGACACAATGGAAACTCTTGACTTGACTCGAATGGCTAAAGTTATTGACGGAGTTTTTACAGCGATACTAACCTTATGACAACAAAAAACGGCTTATTAAAATAGGACTTCCTGTGGTAAATAGTGCCCGGCATGATTCCGATAGCCATAGGAACCACATTGAACTAAATACCTGTCAGCTGCAGGCATGCCTATGTTGATTGATTTTCAATGCACTTTACACTAATAGAGTATGAATATTTGAAATATGGAGTTTTTTAGTTTTTTTACCCTCCCACCGTGGCAGCAATACCAAAGACTGCAAATATTTCAATAGCCCTTTTTAAAGCTAACTGATCAGGTTCCTGCAATTTTTCGGATTCGAAGGTTTTACCCAGTTTCGTATATTTATGCTGAGCTATGGCGTGGTAGGGCAGGAGGTGGACTTCTTTCGTAGCACCGGCTAATCCGGATATAAATGCAGCAGTAGTTTCAATATTTTTTTCGGTGTCATTAATTCCCCCAAGCAAGGGGATCCGGATTATAATGTCAGTTCCTGTTTCGGCCAGCATTTGAAGGTTTGTTAAAATCAAACCGTTACCAGCGCCGGTCCATTTCCGGTGTTCCGTAGTATCAGCCATTTTTAGATCATAAAGAAAAAGATCGGCATGCCTGGCAGCATCAAGCAGGATTTCTGTTTTTATATTTCCTGCCGTATCAATGGCAGTATGAATTCCTCTCTTCCGGCACTCATCCAACAATTCAAGCAACAGTCCGATGTGCATGAGTGGCTCGCCTCCCGAAAATGTAACTCCACCACCTGATTGATCGAAAAACACCTTTTCCTTTTCAATAATTACCAATACCTCAGAAACACTCATTGGCTTACCTGACATTTCCAGTGCTTTTGTTGGACAGGCATCCGTACATTTTCCACACAGAGTACATAGAGAATCGTCAATAATTATACTGTTGGTAGTCATTTCAATAGCATTTTCAGGACAGACATCAACACACGTTCCGCACAAGATACATTTGGTTCGCGAATACATTTTTTCCGGCTCTGTCGAAATGCTTTCAGGGTTATGACACCAGGCGCAATGCAGGTTACATCCCTTAAAAAACACCACCACACGGATTCCCGGACCATCATTGATGGCATAGCGTTTTATATCGAAAATATGGCTTTGTTTCATGCCGGATTTAATGAAGGTTTTGTGCGGTTTTTGCTTAATTCTTACCTGAAATTCGGATGTTTCTGGATGTTCCTTTTAAATAGAATCATTCTCTGTACGTTCAATTACTTCCTGCTGCAGGTCAGCATTCATATCGTTGAAATAGTCGCTGTAACCGGCCATTCGCACCAGCAGATCCTTGTAATCTTCAGGACAGGCCTGGGCTGCCAGCAGTGTAGCCGTATCAACAATATTGAATTGAATATGATGGCCACCCAGTAAAAAGTAGCTTCTGATCAGATGGCCGAGTTTTACAATATCTTGTTCCTTACGCAACAGACTTGGTAAAAACCGCTGGTTCAGTAATGTGCCTCCTGATTTTACATGGTCGAGTTTTGTCAGCGATTTAACCACTGCTGATGGTCCATGAATATCAGCTCCGTGTGAAGGCGATGTGCCGTCGGAAATGGATTTTCCGGCTAACCGGCCATTCGGGGTTGCGCCCATCACTTTCCCGAAATATACATGACAGGTGGTGGAGAGCATATTCAGATGATACTTACCGCCTTTTTTTATATTTGGCTTCCCATCAATGGTTTCTACCAGGTCGTTGTATACCTGTACCGCTATTGTATCAGCATAATCATCGTCATTCCCAAAGAAGGGCGTGCGGTTGATAATAGTTTGTCTTAGAAGTTCCTCGCCTTCGAAGTTTTTATGTAAGGCCTTTAAAACCCTTTCGAGGCTGAATGTTTTATCTTCGAATACATGTTTTTTAAGTGCGGAGAGGCTGTCGGTAACAGTTCCCAAACCACAGCATTGTATATAGCTGGTATTGTACCTGGGCCCCCCGTCGTAATAATCCCGGCCCTTGCTGATGCAGTCGTCAATCACTACCGAAAGGAAGGGAGCAGGTGCATATTTTGCAAACATGCGATCGATATAATTGCTTACACGCATTTTCTGATCAACCACAAATTGCAGTTGCTTCAGGAATGCATTGTATAATTCATCATAGGTCCTGAAATTTACAGGATCACCGGTCTCAACCCCGGCCATTTTTCCAGTTACAGGATTTATGCCGTTATTCAGTGTAATTTCCAGAATTTTCGGAACATTCAGATAACCTGTCAGCAGGTAGGCTTCTTTACCGAACGCTCCAACTTCGATACAGCCACTGCAGCCACCTTCGCGCGCATCGTGCAGCGATTTTCCCTGCCTCAGCATTTCACGTATATAAATATCGGGATTAAAAACCGATGGATACCCATGTCCCTGTCGGATAACACGGGTGGCAGCATGAAGGAATTTGTCAGGAGTGCTGGTGCTGATATGTACTGAGTTTCCGGGTTGCAATATATGAAGTTCCTCTATAACCTCGAGCATAATATACGAAACCTCGCTGGTTCCATCGCTGCCGTCGCTGCTGATGCCTCCAATATTAATATTGGTAAAGTCGTTGTAAGTACCACTTTCGCGGGCAGTAATTCCGACTTTTGGCGGAGCCGGATGATTATTCACTTTGATCCAGAAACAGGAAATCAATTCTTTTGCTTCATCGCGTGTTAACGTCCCGTCAGCCATTCCCTGACTGTAAAATGGTGCCAGATGCTGATCAAAATGACCCGGATTCATGGCATCCCAGCCATTGAGTTCGGTAATAGTTCCCAGGTGTACAAACCAATACATCTGAATGGCTTCCCAAAAGTTCCGCGGTGCATTGGCAGGAACCCAGCGGCAGACATCGGCTATTTTTAACAATTCAGAGGCTCTTTTGGAATTGAGTTCTGCTGAGGCAAGTTTTTCGGCTAACTCAGCATGTCTCTCAGCAAACACAATTACGGCATCGCACGAGATATCCATCGCCATCCATTGTTGAGCCTTATCGGTGGCTTCAGGGTCGTTAAGGTAATCAAGTGATGAAAGGTTGGCTGCAATCTCCCTTTTGAAATCGAGCATCCCTTTTCTGTATATTTTCCCATCAAGAGAAGTATGTCCCGGTGCGCGTTGTTCCATAAACTCAGTAAACAACCCCGCTTCGTAAGCGGCACGCCAGGTATCAGGAACATGGCTGAAAATTCGTTCGCGCTGCGTTTTACCCTGCCAATAGGGAATAATATCCTTTTCGTATGTGTCTATATCCTGCTGGCTGATAGTGTATCGCTGCATATCGCGCGTGTTCAGTACATGAAAATCTTCCACGCTGTGGCAGGTTAATTCGGGAAATGTTGGAACACATTTAGGTTTGGGGCCACGTTCGCCTACAATCAGTTCACCTTCACCCAGGTAAATAGTTTTCTTTTGGCAATGATCCAGGAAGTTTAATGCCCTGAGGACAGGAATGGAGTATTTGCCATAATTCTCTTTATAAAAAGCTGTTTCGTGCTGGGCGCGTTCGATGGATAGTGAAGGGGTAGTTTCGAAACTCAGTTTTCGGAGTTTCTGCACACGTTCGTTCATGCCCGGTCCTATCCTTTTTTCCTGAGGATCATAGAAATTGCCTTCAACCGTTGCAGGCCTCTCAGGTAAAGATGTATGTGGTTTTATTTTTTCGAACATGGATGCCTTTTTTTTGAATTTTCAGGTAAATAACAATACAGACCCTGTAATGACCATATTAACAATACGAATCACGATTCTTCGGGACAAAACAAAAAAAGGAGGTTAATTGTAAAACATCAGGCACTCGAACAAGCGTCTGTATGTTTTTAGAGGGCCAGGAATAAAGATTGATATTTCCATAGATCCTGCTTTGATTCAGTGAAATAGCCGGTAAATACCCGGTTCCTGAAAAGCATAACAAAGCTAAATCAAAAACTGCAGATGTGCAAGTATTTCAGGAAACAGGCAGATCAGAATAGTTAAGAGGTATTATGATTTCTGACCCCATATCTGTACAACAACAATGCCGGCAAGCATCAATGCGCAACCTGCCAGGTTACGCAAACTCATGGCTTCATTCAGCAGAAGCCATCCGCCGATTACGGCAAAAACGGTTTCGAAGCTTAGGATAATGGAAGCATAGGCAGGATGAACATGCTGCTGTGCAACTACCTGCAGGGTATATGCAATTCCTACTGACATCAGCCCGCCGTATAAAAGTGACCATTTAGCAAGCAATATGGTTTCGGCCGAAATGGTTTCGAATAAAAACCCTGATGCCAGGCTCAATATGCCACATACCGCAAACTGAAAGGCCGATAAGGAAAGAGCATCGTGGGTATCCACTAGTTTGTTGATCAGTTGAACGTGTACCGCCCAGAAAAATGCACTGAGCAGTATTAGCATATCCCCTTTTTGCAGAACCAGAGGTCCGTTTATTGTCAGCATATAGAGGCCCGCCAGGGCTATTAGTGCTCCCAGCCATAATATCCTTGTTATATGCTGTCCGATAAAAATACCGATCAGTGGAACCAGTATGACATAAAATCCTGTAATAAAACCAGCTTTACCTGCCGTTGTGTATACCATTCCAGCCTGCTGAAGTGAAGCACCAATAAAAAGTACTATCCCTGCCAGAAGACTGCCTTGAATGATATTTACGCTTTTTGCCGAAGAATCCTTTTTCCTGTACCGCATATAGATTATGAGCGGCAACAGAGACGCGCTTCCCAATAAAAAGCGGATCCCGTTAAAAGTGAAAGGTCCTATATGTTCCATCCCTGCACGCTGAGCCACAAAAGCAAATCCCCATATGGCGGAAGTGATCCACAACATTATGATTGCTCCACGGTTGTATATTCCTTTTTGCATGGCAGGTTTAATCCGGCAAATGTACTCGAATACTGTTTAAATCCTTCTTATTATTCCCCGGAGGGAATTATTTGGTGTTCAAATATCTTCTGTATTGTCGTTAAATAATAATCTTGTATTCCTGTTGCTCAGATCATAAACTAACTTGTTTAAATTATCTACCTTTGACGGAAATCATTCAGCAATGCAACTCTTATTATTAAGTAATTCAACTAACCAGGGTGAAGAATACCTGGGCTGGCCACGGGAAATTCTCAGCCGTTTTACCACAAAAAACAGTATTAAATCGTGTCTTTTTGTGCCCTATGCAGGCGTAACTGTTTCGTGGGATGAATACACAACCCGGGTCAGCGAGGTTTTCGCACAATGGGGATGCGAAATACAGTCAGTCCATACGGTTACTGATCCGGTTGCTGCTGTGAGCAATGCTGAATGCATTGTTGTTGGCGGAGGAAATACATTCAGACTGGTACATATGATGCACGAAACGGGTATTATGTCTGCAATAAGGGAAAAATCTTTGGCAGGAACTCCTTTTATAGGTTGGAGTGCCGGCTCAAATATAGCCTGCCCTACATTGCGAACTACCAATGATATGCCGATTATTCAGCCAGCTTCCTTTGCAACGCTGAACCTGATTCCTTTCCAGATCAATCCACATTACCTCGATGCAAACCCCGAAGGACACGGAGGCGAAACCCGTGAACAGCGTATCAATGAATTTCAGGCTTTAAACCCTGAGGTGGTTGTTGTAGGCTTGCGCGAAGCTACTGCTCTGCAGGTGGATGGAATAGATTTGCGTTTACTCGGAAACCGCCCCATGAGACTTTTCGTGGCAGGCAAGGAGCCCGTTGAATTTGAGCCTGGAGACGATATCCGTTTCCTGTTGGAAAACTAAACCGGTGGCACCGAAATAATCTCAAACAGTTCTGCTCTGGTATTAGCGCAATCCGAATTGCAGTATTTTGTAAGGGATGATTGTTTTAGGGAAAATACTTTTGCCTAAAATATATACCTGATGCTGAACTGTGTTTGCCAGAAAATCCAATGATATTCGTCATCCCAGTTATTGCCAATCACATTTATGCCAGGTCTTAAATCGAGCGAAAATGCGAATGGGATATTGGGGTCTAACTCAATACCAATAACACCATCGATTCCTGCGAAAACACCGTTTCCATAATTATGTCCGTTCCATGATCCGATGTGAGCACCCGGACCATAATAGTATTGCAGGTTGTTTTCGAGTTTACCATGAATTTCGTACATACCGGATAATGAAAAGTAGCTGCCTAATCCGCCAAGTGTGAAATCGAGGGCGCGGTCCTTAGAGATGAATGTCTTGTACGAAAGACCCGAAGGCCTTCCGAAGGCAACTCCCAGGGAGTGTTTGTATTGGGCATTGGCAGCAAATAATACAAAAATGAAAGCAATTGAGAAAAGGAGTTTTTTCATAGTTCTACGTGTTTTAAAGTTATATTTCGGGCTTAATAAATTGGTAAACGATCAAAATTAATCCAAATTGTATTTGGCACCATCTTTTTATGAACTGTCATTTTTCGTCTTCTGATTCTTAGTTTCTTTTTATCTTTGCAGCATGCACGAAACAATTCTTATCCTCGATTTTGGCTCGCAATATACACAGCTTATTGCCAGGCGTATACGCGAACTTAATGTATACTGCGAAATACATCCTTTTAACCATATCCCTGAACTGGGCAACCATATAAAGGGCGTTATCCTTTCAGGCAGCCCTTTCTCAGTGCGTGATCAGGATTCACCTGCACCCGATTTGTCTCCTATCCGGGGTCGGTTCCCTTTGCTGGGCGTTTGTTATGGAGCACAGTACCTGTCAATGATTGATGGTGGAAAAGTAGCACCCTCCGAAATTCGCGAATATGGCAGAGCAAATCTTTCCTATATTGATCACATGAATGAACTGGTGCGTGGAATGACCGATGGTAGTCAGGTATGGATGAGTCACGGGGATACCATTCTGGATATTCCACAGAATTTCAAAATTGTAGCCAGTACTCCCGATGTTAAAGTTGCCGGTTTCTGTATTGAAGGAGAAACAACCTACGGAATTCAGTTTCATCCAGAGGTATACCACAGCGTGGATGGTACAATATTGTTGCGTAATTTCATAGTCGATATATGTGGTTGTAGCCAGGACTGGACGCCTTCTGCCTTTGTTGAAACAACTATTTCGGAACTAAAAATTCAGCTCGGCGACGATAAAGTTGTACTAGGACTTTCAGGAGGTGTTGACAGCACAGTTGCTGCCGTGCTGCTTCACAAAGCAATTGGTACAAAGTTGTATTGCATATTCGTCGATAATGGTCTGCTTCGCAAGGACGAATTTCAATCTGTACTCGACTCTTACAAACATATGGGCCTTAATGTAAAAGGCGTTGATGCCGGTTCCCGATTCATGGATGCTCTGAAAGGAATAACTGAACCTGAAGCAAAACGCAAAGCCATAGGAAGGGTATTTATTGAAGTTTTTGATGAAGAAGCTCAACGGATCGAAGATGTGAAATGGCTGGCGCAGGGAACGATATATCCTGATGTAATTGAATCTGTTTCAGTTAAAGGTCCTTCTGCAACCATCAAAAGCCATCATAATGTAGGAGGCTTGCCCGATTTCATGAAACTTAAAGTTGTTGAACCACTCAAAAGCCTTTTTAAAGATGAAGTCCGCAGGGTAGGAAATACATTACTTATTGATCCAGCTATCCTTAACAGGCATCCTTTCCCTGGTCCCGGTCTGGGGATACGAATACTTAGTGATATTACCCCAGAAAAAGTAGCCATCCTTCAGGAAGCAGATGCTGTTTTTATTAATGGTTTAAAAAGCAGCGGCCTGTACGATAAAGTATGGCAGGCAGGTACTATGCTGCTACCGGTGCAATCGGTAGGAGTAATGGGTGATGAGCGTACCTATGAGAATGTAGTGGCTCTCAGGGCAGTTACATCAACCGATGGAATGACTGCTGACTGGGCTTATCTGCCGTATGAATTTCTTGCAGCAGTTTCGAGCGAAATTATCAATAAGGTAAAAGGAATAAACCGGGTAGTCTACGATATCAGTTCGAAGCCTCCGGCAACCATTGAGTGGGAATAAGTAAGTTTCATTTTACAGAAAAGCGGACAGGTACCGTAAGGATGAATTCCTTGCTGGGTTCCTGTAGCCTTTTTAAGTATATTTGCTCTCTGGGTTGGCTTCTTTTTTATCTAACAAATTAGTGTTATGCAAGTCCGTTTACTTATACTGCTTTTTTCTGTTTTATTTTTTATTCTCTCACCGTATTTGCAGGCTCAGGAAGCCGTTGTAAAACGCTCTGCAGTTGTGGAGAATTATAAGGGCATTCCCTATTTTATCCATTTTGTTGGCCAAGGAGAATCACTTTCTGCCATTGCAAAAGCATACCAGGTAACCACAGAAGAAATTATCAATCACAACCCTGCTTTGGAGAAAGGCATCAAGCCCGACATGGTGTTGCGCATTCCTCAGAAATCAGGTGCCTTGTCACCTGAAAATGAAGCTCCTCAGGCTGAAAAAGTAGTTCCTCTCCCGGTTGAAAATACAGATGTTCAAAAAGAAACCAAATTGTCTCCGGATTATATCATTTACAAGGTGAAAAAGCAGGAGACTCTTTATGGTATTTCGAAACAATATGGGATTACTGTTGATGATATTCTGAATGCCAATCCCGGGTTTACAGGACTTAAGGAAGGTATGGAAATCAAAATTCCTGTAAAAAAATCCGGTGAGGTTACATTGCAGCAAAAGCCGGCTGAAAAAATTGTTAAACCTGACTCAAATCCCGATGAGATAGTTGTTAAAACCGGTGAAACTCTTTACAGCATTGCAAAATCGCACAAAACAACTGTCGATGAACTTATCGACCTGAATCCTCAATTGAGTGGTGGACTGAAGGCCGGCATGGTTATCAGGCTTCATAAACCCTTAATTAAACCTGCAACCGAAACTGCGTTGGATGTAATTCGCCCGGTTATTTCGAAAACAGTAGCTGCTGATTGTTATAAAACTGAAAATGCTGACAGTACTTACCGTATAGCATTATTGTTGCCCTTACTGTTGGAAGATGCTTCAACAGTACTCGATGCCTCTGAAACGAAGGATCCTTCTGATTTTGAATCTTTTAATTATTTCCAGTTTTATGCCGGTTTTAAGTTGGCAGCTGATTCACTCGAAAAATTCGGTCTGAAGGCCAGAATTCAGGTCTATGATGCTGAAAAACTGAATGATACCATACTGATCCGTCAAACGCTGCGAAAACCGGGGATGGATAAAATGGATATGATTGTCGGGCCTGTGTACGCAACTTCATTCGCTGTTGCTGCGCGCTTTGCCAGAAAAAATGAGATTGGAATTGTGAATCCTCTGTCGCATCGCGAAAGCATTGTGGAGGGGAATCCGTTTGTAATCAAAACTCAGGTTTCAGCCTCTGGAATTGCGTCAAAACTCACCTCGTTTATCATTAATTCATATCCTAAAGCCAACGTCATTGCTGTCCGCAACGATACTAAAGAATTTAAAACTCTCTTCGATGATTTCAAACTGAAAATGAAAGCTGCATCAGCTGATCATTCCTTCAGCGGGAGCCTTCAGGAAGCCATGTATTCAACTGATTTTATGCCGGGAGTTACCAGGAAATTTAAACCGGGCGTTAAAAACATTGTCATCTTCTTCTCCGAGCACAAAACAAATGTGCCCAATTTTGTCTCACTTCTCAACCCTTCGGCAAAGTTGGGTGATGTAATACTGATTGGGCTCGATGACTGGAATGAACTCAATCTTGAAACGGAATTTCTCGTCAATCTGAATTACCATCAGGTAAGTTCAGCCTATATCGATTACGATAATGAAGCGGTTAAGCAGTTTATTACCCGATTCCGGAATACATATGGTGCCATGCCTCTGATAGATAAATATGCATTTCTTGGATTCGATACTGGCTGGTATTTTCTTACCTCTCTGATGTGGTACGGCGATAAGTATTTAGAATGTTTGCCGGGATATACTTTCAATGGATTGCAGTATAATTTTGATTTTTCAGCTTTAAAACCTGCTGACGGGCTTCAGAATCAGGACATATCCATATTAAAACTTGAAGAATATAAAATGATCAGGGTATATTAAAATTTTCGTAACTAATCACTCTGTTACTTCTTTATGTTCTCAGTGCATAGAGGAAGGGGTTAGGTTTTGGGTGTCAGGAGTTAGGGGGCCGGGTGGTATTGGGCTATTTGGTGGTTTTAATTCTAACATTTTATAACTTAATGTACTTAAAGCTTTAGAAAGTTTTTTCAGTGCTTAGTGCTCAGTACTCATGTGGTTTAGGTGCAACTTTAAGTACTCCAGGCACTTTTTTTCAGTGCTGAGTGCTCAGTGCACAGTGCTCAGTGGTTGGTGGGTAAAAGTTGTTCTAGTGCTTTAAACTCTAGGCACTTTAAACTCCAGGCACTTTTTTTCAGTGCAGAGTGCTCAGGGGATTCATTAATAAAGTATATTTTTGTATTTAACTCTAGGTCCTCCATGCACTTACAACTTTAAACTCTAAGTATTTTAGGCATTCTTAACTTTAGACTCTAAGTACTTTAGGCACTCTAAACTTCAGGCACTCTAAGTACTCCAGGCACTTAAAACTTCCCGCACTGATTAGGTGCAAATTTTCTTCTATCTATTGTTTATGAAAAGCAGGGCTAATGGACATTTGTGGTGATAAAACCTTCTGAAACGCCTTATAGGCGTACTTTTACAGAAATCAAAGGTTATGAATAAAAAAACTGCTTTTTCTGTGGGAGTAAAATTGTTTCAAAAGATGGC
>Ga0208789_1000059_pt1 | contig 179422 bp, 138 predicted proteins | sample Methanotroph_Enr_FD_187368 | JGI IMG/M metagenome (GOLD analysis project Ga0208789, IMG submission 187368) | Enriched soil microbial communities from Old Woman Creek wetland in Ohio, USA - Methanotroph_Enrichment_5 (SPAdes) (version 2) | ecosystem: Environmental > Terrestrial > Soil > Wetlands...
GGATGATGGTTTTGCTTTCATATAATACGTGTTTACGTACTACAAATATAATACAAAAAATCTGTCAATGTGAATATTGGCAGACTTTTTTCAAAAATAATACGTAATTTTAGGAAGAGTTAGAGATTAATCCAAACATGACAAAAAGGTCTGAACATAATCCCGGTTTCCACCCAAACCAAAGTTACCGGATAATAAATTTGCCCGTAAAGTTGCCCGATTTTACTGATTTGTAGAAATACATACCAGGGGAATATGATTCGGTATTCAATATTTCCTGGCCCCGTTTCCCATTAAGGGTAAAATGATCCATGGTTCGTCCAAGAGCATCCGAAATGATCAGTTCCAGAGAATTTGTTTTGTCAGGAAGCACAAAATCGAATGCGATATAGGTCGTGGCGGGATTGGGCGAAACCTTAATCCCGGTTGCATCAGATGGATTTACACATCCTTCAGGAATAGTGACACCAGGTTCCAGTTCAAGGTTTTGCAAACCATTTTCGAAAGCCAGAATAGCTCCTTCGGCTATACAAAGTGTTGATCCAGCCCGGGCTTTTAACTTACCGCTGCCATATATTGTCAACATTGCACCATCCTGAATTATAAACGTAGTTCCTTTTTCCACGTCTATGGTGCCACCATCATTGAGAATAAATGACGAGACTGGCTTAAGGTTTAGCGTGCTGGAATTCTTCAACACAAAATCAGCATTAGCTTCCAGATAAATTTCAGCATCCGCCTCAACATTAAACACAGTCGGGGAAGAAAAAACCTTCCTGCTATTGTAGATAACAGGATCCGTCATTCGTGTTGCCGTGGTTCCCTGGTCAAGAATAATTGTTTTGCCTTCTTTCAGTTTAAGCGAATATCCTGAAGGAGTTGTTATCGGATTCAACACTATTTCGTCGGCACACCAGCGCACATCGTTATTCACTTCCACATCATCGAACCTGATCTGAACCTGCATGGTACCATCGGTATTTTGACTGAGAATTTCGACCGAAACTCCATTCAAATAAACTGTACGAACATTACTTGTACCTTCAACAGGGGTATCATAACCAACCATATTCATCATGGTAGCCGATGCGGGATTTGTTCCTATGCCTATTTTACTGTTCCCGGCTTTAGTGAATGCATTCCGGGTATGCCCGTTATTAAACAGGTTTTTATAATAAATGCCGTCTATGTTTTCGATATTTGTATAATACTGATCGCTGTGATCGATCACATTATCGTTATTCCAATCAACCGAATAAAATTCCTGATCGCCGGCACCGGTAAGCGGGTTGATGTGTTCAGGCAATCGTGTAAACGGGTATATCGGAGTTGGATTCACACAGTTATTTTCAACTTTTTCAAGCTCAAAATCCTTGTCGTAAAAACCTTCGGCAGTAATTGGTTTTAAATAACAGGCATAACCTTTAAAAACATCATCAAAAGTAGCACCTTGCCGGGTTTCGCGGTCGATTTGCAGGTAGGCATACAAACCAAAAACAGCCGGTTCCACACAAGTATTTCCATCCTGCCAAAGCAACTGATCCCACTGGCAATGGTTCATAGCGACAGTATTATGATTTTCTATCCAAAGAAATTCAGGGTATTCTTTTCCTGCAGTCAGGAAAGGGAGTTTGATCCGGATAGCATCGCCGGTGCTTACAAAATCGCGGAGTGTATATATACCAGCCTGGGCGGGGTTGTTTGCATCTAAATCCCCGTTAACCTCAGCAGTGTTGGTTTCGTTCCGTGCTGAAACCGTGTAAATGTTTCCCGGTGCTTTCCAATCTAAGCGTTGCCTGTCCCAGGCATTCCAGGTAAGTAAGGACGCTCCCGACAAACCCAGGTTACTCCAGCCTCCAATGGTTGGAATCCAATAATCTCCTTCCAAAAACCATCCACCTCCACCACAATGAAAATCCAGGCCACCATATATCAAATGTGCATACTCATGAATCATTATCTGGGTTGGTGAATTATCATAAGTTCCGAACCAACAGTATGTGTTTGCATCATACCCCAGCATTTTGCCCGGCGACGAATAAGCATAATTCCCGATTCCGTTAAAAGAACTATTACGCCAGATAAAAATAACATCATCGTATTTACGGGGTGTTTCAGTGCTCGGAGTTGCTTTAGGAAGTCCGAAATCGGTATCAGTGCATGTAAAGAGGTCAAAATACCCAATATCATCCAGGTTGTGAGCGGTTTTAATGTTAGTGCCAAGGCGGGCATTTACCTCCGCAATCAGGTCAGTATTGGATGGATTAATAGAATGCGAACTATCCGTGTGCACTTTAAATATTCCGCCGTTATCTGGTGCTACCAGGTAATCACCAAGAACTGTATAGTTTCCTGACGAAGCCATCTGGTAGTATTCCGTCATAACGCCATTAGCTACTTCTGCAGGTGGGTTTGCATCAGTAAGATCGTTGGCCCATACCGGTAACGAATGGGCTGGCCACCCTGCTGTTCCGTCAGCAGGTGTAGGGTCACCGCCGTTAACATAATCGAATTCGGCAAACACTATCAAAACGCGAATAATTCCCGAGGATGGCAATTTAAAACCATTGCGGCTTTCGAAAAGTGCGTTTGAACCTGTTTGTACAGGCTTTACAATTTGATGTTGGTTTTCCTGTGCGGATAAGCCGTTACTCCATGCAAGAAGTGATAACAAGGCAAAATAAGAAAAACGCAAAAAACGCATAAATCAACGGCTATGGATGATTGATTTCAAAACGATTAAAATTAGGTATAATTACACTTGATTAATAATTAATCCCCGACCTTAATTTTGTAAAGGTTTTATAGCTTAATTTTGAGAACTATATGTTTACTCACAATTTAGAAGTATCGATTTTAAAATGTTTAAAATGCCAAAACCAAACTATTTATTGCTTATTATTATCCTACTTTTTGTTTCGTTTTTTTCATGTAAAAAAGAAGAGAAGGAAGAGCCTGCTATTGCTACTCAATCGCCGGTAAAAAGCATTAGAATTGATGATGGCTCTTATAAACCCAACATATATGAATATAAATACAATTACGACGCCAGTTTTATAAAAATAATCAGCATAGACAAATATTATAATGAATCATATTTGTTTAAAATAAATCTGGACTATTCAATAGCTGGAAAACTTTTTTTAAACGATTCTCTGAATGAGCACCATTACAATGAATTTGAAATTAATGAGATGGGTTTTGTAACAAGGGAATTATCCAATTATCTCTGGTTTGATTACATTTATGATACAAATGGATATTTATCGAAATACTCGTTTTTAAGCTTACCGGATGGCTATTTACTAATGGAAAATGAAGTACTGAACGGTAACATTTTAAAGCAAACCGAATTCAGTTTCCAAAATTCAGGCAAAATTCATAGAATCAAAGAATTTACCTTTACAAACACCGATAATGTAAATAACCTTGACCCGGATTGTTTTTACATAATCAATACTATAGTGCCAATACCATTTTGGGGGAAACCTGGTAAAAAACTGGTTGATTTTATCGAATATTGGTATCCGGACATTCCTTTGGAAAAGAAAAGAATTACATTCTCTTATAAATTTGATGCTAAGAACCGGGTTTCAGAAGTTATACGTACCGAAGATCGCAAGGAAACATATACCTATACATATTACGAATAGTATTGAGAGCACCGTATTTAAAAGAATCAGGCCCAATCAATGGTTAAAATAAATTCCGGATATCAGGATTTATCAGGATTGCTATACGAAATGCAAAGTAAAATTCCGGCAATCCATCATGATTTTTATTCAATTTCCATTTATTCATTAAATTTTATGTACGTTTGACGCTTGAAATTACGGTTCCTTACCATGAAACAATAATTTAACAATCAATACTTTATATGAAAAACACAATTTTCCTGCTTGCGCTATGCCTAGCTTTTGCCTTTGTGGGTAACAAGGCGAATGCCTGTACCAATTTCCTTATTACCAAAGGGGCTTCGGCCGATGGTTCCAGCCTGATCAGTTATTCGGCTGACTCGCATACCCTTTTCGGCGAATTGTATTACTGGCCGGCAGCAACTTATACTGCCGGAACCATGCTGAATATATACGAATGGGATACCGGAAAATTTATGGGTAAAATAAAACAGGCTGCCCAAACCTATAATGTTGTCGGCAATATGAACGAATACCAGGTCGCTATTGGTGAAACTACTTTCGGCGGTCGCGAAGAGCTTATGGATACTGCAGCCATTATGGATTACGGAAGCCTTATTTATATCGCCCTGCAACGCAGCAAAACGGCACGCGAAGCTATACATGTAATCACCTCACTGATGGACGAATACGGATACGCAAGCTCCGGTGAATCTTTCTCCATCAGCGATCCGAACGAAGTATGGATTATGGAAATGGTTGCCAAAGGAAAACCGGTAAGCGTGAAAGACAAAAAAGGCCGTATAACCGTGAAATACAGCAAAGGCGCTGCCTGGGTGGCTATCCGTATTCCCGACGGATATATTTCGGGTCATGCCAACCATGCACGTATCACAACCTTCCCTCTCAACGATCCGGATAACTGCTTGTACGCACCCGATGTTATCAGTTTTGCCCGCGAAAAAGGTTTGTATACCGGCGAAGATAAAGACTTCAGTTTCTCCGACACCTATGCCCCTATCGATTTCGGAGGTGCCCGTTTCTGCGAAGCCCGCGTTTGGAGCGGTTTCAATAAAGTTACCAAAGGAATGGATAAATACCTCGATTATATAAAAGGCGAAAACCTTCACAACCGCATGCCTTTGTACGTAAAACCTGATCACAAACTTACCTTGCAGGAAGTTTATGGTCTTATGCGCGACTATTACCAGGGAACTGAACTCGATATGACCAAAGATCCGGGTGCCGGGCCATACAACTGCATAGTCCGCTGGCGTCCGCTGACGTGGAAAGTGGATGGTGTGGATTATTTCAACGAAAGGGCCATCAGTACACAACAGACAGGCTTTGTATTTGTAGCCCAGTCGCGGCCATACGTTCCGGCACCGCTGGGCGGCATTCTGTGGTTTGGCGTCGACGATACCTATTCCACAGTATTCTCTCCCATGTATACCTGCATGACCCGGGTGCCTGAAACTTTTGCCGTTGGCAATGGTTCGATGATGGAATACAGCGACAATGCAGCGTTCTGGGTATTCAACCAGGTGTCGAATTTTGCCTATACCCGCTACAGCGACATGATAGTGGATATACAGAAAAAACAGTCGGAACTCGAGAATAACTACATAGCCATGGTTCCGGCTATCGATAAGGTCGCCCTCGAAATATACCGGACTAATCCGGCTAAAGCCATACAGTTCCTGACCGATTTCTCAGTAACACAAGGCAACAATACCGTTTACGAATGGAAAAAGCTCTATGGTTTCCTGTTTGCAAAATATATGGATGGAAACATCAAGGAAGCGGTTGCCGTTCCTGAAGGGTACAAATATGTTGCCCCTGATATAAAACAGCCTGGTTACGGTGAGCCTTTCTATCGCGATCTGATCAAGGAAACCGGTACAAAATTTAAAGTTATAGGATCAGCAGGACACTGATCATTTCAACTTTCATTTTCCGAAAACCCTGATATAATTTTTGTATCAGGGTTTTTATTTTTCAGCCATGCAAAAAAAAACATGGATTATACTATCTCTCACAATGTTTCGTTACCTTTGAGCAATAAAACTGTCTTTTGTTATGGATCCAAAACCCGTAAATACTCTGGGATATAAAATCGCTATCGGCGTTTTACTTGCAATTATTGCCGTTATGGCATGGATGCTCATCAATCAGAAAAAAGAAGTGGTTACATTGGTGAAAAGCAACGACGGCCAGCAGATTGAATTGCAAAACCAGCTTGATTCGCTTCTGGCCGAACACGAAAGAGTAAAGATCTCGTATGGCGAACTGAGCAATACACTTTCGTCGAGAGACAGTATTATCAATGCAAAAGCCCTCGAAATAAAAAAATTGCTGGGCACAAAAGCTGAACTCAGTGTTGTAAAACGCAAGCTCGCTCAACTACAGGAGATTACTCAGGTTTATGAACACCAGATTGACTCACTTTTTACCGTTAACCGCAAGCTGAAAGCCGAAAATGAACAGATAAAGGTTGACTATAACCTCGAACAGCAGAAAACCATGGACCTGTCGAAAGACAAGGAAGCGCTGAACGAAAAAATTACTGGAGCAGCTGTACTTAAAGCCTATAAAATTTCAGCAGTTGCCATAAAATCGAGAGGCGTCGACAAGGAAAAAGAAACTGACAAAGCAGCCCGAACCGATAAAATCAAAGTCTGCTTCACTGTAAGTGAAAATAAACTTGTGAGCCCGGGCTACAAACGGTTTTTTGTGCGTATTGCCCGCCCCGATAACTCCATACTTACCCGAGGACCGGCTTACACATTCCAATTCCTGGGTCAGACGCTTCAGTTCTCAGCCATGGAAACCCTCAATTACGAAGGCAATGCATCGGATGTATGCACCTATTTCGAGCTTCCTTTAAACGGCACCGAATTAGCCAAAGGCCGGTATTATGTAAATGTATTTACCGAAGACCGTGAAATAGGACAAACCTCATTCGAGTTAAAGTAATCCACTATATCAAACTAAGGAAACCGGTGAGAATTGCCGGTTTTTTTATGCTGTTTTGGGTTGAGTGCTCAGTGCTGGGTGCACAGTGCTGAGTAAATTTCCGGCATTTTCGAGACCGTTTAAACATCCTGTTTATACAATCTGATACTGTTTCGCTATGCATAATGCCTTTTTTATCTGCCCTTTTTCGGCTCCCTGCGGGACGGAGTCAAACGAAAAAGGGCAGATGTAATGTGAATAAAAGAATTTTAAACTGTCTCTAAATGGAAACTGAGATGCATACAGGAATATGATTCCGGGATAATGTACCTGTTTTTTACCGTTTCGCTTGAAGGTTCTTCATGCGGTAAACGTAGAAATAATAGGCTGGCTTGCCCATGCGCATAACAGGAATAGTATCAGCAGGCATCACTTTTTCGTAATACAATCCGGGTAATGAATACGGGCTTCGGAAATCACGACCCGAGGTAATATACCACGCATCGCTGTTCAATTTGAATCCGCCGTGTAGTGGATTTGTCCAGGCATATTTATGAATAGCTGAGGTGTCTCCGGCTGCCAGTACAAATCTGTTAGTCCCGCGGGCCACATAATAGCTGTAGTTTGCCGCAGGGAACCACCGGTAGCTAATGACAGGTGCATTTACCGGCATCAAACCTGCGTGCTCGTATTTTTCGGCAACTGGTTCAAATCCTTTCCGTAGCTGCCGCCAGCCATATACTTCAAGCGAAAGATCAGCAGCTCCTTTTCCCCCTTCTTTTGGAGTTAGTGATTCGAAATTAATAAAACCGGTTGTAATCTGTGCAACCGAAAATGACAGGATCAAAGTCATGATAGCCAGTGCACCGGTTATAGGTTTGGGAAACAGCAGTACGGTGCGGTTTCGCATCCAGAGGGCTGCCAGGGGCAAAAGAGTCATATAACCAGCCCCGTTCCAGTGTGGCAGGGTTCGTCGCGAAACAGAAATCACTAAAAAAGTCAACACCAGCGGTAACCCTGACCAAAGCAATAGTTTCAATTCAGGTTTCTCCGATTTCAACCTGCCACTTTTAACGGCTGCAACAGCCAATATAATCAGAACTAAATTTACCGGATTCGTATACAAGGCCTCGCCAAGGATTTCGGTAAGGAAATAATCAAGAGTAAAATCAGCCGATGCGGGTTCCACCCTGCCGCTGTGGAATAAGAAACTCACAAACTGATTCTGTGCATTCCACAAAATTACCGGCAAAAACAACACTGCCATAATCAGATGCCCCGCATAAAATACAGTTGTCCTGAGCCATTGCCTCCTGTAAATCAAAACATACACAATCATCCCCAGCCATAGAAAAGCAGAGGTATATTTGCTTAAAAGTGCCAGCCCTATAAAAACTGATGCCAGCAAAAAGCTGCGCTTGCCAAGATTATCGATCTCTCCGCTGAAAGAGCGGAGTAAAAACAGAATGGCCGATAACCAGTAAACAGTCTGAGGTGCATCGGGCAATATAAACAAACCTGCGATTACAAAACCATATACTGAAGCAGTATACAGCAAAGCTGCATACCAGCCGGTAAGTTCGTCGCGGAGTTGTTTGCCTATGCAATAAATCAGCCATGTATTTACCGTTCCGGCAACCACTGCCGCGAGGCGTATAAAAAACTCACTGCTTAAATTCAGATTCTGGCTGAACAACTGTATAACCCATCCCACCATAGGAGGATGATCGAAATGGCTGAGTGCCGGGTAGAGGGCATAGGTATAATAATATGCTTCGTCGTTACCCAGGCAGAAACCGGCTGCAAGCAATGAACGAATGGCTGCTGAAACAATCAGAAGGTATAGGATTGGGTAGCCGGTGGTGGATCGGGGTTTCAGTTTGGTCTCATATTTTAATAAGCCTTTTTCAAGGAAGCCTTACTTCATCCGGCAAAGGTACGGATTGTGTAAAATTTATTCTTTGAAATAAAAACCGAAAGTAGTTTAGCATAGCTGCATTATAAAAATACTACATTGGTTCTATCAATCTATTAACAATAACAAAATGATTGTTTTTACATCAGATAAACGAACTATTGTGCCCGTATTTAAGCAGAATCTTTCTATATTACATAATCCTGAAAACCTTTTTGCTTTATTTGGATTAAGTAGTAGAAAGCTATACTATGGAGTGTTTTTCATTTAAAACATTTTGAAAATAAGATAGTTATCTGAAAACAGGGGGTTGCCAACCCCTTCTTTTTCAACCCAATAAACAAAAAAGCCCCCCTGTGAGGCTTACACATCAATCGCGAAATTAACCGAGTACGAACCAAAACACAGAGAAGGCACAAAAGGCACGAAATAAAAGATATACTCTTTGTGAAACTCCAAGTCTTCTTTGTTATATTTAGTGTAAAATTCTTTATAAATAAATAATATAAACCTACATAATAATTTTAAATTCATACACGCACCGCATAAAAATCGGAGGCCGCAGCCTTATCTTTGTACCCGCATTACTGGGTTTGCGAACTCGAGGTCCAATTAGAGGAAAAAGGTCTGCGGCCTCCACTACAAATTTAATACTTTTTATACAAAGCCGTTTACATTTGTGGTGGTTTTGACCCCGTTCACAAACAGACTTATTTTTTAATTTTTTAACGCACACTCACCAGAGTCCTGAACTCGCAGAGGAAATTATTCCCCAAGATGTTTTTGTGCAAAAAGACTGTTTGGGATTTATAGAGGAAATGTAATAATATTTTATTTGTTTCGTTGTTAATCTATATATATTTGGCAGGTGTATGCAGGAGAGATTCAATAAAAACTATTATTTATTGTTACCTTAAAAATTAGAAGATATAAAAATAATATTTATCAATCTGCAAAGCATCGGTCTTTGTTTAGTATGTCCACTTTTTATCCTAATTAAAAATGAAAATCATCTTCTTACTAATTTTATGCCTTTTAGGTCAGCATATCATTGCCCAAACCACCTTTTTTAAAACCTATATCCGACCTTCTCACGAAAGAGCATTCAGTGCCGCTGAAATGCCTGATGGCGGATACCTGCTGGCTGGAGAAATAAGACAGACAGGTTATAATGGCACTAACGAAGGGTACCTGTTAAAAATATCACCTCTAGGCGAAATTGTTCAGGAAAAGTATTTAAATCCTGGGAACTCAGCCCGCCTATGCCTTATTATGCCATATCAGCATGAAAGTGCCTCTTACCTTTGTATTGGCTCTTCCGATTCCCTTGCCGGGGATGATTCATTCGGGAATAAGATTTTTTATGGATTAGATAACAATCTGGATGTAGTTTATTCCAAATTTTTTAGACATCAATTTAATTATCTGACATATCCTTGGCAATATGTAATTGAAAATGATACAATTATGTATTTGCAAAGTGATAATAACAGGATAAATCAAAGTAACAGTCTCTCAAGTTTTGTGGATGTTGCTAAATACCGTATGCCATTTGATAGCCTGGGATCCTATGCTGTTCCGAGCAATTCTGTAGCATGTGATATACTTGTTAAAAGCAGTGATTCAATTTTGGATCTTTATGTTTTCCCATCGCGAAGAAGAATAACTTTGGGTAAGAATCTCAACTACCTTAAAACCTCCACTTATCCCATTGAATTTAGTTCAAATATATGCACAACCATTTTGGATACAGCAGGATACCTGATAACCGGTGAATACTCTAATCCATATACAGGATTAGGTCAACTTGGGTGTATAAAGTTGGATAATAATGATATTCCGCTTGATTCATTAATATATAATCCAAGTGCTGATACAAATTATTATGCCGGTGCAAGAGAAAACACTGTTATCAATGGCAACTATATATACATGACAGGTTTTTATAATGTTTACGCGATTCCTTTTCCATACAACTATAATCCTTCCTGGGTTTCAGTTACAAAAGCCGATCTGGATTTAAATATGATCAGCACTCATTTTTATGGTGGTGATGCGCAATACTGCCCATATAGTATTATCCCCACATCTGATGGGGGTTGTTTTGTAACCGGTTATAGCTACGACTATATTAACAATCTGCCAAATGGCAATTATGAGCTGGATATTTTTGCCCTTAAAGTTGATTCGGCTGGTCTTATCACCGAACTTCCCGAACAACCGGAAGCCAAAGCCCACGATGCCATTATTTTCCCCAATCCCGGCCGCGAGATGCTGAATATACAATCGGGGCCTCAGATCAGCGGAGCCGTGTTTACATTGTACGATATGCAGGGCCGCCCTGTGTTGCAGCAAAATATACATACCTCACAACTCCGGCTTCAAACTTCGAACCTGCCGGCAGGTATTTATCCCTGGCAGATTGTATTTAATAACAAGGTGATTGAGAGTGGGAAATGGGTGAGGGAGTAGTGCGGGTTGCGTTTCTACTAGGTTTAATACTTGATGTTTATCTACATTAGTTCGTTGATAATTTTCATGTGCTAGATTATCAGCACGATACAAAAATCAATGTTTGCGCCATAAAGTATTGATATTCTGTACTTTAATACTTGGCGTCCTTGCGATAAAAGAAAGAGTACCGGAGTATTGTATCTATGCAGTAATTGGCTGTATTGGTGTTTTACAGGTTTTCTTTCAGATATATTCAAAAACAGTGAAATTATTTCTCAAAAACGTATGACCTTTTTACAATTTCCAGATTAAGGTATAAACAACTTACCACAATAGCGGACCCAAGCCATCTAACCATTAATTGGTTTAATGTATTCATTGTTGCTGCCTATATACTAATTTTGTATATTGGGGTTTTGTTTTGTTCATATATAGTGCATTGTCAGGTATTTAACAAATATAATTGTTAGCAATTATTTAAAAATATTTATCCCCCCCCTTGTATTAGTATAAAATATAATTATATCTTTGTCCGGTTATCATTTATAAATTGTTTGGTTTGATAGTGGGATTTGATATCGGGATTTGATATTTTGTGTAAAAAGATAAGACTGCTGCCAATCGAAATCCGAACAACTGTTAACCGAAAACTCATCCTTTGCCCTTTTTCTCATTACAATCCTTGCTTATCGTTTATTTATGGTTTACCTCCAGAACAACCCTATCTGACATAGCCTGAATAGAATAGTATTGCAAATAAAAAATTACGGAATACATATAATATTTGATCAAAAAACGGATTTTTACATGGGTTACAAAACCTTAAACCTTATTGATAGTGCATCAGGTGTTTTTCATTTAAAACATTTTGAAAACAAGATAGTTATCTGAAAACATGGGGCTGCCAACCCCTTCTTTTTCAACCCAAAAAACAAAAAAGCCCCCCTGTGAGGCTTACCCATCAATCGCGAAATTAACCGAGTACGAACCAAAACACAGAGAGGCGATACAAAGGTACTACAATATATGGCTAATTGATAACGCCCTGTTGACAATTGTCCACGCAGGTTCGCATATGTAGTTGCATTTGCTTGATTGACTGCGAGAGTGGAAAACGGTTCGACCTATAAGAACCTAAAAAGAGTAGGGGCAATAACAAAATATTGAAATGCTATGAAAATAATAATCAATAAAGATTTGAAAGGTTATTTCATCTATTTGAAAACCTATTCTCTTCTAAAAGCAACTATTTTTTCCTTGTTTCTTTTTTGTGTGTTGAATGTAAACGCGCAATTGGATAAGCAGTTGTTGAATATGTCTCCAACCAAGAGTTTTCAGGATATTAATTTATCTGAGAAACTGTATCTCGATAGTCTAAAAACAGTTCTAGACAGCACAACTTATTATTCAGGTGGCGGAGAATATAAGACGTTTAAAAGATTTAAAAATATTTGGGAACCCAGACTATTCCCCGATAAAAAATTTGACACTTATTATCAGGCAGAACAAGCCTATTACCAAAGCACTTTAAATAATTATACGAATGCATCTTCAGATCAATGGAGTGAATTAGGCCCAACAAGCAGTACGTCAGGTATTGGTCCAGCTGAATTTGTAACGTTTTTCGATAATGGGACCCCCGCATCAACTCAATATATGTTAGCTGGTTCCTTACCTGGTGGTCTTTTTTATTCGAAAGATTTTGGTGAGTCCTGGATGTCAACTGGATCAGATAATTGGGAAAGATCCGGTTGTAGCTGGGCTGTTTTCCATCCAACTAACCATCAAATATGGTGTGCTTCATCCAGCGGTAATTCTATCAGTGGGCAAAGCTCGAATATTGGTAGAACAGGAGGGGTTTACCTAACTATTAACGAAGGTCAAACCTGGGAAAAAAAGGCAGATTATTTGGATTTTGGGCAAGAGGCTATCATTAGAAAACTGATTTATGACCCAACAGATACAAAAAAATTATTTGTAGCTACATCTGATGGCCTTTATAAAACTGACGATCTCACAATCAGTAACCCTATATGGACTAGGGTATTAGCTTATGAAATTTACGATTTGGAAATGAAACCTGGGAATAATAATATCATCTTTGTAACCTGCAAAGAGACTGTTAACAATACAACTACCTGGAAAGTTAAAAAATCTCCTGACCAAGGAACAACCTGGACTGATTTGTTCAGTGAAAGCAATGCCACCTTAACCATAGAGGTATCGAAAGCAAAGCCAGAGTATTTGTATATGTGTAAAATCAATGGTTCGTATAGCTCTATCCTATATAATTATAATAATGTTTGGACAACTGTTTTATCTAATTCTTATATGGATTATGGTGGGGGCCATGCATTTGGAGTTGAACAAGTTCAAAACGGAGAGAATATTTTAATTTCATATTCTACATATATAAAAAGGCTTAATATTACAAATTCCACTACTTCAAATCCTATCCAAAGGCATCCGGATGTTGAGGATGTAGTATATCACCCATATAATTTAAACGAAGTATGGATTTGTACGCACGGCGGCGTTGAAAAATCAACAAATGGAGGGGCTAACTGGGATGCAAAATACACTGGATTTGGTGTCGCAATGACAATAAAAATGGCAACATCATATTCTACTCCTGATTATGTTATGTTAGGACTATACCATGATGGAACAAAATTGACCCGAACACCCTACTCAGACAATTGGAAACCTACATGGGAACACATTTCTAATGGAGATGGGCAACAACCTCTTATCGATAATAAAGCACCAAATAACATGTGGGCATCGGTTCAAAGCGATGGTTGGGCTTACTCTAATAATTATTTTTTCCCAAACTCAACAACAAATATCCAGGGAGATAGTTATTGGTATTCACAAGGGGTGCTCAATAAAGAAAATTCTAATTACCTCTATATTAATAAAAAATATACTAATTCAGTTTCCAAGGAAGAAGTGTATAGATATACAACAAAAGGAGCAACATCAGGTTCATATATCTCAGGATTCAGATATGGGCTTAATCCATCATCTACAGAAATTCTCATGATAGGAATGGTCACACCCCACTTTAATAATGATTATTTGGTAGTTTGGTTACTTGAAAGAGATGCAACCCATAGTTATACAATTTTTCATGTGTTTAGGACGACCAATGCAACTTCTGCAACGCCAATATGGCAAGAATTAAATATTCCCCGACAAGGCTGGATCAATGATATTGAGTTTGACCCAAATAATTCAAACATATTATATCTATGCTTCGGAGGTTCAACTGATGAATCATTGTGGCCCCTCTCTAAAGAATTGATTTATAAGATGGATTATTCAAATCCGGCAACGCCTGTTTTTACTGATTTAACTAAAAATTTGCCCTATACGTATACTGGTTCTTATTGCCTGGAAAGAGAAAGGGGTAGTGATGGCGTCTTATATCTGGCTACTGATTATGGGGTTTTTACAACAAATAATCAGTTGTTGGCAGGTAATAATAGCTGGCAAACTTTAGGTACAGGATTGCCTCATAGCAATGTTAATGGAATTGAGATTAATTATACAAAAGACTTGCTTCGGGTAGGAACTGATGGTAGGGGGGCTTGGGAAATTCCATTACCGTGCAATTATGATGCAGGCAAAATCTATATAATGCAAAATACAACATGGAATACAGTTGAAAGATTAAATCGTGGTGTGGTTGTAAAAAGCGGATATACATTAACCCTCAATCAATCGGCCAGAATTTCCTTTCCTGCCGGTGACGGAATTATTGTTGAACCAGGTGCTAAACTGATCGTAAACGGTGCCACCTTGACCAACTCTTGTTATAACTCGCCCTGGCAAGGTATCCAGGTGTGGGGCACCTCTTCATCTTGTCAATTTCCGGTTTACTACAATGGGCAATATCAGCAAGGCTACCTCGAGCTGAACAATGCCACCATCGAAAACGCCATTTGCGCCGTTGACCTGTGGAAACCTAACGATTATGCAAAAGCAGGCGGAATAGTAGTTGCAAACAATTCATCTTTTATCAATAACACAACCTCTGTGCATGCGGCATATTATATTAACCACCATCCCACCAGTGGATATGAAATGGATAATATTACCAACTTTACAAATTGCACTTTCAGCCTGAACCAAAACTATATACCGGCGAATACATTCTACAAACATGTTGATCTGGCTCTTGTTAGAGGTGTAAAGTTTAACGGGTGTGATTTCAGTCTTGCAAATGATGTACCAGCGGTTTCCGAATATAACCAGGCAATACAATCCTACTCATCAAGCTTTTATGTAAATGCCACTTGTACATCTCCTACCACGCCTTGCACAAGCTATGACAAATGTACTTTTACCGGTTTTAACTGGGGTATAAACGTAACAAAAGACCAGATTTCAATGAGAACATTTTCTGTGAACAGGGCGGTATTTAGTAATAATACATTTGGTATTCATGTAACCGGTGTATGGTATGAAAGCATTCTCAATTCAGAGTTTGCAATTGGCAACAACCATGCGTATTGCCAAAGTGCGCAGGGTTACGGGATTTACTTAGATAATTCAACGGGTTTTGCCATCGAAGAAAACACTTTCACCAAGATGGCAGGAACCCCTCAGGCCAATTATTATGGTTTGCAGGTAAATAATTCCAATGGGACAGATGATGTTTATAAAAACACCTTGACCGGGTTAAGTTACGCTAATTATGCTTCATCGCATGATTACGGTATAGATTCCTATCATGGACTCGAATGGGGGTGCAACCAGAACTCAAACAATTTTGCTGATTTCTATGTTGCCAGCGTCCCAGTTTCAGGTATTCAAGCGTTTCAGGGACAGAGTTCATTAGCTGCGGGTAATACATTCTCATCAAATGCTACCTGGCATTTTTATAATGGGGGCACTCATCTTGTAAATTATTATTATGACCCTTCTGTACCTGCTCAAGTTCCTGATGTTAATAAAATAAATATCCCGCTGGTAAACAGGTTTGAAGCATCAGCCAGTAATACTTGCCCATCACACTATGGTGGCGGGAGTTCTGAACTTAGTCCAATTGTATTGAACAACCAGCAAAAAACTGAAAGAGAAGTGCAATATGCTTCTGCCCTTGCGGATTATATTAATGTAAAAACACTTTACAACAACCTGAAAGATGGAGGCTCAACGGTTGCGAAACTTGCTGTAATTGAAACTGCACAACCACAGGATATGTGGGCTCTTCGAACCGAACTCCTGGGATCATCGCCACACTTGTCAAAAGAAGTGTTGCTCAAAGTAGCCGACAAAACATCTGTTTTTACTGAAGCAGTAATCTTCGATATCCTTGCTGCCAATCCGGATGAACTGAAGAACGAAGATCTGTTAATATATCTGGAGAACAAAGTTAACCCTCTGCCTCAATATATGATTGAAATCCTGAGACAAGTAGCAACCGGTACCTCTTATAAAACTGTTCTGCAGCAACAATTAGCTCTTTATAACCGTGATAAAACAAGAGCTGCCAACGATATGATACGGAGTTACCTGAACGATACAATTACCGATTATGTACAGTTGCGCAACTGGCTTGATAACCTGGGAGGCATTGAAGCTGACAGGCAAATAGTTGCTTCGTATGCCCAGGAAGGCGACTATAACAGTGCCCTTTCCTTAGCCAATGCCATGCCACAATTGTACAGCCTGCAAGGGGTTGAACTTACTGAGCATAACCAATATTTGCAATTGCTTGCTTTGCAGCAAACCCTTCAAATCGAAAACAGGAGTATAACTATGCTTACCGAAACGGAGATTGCCAACCTTGCAGCTATAGCTGAAATAAACAAAAGCTCAGCAGGTGCCACCGCCAAAGGCATACTCGAAACCTTCTATAACAAGCATTTCTGCGATTGCCCTGAAGTTGCAGGTTCCACATCATTTAAAAACAGCAAGGTTGACCCGGCAGTATTAGGCAAAATTTACGGCTTAGATATTTCCGCCAAGCCAAATCCTGCAACCGATTGGGTGGCCTTCGACTACAAACTGCCTGAAAGCGAAAGCACCGCCACCCTTACCCTTACCGATATTACTGGTAAAACAATTGAATCATTCAACCTGAATGGACAGCAGGGGCAGAAAGTGTGGGATACCCGCGATATAAAACCGGGGACTTACATTTATACCCTGAAAGTTGCCTCATACAACAAAACAGGTAAAATTGCCATTGTTAAATAACCTTACACAAGGGGTTTTGCCTACGGGCAAAACCCTTTGTTTTTATCATTCTGCTATGAAAACACATGTATTACTTGCCTTGCTCCTTGTAAGCAGCAATTTATTGTTTGCCCAGTATATCCAGTTCAAATGGCAGAACTGCTTTAATAATCCTTTATATGATAATGCATCGGATATAGTTGCGACTGGCGATGGATACTTACTTGTAGGTTCATCCTTAATAAGTCCACCTATACCGCCTGATGTTTATGATAACGACATATGGCTGATAAAAATTGGTCTGGATGGTGAATTTATCTGGCAAAAAATGTTAGGTGGAAGCAATTCTGATGAACCTGTCCAAATAGTTCCTTCCAGTGATGGTAATTATTTCATTATAGCCGTTTCAACATCCTATGATGGTGATATTGCTTCAAATCCTTACCCCACGAGTTCAAATTTCTGGATTGTCAAAATTGATGGCGAAGGAAATATAATTTGGGAACGAATAACCGGTGGCAATGGTGGCGACATTTCTTATAGAGGTACACCAACATTGGATGGCGGTATTTTAGCAATTGGCTGGACAACTTCCTCAGATGGTGATATCAGTCAATATTTCGGATCTTATGATTTGTGGCTGGTGAAATTGGATAGCCTGGGCGGGAAAGTATGGGATTTTACTGCCGGAACCGCCGGGGCTGAATTTGGACAAGCCGTAATAGAGACCAGCGACAAAGGAGCATTGGCCGGGGGTGCAACACTGATGATTGGTGGTGGGAATATTGAATGTATCCCCCACGCCGAAACGGCTGATGCCATCCTGTTTAAATTAGATTCCACAGGGAATGTGCAATGGCAGCATTGTTACGGCGGCAGCGATTACGAAGGTATAATCGCATTGCTTGAAGTAGAAGACGGGTATATTTTTGGGGCCTATGCCACTTCGAACGATGGGGATGTGGCAGGTAGCGGCTACCACGAAGGGTATAACCATCTTGGAGATAATACCCATGATATTTGGATGGTTAAGGTTGATTTTAATGGAAATATTATCTGGAGTAAGTGTTTCGGTGGTTCGAGAGAAGAATATGTTCACAAGATATTTCAAACCAGCGATGGGAACCTGGTAGCTTTTGGCACAACAAATTCATTCGATGGGGATGTGGTTGGCAATCATTCAATACCTGGCCACCATGATATCTGGATGTTCAAAGTAAGCAGTTCGGGTAACCTGATATGGCAGCGGAGTATTGGTGGTATTGGCGACGAATTGATTAATCCCGGGGTGATACAAGTAAGTGATGCGGATTATGCAGTTGTTAGTTCCATTGAAGGTGGGTCAAATGATGATATTACATGCGGCAATTACCCTGAAATTAATTGGGGCATCTGGGCATGTGGCATAACCGATACTACTTTTGTTGGCCTACCAGACTATGATAAAATATCAGAAAACATCGGGCTTTACCCCAATCCCGCCACGGATTACCTGTTTGTTGATATACCTAAGGAATTTAGTTTGCAACACGCCGTACTGCAGGTAGTGGATGCCAATGGCAAGATCGTGATGGAACAAAAAACCCTTTCCTATACCCTACAACTTAATGTAGGGCAACACAAACCAGGTCTCTACCTCTTAAAACTTACCAATGAAAAGGTATTTGCAACAAAGAGATTTATAGTTGATTGAAAAGATTTTCGGATTAAGATTGGCATGAAAAAAAAATACAAACATACTCTAACCATTTAATACCAACAAACTATGAAAACCCTTACCCACACAGTTATTATTGTATTGTTGTTTCTTGCAGTTAATTTTACAAGCGCTCAAACCTACCAACTCCTGCCCGATTCCAATGCTTCCTGGTTGGTGCAGGACCGCAGCAGCGAATACACTCATTATACACGGTATTTTTTAAGCGAAACCCCCGACGATACCCTAATAAACGGACAGACTTATACCAAAATATTCAGCCAATTCGTTGATAATCCATATATTCTTTACGAAGGAGCTTTTCGCAATGATGCATCGGGCAAAACTTATTTTTTGCCGCCATCAGATACATTTCAGGAGGAATCCATTTTACAGGATTTCACCAAAGCGACCGGAGATACCGTGTTCAATATTGCTGTTAATTATGATGGGTATATCGGAAATTACGATTTTGTTGTAGATTCGGTAAATTATTATCCTTGCGGGCCCTACACACTGAAATCTGTTTCGTTACATACCATTGAGGAAATCCCTCTTATTGGTAATTTCATGCTTATAAATTGGTTGGAAAAAATCGGGAATGTGTATGGTGGGGTATTTAATTCCCCGCATGGTGGGCTTAATGCGTATACATTGGTTTGCCATAATGCATCTGATACGTTATTATATACAGCATCAGTATTTGTACATAATCTATGTCCCGAATGCTTAGTTTACCGTCAAGGCTCCTGTGAGTTTTACCTCCCTACCAAGGAACTTGTGGAAGCCGGGGAATTCTCCGTTTACCCTAATCCTTTCAGCGAAACGTTCACCATTTCGGGTACAAACCAGTACAACAATATCGTATTGCAGGTTTGTGATATAATGGGAAGGGTGATTTTGGCCGAAAACATCCCTGTATTCCTCGACAGGCACCAAATCAACTTTCCTTACTCACAGCCCAAAGGAACCTATATTGTAACGATAAACCACAAAAACAAACGGTTGTGGAAACAAGTGATCAGCAAGCAGTAAATAAAAGTTGGTGAGAACGGAGAAGTTCCAGCCCTTTGCCCTTAAAGTTGATTCGGCTGGTCTTATTACCGAACTTCCCGAACACCCGGAAGCCAGAGCCCACGATGCCATTATTTTCCCCAATCCCGGCCGCGAGATACTGAATATACAATCGGGGCCTCAGATCAGCGGAGCCGTATTTACATTGTACGATATGCAGGGCCGCCTTGTGTTGCATGAAAATATAAATACCATACAACTCCGGCTACAGACTTCGAACCTACCTGCAGGTGTTTATGCCTGGCAGATTGTATTTAAAAACAAGGTGATTGAGAGTGGGAAATGGGTTAAAGAGTAATGAGATATTTGATAGACGTGAATGTTGGAAATTTGCTGCACTCATCAAAAGGAATAACGAACCCAAACCTGGGGATTGGATAGCCGGTATAGGATAGGGGCTCCAGAGAAAACGCTCTATTTCCAGATATTTTGCAAAAAAAGGATTGAATTTTGCAAAGCTATTAATTGCCATATACAAGTAGTATCAGAAATTGAAACGTCTAATTTCTGGAGTTTAGCTTATCATAAAAGCAAATTGGCATTTATTATGCCGCCACTTTTCGGTACCTCCATACCGCCAGCGAAAGCGAAATAACGGCATATGTCACCACTGCAATAAATGGTTTAAGGATATCCTGAAACTCTGAACCCTTGAGCATAATCATGCGGATCATCTTTATAAAATAGGCTATGGGGTTGATAATATTTATGTTCTGGGCCCATTGAGGCATGCTGTCGACAGGTGTAAACAAACCGCTCATCATAATAAATACCACTGCCAGAAACCAGGCCAGGAACATGGCCTGCTGTTGTGTATCAACCAATGTTGAAATAAAAAGTCCTATGCCCAGCACAGCCAGTAAATACACCGAAGCTACTCCGAAAATAAGCCACAGGCTCCCGATTATCGGTATTCCGAAAATAATACGTGCCAGTAATAGTCCGAAAGCCAGTTCAAAAAGTGCGATAAACCAGAACGGAAGTAACTTCCCTACCACAAACTGATATTTTTTTACCGGCGAAACATTGATCTGCTCAATGGTGCCCATTTCTTTCTCGCGTACTACATTCATCGACGACAGAAACATACCGATAATGGTAACAAGCAGTACCAGTATACCCGGCACCATATAGGTTTTATAATCCAGTTCGGGGTTAAACCAGAACGAATACCTGATATCAAATGGTTGCCTGAGTTCAGCACCGCCGGTAAGATCAACAATGATGTCCCTGTTGTAGTCCTGAATAATCATATTTCCATATGCATTCATAATGGCGGCAGCGCTACCGTCGATGGCATTGGTAACCAGTTGAACCGAGGCTTTCGACTCTTCCTGCAGGTCGCTTTCGAAACGGCCGGAAATAATGAGAATCTGGTGAGCCTTTCCGGTTTTGAGCATTTCTTCGGCCTCTGTATAAGTCGCTGCATATGCCTTTACATGATAAAAAGGCGGAGCCGCAAACTTCGAAACCAGTTGCCTCGAAGCTACTGAATGATCCTGATCGACAATAACCAGATTGATATTTTTAATTTCGAAGGTTACAGCAAAAGCAAGTATCAGCAACTGAACTACCGGAATCACAAAAATGATTGGCAGCATCGACTTGTTACGGAAGATTTGCCGGAATTCTTTTTGCAGTATGTATAATATAATTCTCAAAAGTTCGAAGTGTTACCGTTTGTTGGAATTTTTGATTCAATTTGCTCTAACAGGAGATTGATGTGTTAAAGGTTTACTCTAACCGTATTTTAAATTTTTTCACACTTAGCACTATAAAAAACAAGGCCATACCCGCTATGATCAGCGTTTCCTTCCATATGTACTGAATTCCCAGTCCCTTTATCATGATGGATTTTACAATGATAATAAACCAGCGGGGAGGCATAATATTGCTTATGATTTGTAATGGAAGCGGCATGTTTTCGATAGGAAAGATAAATCCCGAAAGCAGAATGGTGGGGAGCATCAGGGCAAACATCGAAAGCATCATAGCCATTTGCTGACTTTTACTCACTGTCGAAATAAAAATGCCCAGTGCCAGCGCCATCAGTATGAAAAGAAGGCTTTCGGCCAGCAATAACGCCAGACTGCCTTTAACAGGCATTCCAAGTACAAAATAACTGAGCAGCAAAATGATGACAGCATTCGCAAAAGCAAGCAAAACATAGGGAATTACTTTTCCTGCAATTATCTGTATGGGGCGCATGGGCGATACCAGTAAAATTTCCATGGTACCAAGTTCTTTTTCTCTGGCTATGGAAATGGATGTCATCATGGCAGTAATAAGCATCAGTAATATGGTAATGACTCCCGGCACAAACATAAACACACTCTTCAGATCAGGGTTGTACATCATCCGCGATTCAGTGGTAACGGTAACCGGAAGCGACATTCCTTTCAGGTATTCCTGCTGGTAATCGTTGATGATAGCCGATGTATAATTTACCACGAGATTGGCTGTGTTAGGGTCGCTGGCATCGGCAATCACCTGTATGCCTGCTTGTCGTTCTTTCATGAGTTTCGAAGCAAAGTCGCTTTCGAAAATAATCACTTCTTTAACTATTCCGTGCCTGAAAACTTCTTCAATATATTCTTCACCACGTACATCCTCGCTTAGAATAAAAAATCCCGACGAAAGAAGTTTCGAGGTAATAGCCCGTGTTACCTGGTCGTTGGAATGATCGATAATAGCCACAGGTGCATTTTTAACTTCCGTGGAAAGAGCGAATCCAAAGAGCAAAACCTGTACAACCGGCATACCAAAAAGTATAACCATCGACCGTATGTCGCGGAAAATATGGTAAAACTCTTTGATGATAAAACCTTTCATGTCTTTTTAGTGCTGAGTGCTGAGTGTTGAGTGCTGGGTAACGAGTGCTGGGTGCTGAGTGCTGAGTGCTGAGTGACCAGAATTTAACCCCTAAAACCCAACCCCTAAAACCTATCCAGTCTTTCTTAGTGCTGGGTGCTGAGTGCTGAGTGCTGAGTGACCAGAATTTAACCCCTAAAACCCAACCCCTAAAACCTATCCTGTCTATTTAGTGCTGAGTGCAGGGATTAATCTTGTGTGGTTTCCCCAACCCCTAAAACCCAACCCCTAAAACCTATCCTGTCTTTTTAGTGCTGGGTGCTGAGATTAATCTTATTAGGTTTCCCCAACCCCTAAAACCCAACCCCTAAAACCTATCCTATCTTTTTAGTGCTGAGTGCTGAGTGACCAGAATTTAACCCCTAAAACCCAACCCCTAAAACCTATCCTGTCTTTTTAGTGCTGGGTGCTGAGATTAATCTTATTAGGTTTCCCCAACCCCTAAAACCTAACCCCTAAAACCTATCCAATCAATTTCTTGCAATTTTTAAAAAAACCTCCTCAATGCTGGCCGTATTGTATTTAGCTTTCAGATTCGCTGGGGTATCGAGTGCTACTATTTTACCGTCGGCCATAATGCTGACTCGCTGGCAATATTCGGCTTCGTCCATATAATGTGTGGTCACAAATACCGTGATTCCCTGGCTGGCAGTTTCGTAAATAATTTCCCAGAACTGCCGTCTTGTAATAGGATCAACACCTCCGGTTGGCTCATCGAGAAAAACGATGGATGGCTTGTGTATAATGGCAACTGAAAAGGCCAGTTTCTGTTTCCAGCCCAATGGCAGCGAGCCAAGCAATTGGTTTTTTTCACTTTCAAGGCCAAGCCGACCCAGCAGTTCGGTTGTTCTCTGGCGTATTTGTGCCGCAGGCAAACCATATATTCCTCCGAAAAACTGGAAATTTTCCCATACCGATAAATCATCGAAAAGCGAAAACCGCTGGCTCATATACCCGATTCTCTTCTTGATCATTTCCGATTGCCTGTAGACATCAAATCCTGCCACATTTACTTTCCCGGAGGTTGGTGACGACAATCCGCAAAGGATCTTCATGGCCGTTGTTTTTCCTGCACCATTTGCACCCAGAAATCCAAATATCTCTCCTTCATCAACCGAAAAGGTAAGGTGGTCGTTAGCGATAAAACTACCGAACTTTTTTACCAGGTTTTCAACTTCGATGATTGGCATTTGATAGGAGGATTTAGGGGTTGGGGGTTAGGGGTTAGGGGCTATTCGCTCTTTTTCATCATTTCCATAAAACAATCTTCGATGGAGGGTTCAATTTTCGAAACACCAATGTTCGCATGACCCATCGACTTAAGACTGGAGATTAAATCAGCCTGCGTAACAGCCCCTTCTTTCAACGAAAGGTGAATGTACTCCCCAAACGGGAAAGCGGATCTGGCGGCTTTAAACTGCCTTAAATCGGCTAGTAACCGATAGGTGTCATCAGCTCTTACAGCCCATAGTTCCTGACCGAAACTTTTCCGTATCCCATCGGGGGTATCAGTAATCATAATTTTACCGTTTTGCATCAGTGCCACACGGTCGCAGCGCGATGCTTCGTCCATATAGGGAGTAGAAACAATGATGGTAATACCGCTTAAACGCAGTTTAGCCAGCATTTCCCAGAATTCGATACGCGAAACGGCATCGACTCCGGTTGTAGGTTCGTCAAGAACAAGAACTTCGGGTTTATGGATCAGAGCACAGGACAATGCAAGTTTCTGCTTCATTCCTCCGGAGAGTTTTCCTGCCTTGCGGTTTTTGAAGGGTTCTATCTGGCTGTAAATATCCTTCACCAGTTCGTAATTTTCCTCAGGAGTGGTATGGAAAATGCCGGCAAAAAAACGAAGATTTTCTTCCACAGTCAGATCCTGGTAAAGCGAAAACCGGCCAGGCATATAGCCGAGAATTTTTCGTAGTCGGGTGTAATCCTTAACTGTATCAAGACCTTCCACTGTAATTGAACCCGTACCGGGTTTCAGCAATGAAGTAATAATCCTGAACAGTGTAGTCTTCCCGGCTCCATCGGGTCCAATAAATCCGAACAATTCTCCTTTAGTTATTTCGAAAGTTACATCATCCAATGCCCGCTTATCACCATATAGTTTGGTGATGTGTTGAGCCTGTATGGAAACCGTATCTGACATCAGAGGGTGGATTTGTAGATCTGGATTAATTTGTTACAGAGAATGTGCCGAAATGGCACACCGAAAGCAACAACCATTGAAACCGTGACGCGACAAGGTTATTGGACGGCGTGAAAGGTTTTCCGGATTCAGTTCTGAAGGCCTGTAAAGGTTTAGGTTATTTGCGTTGAGTTGCTTCTTTGGTCCAATAAGCAGTTTTTCCAAGACCCATCCACGAAGCGCCTATATAGCCCCTGATTTTAATCTTATTGGCTGACTCGAAATTGATATAGCAACTGTAGGTTTTACCGCTGGCAGGATTGTATATGGTGCCCTCGTTCCATTCCTCATTCGATTTATCAAAACTGAATCCTTTAAGAATTTCGAGCCCCATAATAGCTCTGCCCTGTAATTTAACTTCCGGGTTTTTATCGTCAACTTTAGGTTTGCCGTTTTTTAATGGTTCTTTAAGCCAGACTATTTTTCCATAATATTTGCCATTGGTACTCTTAAAAATCTGTACCTGCGACTTTTCGGCCCCGGTTTCGTCATCATAAGTCAGATAGTATCCTACAATTTTATCAGGTTTGACCTGAGCATTTACCGAAGTGGCAAATGCCATCGAAATAACTAACAGGGAAATGGTGGTCAGGATTTTCATTGGTTTCAGAATTAAATTTAACTTAATTTGACTATTTGATTTATAAAGGTTTTACCTTTTTCGCATTTGCCGGTAAAGGGTTCATTTTAATTAATTGTCGCTAAAATTAACCTCGGCAGGCATGGCTATTTTAAGGCTTCCATCATTGGGAACTCGTATTTTAACAGCATATACCAGGTTTACCCTTTCCTCTTTGGTTTGAATAATCTTGGGTGTAAATTCAGCTTTGGGCGAAATCCAGCTCACTACTCCGTTTAACTTCCGGTTTGTTTTAGAGTCGGCATCAATAAGTACTTCTACCTGTTGGCCTTGTTTTACTCCTGGCAACTGAGTTCCTGAAACATATACTTTAAGTTCCATCATGCTAAGATCGGCAATTTTATAAAGCGCCCGACCAGGAGTTGCAATTTCACCGGCTTCGGCATACTTGCTCAGCACGGTTCCACTTACCGGATTCCGGATATAGCATTTATGTATCAATTCATCAACCTGAGCTATCTGCCGGTCGACAATTTCCATTTCCTCGGAAATTCCTGCTGTTTGTGTCCGGATGGAGGCAACCTGTTTATCAACCAAATCAATGGCTCCTGTGATATCATCCAGTTGTTTGGTGGTAGCAGCTTTTTCAGCAATAAGCCGGCTGACCCGGTTTTTATCAACCAAAAGGTTGGCTTTCTGCTGTTGTTGCACATCAATCTGACTTTCAACACTACTTTTTTTTACGAAGACTGCCTTTTTCTGCGATTGAAGCTGGAGTTTCCGCAGGTATAAATCCGTGGTATCAATTAATGCCACAATTGTTCCTGAATCTGGCTGCGATCCCTCTTCCACTTTCAGGTAATGAATACGGCCGGTACTTTCGGCTGAAACGGTTACCTGTACAGCCTCGAAATTTCCGTAAGCATCGCTCAGCTTACTTTTGCTGTTGCACGAAAAGAGGCCTGCCAACGCAATCAACAGTAAAGCTTTATTGATATTAGTCATTGTACAACTTTTTTAAATTATAGCTATCAGGAACATAGGTTATTCCATTGGTTTATGATTTTATTACGAAGCACACAAGCTACTTTACAATCCGCCTGTAGCTGCTTTATAAAGCGATTTCGCCTGTAAATGCTGCATTTTGTGCAGATTCCGGTTTAACATGGCTTGCTCTTCAGCCATTTGTTCTGATACAAAATCCGACGCGGTAAGAACCCCGTTTTCGAGTTGTGCCGCAGCCGAAAGCGTAATGGATTTCCTGAGCCTGATAATTTCGTCATCGCTTTTTATCAGCTCCTCTGCTTTACTGATGTCGGAAAGATATTGCTGAACCTGGGCTTTGTTGGCCAGATCGTATGCGTTTTTCTGATTTTCAAGGATATGGCTGTTCAGATCAAGAATCTGCTTTTCACGTACTGACTGATTCCAGTTCCAGACATTCCAGGTTACTTTTGCTCCGACGGTATAAAAAAAAGTTGAACCTTCCTTGAATACATTGTAACCAGGATTGCCATACCCGGCACTTCCAAAACCATATACTTTAGGCAGATCGCGGGCAACCGAGAGTTTTTTTGTGGCTTCCAGTTTTTGCTGCATAAGCGAGAATACTCCGTATTCGGGCCTCAGGTTAGTATACACCGAAAGGTCAACAGTCATGCCGGGTTCTTCAAAAACAGCGTTTTCATCAATATCCAGTCCGGTGAGCACCTGCATAGTACTTATAAGCGCACGTTTTTGCATTTTTACTTCCAGAAGCCGCTGACCGGCTTTCAGTATTTCGGCTTTTAAAACATCGGCAGATGAGGGAATCAGAACGCCTTCCTTTACTGATGACTTAACTTTTGTGAGGCGTGCTTCCAGGTCAGCGATTGTATTGTTAATGACCACAGCGTTTAGCCCTGACAATAGAATATTGAAATACAACTGGTTGATACGTTCGCGGATCTTATAAAGTTCAGCATCGTTATTCTGCTGGTTGATGCGGCGGTTGTATTCTTCGAGCGAATTCTGTACATCCATGGTTCCACCTCCATAAATCAGTTGGTTGGCATCGAGTGATACTTTATACTGTGCTTTGGGAATTACGGGTGATGCAATTCCTGGAATCTTGTAAGGAAGCTCAATGACTTCGTTCTGATAGGTTGCCTGCCCGTTTACATTCACCACAGGCAGCCTGCCGTTATCGGTATTTTGCTGCAGCAATCCTGATGTTTTTTCATATAATACATTTTGCCCCGAAAGCGGACTGTTTTTCATTGCAGCCGAAAGACATTGTTCAAGAGTAACAGCGTTTTGTTGTGCATTAGCAACTCCGGCAATCAACAAGGCAATTAAGAGAAAGAGTTTCCTGTGCTTCATAGGGTAATTGATTTTAATACAAAATCTGTTATTTCACTCTCACGGCTATCCAGGTAATTCTGGTATTCATTATTAGTCATTTCGAACATATTCTGAACAATGGGCCGTGCAATAAAGGGAAAAATGCACATGGCTATAATATTAACTATCAGATGTTCAGCTTTAACCGGCCGCATCCACCCCCTGGCAACATCCTCTTCAATCTGTTTCTGAAGTACCCGGGGATTGACACCTGCTTTCTTTATGTACTTCAGTAAATTTTCAGGATTAGTATTCAGTGTATTGATAATAAAAGCCGGGATAAAAGGGTTCTCCCTTAATGCCTTCAGATAAATTTTAACGAAAAAGGTAATTTTCTCCTTCAATCCTAACTCTGCTTCGAGCAATTGTTTCATGGCAGGGAACAGATTTGCAGCCACTTCACTGAATACAGCCTCGAATAATTTCTCCTTGCTACGGAAGTAATAATGCAGCAAAGCCTTGTTTATTCCGGCCAGGTCGGCTATTTCCTGCATCCGCGCCCCGTCGAATCCTTTGGAAATAAATACCTGACGGGCTGCAACAAGTATCTGATGTTCTGAATTTTCACCGGCAGTTGTCATGCTAACCTTTGATTAAACAATTGGTTTAACTATATGTTTTAACCATGCGGTCAAAATTAATACAAAAAATTGCGCTTTTAACAAATCTGGTAAAATATTTCTGAAACTGCCGGATTTCCTGCCCACTTTTATATATTCAATAAGTCTAAAAGTGTACCTGTTGTTGAATATTCGATGGGTACGGAGCCATATTCAGTAAAATCCCGTGTAAAAAGGGAATCAATAAGTATATTGAGAAAATTCATTCTGATAAAGGATTAGCTTCCCTTCCTGCTTCTATCTTCTACCCCTGCCGGTAAATTCTGCTTCCCAAATAATGGATTCAAGTTGTCGCAGGTAATCGCGATAAGGTTTACCCGGATTGAAAATGTATGCGTTAAACACAACAACCCTCTGCCTTGGTGCGTCAACAATAGTGTAGTTTAGAAAAGGACAACCAGTAACAATACCGCTGGTATTCCATACACCCCGTGTTTCGATGGCATACATTCCTTTGTAAAGTATCTTGGATGACAAAGGCTTGTATTCTGCTCTGGCTGAATCAGAAATACTTTTTTTTGACCCGCCAAAATATCTGGCTGCCAATTTCTCCTGCATTTCCATAACCGCTGCTGTGGTAACCTGTGAGGTATCTTTGTATGGAAAACTATAAATCATAATGCCAAGACCCGGAATAGAATCTTTGGTATGCAGCCAAACAAAATCGGTGTCCTCTTTTTCGATTTCAAAATCAGCCGAAACCACCATTTTGACTCCCAGATTTTCCGAAAGCGTTTTTTCAGCTTCAAGGTTCCTGTTTATCGCATTTTGTATAGTGAAATAAGCTCTTTCGTTCTGGTTGAACAACTCCTTTATTGCTTCAGCATGCTGCCCGAAAACATGAAAGAAAGCAGTGTCGGAGCCTGCTTTAATTTTAAAAACCCGCTGCGGTTCCGACCATTTATTGGTTAGTATTTCGACTCTGCTTTTCTTGATTTCCGGTTTCATATCCAGGATCAGGATATTGCGGTAATTCTGATGGCTCTTAGCGAAATATTCGGGAAAAACCGGGATCAATGTGAATTCTGTTTCAGCCTCCGGTAAGCCTTCCAGTATGTGTGCAAATGATTTACGGATAGTATCACCCACAGGACTTTCCCACAATACACTATCAACAATAACCAGAACTTCGGAACCTCTGCTTACCGGTGATTGACTGTTCTGCTTACTTTCGTTACAGGAAAATAAAAACAGGCATACTGCAGCTATAAAAATCAGTTTTGGGAACCACATCGGATTTTAGTATCTGTTAAAAAGAAGGGATAAAACCGAAGTCTGTGATTTCACAAGAATTTTGTATAGTTCGCCAAAGAGGAATTATTTAACCCTGAAACAATTCTCTGTTTATCCTGCCGGTAAAATGACCTTAATTTTCTGACCAACTTTCAGCCCGGCTTTACCTGACAGTTTATTCCACTCTTTAAGCTGATCGATGGTAACGCCGTTGTATTTTAGCGAAATGCTCCACAGGGTATCTCCGGGCTTAACAGTGTAATAAACCATATTCATATTATCATCGGCTGCAGCTTCTTTAACGTGGGCTGTCTGAATACTGGCTTTTGAATTGCTGTCGGGTTCAGGTTTGTTTATCCTGAGTTTCTGTCCAACAAGTAAGTTGCTATTTTCAAGCGAATTCCATGCGATAAGTTCATCAGCAGTAACACTATAAGTTGTGGCAATTTTTGACAGAAATTCTCCCTTTTTCACAACGTGGTATTTCGCATTCGGCGAAAACGCGTGAGTTTGAACAGCTGGTTTTCCGGCAATAGTCTTGTCTGCCATGCTTTCATCAACTACTATTTTTCCGGGAGCATTTATTCGTAATTTCTGGCCAACCATCAAATTCTGGTTCTTCAGCTTATTCCAGGTCATGAGATTTTTGGTTGAAACATGGTATTTGGCTGCAACTTTACCAAGAGACTCCCCTTTTTTCACAACATGAAAGCGGGGTTTTACCGTGGTTACTATCTGCTTGTTTTCAACCTGTGCCATTGACTTATCCTGCAACAACGAATCACATTTTGCTGCTACATTCTCACTCTCGATGGTCTTGGGAGTTTTTGCAGGTACTGATGGCTGTTTAGCCTGTACATATATTTTCAGAGCCTGGCCCTTATACACATATGATTTCTTTAATTTATTCCACTTCTTAATTTCGGAGGTGGAACAATCGTATTTCCGGGCAATAGTAGCAAGAGTTTCGCCTTTCCTGACTTTATGGGTTATACGTTTGGTAATAATGTCGTAATCAGCATTTTCCTGGGTCTTAAACTGGGCAGGATCATATCCTTTCAACTGATAGTAAGCATAAAAGGAAGGCTCATTATTAATAAAATCTGCAATGGATTTCTGTGGCAGCCTGATATAAAACGGATTGGCCGGAGTAGCCGGAATGAAACCGGTGCGGAAGGTCGGATTCAGAAATTCGAGGTCCGTAATGTTCAGTTTAAGTTTTTCGGATAATATGCTAAGGGTAAGCGGCTGACGAACGGCAACAGTATCAGTTTCGTGATACAGAATTTTGGGCATAACCGGGTAAATATTATGCTCATTCGAATAGGCCATTACATAATTTACTGCAATAAATGCGGGCACATAATCGCGGGTTTCGCGCGGCAGATAAGGCATAATTTCCCAGAAAGTCATTTTCCCACCCGATCGGCGTATCGCTTTATTTACATTGCCCGGACCAGAGTTATAGGCAGCCAGAACAAGCAACCAGTCGTGGTACATATTGTAAAGATCGTTGAAATGACGGCAGGCTGCAACAGTAGATTTCAACGGGTCGTTTCGGTCGTCAACAAAAGAGGTTACTTCGAGTCCATAAACCTTACCTGTATAGTACATAAACTGCCATAATCCACCTGCACCTACCCGCGAACGCGCCTTTGCATTGAGTGCTGATTCAACAATTGCCAGGTATTTAAGCTCAAGCGGAACATTATATTTGTCAAGCTGCTGTTCAAATATCGGAAAATACATTTGTGCCAGACCAAGAACCCGCGATGTGGTACCCTTCTTTTTATTGGCATACATATCAATAAACATCCGTATATAAGGATTGTAGGTCAGATTGATAGGCGACTCTACATCAAGCCGCTGCATACGGTAATAGTATACCGAATCGGGGTATGTGGGAACAAAGTTGGGCAGGAAGTTGTATTTGTTCTCGCACAAGCGGTTCTTAGTGTTTTCACTGCTTTCAAAATATTTCAGAGTGCTGAGGCTATCGAGGGCTGATACGATAAAATTATCATTAACCAACTCAAAGTCAGTGGATAGTTTTTCGGTAGCAGTATACTCCCCTGCCTGCTGGGCGCTAAGCGAAACCGAGATCCCGATAACAAAAAGCAATAAAAGTCTCTGTATTTTCTTCATTCTATATTCCTCAGATTTGAATGCTGTGTAAGTTAATTCCGGTTGTTCATCACACAAGAACATACCACCGGCTAAAAATACAAAATACACATTTGGTGGGAATGTGTCCTTTATATTATTAATTCACAATCGGTTGTTAAAAAAGATAACGGTATTAACCGCAATTTTGGTATTCGAAACCATAATTAATTTCAGGCGTGCAAACAGCTGTAATGTCCGTTCCTGCTGATCCCGTCAGCAAACTGCCCGAAAAAAGTAACTGACTACTTGGTGGTGTTGGTGTTGGTATCCGATTTCGAATCCGGATCTTCTTCTTTTATTCCGTCCTTAAAACTTTTGACTCCTTTTCCAATTCCACGCATCAGTTCAGGAATTTTTTTTCCGCCAAAAAGTAATAGAACAACCGCAAGAATTAATACAATTTCTGTTACCCCAAATTTACCCATGATCTGCGTTTTTTCTTTGTGTAGTTGCAAAGTTAAATCAAATACATACGCAAGAAGGCACTTTTTAACATAAAAGTTCTTAAACCTGCTCTGTAGTGTTGCGCTCCTGAAAACTGAAGGTGCCATACAACGTTATGTATATCAAACACATAACCCTTGCAGTAAATCAAAACCACACATTGATAATCTAAAAAAAATGAAAGAAATTCGGCTAAATTTTAATCCAGCCAGCCGGATTCTGAACAATGGTTCCCTGCCATAACTCGAAATGAAGCCGTGATTTGGATTCGCCCTGTCCTGTTGAAACAACTCCGATAGGCTGCCTGGTTTTTACCTTATCTCCCTTTTTGACACTTGTACTCTCCAGGTTCGAATACACAGTAAGGTAATCGCCATGCCTTACAATAACGACATAATTCAGGTTCGCAATAAATATCACACTCGAAACTTCTCCTTCAAAAACTGCTTTTGCCTGTGCACCCGGTGTTGAAATAATATCAATACCGTTGTTTTTTATTTTAATGTTTTGAAATTCTGCATGAGGGTGTTCGCCGAAAGAAGAAATAACTGAACCCCGGTCCAAAGGTGAAGGCAAACGTCCTTTGTTACCTGCGAAGCTTCCTGTCAGAGCCATATCCTCGGCAGAAACTGACATGCTGTTCGATTTTACCGGTACGGCAGCGGGTGCAGGTTTCCGGGTTTCTTCCAGCCTGGCAATAGGTTCGGACTTTACAGGTTCAGGGGTTTTAGCCGTGGGATCGGTTTTGATCCTGCTCTTTTTTTCGGCTTCGGCTTTCAGACGGGCTTTACGCTCGTTTTCAGCTAAGGTTTTGCGCTCTGTTTCAGCAGCAGCGGCAGCTTTGCGCGCCTTTTCCTCATTTGCCTTCCTTATTTCGCTGGCTACCAGCGACTCTATGGCCATCTGAAGCTTATTCAGAGCCACCTCGTTTTCGCGAAGTTTGGCCAACAACTTTTTCTCTTGCGAAGTAAGACTTTTTATCTTCTGATCTTTCAGATTCTTTTCACTGGCCAGGGAGTTCCTCTCCTTTTCCTGCGAATCTTTTAACGTTAGTTTTGAAGATTTTCGGTTTTCAAGTTCAACCTTCTTGGAAGCAAGCATCCTTTGTGTCTCCGAAATGGATTTAACCTGCGTTTTGCGGTACTCAGTATATTGCTGCAGGTACTTGAGCCTCTTATATGCCTGGTTAAAATTTCGCGACGAAAAGATAAACATAAGTCTGTTGTAAGCACTTCGGTTCCGGTAAGTGGAATAGATTATCCGTGCATATTCGTTTTTCAGGTTATTCAGGCTCATCGTCACCCTGTAAATAGTATCGCTGAGGGATTTCACCTGGCTTTCGATACCTCCAACCTCTTGTTCGATAGCATTAATAAGCTCTTCGCGCTTGTTTATCTTTTTATTGATCAGAACCAGTTGATTCAGGTTGGCAGACTTGTTTTTTTTAGTCTGCTCCAGCTCCTGATTCATTTCGATAATTTCCTTCTCGAGTTTCGATTTGCGGCTTTGCAATTTATTTTTATCATTCTGCGCAACCATCGTTAATGCCAGAAATACCCATAGGAACAGCGACACACTGCATAAAAGAATGAAATAATAGCTGAACCTGTTTCGGGAAATTCCTGTCATTTTTTATCCGGTTGTATGTCTTGTATCTCTGTATAATTTTCGGGTATACGGAAGGGGTAGGTTTGTTCCTGATCAATCTGTATTTTTGAATAGTAGATGCTGATCCTGATTTTTTTCTGATCCGTTTCTACTTTGAAATCCAGGGCCGAAGGTATAAGTTTACCATCTACATCTTCAAATTCGCTGTAGGAGGCCTGAAATTTACGGCTATCACGCTCAGCTTCCTTCAATAAGACTTTTGATATTTTAAAACTTTCGGGATCGAGCCATATGCTCTGCAGGGGAATGCTTATATCATCTTCGCTGCGACGAACATACCGGCGGATTTTACGCCTGTTCACTGTATTGAGTTTGTATTGCTGATTTTCGACAGAGGCCTTAAACGAATTTGAATCGTACAATGAAAAATCATTACCAATCAGGAATGCCTGAGCCATATCATAATCGAGAGTTTTATTCAGCAACTGATTTATATATACAAAATCATGCAAAAAATAGGTGTTACTCAGCCTGTTAATAAATTTGATGGAGTCGGGAGTAAGCATAAACCGGACAGCTTCAATACCTAAAGCCGGAGTTACCGAAATCCAGATAATGCTGTCGTGCTCAATACGAAGATTCCCTGAGACCGTTGTTTTTTTTCGGTCGACCTGGTACGTAGCAGTAAATTTTGCCGAGAACTGCCCGAATTTTAATTCATGTTCTTTCAACTTGCTTTCCAGGTATTGAGCACCCTGCTCTTTAAGAGGCTCTCTCACGGCTTTTCGGCTTCCGGTACATGCCGATATGCCCGGAATTACAAAAAGCAAAACACAAAGCCTGAATAACATGCCTGAAAATTTATTCATACAATTTCCTTTCTTTGATTTTTCTCTCCAGAAAATCTGATCCTTTACCGGCCTTTAGTGCATCCTGCCAACAAATCACAGCCTTGTCTTCATTTCCCAGTTTGAAATAAATATCCCCCAGATGTTCCAACAGATCAGCATCAGCCTGTGGGGTGGCAGCTACAGCCTTTTCAACCCATTCGGCAGCTTCTGTATACCTGCCGAGTTTGTATAAAACCCATCCGTAGGTATCCATATTTGCAGGATTGGCGGGGTCTAATTTAACTGATTTTGCTGACATGGTTTCAGCTTTTTCAAGGTTTTCGTTGCGTAGCGAAAGGTAATAAGCATAATTATTTAACACATAACTGTTTTCAGAATCAATCTTCAGAGCCTTTTCATAACTCTCATCCGATAACTTGTGATTTTTCATGCGGTAGTAAGTATCGCCAAGGTAGGTGTAAAACTGAACTAAAAGCTGATTATTCCCGCTTACCAGCTTTAAACCGGTATTGAAACTGCCGGCTGCATCTTCGAATTGTTTTTTCTCAAGTAAGGCAACACCTTTGAATAAATAGGGTACCGGAAGCAGTGGAAAAAGTTCAATTGCCCGGGTACACTCTGCTTCCAGCGAATTGTAATCGGCAAGTTGAATCTCGGCATTCAGCAGACTTTCCCATACCGCATAGCGGCTGCTGTCGATGGCAATAACTTTCCGATACTCGTCGCGAGCTTCAGTGTATTTTTTATCGTCGAGCAGAAAATCGCCATACATGGAGTGTGCTTTGGGGTCTTCCGGATGTGTTTTAACAAGAATTTCAGCCAGTTTAAAGATATCAGGCTTATTCCTGGTATACATTTCATCAGCTGAAAAATAGGAGATCAGCACCCGGATTTTTGTATCTATATCCAGGGCAGGATTTGCAAAACCGAGCTTCAGCTCATCAAAAGAACGTTGTATATCACCCTTTTGCCGGTAATAATCTGACAAAGTGATATGTATATACGGATTCTCAGGATCCTTGGCAAGTATCTTTTCATAATACCCTGCTGCCATATCGGGTTTGCCTGCATCCATATACATTTCGGCAAGCATCGAAAGATACCTTGTCTCCTCTTCCGGAAATTCCTCCAGTAAGGCTTCTATTTCAGCTGCAGCCTGATCTGTTTTTTTCAGAACCAGAAAAATAAGTTTCTTCTGCAAGGAGATTTCCTCAGTTATACCGATGTGTTTTTCAATTTTATTATACGTTTTTATGGCATTACCACCGTCGTCATTCATCAGATAGGCATTTGCCAGTTCGTATAGAAAGTCAATACTTTCCGGATCTTGTTCAACCAGTTTTTCGCAGGTTTCGAGCAGTTCCCGTTTCTTACCGGCCTTGCCATACACTTCAACAAGAAGCAGCCTGTACCATTTATTTCCGGGTTCCAGCTCCGAAGCATTTTCGGCAAACTGCGCTGCCGATATATAGTCGTTTTTTTCGAAATAAATCTGTGCAAGCTCATACATGGAAGCCGAATGTTGCGGATTTTTTTCGAGGCATGATTCATACAGACCTATGGCTTTAGATGTTTCACCCATCAACCTTGCTTTCGTGGCATCGATAAAAATATTTGTGATCTCCCCCTTGGCAGCAGCTATTTCGGCAGTTACATCCGGATTGCTTTTTTTCTTCCTGTCACGTTTCTGTGAATATCCTGAGGCAGGCCAGAGTATAGCCAGCAGTAATAATATTGTGAATAATCTTTTCATTCAGTAAAGTGTACTTAAATGCATTAGTTAGTAAAAATCAGTACTCGGAGTTCAGGATACATTGTTTTCGGGATTGATCCTGCCATTCTATCAGCCTAAGTTTCGGCCACGGCTGACTATTTCACTCCTGTGTGTCCGAATCCGCCTTCGCCTCTTTCAGTTTCCGATAGTGTTTCAACTTCATTCCAGCTTATATGTTCAAATCTGGCAATTACCATTTGTGCTATGCGTTCACCAGGTCCGAGTGTAAAAGGAACATCCGAGAGGTTAACAAGAATCACTTTTATCTCGCCACGGTAATCAGGATCAATCGTTCCGGGTGTGTTAACAAGAGAAATGCCGTGTTTTGCAGCCAGTCCGCTGCGTGGCCGCACCTGAGCTTCGTATCCTTCGGGTAATTCGATATACAGTCCGGTAGGAACAAGTGAACGCTCAAGTGGCCTGAGAACAAGCGAATGCTCCAGATCAGCCCTCAGATCCAGGCCGGCTGAATGTACTGTTGCATATTGTGGCAACGGGAACCGCGAACGGTTAACAATATTAACTTTCATTTATATCTTGCTTATGTATTTATTGTTGATTAGGATCGTTTTAAAAGTGTTTTGAGTTTTCCGATATCAATATTCTCCATTTTCAGAACAAGAACGATAAAGACAATGATATACAATGAGTTCAGTGACATTTTGAGCAGAAACGATTCAGGTGCTGCGATCACGCTAAAGAGATAAATCAGAATACCGGCAGCGAAATACATCACGATTGTTTTCCATTCGTAAGGAATAGGATAGTATTTACGGCTCAGGTAGTAGCTGAAAATAACCATTGCCAGGTAACTGAACAAGTATCCCCAGGCGGCTGCCATATATCCGTATAATGGCATGAAAATGATATTGATTACCAGGTTGATTCCAAGTCCGAGTAGTGTAATTGTCAATGCATAATGAGTTTTTCCTGATAATTTATACCACATCGACAGATTGAAAACTATTCCAAGCAAAATATTGGCAACCAGCATGATAGGCAATACTTCAATACCACTCCGGAAACTCTTGTCAAGAAATAGTGCAAAAATCTCCGAATACATTGCAATGCCGAGAAAGATTAGAACACAAAATGCGACAAAATATTTCATCACATCGGCATAAACTTTCTTCATATCCTCACGCTGCGCAGTAGAAAAAAAGAAGGGTTCGGCAGCATACCTGAACATCTGAACAAACAAAACCATAAAAACAGCCAGTTTTACATTGGCGTTAAAAATTCCTAACTGATCCTGCCAGGGAATGGTGCCGGGTGCAAAAAACCTGAAAAATATCCTGCTTATTACATCATTTGCCACCCCCGGCAATCCGGCAATCATCAAAGGGAGCGAGAATGCCATCAACTCAAGAAACTGCTTTTTCGAGAATTCAAAATTCAGCTTCAAAAGTCGGGGAATAAACAGAACGAAAGAAACGATACAACTCAACAGTATTGCCAATATAATATATCCATAATCGGGTGTTGCAGAAATGAACTTTAACAAAACCGAGTCCGGATTTACTGCAAAATATGCTGGCATATAAAAAAACAGGAATAAATTGAATCCTACTTCTGAAAGAATTTTTATGCTCCGGAACAAAGCAAAGTTTAGAGCTTTGTTTTTATACCTGAGTTCAGCAAACAATATCGCTGTAAAACAGTCGATTGCCAGTATAAGTGCCGCATAAATAATGTAATTTACGGGGTGTTGGGTAAATACACTTAGCTGGCCCGAGAACAGTACTATCAGAAACAGAAAGGAAAGGGATGTTGCACCCAGCGATAGCAATGCCGTTGAAAATATAACTCCTTCCTGTGCCTTATCTTTACTGGCAAACCTGAAAAACCCGGTCTCCAGACCAAATGTGAGCACTACCTGAAGGAGTGCAATATAAGCCAGTAATTCCGAAGCCAGGCCATAGTTTCCCGTGGTAAGCATACGGGTGTACAATGGAACAAAAAAGAAATTAATGATGCGGGCAACAATGGAACTAAGTCCATAAATTGCAGTTTGCCCGGCCAGCTGTTTTAACGGATTCAATTAAGAAATTGATTTAATGTGCAAAAGTACGCATTTTAATATCTGCAGTGGCTATGTCTCTGTTGCTGGCAGACATATCCCACTGGAGTGTCCAGTTGTTTCGCCCAACCGGGGAACAACAATAAACTGATTCCTTTTTAATTTCACGGACAGTGTTATGCCTGCAAGGGTAACCACACTATAAACGTAGTTCCTTCACCCGGCTTGGATTCGAACCGGATGCGACCCGATGAACTATCAATAATATTTTTTACCATTGCCAATCCCAGACCCATACCCGCCGTTTTGGTTGTAAAGTTGGGCGAAAAAATACGGGTTTGCATTTCGTCGGGAATTCCCGTTCCATTATCCTGAAAAATCAGTTCACAGAAATTATCAACTTCAGCAAGTTTAATCTTAATCATACCCTGTCTTTCACCGGTAACAGCCTGTAATGCATTCTTTATCAAATTATTAAATACACGAAGTATCTGATTCGGATCCGCCAGTATGATGCATTCATCCAGTTCACTTTCAAACAGTATTTCACAATCGGATTGATCGCGGAACAAGGTAACGGATTGCTGAACGAGAGGAATAACATCAAAAGGCTGAATCTGAGGTTCCGGCATCTGTGCAAAATCCGAAAATTCAGTGGCAATTGACGAAAGCGTATCAATCTGCATGATCAGTGTCTGTGAAAACCGTTTCAGCCTTGCGTCCCAATCCGGTGCTTTATCGTTCCAGGCGCGCATTAGCAATTGCATGCTGAGTTTTATAGGAGTAAGCGGGTTTTTAATCTCGTGTGCAACCTGCCTGGCCATCATTCTCCACGCGCTTTCCCGCTCGCTGCGTGCCAGTAACTCAGCACTTTTCTCCATCTCATCGATCATACGGTTGTATTCTTCAACCAATCGGCCTATTTCATCCTTTCGGGTCCATTCAATTTTAGCATTTTTATTCCCTATTTTGATTATACTAAACTGATTTCCTATTTGTTGCAGCGGTCGGGTAATATATCTTGACAAAACCAAAGCCAGTAATACCGTTATCACGATCATGATAATGTAAATATTGGCAAAGGTTGAAATAAGGCCTGAAATCTCGCGCCTTATCTCTTCCTGCCTGGCGAAGTAAGGCAGGTTAAGATATCCAAGAAGCTGATTATCAATGTTTCTTACCGGAGTATATGCCGATAAAAATTTATAGGAACCTATATTCTCCCGCTGAAGCAGGAACGTCTGTTTCTCATAGAGTAATTTTTGTGCAACCAATGGGCTTATCTGCTCCGAAATCATCTCCTCCCTGAAAATCTGATCGCGGGAAGATGCAAGCAAATACCCCCTGGAATTGTAGATGTTAATATCAGTGAAATAGGTATTGGACAAGGACATTAGCAGATCCGAAAGTTCCTCTCTTGCGATAACATCGAAGGAGGTAAAATTACCATACCTGTTTTCAAGATCCACCAAAACCGAGTTTAACTTCTCATTCAGGATTTCATTGTTCTTATTACTATTTATCTTATTGATAAACAACAAACTAACTGTTACCAAAACAACAGAAGAAACTACAATTACTGATATCATAACCACTTGCAACCGTAGCCTGAATGTATAAATCCCAATATCCATTTTCAGCCACGAACCCTTTAGCCTGTCAATTACCAGCAGCATAAACAGTAAGAGCACAAAAAGATATGAAAAGGGTGAAATAAGCTCTGATGCTCGTGGTGCTTCCGTACTCAGGATAATCATTGTTTCGGCATCAGCCTGGTAAATAAAATGATTATAGCCCTTACTTTTAACAAACCCATTATGGCCTATCATACTTTTAATACTCTGATTATCTGTATCATAAGAGTATTTTCCGACATTTTTAACAAGCTCACCTTTACTGTAAAATGCATACGAATACCCGTATAGGTTATCGCCTGAATTATTTTTTGTATCATTCAGAAGCTCGGGATATCCCAGGCCCTTCCAGATATCGTTCGAGCTGATTTCAATAAAAAGAGTACTTCCTTTTGCATTTCCTACTTGTTCCGCATTGACTGGGATTTTACCTAAATAATACATGGCATCGACTGAATGTCGCAAAAAATACAATCCGGGGATCGAAACCTGCCTCATAAACTGCTCAATCTTACCGTTAAAATACTCATCACATCCGGTAATTATATTTCCAGGTTTAATATTAAGCTTTTTATCCGGCTGACAGATGGTAATCTGTACAAGATATTTACTCCAGTAACCGGTAAAATATTTGTTCCTGATATAATCCGAAATTTTATCCAGAGAACCTGAAGAATTCGTAACATTCAGCATATCAATCAGTAAAGTATCCTTCCTGATGCTTTTAGCAGCCTCGTTGTAATAGTATTCTGCCAGATTATCCCTCGCATCGGCCAGGTTAGTTGCCAGTAATCGGCTCTTTTCCTGATCACGTATAGTTTCCGATTTATTTAGCTGGTAAGTCGCGATTGCGGATAACAAAATCAAAAGAGAGACCATCCTCCCTATCCGGATTTTGGTAGTTCCTGATTGTTTCTGGCTAATAAAAAGCAGTCCATATAAACTAACAAGAAAAAGTATATGTATTACATCGAATTTTCCCGCAATGAATGTCAGGCCCGAAAAAAGCAGAAATGCTGATACCGCATATATAATAAATAATTGGGAAGATATTTGCAGAGTACTGCAGAGCCTGCTGGTAAATTCGAAGAAAAACAGGAAGCTTAAAAGCAGAAAAGCAATTATAAAAATACCTGTATGGCTGAAGTGAGGAAGGTCAAGCAGGTTTCCGAAACGGAACGATATATTCGAATTAAGCACCAGACCGGTTATAGATTCATTAAGCAGAAAGTAAAATAGCGTTGTACTCGCCAGGAAAATAAGCAATGACAATTTGTTTATAACACTGACGTTTCGCTTCGTTTTGAACCAGAATGCAATGTATTTAAAAGCAATAAAAACTACCTGAACCCCTATGATTACATTAATTAAAAAATCTCCCAGCGAAGGCAAAAGATCAGAAGATGCAAAATAAGCAGGACTGAACAAATCAGATTCATATAGCCCGGGAGGAAAGTGGAAATAAAACTGTGCAAAACGCAGTATAATAACATCGCATATAAAAGCCAAAAATAGTAGTTTCCTGTGGCCGAATTTCGACATCAGGAATAAATATGCCGTAAAAACAGCAGAAATCAGGCACAGAAAACTGCTGATGTATATGGTAAACAGAATATACTGCAGCCATAAAGCCAGTTTGAATGGTTGTTCGTAGGCAAGTTGAAACAGAAATTTCCCTCCTGGGTCCTTAATATTGTATTTCCCAGGACGAAGATCAACAGAGGCATTATCAGGAGCTGAAAAGCGTTTGTAAAATCCTGAAGGCAGATATTCGTTGGAATACTTATAATTGTAACGGATTAACTGCAATGCCACAATTGTGGCATTTTTAATCTTTCGGTGCTTCAACAGGTAATAACCGCTTCCACTCCGGATTACATCCGCCATAAAGTTTTCACTATCCTTTATGCGGGGTGCTGCAAATACATTTGCAGTCCAATATTTCAAACTATCATTTTCGTAAAGGAGGATCTCAATTCCCCTTGCGCGGAAAGAGTTCCCGTATTCAGTTTGTAAATATTTAAAAAAGGTTGTACTATCCTCTTTCCTCCGGTCAGCGACAGCGGCAATTTCATTTTCGAGTTCTTCACTTGCTACAGCAATTTCGGAAGTAATACGTTCCGAAACTTTTTGTGGAGTATAATATCTTTTTACGGAATAGGAAATCAGAAATGCTGATACGAATAATACTATGCTCAACATGAGCAAAATCCACAGGCGTTTTTTCAGTTTTTTTGAAGTAACCATCAGCTAGGAATCATGAAATCAGCTATTGACAAGGGTTTGCAGTGGTACAATAAAATAAAGCGTCAGAATGAACGATCTCCGCAAAATCAGGGGTGAATATTACAGAGGCTTTAGGCGCATTTATAGGGCTCGAAACGGGCCTATTTCAATTTTGCAATATAAATCTGGCTCGAAAACCCATTTTGGTCCCCTGCTTTCATATTTGACCACAAACCATTCCATAAAGCGGGCATCCAACGCATCTTTCCGCTCTTATATTTTTCACTGAGCAGACTTACATAAAAAGCATCAAATTTCATGGGTAGAATATTTACAACTGTAAACCCCGACTTGTCCAAAAGTAATTTTATATCCGATTTGGTAAAATGATACAAATGCCTTGGCAGATCATAACCAGCCCAAAACTTACCATAAATTTTTGCATCCGGCGCATCACAATTAGGAACTGCAATAATGAGGGTACCCTCCTGTTTTAACAGATTTCTTAATTGCCCCATTCGTTCATTCAGATCGGAAACATGCTCCAGAACATGCCACATGGTTATCACATCAAAACTTTTCTTCTCAAATACGTCGAGTTGCTTTTCGGGAAATACACTTAAACCATGATCGGCAATTGCACGCGAACGGGTTTTTTCATCGGGTTCTATACCTGTTGTTTTCCAGCCATGATCTTTCATATAATTCAGGAACTGCCCGGTAGCACAACCAATATCCAGTATTTCACCCTTAGACTGATACTTGTTGATCAATACCAGTTTACGACTCAGCGTATATTTTCTGATCTGCTGATAAATCATTGCAAACAACCCTTTACGCGAATCGGAATGAGAAATATACTCACTGGATTCATAATATTTGCCTAAAACCGCAGCCTCTGGCCGTGGATTTGTAAATCTGAATCCACAACCTGAGCACCTGACGATGTTAAACGATTCGCCGGTAAGAAAGTAATCCTTAGCGGAAATAAATGTTTCCATTTTCTCCGATTCGCAAATTGGGCAATTCTTCAGTAATTCCATTTAGTGTCTTTTCGGTTCTATTCCTATTTTATCCGATTCAATCATTCTTTACTCTACGTTCCACGTGAAACAACTCCTATCTTCCTAGAAAAACAAGCAGTACCGATATATCAGATGGAGAAATACCGCTGATACGTGATGCTTGTCCGATGGTAGCAGGACGAATTCGGGAAAGCTTTTGGCGGGCCTCTGTAGAAAGTGAAGACAGGCTTAAATAATCAAAATCATATTTTAAAGGCATATCATCAAACCTTGACAATTTTTCTGCTATGTCCTGCTCTTTCCCTATATAACCCTCATACTTAATCAATATTTCCGCTTCTTCCAGTATTTCCTCCTTACCAACACCTATCTGCATACAGAAATTATTCAGAAAATCAATATTGCTGATTAACTGGTTCATTGATATCTGTGGCCGCAGCAACAGGGAATCCATTTTTACCTTTTGTCTTATGGGTGCGGTACCTATACTTTCCAAAAAACCATTAATCTGGTCAGGAGCTATACTGGTTGATTTCATAAAACCTTTAATCTTATCAATCCATTCCAGCTTGTTATCAACTTTAGATAACCGTTCAGGTGAAGCCAAACCTAGCCGAACCCCTAATGGAGTTAATCTCAGGTCAGCATTATCCTGTCGCAAAAGAATACGGTATTCGGCTCTGGAAGTAAACATCCGGTAGGGTTCATCAACGCCTTTTGTAATCAGATCATCAATCAGCACTCCAATGTATGCATCCGATCTTCTTAAGATAAAGGCATCCTTTTCAGCAAGTTTAAGATGTGCATTTATACCGGCCATCAGCCCCTGTGATGCAGCTTCTTCGTATCCGGTGGTACCATTAATCTGTCCCGCGAAATATAGATTCTGAACAAGTTTGGTTTCTAGACTATATTGCAACTGCACCGGGGGGAAATAATCGTACTCTATGGCATATCCCGGTCTGAAAATTTTTGCATTTTCCAATCCGGCAATCTTTTTGAGTGCCTTTACCTGAATCTCAGCCGGCAGGGATGAAGAAAATCCATTAAGATAATACTCCACAGTATCCCAACCTTCGGGTTCAACGAATAGCTGATGCCTGGTTTTGTCGGCAAAACGATTTATTTTATCTTCAATAGAGGGGCAATAACGAGGACCTATACCTTCAATTCGTCCGGAAAACATCGGAGATTCATGAAATCCCGTTTCCAGAATTTTATGGACTTCGGGAGAGGTGTATGTGATAAAACAGGAACGTTGTTTCTGCAAAACCGGAGTGTCAGTAAATGAAAATTTACCGGGATTTACATCACCGGCCTGTTCTTCCATTTTCGAAAAATCAATTGACCGGCCATCTATACGCACAGGAGTACCCGTCTTCATCCTGTTGGCTTCAAATCCAAGTTCAATCAGATTCGCAGTTAAACCCGTCGCGGCCCTCTCTCCTATTCTACCTCCGCCGAATGATTTAAGTCCTATGTGTATTAATCCGTTTAGAAATGTACCATTCGTAAGAATGACTGCTTTACTTTCGATATGGTATCCCATAGCGGTATGCACTCCGGTTACGAATCCATCTTTTACGGATAAACCGGTAACAGTATCCTGCCAAAAATCAACATTTGGGGTGTTTTCCAGGGTTAATCTCCACATTTCCGAAAATCGCATACGATCGCTTTGCGCTCTTGGACTCCACATCGCAGGACCCTTCGATCTGTTCAGCATCCTGAATTGGATCATAGTGTGGTCCGTAATTATTCCCGAAAAGCCACCCAATGCATCAATCTCACGCACAATCTGCCCTTTGGCAATTCCTCCCATAGCAGGATTACACGACATCTGTGCAATTGTACCCATATGCATAGTAATAAGCAAAACCGAAGATCCGAGGTTAGCAGCTGCTGTTGCTGCTTCACTTCCGGCATGTCCGGCACCAACTACAATGATATCGTATTTCTTAAACATTCACTATTGTTTCACGTGGAACAAAACTCTGCAATGTACTGTAAATAGGGCCTGCGGCACATCTACTAATTTGGAAATGTGGCAAGATATAACTCTTCCTTACTGCGCATGACCCTGATGTCTTCCACTTCCTTGTCTTTATAGCCCGCCAGGTGAAGAACTCCATGAGCCATAACTCTACCCAACTCCTGGTTAAGGGAAGTATTATAACTAGCTGAATTTTCGCTAACCCTTTCGATGCTGATAAAAACATCACCCGATAATTTATCTTTCTCAGAATAGTCGAATGTAATGATATCTGTCAGGCTGGTGTGCTTAAGATACTTTTCGTTCATGCTGCCAAGATAAGCATCATTACAAAAAATATACGTAATATCTCCGGCCTTTTTTCCTTCGCTTTCTACTATTAACTTTATCCAGTTCCTGACTTTTAGCTTGTTCCTGAGAAGGAAATTTGTTTCGACTGTTGTAAAATTTATCATAAACTGGGCTTTAATCAAATGACAGAAAATAAGCGTTTACTTTCGATTTGTAAAATGGCTTCAAACCGGGAGGAATTGTACGGAATAATTCAGTTTCCTTTTCCTTTATCTTGTTGTATTCGAAGAACTTAGACGGATTATTATAGAATATATCCTTCGATTCCTCTGATTCGCGTTTCTGATCGAGCTCGCGCTGCTGCTCAGCCTTTTCTGATTCGAGCATACGGGTAACAATTTCCTGTTGCCGAAGCAATGTTTCGCTGCTGATTCTCTTATTTACCAGATCTGTTTCGGTCTGCTCCATTTGTTGCATCATCTCTTTTATACTCTTATCCATCCCCGATCCTTCGTTCTGAAGCTCCTGTCCATACTCCTGCATCTGCTTACGCAGCGCTTCCTGCTGTGCAGCCATACGGGCAAATTTTTCACTCATTGGTTTCTGTCCCTGCGATCCTTGCTTGCCCGGAGCAGGCATGCCTTCTTTCATCTGTTGTAATTGCTTATTCATCTGCTCCTGAAGTTGCCGCATCGACTTCATTTTACCTTCGCCTCCTTTAGGCTTATTGCATTTAGAACTTGATTTCCCTGATCCGGAACTCTGCATATTCTGCTGCATTTGCTTGAGTGATTCGGAAAGCATTAATGCCAGATTATTCACCGAAGTCATAGCATACTGCTGTTTTGTCCTGGCAAGTGGTACCGTACGGTTGTTAAGCTGGGTAACCGCATCATCCATATTATTCTCGATTGCTGACAGCTCTCTAAGAATAAAAGGTTCAATGCTGGCCTGTCTTTTACTGAGGGCATAAAGGCTATCAGCAACTATTTTCAGATCATCCTTAAGATTCTTTTGTTTCTGGATTACCTGCAGATATTTTGGATTTGTAGTGCTGATCACATTCAGTTTATCCATTACCTCTTCCTGATCAAATGATATTTTAACCAGATTGTCCAGTATTTGCCTCATAGCTTCCATATCTTCCCCATCACCTTCACTCTCCATTTCCTGTTGCATAGCCATCATTTTCTCGCTAAGCTTCTTCATTTTCCCTGATGCACTCTTTTGCGACTGCGAAGCCTTCTGAGGTTTGCCTTCGTTCATCTCATCAGAGCTGTTGTCCATCTCCTGATCAATATCCTTCTCTTCTGCATCCGTATTTTCAAGCTTATTTGGTTCCTCAAGCTCGCTGTTTTTCTTTTGCATTTCCTTGATATCGTCCTTCAGTTGATCGAACTGCTTGTTCAATTCTTCTTGTTTTTCCTTTTGTTTTTCCAGATTATCCTTATTCGCTGCCTTGGTTTCATCTCCGAGTTTGCTCTGCTCTTCCGATAGCTTTTCCAGTTTATCAATCGTTTGCTGTAGTTTTTGTTCCAACTCAAGTTGCTTGAATAATTCCAGGTTTCGGTCAAGTTCCTTTTCCAGTCCTTTGGTGTCGTCCTTCATTTTCTCAAGCATTTCGGCAACTTTATCCTTATCCACTTTTTCAAGCATTTTTTGTAATTCCTCATACATCTTTTTCATGTCCTCGGTCATTACTTTATCGAATAACTGTTCCAATTGCTGCTGTTTCTGAATAATCTCTTCCGGAACTTCCTTGTATTGGTTTTCCTGCAAACTTTTTTCTTTATTCTCCTTTTGTAGTTCCTCCACCTGATTTTGCAACGATTTCTGCTTATCAATCAGTTGCTTCAATGTCTGTTTCTCCTGCCAGCCTACTTCTTTCTTGTCGACCATTTTTTTCTGCATATCTTCCACCTGACGCTGCAGCGATTGCGACTGCTTTATAACTGATTCCATCTTGTCCTTGATGTCATCATTTTTCTTTTCAGTCATTTTCTCAATCTCCTCAAGGGTAGGTATTTTAAAAATATGCTTGGTAGATCTTGTTGATTTACTGCCTGTTACGCCATCATTATCCCAAACTTCGAAGAAATATTCAATTTCGTCACCTGGCTGAACAAATAAAGTTGACATATCCATAAAATAGAAAAACTGCTGCTGTAAGATGGATTTGTCCAGTACAACCTCCCGCGTTTTAATATCATTGGAGGCGTTCTCTGAACCAGCTTTTTTTACTGACCACGCAAAAACAAGGCGGCTAAGTCCGTAGTCATCTTTCACAGTGCCTTGATAATACAGACGATTGTCATACACCGAATCCTTAAATTCTTCAACTGAAATTGACGGAAACAGGTCAGGAATTACATTTACCAGATATGAAAGGGAGTCGCGACCGTTGAAATACTCATTTCCAATAATAACTGAGTATGGAGACGCTGCCATCATGCGTGCTGATTGAACAAACGTATTTGATTTACCGGCAACAACCTCATTAAGCTTCCCTCCGATCCGAAACAACAGTTTCCGGGTATCGCGGGTGTAAAACTTCCATGTAAGCCTGGTACCTGCCGGAACTGTGAGATCGCCTGTATTGGCCATTGATTCAGATTTTCTGGCAAGGTATGCCGGGTATTCGGCCTGCACATCAAAAGAAAGAATTATAGGCTTAGGAAGTATTTTTATGGTGTATTCCTTTGAATTATACTGGTCGGCAGTTATAATAAACGGTGTGTTCTGCTGTAGATTACGGAATGTGAAGTTATATAACACATTACTTTCCTTTTCCATCCTGAAATTCGCCTGGCCTGATTGAATAAACAACTGCGAGGGTATTTCGTCTCCTTCAATTTTTACTTTTACAGTAAAGTCATCCTGTTGAACTGCCTGAAGGTTTGCATTCAGGATCTTAACCACAAATGGAGCGGGTCGTTCAAAAACCTCATTGTGATTGATCAATCTCCTGGACGGGGCAATGATCAGCGAAGGGGAAATCAGTAATGCTGCCAGCAAAAACACAACCGGCGGCAGAGCATACGGAATATATTTGCGGTTCTTTTTCAGATCAACAGCGTCAGCAAAGGGTATGGGTTGCAGATGCTTGATTTTCTGATCAATACTGGCTCTTATCAGATCACTGCTTTCGCTGCTGCTTTGCTCCAGGTGCTGCAATTGCAGAGTATTGATCAATACATCTTTTACTTCACTGAAGTGTTTCCCGATAATCCCGGCAGCCTGCTCATGATTTATAATTTTTCCCAGGCGGCTTAAACGGGAAAGAGGAACAGCAACAAATCTTCCGATTATGTAAACTGCCGCTCCCAGAAAAGTATAAAAAAGTATGCTTCTTGTATTTGTATTGAACCAGGAAAAATACTCCAACAGTACGATGAGAATAAAATACGTGCCAAGAGCTGCCATTGAATACAGCAGTCCCCGGATGAGCTGATTTTTATAATATTTCCGGATAAACTCATCAATCTTCCGGATTAATAACTGGTAGTTGCTTTCCATGGGTTTCAGCCTGCCACCCCCGGCCTGAACTATCCGGGCTAAAAGTGGGATATAAACAATTTAACCTGCAAAGGTAACAATTACAGCTTATTGTTGTTTGCGCTTTTCCAGGTAATATTATGGCAAGATATTATTTTGATGTGCTAAGATTCATTGCCACTTAAATCAAATTTTTGTATTGATTTTGTTTTTTTGTCATGCCACAAAAGAACGAACTTAGCGGAGCGATCTCATGCGCACCTCTTAAAATAAGCAATACGCGCATAAAAAGGCTAGGTTTACACCCTGCACATTTTGCTCTTGAGTTAAGTCGTTGTTCCTCATTTATGCTTTAAGGAAAGTCTTGACTTTGGGTTACTTTTTGGTCAGGCAAAAAGTAAATAAAAAAACTATTCAAACCGATTTAACCAAAACAATCAAATCTCCTCAGAATCTCAGACTTCAAAATTTGTTACCAGCACATCAAAATAATAAGTAACCGTTATAACCCTTTCAATTAAGCATACCAAGGTTTTGTATCTTTGCGCCCTTTAAAATTGATATTATGCGTGAAGTACGAGTACGGTTTGCACCAAGTCCAACAGGTCCTCTCCATATAGGAGGAGTCAGAACAGCTTTATATAATTACCTTTTTGCCCGTAAAAACGGTGGGAAATTTATACTCCGTATCGAAGATACCGATCAAGGCAGGTTTGTTCCCGGTGCGGAACAATATATAGTGGAATCGCTTACCTGGAGCGGTATTCAGTTTGATGAGGGCGTTCATATAGGCGGCCCTTATTCACCTTACCGACAGAGTGACCGTAAGGAAATTTACCATCAGTATGCTTTGCAGCTATTGCACAACGGTACCGCTTATTATGCATTTGATACCCCGGAAGAACTGGATGCCATCCGTAAAGAATATGAATTGCGTAAAGAGACATTTCAATACGGACCTCAGACCCGTATGGGGTTGAAAAATTCCATCACTCTATCCCTTAACGAGGTAAATGAGCTTTTAGCCAAAGGGGTTCATTATGTAATCCGCGTAAAAATACCGGAACATGAAACCATTGTTGTAAACGACCTGATACGTGGGGAAGTTACGGTTGATTCAGCATTACTGGATGACAAAGTCTTATACAAATCCGATGGTATGCCTACCTATCATCTGGCAAACGTAGTTGACGATTACCTGATGAAAATTTCGCACGTTATCCGTGGCGAAGAATGGCTTCCCTCCGCCCCTCTTCATGTATTACTCTATCGATACTTTGGCTGGACAAATGAAATGCCTGAATTCGCTCACTTACCCCTTCTGCTCAAACCGGATGGAAACGGAAAACTCAGCAAACGTGACGGTGACAGGCTGGGATTCCCTGTTTTCCCTTTGCAGTGGACTGATCCTAAGTCGGGCGATGTGTCCTCAGGGTATCGCGAAAGTGGATATTTGCCAGAAGCATTTATAAATATGCTCGCCTTTCTGGGCTGGAACCCGGGTACCGAACAGGAGCTTTTCTCTCTTGAGGGCCTGATTGATATATTCAGTATTGAGCGGGTGAGTAAATCAGGAGCAAAATTCGATGTTGAGAAGGCACATTGGTTTAACCATCAGTATCTTTCAAAAAAGACTCCTGCTGAATTAGCGAAATTGTTAATCCCCCTGTTAGAAAAGAAGAATATTGACGTATGCGACGAATATGTGGAAAAGGTGTGTGCACTGATTCATGACCGCGCAGTGTTGATTCCTGATTTATGGTCGCAATCTCATTTCTTCTTCCTCGATCCCGAATCGTACGACGAAAAAGTGATTTCTAAAATCTGGAAACCGGAAACCCCTGCCCTGCTAACTGAATTTGCAGGTCTGCTTGAGACTGTTGAACCTTTTACTGCAGAAAACATACACCAAGTAACCTCAGAATTTGTGCAGGCAAAAGGAGTTGGAATGGGACAACTGATGAATCCTTTCCGCCTTACCGTGGTTGGCACCAATGCCGGACCGGGTATGATGGATATGGCAGCAGTTATCGGGAAAGAGTATGTAATTGAAAGGATTAAAAAAGGAATTAAGAGCATTTCGAACCAGTAATAAAAACGGTTGCCCGGATGGACAACCGTTTTCCAGGTTTACCGGCTGATTAATTCGAAATCTTCATCTTCCATTTGCCATCAACTTTAATCAATTCTCCATCCGAATTATCGGTTTCGCCGTTGCCATATGTAATCTTCCATTTTACAGTGGCCGTTGTTCCATCGTCCGAAATTTTCTCTTCCAGAATTTCCATCGACTTTATTCCCCCCTTTTTCTCAATTTCGGATGCCCCCATGGCAAGCAATCCTTTTACCTTGGTTCTTTCCTCCTCAGTAAATGCTGTACCATCCTTTTTTGTATAGGTATCTACAGCTTTTTCATAATCGCTGCCTGCAATTAACTCAAAAGCTTTTTTAACAGTGGCTCCCGGTGAATTTGTTCCCATGCCACCTCCGCACGATTGTAATAATAAAGTGATTACCAGCGCAATAGTACCTGTTAATGCATAAAGTTTGTTCATAATTAATTGTTTATTTGGTTAATACTGATCACCCTGCTCTCACAGTTGTGAAATGAGAATTTGCAAGAAAAGAACCAGGCATTACAATAGAATACACTCCCCATACCAACTGTATTACCTGGGGTTGCATGCCGGTGAAACTGATATTGTTGTTTTCAAATGCTTTAATAACTAATTCAGTACAATACAACTCGGAATCAGATGAGAGATCATACTTATTATCGAAGGAGAGTTTACCTTCATAAAATGCCAGGGCAGTCCTGGCAACCTCTGACAGCGTTTCGGGATTAAAATCGGATCGGATCACCTGATAATGACTGGCACATTCGCTGCTGAGGAATTTTTCAGGAAGTTCTTTGCGTACATAACCCGGTTCGTCAGGGACCACATGAATTACGTATGGAATATTATTCTCTATAGCTACAATTCCGATGTGTGAGAAATCCCTGTTCCGGTCGAACAAATACACGGCAAAACTTTCGGCAGATCTCCCCCTCCGCAATACAAGGTCTCCATTTTGAAGGAATCTAAAATTGTTTCCTGAAACCGGTAAACTGCCATGACGGAACAATAAAAATGAAAGTGCCGGAATTCCAGCTACCAAAATAAGGGAGACTGTAATAATTATCAAAATACGTTTCAAAGCAAATAGAATAATTTAAAAAGTATTAAACATGACAGGCACAACACAAATATACAATAAATAGATATGTTTGAATTATAGATTCGAAAATTTATTTTCCTGTGAAGTTTTTTAAAGGAAAATAATCTCAATATCTAATCGGGTATGTTGCGACGGATTTTAGCGCGTTTAAAATTAAAAAATTGCTGCCCTTTGCCAGGTTGCATAATTTTATTCGAATCTCAGAGGCTTAAAAGTACAAATTTTACAACTTTACGAATATCTCACAAGCCTTTATCAGCCTCAGTAACAAGTATTTTACGGATCATAAATTTTATGTTTCAACATCCAACAAAACTGAAGAAATATTCGAGCTACTTTTATTATATCCGGCTAAAAAACCTGATTTTCGGAAAATCGGTAATTTTCAATTTAATCCGGCAGGAACTACTTTATCAGCAACCTGATTTTTGTAAAAATCTCAGGCCATTAATTTTCATTTTACGATTACGATTTTGCCGGCAAAATCATTTACCCGTAACACATAACATCCTTCTTCAAAATTCAATAAATCTAAATTCTGATTTTCGGAAGTAACTTCTGAAGCATAGACTAACATGCCTGTTAAATTATACACCTGAATTCTGCTTCCAGGTGTATAATCTGATTTAAAAGTGAAATATCCCTTACCGGGATTGGGATAGATTTTAACTTCGTTATTTTTCCGGGGTTCTGTCCTTGTGTAAACGTAACTGCAATTTGCCGGAATACTATCGGTATTGTACACCGAGGTACAATCTTCGCAAAACAAGTTTTTAAAAAAGCACGAGGCTCTGTTCACCCGATAAAGATTTTGTGCGCTGGTTTGGTTATATACACCATGCCCACCATCGATATCCACATTTAATTCTGTGCAACCTCCTAACGAGTTAATTTTATTATAAATAGCCCTGCTGCCCCACATAAGGTCAAACTTATTGCAGCCCTGGTAATAACCTGAATCAATGGGCGAAGTTATATCCATCTCACCGGCAAAGGCAATCATTGGAATATTGTTAGCCGGGGTAATATAATCAATATCGATAATACTGCCCCAGTTATGAAATAGCCCTTTAAGGGTAAAAATATTTGTTAAATTATTTCCGGAAGTATTAAGATTGCCAAGCGATTGGCAATAAGGAAACCGGGTAAAAAACTGTTGCTGCGATATAAACGCAAGGTCAACAGCAGCAAATGCACCCGCACTCACTCCGCCCGCAAAAATCCAAGCAGTGTCAATCTTATATTGTAAATGATTATTTACCAGATACCTGAGGCTGGCATGAAGATCCTGCATGGATCTGTATATGGCTTTGTTAATTGATTTTACGTTGCTCGAATCCGTATTCTGACAGTTATAGGCCGCCGACCAACCTAACCTGTATTCAATGGTAACCGCAACAAATCCTCTCTTTGCAAATTCAATGCAAACCGAATCCAGCTGAAATAATTTTCCAGATAAAAAACCGCCTCCATGCATCAAAACTATGAGTGGTCTTTTTTCGAGAGTGTCATTCAATAATTTCGGGGAGTGAATATTCATGATCAGATCCTGATACTGACCATTGTAATTTAGAGCGTTTCCATAAATCACACCTCTGTCCGAATCAATCTGATTATTACTAAAAACAGGTGCTTCGGTAAATCGATTTGTATTACAATACTGAGAATATGCATTCAAAATACTCACAAATAATGCGATAGATACGAAGATTTTCTTCATAATTCCTAAATAAGCCTATAAATATACAATAGTATTTCATATTATGGACATGTATATGTAGCAAAATTTCAATTTACAAGAGCTTTCTTATACTTAAGTATACGAAGTTCAACGAATAACCATCAGAAGGCTTTAGTGATTTCAGGATTATAATACGGCATAATGGCTCCTTACAAATGGAGCAACACATCTTGAATATGCCTGCTAGTGTTGTAGGAAAATAATACAAAAAGCCAGAGAAACAGAATTACCGAAGAGCAGGTTTATTGTGATATTCTTGTTCACATCAAAAAAGGTACTCAATTGTTACTGAGAACATAGCAGAATTCAAATAACCTCTCCGGTTTTCGAATGTTTAAATACTATTCAGATACATCTAAAAAGAAAAATCTCAACTATCAATAATACCGATAGTTGAGATTTGTTTTTGTTGTCCGACTAGGGCTCGAACCTAGACTCTTCTGATCCAGAATCAGACGTGTTGCCAGTTACACCATCAGACAATTGAGTGTTTGGGAGCGCAAAAGTATACAATTTTTTAAATTTTGTATCACAATCGCAAATAAATTTTACGATTGCACTGATTTTGCCCATGTATCCTTAAGTGCAACAGTGCGGTTAAACACAATTTTTGTGCTGTTGGTATCAGGATCTACGCAAAAATAACCCAACCTTTCGAATTGGTAACGGTCGCCGGCTTTGGCGTTTATGACCGAAGGTTCAGCATAAGCTGTGATCACTTTCAGAGAAGCTGGATTCAGGTTTTCCTTAAAATCGTGTCCTTCCTCCACATTCTCGGGAGTTTCGACGGCAAACAGGCGATCGTACAGGCGGACTTCAACAGGTACTGCATGAGCAACCGAAACCCAATGAAGGGTGCCTTTTACTTTTTTGTTGCTGTTAACCATTCCGCTGCGGGTATCATCCTGATAGGTACAGTGAATCGCAACAATATTTCCGGCATCATCTTTATCAATACTTTCGCATTTAATGATATATCCATATTTGAGCCGCACTTCACCACCTGGTTTTAACCTGAAGAATTTCCCACCCGGATTCTCCATAAAGTCTTCGCGCTCAATATACAATTCCTTCGAAAATTTTATCTTGCGCGAACCAGCTTCCGCATCTTCCGGGTTATTTACAGCATCAAGTTCTTCCACCTGTCCGTCGGGGTAATTGTCAAGTATCAGCTTAACAGGATTAACCACAGTCATCAAACGGTTTGAGCGTTTGTTGAGGTCCTCGCGCACACAGAATTCGAGCAATGCAACATCAATAAGCTGATCACGTTTGGCAATACCAATGATGTCAGCGAAATTTCTAAGCGATTCGGGAGTAAATCCTCTTCGGCGAAGTCCGCATATAGTAGGCATTCGGGGATCGTCCCAGCCCGAAACCACTTTTTCATTCACCAGTTGAAGCAACTTTCGTTTACTCATCACTGTATAAGTGAGATTCAGCCGGGCAAATTCAATCTGCCTCGGACGGTAATCTCCTTCGGCAACCTGTTCGAGATACCACTCATAAAGCGGCCTGTGCACTTCGAATTCAAGAGTACAAATGCTATGCGTGATTCCTTCGAGGTAATCGCTTTGTCCATGAGCATAATCGTACATTGGATAGATGCACCATTTATTCCCGGTACGGTGATGATCGGTATGAAGGATCCGGTACATAATTGGATCGCGCATGAGCATATTAGGGTGAGCCATATCTATTTTGGCACGCAGAACTCTGGATCCATCCGGGAATTCCCCGTTTTTCATACGGGTAAATAAATCCAGGTTTTCTTCCGGGGTGCGGCTGCGGAACGGGCTTTCTTTACCGGCCCGGGTTACTGTTCCGCGGTATTCGCTGATCTGCTCAGCGGTGAGGTCATCCACATAGGCTTTTCCCTCCTTTATTATCTTTACCGCCCATTCATATAGCTGGTCGAAATAATCGGAAGCATAGTAAAGGCGGTCGCCCCAGTCGAAACCAAGCCAGCGCACATCCTCCATAATGCTGTCAACATATTCGGTATCTTCTTTTACAGGGTTGGTATCATCGAAACGCAGGTTAGCCAGTCCATTGTATTTGTTGGCAGTACCAAAGTTAAGGCAGATACTTTTTGCATGTCCGATATGCAGATAACCGTTAGGTTCCGGAGGGAAGCGGGTATGAACACGACCCTCATTTTTACCCTTCGAGAGCTCATCCTCAATGATCTGATGTATAAAGTTAAGCGGTATTTTTTCGTCAGCAGTATTGGTTTTGTTTTCGTCTGTCATGATGATCAAGCTATTAGACTATTTATTCCGTATTAATCGGCAAAGGTAAAGTTTATTGGGATTGGGAAAAGTAGATATTGTTTAAATATGAAAAGATGGATGCAAGGCAGATTAAATTGTAATGGTTGTTTAATTCCAACTATTTTTGCATTGAAACGTTTTTAAACAGATATCCGGTACCTGATGCATGAAGGTAAAGGCCAGGTGCTGTTATAAATCAGTAATAAACAGTTTTTTACCAAGGAGAAATGGGTCTGATAGAAATTGAAGGAATGGATTTTTTTGCTTACCACGGCTGCTTTAAGGAAGAGCGTGTGATAGGCACAAGGTTTACAGTTGATGCCTGGCTTACGGCAGATACTTCCGAATCGGAAAGCAGTGATGATTTGAAGCATACAGTAAATTACCAGGCTGTATACGCACTTATCAGGCAGGAAATGGAAAAACACTCACATCTGCTCGAACATGTTGCCAGCAGGATTATAGATGCTATTTATACGGATTTTCCGGCTGTTACCCATGTAAGGATCAAAGTATCGAAACTTAATCCGGCACTGGCGCATGGCGGAAAAATAAAACAAGTGAGCGTTACCCTTGAACGCTGATAACATTAAGTTAGAGGATCAGGATTTATATGATGAACAATAAGGAAAGACCTTTCGAACAGAAGAAATGCCCGCGTTGTGGGGCTGCGTTTGTATGCAGTGCTTCGGCAAAATGCTGGTGTTTTGAATACGATGTACCGGCTGAAACCATGGAAATGATTCAGGATACATGGCAGGGCTGCTTATGCCCCGATTGCCTGAAGTCGTTTTCGAAGCAGGCATAAAAAAGTATTTGTTGATAAAATGTTAATTATATACCTTTGCAACGTCTAAACAAGGTTTCGTGGCCGAGTGGTTAGGCAGCGGTCTGCAAAACCGTGTACAGCGGTTCGAATCCGCTCGAAACCTCTGATTTCATGTAAGGTTTGAAACGTATTGTTTCAAACCTTCTTTTTTCTGTACTATTCCCGTACTTTTACAGTCAGCAAGTAAGGAAGTATATGCCAATAAAGTGTATCAGATTCTTAATTTTCGGACTGATCGGTACCTTTTTAATAACCAGTATCCAGAAAATTAAAGCTCAGAACGACCCGGTGCCGGTTTTAAAAAACAGCCCTGTCTGGATTGTACCTTCACCGGTTTTGAATAAACAACGTCTAACCCTTTTCACAGGAACTGCTGCAGTAGGATATACCGGTACACTTGTAGGACTGAACAATTTGTGGTACGCTGATTATCCGCATTCGTCGTTTCATTTATTCGATGATTCCGGCGAATGGCTGCAGATTGATAAAGCCGGCCATACGGTGACGCCCTACCTGGAAGCGTATTATCTGATGCATGCTTTGCGCTGGTGCGGAGTGGATCATAATAAATCCGCAGTTTACGCCGGTTTAACAGCTTTTATGCTCCAGAACACCATAGAGGTCTTTGATGGGTTTTCGGCCGAATGGGGGGCTTCCCTGACAGATATAGCGGCCAACTTCACAGGTGCTGCCCTGATGACATCGCAGGAACTTGTGTGGGGCGAACAAAGGATCCGGCTGAAAGTACTCCCTCATTTCCAGAAATACCCTGAAGGTGAATTAAAAGAACGGGCCGTTCAGTTATATGGTTCTTCAAAAATAACCCGGTTCTTCAAAGATTACAACTCTATGAATACCTGGCTGAGTATCAACCCGGCTTTATTCAACCATAAACAACAACGTTTGCAATGGCTCAATATAGCTGTTGGGTATGGTGCCGGTGGTATGTACGGAGGATTTGGAAATACCTGGTACGATGTGGATGGAAATTATCACGACCGTACGGATATACAGCGTTATCGAAGATTGTTTCTATCGTTGGATGTTGATTTTTCGAAGATTAAAACCCGCTCCCGAACTTTGAAGGCTTTCTTCGGACTTCTAAATATTGTAAAAGTTCCGGCACCGGCCATTGAATTCAATTCAAAAGGCCAGGTGGTTTTTCATCCCCTGATGTGAAGACAACTATTACAAGCCGGCTTTTTTGTAAACTATTGCCACTACGGTTTTATCATCACCGCCCATATTTACAGTCATGCCATAAGGACGCGACTGATCAACAGTTATCTGGTTCTTGCCAGCTTTTCCGGTAAGTTGTTCCCAAATGGTAACTGCCATATGAACTCCTGTTCCACCTGTAGGATGTCCCCATCCTATAAGTCCGCCCGTTGTATTCATAGGTATTTTACCATCGCGGGCTGTATTTCCGGCAGCGACAAAAGCAGCACCTTCGCCATGTGCTGCAAATCCGAGAGCCTCCACACCCAATATTCCGGCTATGGTAAAGCAGTCGTGAAGTTCAACAGTAGCAAGCTGATCGATGGTGATTCCGGCAGACTCCAATGCCTGTCTGCCAGCCTCGCGTATGGTGGTAAGTACTGTAAGCTGTGGAGGATCTTCGGTAATATCATCAACGGCGTGGCCCCATCCTGCAATTTCAACGGCATCAGCTAATGCTATACCCGCGCGTTTCAAACCTTCTTCGCTTAAAACTGCTATCCCTGATGCTCCATCACTCACTTTTGAACAGTCGAAAACATTCAGATGATCAGTAAATGATTTGGGATTGGGTTCGGTAAGCGCCAATGCCTCCAGATCGGTAACGGTATTGTGATGTTCCTGTGCAGTTGGGCAAAGCCGGGCATTTTCGATGGCATTGCGGTACCAGCGGGCTAACCCCTTGCGTGCATTCTCGCGTCCGAATTCCTTGTAGTATGCTCCTGCCCTGTCGCTGAACTGGCCTGGAAAAAAGTAAGCATGACCATCCTTGCGTTTGTTGAACCATCCTGCTCCGGCCAGTATATCGGCTCCGTAAATGGCTTTAACAGTATTCTGAACTTCTACACCTAAACAGAGTACTGTATCTGCCGTACCGGCAAGCACCGATTTAATACCGGTCATAAGTGCAAGGCCTCCTGACGCACAGGCTCCTTCGACACTGATCGAAAGCTTGTAGCGCAGCCCTTTATCCACCATAGGTATAAAAGCACCGAGATGTGCCTGTTTATTAAAGCGTGCCGACATAAAATTACCCACAACACTCTCATCAACATTCTGAGCCCCGCCCAGTTGTTTGATTACACCCTGGCCTGCTTCTTTAAAATAGTACTCCAGACCCGGCCGTTCGGTACGGGGATTAAATTCTTTGCGTCCGGTACCCAGAGAAATGGTATTGTACCCGGCGGCCATATATATTTTTCGTGATGGGTTTTTCATTTTTTGATTTAAATTAACCGGTTATATAATCATTTATTGGACCATAGGCATGGAAAAACCCTGTGAGCAGGACTGTATTCACATCCTTTTCGTTGCGGGCCACCCCATCATTCACCAGTTTCCGGGCGATTTCACCAGAGTTCTTTGCGTATGTAATTGCAAGTTTTGTTCCCTGTGCGGGAGATGCCTGCATAGCCTTGTAGGCTGGCTTCATAAGTATGTCCTTGTCCGACATTTTAACCAATGTTTTCCATGGTAGAACTTCAACAGGAACGGCACCAAGCCAGTTATCCGCCTTTTCGCGGAATGAAGCAATTTCGACATACGATACGGTCGCTTTATCAATAACAGCAACAGGTCTGCCTTTCTCATATTTAAAGAAACCGTCTTTCTGGCTTCCAACGCTGAACTGCCCTCCTTTTACTCCCATAAGTACGAGTTCGTCGAGCAGACTGCTATGAAGCAATTCGCCCTGCATATGAGGTTGCATAACGCGCAGAATAAACTGTACAACATCGAGGCCCACATAATCAATCAACTGAAAAATACCCATTGGCCTCGAAAGGAAATCACGGGTAACCCGATCGATGGAATAAATAGCTTCGTGCAGAGGCATCTGATTGAGAAGCAGCTCTGCCTGGGCTATACCAAATAATGCATCGCGCATAAAATGTCCGTTGCCGATAAACCCGGCTATATCGTTAGAGGGAACGACAATTTTACGGAGATTGGAAGCATACTTATTGGCAAATTCTACCATTTCGGCAGGGTTTTCGGCTATAGTAATCAGTTCCACCAGTTTTTGAACTGCCGGAGGATTGTAAAAATGGAACCCGAGGATCCGCCCGCTGAGAGCAGCATTTTTATTGAGTCCTCCAATAGGAACTGAAGAGGTATTTGTAAAAAACCAGGGTTGTGAACTGCTGTTCTCATTGATCTGTCGGAACAGTTTTTCCTTGAGCGACTGATTCTCACTTACAGCTTCGAATACAAGTGTGGAATCGTAGGCAGCCTCAATGCGTGTAGAAGTGCGTACCACGCTCATCACATCAGCCACATAAGCCTCAATAATGTCGCTGTTTTCGATCAATCCTGCTTTATCAGCATACAAAAGGCGCAAAGCAACTGCCTTTTTCTCTGCGGCTTTAATCACCTGTGCTCTTACATATTTTACTAGTCCCGAAAGACCTTCATCCGAAGTATCAATTGCATTCAGTACAAAAGTTTTTCCTTTGTTTTCAGGCTTAAGCATCTGATCGGCCATTTCGATGGCTGTCAGCAACAGTATTCCGCTACCCATTTTTCCGGCAGCACCGAGTACTGAAACTTTTTGGATTCGTGTTATATATTCCATGTGTGAGTTATAAATTTAATTTGCAGTACAAAAAATTGATGAAAAAGAAATACCTGATTACCATTGCGGTTTCCTTTTTTCGAGGAAAGCTGTCATCCCTTCGGTTCCCTGCTTTCCGAAAAGCTGTCCGAACGACTGTGCCTCCAGTTGGCTTCCCTGTGCCAGTGAAACCTGATATCCCTGACGGACCACAAATTTCACCATTTTAACGGCATCGGGTCCTTTGGATGCAATAACACCTGCAATCCTGAGTACTTCCTCTAAAAGGAGTTCGGGCTCTGTTACCTTCTGTACAAGACCGATACGAAGTGCATCAGCAGCGGTAAGCATTTCGCCCGTAGTGAGCATGTAGAGTGCATCACCCATTCCAACAAGCCTTGGCAAACGTTGTGTGCCGGCATAACCCGGAATAAGTCCTAGATTTACTTCCGGCTGGCCGAATTTGGCTGTACTTGATGCAATGCGGAAATCGCAGGCCAGCGCAAGTTCAAGTCCTCCGCCAAGAGCAAAGCCATTGATAGCAGCTATAACAGGCACAGCAATAGTCGAAAATCCTCTGAATGTAGTTTGTCCGCGCAGTGAAAAAGCTTCAGCTTCGGCTGGTGTCATATTAACCATTTCGGCAATATCAGCACCGGCAATAAATGCTTTTCCGGCTCCGGTGATGACAATGCAGGTGAGTGATTTCTCAGCAGCTTCGTTTGCGATCAGGTGATCCATTTCGTCGAAGAAAGCAGTATTTAAGGCATTCAGGCTTTCGGGGCGGTTGATTGTAACCAGGAGCAGGCTGCCACGATGCTCAGGTTGAAGGATTTTATATTCCATTTATAACAGGGTGTAAAAATAAACTTACGGATTGGGTAATGAACCAGAAACAAATATAGATATATTTCAATATTAGAGGCAAAACGACCACAAAAAAACAATAACAATATTTCTATACCTCTATTTTCGGTCAAAACGCCGAAAGCCTTATCAGAATTTCAGATGGGGAAATTTTTAAGAATAAAGACCTTTAACGCGGGGTTTTCCGGCTATAAAATCTTTCAGGTAGAAAGGTTCACAATAGGCAACATCAGCAAATTCAGCCTTTTCGAACATAGGATCTGCTAGCATGCAAACAGCTTCACCTGAAAGAGCGATATGATCCATAAATGAATAGTTGCTTATTCCGGCAAACAAAGGGTTGCATTTTTCAGCACCTTCACCAAAATATATTATCTGCCTTTCCGAAAATGCTGCAAATGAATCCTCATCCACAACCAGGGCATTCACAGGTTCAATAACCTGTAAGGTATGATCAAAAACGGCCGTATACACTTCCATTCGTCTGGCATCGAGCATTGGAATAAACAAAGCATTACTTATGTCTTTTCCTTCAAACTTACACCTTTGAATTGCCCTCCAGGTCATTGCTTTCAGTGTGTCGACTGCAACGAAAGGTTTATCGAGTGCATAGCAAAGTCCTTTGGCAGTTGATACCCCAATCCTGAGACCTGTGTACGAACCCGGACCCATGCTGACAGCAACGGCATCCATTTGCTGATAGGTAAATCCGGCCTCCGCAAATACTTCAGCTATATACCCCGTTAGTGCCGCCGAATGTTCCTTTGCTCCTTCCGACTCCCGGATTGAAAGTAGCTTTCCATCTTTAATCAGTGCTACAGAACAGAGGGCTGTTGCTGTTTCGATTCCTAAAATTATGGCCATATGATTCCAATGATTTATGGATAGAATTCATCCTTTTCAATGAATGAATTAACCTGATATTGTCGCAAATTTACGATGTTGGAATAAAAAAAGGTCCTTTGCAGGACCCTTCTCATAAATATTCGATTTCTTACTTCTTTTCGTCGCTATATAAATCCTTGGTTTCAACCTTTTTAACCTTGTCGCCTTCCTTGAGTTTTTTGGAAACGGCGCGGTAAGGAGCAGTAATAATTTCCTGTCCTTCTTTCAATCCCTCGACAATCTGAATGTAAGTATTGTCCTGTATCCCGGTTTTAATCTTCAGCATTTTTGCAACACCGTTATCGTAAAGAAAGACATATTCCTGAACTACTTCAACCTTCTTCTTCGCGTTGTCATCACTATTTTCCGTTTCAGGTTTCTCTTCCGTTTTAACAGCAGTTTTTGTAGTATCAGCTCTTGATGTTATTGCCTGAATAGGAAGTGTTAAAACATCGACTACGCTCTCGGTACGGATATCAACAGTTGCTGACATACCTGGACGGAAAGGAGAATCGTTTGGTTTATCGCTTGCAATAAGATCCTTGTAAGAATCGGGCAGAATGCGGATTTTTACTTCAAAATTGGTAACCTGGTCGGCACTTACACCTACGGTATTGGCCGAGGTGCTGATTTCGGTAACTATACCTTTGAATTTGCGGTTCTGGTATGCATCCACTTCAACCAGTGCAGTATCGCTGAGTGTAACACGCACAATATCGTTTTCGTTTACACTTACGTTAACTTCCATGGTTTGCAGGTTGGCAATACGAAGTATCTCGGTACCCGAGCCAAATTGTGATGCTCCGGCTACGCGTTCGCCTTTTTCGAGGTTAAGCTTGGAAATGGTACCACCTACAGGGGCATAAATTGACGTTTTGGAGAGGTTTTCCTTCGATTCCTTCACGCCGGCTTCGGAACTTTTAACAGAAAACGCTGCGGCTTTAACACTTTCCTCGGCGGCTTCTACTTCAGCTACAGCCACCTCAAAATTTGCTTTGGACGTTTCGTATTCGGCATCCGAAATAGTCTTCTGATTATGAAGCTTCTCATTACGGTCGTAAGAGCTTTTAGCATTGATAAACTGCGATTTAACCTGTGCGAGCCTTGCTTTGGAATTAGCGAGGTTAGCCTGCGATGTATTGAGTGCAGCTATAGTGCGATCGTAATTTGAAAGGTATATCTCAGGATTGATCTTTGCCAGCAATTGCCCTGCCTTCACCACATCGCCTTCTTTAACATACAATTCAATTACTTCACCCGAAACATCCGGCGAAAGTTTTACCTCAAATTCAGGAGCTATTTTACCATTGGCCGAAACCACCTCCACAATAGTTCGCTTTGTAACCTTTTCGGTAGCGATTTTAGTTTCATCAGGCTTTCCGATCCAGCCTTTTTTCTTGGCTACAACACCGCCTATCAATACTACTGCTGCAAGAATAATGAGTATCCAGATAATTCGTTTCTTCGTAAACATTGTAAAATTTGTTAGATTATAATTCGGTTATATACTTGTCTGCTGAATTGTATTCCAATCACATTTATTTCCTTTTCAGGCTTAATGGTTTGCCCATGTAAAAATCGAGAACAGTGCTTTTGAAAATAAATTCATACTTGGCTCGAAGCTGATCTGATTCCGCCTTTTCGAGATCCTTCTTGGAGTTGTTATAGTCAACAGAATTTATGGCTCCTACATTGAATTTCTGCTCTGCATAACGGAACGATTCGCGGGCTGCGCTCACACCTGTAACTGATGCATCATAGTTATTGAGAGCTGCTTTTGCATCGGCATATGCCTGTTGTATGGTTTTCCGCAATTGCAGTTTGCTGAGTTCGAGATTGTACTTCTGATTTTCAACATTTATCCTGGCCCTGGAAATATTACTCCTTACAGCCCATCCGTTAAAAATGGGAACATTCAGGTTAAGGGATACCGAACGGTTAAAATTATCTTTAACCTGGTCGGCAAATGGTTTCACACTTGAGGTAAAAGTAGCCGTATCAAATATTTTATTTGCGCCTGAAAATCCAGTTCCCAACGATCCCTGCAGTGTAAGTGAAGGTGATTGTCCGCCCTGGGCCATAGTTAAACCTATCTCAGAACTTTTCACCCTTGATTCGGCACTTTTAATGGATGGCTGGGTTTCGAGGGCAAAGCCATAAATCTGATCGGCCGAAACAGCCAAAGCAGGTTGCAGTGCCATCTCAAGATCGGGCGACTCTATCACAAAACCTTCCGTGGTAGGCAAATCGAGCATTTGAGCCAATGTGAGATACGAAATATCGAGGTTGTTATGTGCATTAATTACCAATGAATTATCGGCGGCACGCTGTGCCTCGAGTGTGTAATAATCACCCTGTGCAATGGCTCCGGCATCAACCAGTTTTTTTAAACGCTCCGATTGCATTTCGGTTGACTTCAGCTGATTTTCGGTCGTTTTCACCAGTTCGTTGTAGTATAAAATCTGCAGATATCCTGTAGCGATACTGAGTGAAATATCGTCCATGAACTTATCCGTATCGTACCTGGTTGCCTCCAGGTCGATTTTTCTTTGTTTTACCTGATTTATTTTTTGAAATCCTTCGAAAATTGAAACAGAGGAAGACAAATAGAAGTTGTTGGATCGTACCCTGTCAGTTGCAAATTCATTGGTATAGCGGTCGATAGTCTGACCAAAATTATACCCATGGCTTGCTCCTCCGTTCAACGAAGGTAAAAGTCCGAGCTTATCCTGCAACAGCGAAGCTTCCTGACTTTGCACCTGCAACAGCTGCTGCTTTACCTGAATATTGTTGGTAAGTGCGTATTCAACACATTTTTCGAGTGTCCATACTTCCTGTGCTTTAGCAAAAGAAATCAACACGAAACAAAATAGCAGTAAGAAATATTTTCTCATGGAAAAAACGGTGTATAAATACTGAACGTAGTGAGTGTTAATATTATTGGATTAATTTTACAAAGTTATTGTAACAATGCTATAAACACATGACAAAAACATATTTATTTGCGTTTTTAACATTCTTTTTATTATTAAACACGCAAAATGTCGTTTTTGCTCATTTTCCCGTAAAAGAAAATGGAGCAAAAACACTTTACAGTGATACAATTGAGGCTGTGCACTATGGCATTCATTTAACAGATATCAATCTGACGAACAAAACCATTGCCGGTTACACCGAAATTAAACTTGTTTCGAGAATCAACTTTCTCTCTTCTTTACACCTTGAACTTGCCAGCCTTACCGTTGACTCCGTTTTTATTGAGAATAGCAAAACCCTTGCTTTCACCCATACCGGAAATCGGATTGATATTGGCCTCGGAATACCCATCAATACTAATGACTCCATAAATGTAGCAGTGTATTATCACGGTCAAACTTTTGTTGATCCAAGCGGATGGGGTGGTTTTCATTTTTCGGGCGACTATGCTTTAAATCTGGGTGTAGGTTTTGATGCGATTCCTCACAACCTCGGGAAAGCTTGGTTCCCTTGCATCGACGACTTTCAGGATCGTGCACTGTACGATGTATATCTTACCGTAACCAATGATAAGAAAGCGATAAGCGGCGGTTTATTACTATCAGTAACAAATCATGGAAACAACACCTCCACCTGGCACTGGAAAACGGACTACACACTTCCAACCTATCTAATATCGGCTACTACCGGTAAATACGATATGGTAAGTGATATGTTTACCGGACAACAGGCATCGGTTCCCATTACATATTACTGCAAACCCGGCGAAACCGTGAAAGTGGCCGGAACTTTTGCAAATATGAAAAATATACTTCAGCTGTTCGAAAACCACTTCGGCCCTTACCCGTTCGAACGGGTGGGGTATACCGGAACTCCGGGCGGACTGGGAGCCATGGAACATGCTTCCAATGTGAGTTATCCTTTTTCGGCCTGGACCGGGAATGATGAAAGCGAATGGTGGTATGCCCATGAACTTTCGCATATGTGGTTTGGCAATGAGGTTACCTGTGCCTCAGCCGAAGATATGTGGCTTAACGAAGGCTGGGCCGTTTGGTGCGAATCGCTTTACCGCGAAGGTATTTATGGGAAACAGGCCTACAGGGAGAATATGCGCACAAAACTGAAAGATGTACTGCAATCAACACATGTTACTGACGGCGGCTATTATGCACTCTATCCTATGCCACAAACGCTTACATATGGAAATACTGTGTATCAGAAAGGCGGACAGGTTACCCATACTCTTCGCGGCTATTTGGGCGACAGCCTCTTTTTCGGAGGAGTAAAAGCATATCTTCAGGAATACAGCTATAATCATGCTTCCTCTTATGAACTGCGCGATTTTTTAACCACATACAGCGGCGTTGATATGAATCCCTTTTTTGATGCCTGGGTGTTTTCACCGGGATTTCCACATTTCTCAATCGATTCGTCAGTGATTATCCCTTCAGCAAACGGGTACGATGTAACAGTAAGCGTGCGGCAGAAATTAAGAGGTGCCACTCAGTATGCCAATGCCAATCACCTTGAAATCACTTTCTACGACAGTAGCTGGCAAACTCTGACGGATACAATTGTGTTTTCCGGTATCTCAGGAAGCAAAACTTTCCACCTGCCGTTTCTACCTGTTGAAATAATGGCGGATGCCGGCGAAAAAATATCGGATGCTGTTTCGGATGAAGCCAAAACACTTAAAAGTACCGGAGAATATGACTATCTGACCACCTTCGGCCGGGTTGTGGTTGATCAGATTGCAGATTCGGCCCTGGTAAGGATTTCGCATAACTGGGTCGCTCCCGATAGTTTGATTATTCCCCGGCCAGGTCTCAGGATATCCGATACACGCTACTGGACAGTGGAGGGAATTTTTCCCGCTGATTTTAAAGCACGCGGTCGGTTTTCATACAGCAGATCAGTGGGTCTCGACAATACCCTGATCACTAATTCGAAAGATTCGCTTGTAATGCTTTACCGGCCACATGCAGGCCACGATTGGACAGGAACACCTTTTTCCAGGCAGGGAGGATGGTTTGCGGGAACTATTACTGTTGATAGTCTTCAGCCCGGAGAATATACTCTCGCCATATGGGACAGCCAATATCTTGATTTGAAGCAGAAAAACCCTGCTGATAAAAGCCTGATGAGAATATATCCGGTTCCGGCTAAAGAATATGTAAATCTGGAGATAGAATACGGGAAAAAATGCATACTCAGCATATACGATACCCTGGGAAAAGAGGTCTCCAAAATAAAATTTAACGCCGGAATTAATCAGCTTAAATGGGAAAACACGGGAAAAAATTCTTCCGTGTATTATTTCAAACTCACTGACTTTAAGGGCAACATTCTTGAAAGCAAAAAGGTAATTTTCGAATAAATGCGCGTTATCACTTGCAAAAGATTGACGGTTCTGATTCCAGAATATATTTCTAAACTTATGCATTCGCCTTGTTTCGATGCCGGGAATAACTCTGCATCCACTTGCCGCCTGATACATACCCGTATATAAAAAAGTAAAAACATAAATACTACATTGTATGGCTGAGCTTTATTTTAAAGAACTTGCTGCAGCTTTCGAAAAACACGCCAATCCTTCGATAGCAGCCGGTGCCAAAGCGTATATGCGCAACAGATCCGAATTTTATGGTATTGCATCACCTCTGCGCAAATTGATACTCAAGGATTTTTTATCAAAAGCAGGCTATCCTCCATACGCGGATATTGAAGACCTGGTGAAATATGCCTGGGATCAGCCCCAACGCGAATGGCAATATGCAGCCATGGATATTACCGAAAAGTCATTGAAAAAAGCTGACAAAAACATGATTGAACTTGCGGAATGGATGATAAGGAACAAACCCTGGTGGGACACGGTTGATTTTATAGCCCCTAACATTGCAGGAGCATTGTTTATAAAGTTCCCTGAAATAAAAATGCAAAGTATTGACAAATGGATGCAATCGGATCACCTGTGGCTGCAACGATCGTGCCTAATACACCAGCTTCTCTACAACAAAACCGCCGACAGGGCCTTGCTGTTTAATTTGTGTGAACAACTCTCCGGACATCCCGATTTCTTTATACGAAAAGCCATAGGCTGGTCGTTACGGCAGTATTCGAAAGCATATCCCGAAGCGGTGATTGAATTTGTAAACACTCACAAAATGAGTAACCTGAGCCGGAAAGAGGCTTTAAAAGTGATTATGAAAAAGAATTTGGTTACTGATGAATTGCAATAAAAAAACACAAAATGTAAAAGTACAGCGGCAATAGCCTTCGTTACATTCTGTGTTTTTAGGTGTCAAAAAGTATTTTGCAATTAAATTCACTGCACATCTGGGCAAAGAAACCGGCAGAGTTTATTAAACAGCTTCTGTCACCAGCTTAAATCCTATACCATGCACATTGATGAGTTCTACAGAAGGATCATCTTTCAGGTATTTACGGATTTTGGCAATATACACATCCATACTCCTGGCATTGAAATAACTGTCGTTCTGCCAGATGCGGTTCAGTGCAAAGCTGCGGTCAACAACCTGGTTTACATGTTCGCACAGTATTTTAAGCAATTCTGCTTCCTTGCTGGTTAGTTTCTGATCTGCTCCGTTTATCTGAAGGTTCTGATGATTGTAATCAAAAACGAAATTGCCAAGAGTAAAAATTCCTTTGTCGGTTTTTCCATCGGTTGCTTTTGCCGAACGCCTGAGAATGGCTTCGATGCGGGCAAGTAGTTCTTCCATGCTGAAAGGCTTGGTAAGGTAGTCGTCGCCACCGGCCTGAAATCCTTTTAATTTATCCTCTTCGAGCGATTTGGCGGTAAGAAAGAGGATAGGAATCTGGCTGTCAACTTTCCGTATATCCTTAGCAAGGGTAAAACCATCTTTAACCGGCATCATCACGTCGACTACACAAAAATCAAAGGGCTCCTTGCTGAATACATCAAGAGCTTCGAGACCATTAATACAAAGCCTTGGAGCATATCCCTTGGCTTCGAGATAAGTGCGTAGAATTGTGCCAAGATTACGGTCGTCTTCGGCAAGCAGAATTTTTATTTTTTCGTTTTCCATTTTTGGGTGGTATTATCGTGTGTAATTCGTTTTTATAACCTTATGATTCGCTAAAAGTAATTATTTGTTTCGGGAGGGCTTACTCTGTTCGGGCAGTAAATATGGCATAAACAAAGTAAATGTACTGCCTTTTCCGGGTTCGCTTTCAACCTGTATGGAGCCGCCATGTTTTTCAACAATAAATTTTACATAACTGAGTCCCAGTCCGAAGCCCTTCACATTGTGCACATCGCCGGTAGGCACGCGGTAAAGTTTTTCGAATATCCTTTTAAGATTCGCCTTGCTTATGCCCATACCTTTATCGTGTACGCTGATATAAATTCCATTTTCGGCATCTGCTGTCGAAACCATGATCTGAGGTTTGCGGGGCGAGTATTTATTGGCGTTATCGAGCAGATTGTATATCACATTCGAGAGGTGAACTTTATCGGCTTTTATAAGCGGGTGTTCTGCTTTAAACGACTGGGTGATAATCCCATCGCGGATTTCAATCTGAATCGTAATCTTATGCACAGCATCGGCAATAAGCGAATGCATGTCGATTGTCTCAGGACGCAGGTGCAAGTTTCCCTTTTCGAGAATGGCTGTCTGAAGGATTTTTTCGGCCATTTCACCCAGGCGGTGATTTTCGTCGCCTATGATATGAATATAGTCGTTATACATTTCGTTGGTGCGCGGAATATCCTTATCCGAAAGCGCCTGACATGCCAGAGAGATAGTCGAAATAGGCGTCTTGAACTCGTGAGTCATGTTATTGATAAAATCATTCTTTAGCTCCGAAAGCTTCCTTTGCCTTATAATAGTAAACACAGAATAGCTGAATGCAGCAATAATTACCAGTACGAGTAACAACGATACCATCATCATTCCCCAGAGACTTTGCAGGTTGTATCTTGCCTGTTGCGGAAAGTAGAGCAGAAGGAAGTCGCGGGTTGCTATGCCAACGCCTGAAAAGAGCGGAAATGAAAAACCCCTTAATAATAATTCATTCTGATACTTTTCGTTCTTTTTGAGTACGATTTTATTTCTGTCGGGACTGAAGACTCCAAATTCGTAATCAATCTGTATTCCTTTATTTGCGAATTCAACTTTCAGCAGTGTGTCAATTAAACCAACGGAGATCTTAGTTTCGATGTCTTTATTTTCCTCTTCACCCAAGGTTTGATTCATCAGATAATTCAACATAAACTGCTTGCGTACAGCAGCAACCTCCGGATAATTCTCTGAAATACTTGCAGGAAGAGAGCCTCGGGTATTGTTATCCGAATCTTCTAGCTGAGGCTGGTTTTTATCCTGAGAAGTGATAATGTTCCCTTCCATGGTTGGTTGTTTGGCCATTTGAATACCCTGGGTTTCCGGATTTGAAATATTTTCTATCTCTTCAGTATTCAACTGCCTCGAGTTGGTATCGCGTAAAAGCTCCAGGGAACTGTTGGTGGTACGTCGTGAAAGTTCAATTGTTTCCAGTTTTAATAAAGCTCCGCTAACCGCGTCGTCAATACTTCTGCGAAAATTTGCTTCCCGCAGTTGCAATGAGTTTTTGATCCAATACACCTGTATACCAATAAACACAGACATTGCGACCGACATGGTAACTATGAGTAAAACCAGTAATTGCTTTTTCATGCTCTTGTATTAATACCTGTTAGTGAACTGCAAATTTTAATGCATGATAATTGTTAAACGGTAAAATCATTGAGTATCTATCAATTCACTGTTCAATATTTCTGACTGCTTTTGAACTACCTAAATTATTTCAATCCGTGCAAATTTATACTGCCTTACAATCAGTAAGATAGTTGCTTAACATATTTTAACGTTCTTTTACTTTCGTTAACAATCCGTGGGTCGTTATGATATTACTTTTGTATCGGTTAATTGAACAAAAGGTTATTTCATCTCTATTGGTTGTAGAGAATTTTTCATAACTGGTTTTGTTGTTTGTTTGGAAAAATGCGGCTCTAAAGCCGCATTTTTATTTTATGCCTACCTCGGTATTTCAGTTAAAGAAACTAATGAATTTTTGTTACCACTATCAAACTGTTAAATTACCAATAAATATATGACATACTCCTTTTTTTTCGTAATTTTATACTCTGTTTAATGCAACGTCTGAATTTTTGAAATTTCACCCTGCTATGATCAATCTTCAATTCCAATATAACCAGGTTTACGGTTTCCTTTCGGAAGAAGATATTCAGTTTATGCAGGACGAAGTTGATATAAACCACAGCCTGCTTGTCGAAAAAGCCGGAAAAGGAAATGAATATCTCGGCTGGATTGATCTCCCGGTAAAAACCGAGGATTCTCTGCTTGACGAAATGGAAGCGGATGCCAGATCATTACGCGAAAAAGCTGAAATCATTGTTGTAATCGGAACAGGAGGATCATTGCTGGGCGCCCGGGCAGTTATAGGAGCATTGGAAACACTGTTTTCGTCATTTTACGCAACGAAAAACAATCCTGCTATTGTGTTTGCTGGTCACAACATAAGCCAGGACTACCATGCTCAGTTGCTCTCACTGCTCGACAGAAAAGATTATGCCGTTATTGTGGTTTCAAAATCAGGCACAACCACCGAACCGGCCATCGCCTTCAGGCTTATAAAAAACCATATCGAAAAAAAATATGATCCTGCCGAAGCTGCCAGCCGGATTATTGCCATTACCGGAACTAAAGGCTCTCTGAAGTCACTGGCAGAGAAGAATGGCTATAAAACTTATACGATCCCGGATGATGTAAACGGCCGCTTTTCGGTACTTAGTCCGGCTGGCTTGTTCCCCATTGCTGCTGCGGGCTTCGATATCAGGTCGTTGCTGGAGGGTGCTGTTGAAATGCGCAAAGTGTGTATCGAAACTTCCTCTTTAACCGATAATCCTGCTGCTTCTTATGCGGCCATCAGGAGTTCGTTGTACCGTATGGGTAATCAGATTGAGATTCTGATAGCCTACGAACCACAATTACACCACTTTACAGAATGGTGGAAGCAATTGTTCGCCGAAAGCGAAGGAAAGGCACAGGAAGGATTGTTCCCTGCCGGAGGAAACTTTACATGCGATCTGCACTCTCTGGGTCAGTACATTCTGGAAGGTCAACGCATACTTTTCGAAACGGTTGTCCATGTAAGTAAAACGTCGAACTCGCTGATCATTCCTCTTGATGAAGCCGATTCTGACGGATTGAACTACCTGGCAGGTAAAACCCTGCATGACATTAATTCAATGGCAGCACTCGTAACTTCGCTGGCACATACTGACAGCGATGTTCCTAATATGGATGTAATTATTCCGGCCATTGATGAGCGATCTCTGGGCGAACTGATTTATTTCTTCGAATTTTCCTGTGCTCTGAGCGGCTACCTTATGGGTATAAATCCTTTCAACCAGCCCGGTGTTGATGCATACAAAAACAATTTGTTTGCTATGCTGGGTAAACCCGGATTTGAAAATGAAACAGAGCTAATACGAGCCCGGATGTCGGACATATAACTATTGGTTTTGTCATGATTGCAGTGTAAAGTATAGAATAAAAATAAAAGAGTTACATATGGAAAACAGATTATTCGAATATATGAACCGTCGTATTAGCGGCGAATCGGTACATACCGGCAAAAGTAAAGAACCGGGACCGGTAATAACCATTTCGCGGCTTTCCGGTTGTGGTGCAAGCAGGATAGGGTGGGCTGTTTGCGAGGAACTCAGCAAACGAAAACAAGCAGTGGGAGATCATGGAAAATGGAATTTTATCAGCCGCGAAATACTCCAGAATTCGGCTGAACAGCTTCATCTCGATCCTGTATCGCTGAAAAATGTTATCAGTGATACCGACCGTGGCATTATGGATCAGATTGTGGAGGCCTTATCAACCCACTCGCATAAAAGCGATCAGAAAATCCTGAAAACCATACAGGAGGTGATCCGGCAGTTTGGCAGCAAGGGAAATGTGCTGATTGTCGGTAGGGGAGGAGCCGGAATTTGCAGCGATATCAAACGTTCGCTGCATATCCGCATCGAAGCTCCTGAAGAATGGCGTATAGCTGAAATAGCTAAAAGACTTGACTTCAGCAAAGCTTTTGCAAAAGAGTATGTGAGAAAACAGGATGCCGAACGCAAGTTTCTGGTTACCAAACTTTTTGGCAAGAGCCCTGATCAACTGATATATGACGTAGAGTTTAACCGCAGCCGGTATACAGAGAAGGAACTTGTTGATTCTATTATTCAGCTTGCCACTGTTAAAGGTCTGCTATAAAATTTCTAAAACCGGAAGTAACTGTTGAAACCCTGCGAAACCCCTGAGGTACCCATTTTAACCGTAAATGATCTGAGCATTGCCTTCAGCCATGAAGGCGAAGATCATGTTGTCGTTGATCATATTTCATTTCAGCTCCAACGTGGCAGCACTCTGGGTATTGTCGGCGAATCAGGCTCAGGAAAGTCCATAACCTCTCTCGCTGTTATGGGTCTGATACCAAAACCCGGCGGGAAGGTAAAAAGTGGTTCCATTGTTTTTAATACTCCGGATGGAGCCAACTGCGATTTACTGCAGCTACCCGAAAAAGCAATGAGGCTATGGCGGGGCAAACGTATCGCTATGATATTCCAGGAACCTATGACGTCGCTCAACCCGGCATACCGCTGCGGGAAACAGGTGATGGAAAATATTCTGCAACACGAAAATATCAGCAGCAGCCAGGCCCGGAAACGCACACTTGATCTCTTCAACGAAGTAATGCTTCCCGATCCTGAACGTACTTTTAATGCCTATCCACACCAGGTTTCGGGCGGACAAAAACAAAGGGTGATGATAGCAATGGCTTTGGCCTGCAACCCCGAAATACTGATAGCCGATGAACCCACAACAGCACTCGATGTAACTGTTCAGAAAACTATACTCGAACTACTGCGAACGCTGCAAAAGAAGCATAAAATAAGTATGGTGTTTATTTCGCACAACCTCGATGTGGTGGCCGAAATTGCTTCGGATGTGATGGTTATGTTCAAAGGAAAGATAGTAGAAAAAGGTACTGTGGCGCAAATTTTCAACCATCCTCAGCATCCCTACACCAAAGGATTACTTGCCTGCCGCCCTCCGCTTGGTAAACGACCGACCCGGCTCCGCGTGATTGCTGACTTTGTGGAGGGTAAAGGAAATATCGATACCACATTTGTAGAAATATCAGAGCGTATGGAGCTCCATTCTGCCATGTATAAGTGCATGCCATTGGTTCGGACCGAAGGTATAAATACTGTCTTTACCACAAAACGAAGTCTCACTGGAAAACCTCTCAAGCAATACATAGCAGTAAATAATGTTTCGTTACAGGTATATCCGGGAGAAACGCTGGGACTGGTTGGCGAGTCGGGATGTGGCAAAACCACGCTTGGGCGCACCATACTCCGGCTTATTGAACCTGCTTCAGGAAATACATTTTATAAAAATATAGATGTCAACACTCTGAATGAAGCCGATTTGCGTAATCTGCGAAAAAAAATGCAGATTATTTTTCAGGATCCCTATTCGTCACTTAATCCGCGGATAACCATTGGTGAAGCCATTATTGAACCTATGCGCATACATTCTCTTCATGGAAATGATAAAGCCCGTAAGGAAAAAGTCGGAGAATTGCTTGGTAAAGTAGGACTGGAATCTTTGCATTACGACCGATATCCCCATGAGTTTTCAGGCGGGCAGCGACAGCGTATCTGCATAGCACGTGCTTTAGCCGTTGAGCCGGAATTCCTCATCTGCGACGAATCGGTTTCGGCGCTCGATGTTTCGGTTCAAGCTCAGGTATTGAACCTGCTTAACGATCTGAAAAAGGAATTCGGACTTACCTATCTGTTTATAAGCCACGATCTTTCGGTTGTCAGGTATATGAGCGACCGCCTGATGGTGATGCGAAACGGCGAAATTCTGGAAGAGGGAGATGCTGATCAGGTATTTACTACGCCAAAAGATGCTTACACTCAGTTGTTGCTGGATGCTATTCCAAAGGGAATGGTGTGACGTGGAGAGGGATTTTTCAAAGAAATACGGACTTTAGTTGCAGAAATTTGTTTAATACCAAGAAGAAGAGATAATAATACGGAGAAAGTATCCGGATAAAGAGATAAAAAATAGTACCATGTCAAAAAAGAAACAGAATCCGCAGGCAACTATAGCCCGCAACGCTTTTACCAACCAGGTTTTTAACCTGTTTTCGGAGAATTCCGAAAATTCGTACAACTTCCGGCAGACAGCCGCACAACTCGGAATTACCGATAAACGCGAAAAAGACCAGGTGCGGTCCATCCTTGAGCAATTATGCATACAGGGCTCCCTGGTCGAAATGAACCGGGGAAAATACAAACTGAACCCAAAACTTATTACAGCAATAGCCAAAGCCAACACTGTAACCGGAATTGTTGATATGAAGGCAACAGGCAAGGCATATATTATTAGTCCTGAACTGCCTGAAGATGTATTTATTGAATCCAACAATACCAACCACGCCCTGAATGGCGATAAGGTAAAGGTTCACATTTTCCCTAAACGGAAAAACCGCAAAACCGAAGGCATTATAGTCGAAATTGTGGAACGCGCCAAAAAACAGTTTGTAGGAATAGTTCATGTTTCCAAACGATTTGCCTTCCTTGTTCCCGACAGCCAGCTTATAAACGTTGATATCTATATTCCGCTTACAGCGCTGAAAGGTGCCAAACATGGTCAGAAAGCGGTTGCCCTGATTACCGAATGGCCCGAAAAAGCAACCAATCCTATTGGCGAAATCATACATGTTTTAGGTCAGCCCGGTGAGAATAATGTTGAAATGAACGCTATTCTCGCCGAATTCGATTTCCCTCTCGAATTCCCGAAAGCAGCCGAGGTCGAAGCCAAACGAATTAAAAACGAAGTGCCTGCCGAAGAAATTGCAAAACGCCGCGACTTCCGCAATATATGGACCTGTACCATCGACCCTGTGGATGCCAAGGACTTTGACGATGCCCTTTCGCTTCAGAAACTCCCTGATGGCAACTGGGAAGTGGGTGTACACATCGCCGATGTTTCACATTATGTAATCCCGGGAAGTGCTATCGACGATGAAGCATATGAGCGTGGAACTTCCATTTACCTGGTCGACCGTACAATTCCCATGCTGCCCGAACAGCTTTCGAACCTGGTATGCTCACTGAGGCCAGATGAGGAAAAGCTTTGCTTTTCGGCAGTTTTCAAATTTAACGACAAGGCCGAAATTCTGAACGAATGGTTTGGTCGCACAGTCATAAAATCAGATCGGCGCTATGCCTACGAAGAAGTTCAGGTAATGATAGAAGGCGCTGAAGGTGAGTACAAGAACGAACTGATGAAACTTCACGATTTGTCAACCAAACTGCGTGAGGAGCGTTTCCGCAAAGGGTCCATTGCTTTCAAATCGCAGGAGGTAAAATTTAAACTCGACGACAAAGGCAAGCCCATAGGTGTGATGATTAAGGAGCAGAAGGAAGCCAACTGGCTGATCGAAGATTTTATGTTGCTGGCTAACCGCCGTGTAGCCGAAAAAATAGCCACACGTAAGAACAGAGACGGGGAATCCAAAACCTTTGTATACCGTATTCACGACGAGCCCAATCCTGAAAAACTGATTCGTTTTTCGGAATTTCTGCAAAAACTGGGGTATGGCTTTCAAACCAACAGCCGCAAAAATATTACGGCTTCATTCAATTCGCTGTTCGACAAAATTGTAGGCAAGGGCGAAGAGAATATGATTGAAACCATTGCCATACGCACTATGGCACGGGCTGAATACTCCACACAGAATATAGGTCATTATGGACTGGCTTTCAGGTACTATACTCATTTCACCTCGCCTATACGCCGCTACCCCGACCTGATGGTACACCGCCTGCTGCAGTGGTACCTCGACGATAAGGTGAGCGCATCCAAAGAAGAATACGACGAAAAATGCCAGCATTCATCGGATATGGAGCGTAAGGCTATGGAAGCCGAACGTGCCAGTGTAAAATACAAACAGGCCGAATACCTGATGGACAGGATAGGGGAGGAGTTCGACGGACAGATTTCGGGTGTGAGCAAATGGGGTATTTTTGTTGAACTCACCGAAAGCAAGTGCGAAGGCATGGTTTCGCTCAGGTTGATGAATGATGACTTCTACTACCTCGACGAAGAGAACTACCGCATTATTGGTCAGCGCTGGGGGAAAGTTTACCGCCTGGGCGACAAAATCCGCATCAAGGTTAAAAAGATCGATCTGCAGAAGAAACAGATGGACTTCGACCTGGTCCGCTAGAAATTTAACTGTTATTACCGGAGTAGCTTGGAGCTGCTCCGGCAATATTCATCCTGCGATGATTGCTAATTATCACAATGTTTTTGTATTAAGCAATATTAAATCCTATATTTGCTACACTCCAAATTTTCTTTTCTGCTTTTGCTGGAATTACCTGATCTGTATTAACAATCATATATTAACCACAAAAACAAAACACGTATGAAATTCTGTCCTAATTGCGGAGCAGAGCTGAAACCGGAAGCCAAATTCTGTGCAGCCTGCGGAACACCCATTGCTTTTTCAGCTCCTCCTCCTGTGCAGCCCACTCCACAGCCACAGCAGGTTTACAGGCAGCAGGAGCCGATGTACGAACAAGCAAGGGAAGCATCCAGTGTTTTTAAAGAAGCCCTATCTGGTAACACAAATATCGTTCAGCGTGTAATCAGGATAATTACAAAACCTAAAGAAGAATGGGTTGTAATAGACAATGAAAGACCTGACAAAATGAAATTGCTATTTGGGTATGTTATTATACTCGCATTAATACCGGCAATAATATCTTTTATCAATTTTGCTTTTATTAACAGCTATTACTCTATAGGTTATGCTATTGCTCAAGCTGTAATAAGTTTTGTTTTAACAATTGCAGTTGTCTATTTAACGGCATTTGTTGTAGATGCACTCGCTCCTTCCTTTGATTCAGAAAAAAACTTTGACAAATCCTTCCAACTTGTTTGCTATGCTTACACTCCAGGTTGGATTGCAGCTATACTTAGTATTATTCCTGGTATAAACATTGTAGCATCGTTAGTTGGGTTTGCTTATATGATATACTTGTTGCTAACAGGAATGCCTGTATTAAAAAAGACTCCTTCTGAAAAAGCTACTGCTTATACGATCATTTCGATTTTGATTTTGATTGTTATTTATTTTGTTCTAGCTGCGATCTTAGCATTTGTAGTTATGAAGTCAATATTTGGAGGAATGATGTTCAATGGGTAACAGCTAAGTAAAATAAATTTAAACACTCTTTTTATGAAATTTTGCCCCCAATGCGGAACTACTTTTGAACCTGAGGCCCGTTTCTGCCTCGAATGTGGCTTCGACAAATCAACAGTTGATGCTGAAATTACAACTCCGGTAAATACTGTTCCCCTTGCGTCAGATAAGGCAGGGTGCCCGCAATGTGGAACGGCTCTGGATCCCTCCGAACGTTTCTGTCCTGAATGCGGTTTCGACTCAGCAAACTCAAAAGCTGTTGATCCGCCTGTATCGAAAGCACCCGAACCAATTATAATGCCGGAAGTTATTCTGCCGGTAACACAGGTTGAGGAACCGGCTCCTCAGGCTTTGAATAAAGCTTTCTGCCCTCAGTGTGGTCAGTCCGTCGACTCAGGTGAACGTTTCTGCCCTGAATGTGGTTACGATAATTTATCCGGAAATACAGCTTCACAACCTGCTGTCAGAGCACCAGAGCCGCCGAAACCAGCGAACAGACCTGAACCTGTTGTAATTCCTCCGGTTGCTAAACCCGTTCAGCCCACACCACAACCTGCCCGAACTGCGGCTCCGGTATACAATACCTCTTCTGCTGCACCCATGCCGGCAGCACTGCAAAAAGGCAAGACAAACTACCTGATGATCGCTCTGATTATCCTGGGGATTGGTGCACTCGGAGCTGGCGGATGGTATGGATACACTAAGTTTTTTGCAGGTGCCGCTGACGAAACTGCAACTCCTGCGGCAAGTACTCCGGCAATTCAGCCTGAAACGGTAACTGAAGACCTGGCCTCAGATGCAGTTGCTGTACCTGAGGAAGAAATCACCAATTCCGAACAGCCTTTAACCTCCACGAAACCACTGAGTCGGGTTGATCAGGAACTTGCAAAATACAAGGCCAAGGAACAGAATAATACTGCCATTGACGAAAGTCAGGTAAGAATCATTTATGAAGTTGGCCGTAACGATCAACCGAAAAGGAAAAGCCCTAAAGAACCGGCTAAGCTTATGCTTCAGAAATCCACCATGGTTGTGAGGATAACAACGGATCACTTCAACGAAGGAATGGGAACTTCGGGTGGTGGAAATATAACCATCAAGGACAGGGAAGGAAATATCATAGGCAATTACAGGGCTAACACCAGCGATGGTAAGGACGGTACTCCTAATGCCAAATGGGTGGCCTATCCTAAAAAAGTACTCGAAAAAGGTACTTATTTCATTACTGATTCGGATAATGCTACCTGGTCGAAAAACTTTGTAGGCAATGGATTCATAGTTGTTGAAGGATATGAAGTAAAATAAGGATTGGATTCGAAGTTTGAAAACCGGTATACATTAAACAACTGATTTACCCAATATATAAAAAACTTAAAATTATGGCTTTTTGTAGTAATTGTGGCACCCGGCTTATCGATGGTGCTGCATTTTGTCCCGAATGCGGGACTAAAAATCTATTCGCCGGCGCACCGGCTCAATCCAATGTACCTCCTGCTGCTGCACCTCCGTCGCATCAGGCATATCAACCACCACAGCAGGCAGCACCCCAACCTCAAAAAACCCAGGCTCAGTATGGAGCAGTCCGGTTCGAGGTTGTCGAAAAAGAAACGCTGAAATTTCTGAAAGCCGATTTCGAAAACAGTGCAGTTCGTTATGAATCGGGAGGTATGTATTATATGCAGGGTAACCTCGATCTGGAGGCCAATCTTCCGTCAGCCGGAGGTTTTCTGAAGTCGATGGTCACACGCGAAAGCATAGTTAAGCCAGTTATCAGGGGAAGTGGTACAGTTTGGTTCGAACCCTCTTTTGGCAATTTTACCATTATGGACCTCAAAGGAGATGAATGGATACTGGATAAAGGTGCTTATTATGCATCCGAAATGGGCATCGAAATAGGCTCTTTCACCAATAAATCCGTATCCGGACTTTTCTCGGGCGAAGGTTTCTTTCAGACTAAAGTATCGGGTGCAGGCAAACTGGTAATATTGTCGAACGGCCCCCTGGAAACAATTGAACTGAATAACGGCAAACTGGTGGTTGACGGATCGTTTGCTGTTGCCCGTCAGGCAAGTGTACAGCTCACAGTATCTAAAGCCAACAAAGGAATATTCGGCTCAATGATATCGGGCGAGGGCATTGTAAATACTTTTACCGGCACCGGGAAAGTAATGATAGCACCGGCAGCCAACAAGTATATTACTATGATTAATTATTTGTCGAGTATTCACCACCGGGTTATGCAGATCAAGAATTCCTAAACACCGGATAAAATTTCCGGGTCTATTTTCAAACAGCCTGCCAGATACTTCCGGCAGGCTGATTTTTTATAACTTAAAGGATAATAGTACAATTTAAAGGATTGATAAAGCAAGCAAGATCTCGTTTGCCTGATATTCAGGTATCGAAGGATAATCCGTAATTATTCACTTTGTTGCTACTATGATTTCTCAGCGCACAATACTGGAAGGGGTTAGGTGTTGGGTGTTCGGAGTTAGGGGGCCGGGTGGTATTTGGCTATTTGGTGGTTTTAATTCTAACACTTTATAACTTAAGGTACTTAAGTTTTTTCAGTGCTTAGTTCTCAGTATTCATGGGATTTAGTTGCAACTATAAGTACTACAGACACTTTAGCCCCCCAAAAACTCTATTCACTTTAAACTCTAAGTACTTCAGGCACTTAAAACTTCAGGCACTGATTAGGTACGATAATCCCATAAAATGAAATTCTTTGGCTGGGTTACCACTAATGACAGAGAAACACAAAAATCCAAGTCAAAAACAGCAATTACGGCTCTACCCAAACTGACGGATTATATGTTTTAAAGTGTGTATCGTATTTAGGACATTTGGTGGGTTGAAGTTCAATTGTTACTTTATACACGCCTGCAACCGGATAAAAAACATCCATAACATTGAAATTTCCTGTAGTATTTTTCTGCCCTCCTTCAAATTCCCAGTATAACTTGTAATTTATATACTCCGGACCGGAATAGGTATACCTCACTGTTTCACCTGCTTTAATATGCGTTTTATCCTGTGTATAGTCAGGATATGGACCTACCTCCTGTTCACAGACCCCCTCAGGCCTCCACCCATCATCACAGGATAATACTTGAGTAATAAACACTATTGCAAGCGAACTGATTAATACATATGAAAGCCAGCCTGCAGGAAAAAGTAAAATTCTTTTGTTAGTCATATAACCTCCTATTTTATTAAGTGAATGAAAACAGAATCAAAAATCACATCAAACGTTCTTATATTCCCCTTATGCATCTACAAAGTTGGTATGAAGTGTGTGAATAATCAATGGCCCAAACGGGTCATATTTACGGTCTGTTATCCGCTCTATAAAGTTCTGACTTTCACCGGAGCCCGGCATTGTATTACTGCTAACTTTAAATATTTCATTATGGAATAGTATTGAAATATGGTTCTTCGGAGTAGGCTCAATAGTAAAACCACTAACTGTACTGAATTCATACAACTTGAGTTTGGCTACGGTAATATCTGGCCGTATAACCCTCAACAAGCATTAGAATTCATTTTCGTTTAATTGAAAAACGCATGCCACTGTTTGTGACATGCGTCGGAAAATATTACATTTGGTTAGATATTAGGTTATTATAGCATTTTTGTTCCTATAGTTTTGCTATCGTGTATATATTATTAGAATATTTACTCAAGAAATACCAAAGATTAGTCTGCCATTTAAAAAAAGCCAATTCAGTAACCTTAAAATTAGTGCCGTGAAATAATTCCGGCACTAATTAAATCAGGGTAAAATACCTAAGACAGTTCGGCATATTATTCTCTGTCAGCTTATTATTTATCGTTTGTAAATTATTTTTTCAAGAAGAGTGCCCTCATACCAAAACATTTCATACACAACTTTTTCAGAAGTAATAAATTTTACCCTCTTGCCACAAAACTTATTCTGTGGATTTAAGTATGAAGGAGGACATTTGGTTTCAAAAACCCCAGGAGACACCTGGTAATATATTTCATTGGATATGAACGGACGTTCCTCACCTTTAACTTTAAAACAAACCGAAATCTGGTCTCCGTCATAATTGCTGAATGAAATACAGAATGTTTCTGTTCCGTAAGTACTGCTATGATAGATCAAGGTACTGTTACAATAATTCCCCTCGTAATCCTGACATTTTGCCGGACTTCCGGTTATCAGGAGCATGAAAATAGAAATAGTTAAGATAATGACTAGTTTATTCAGATTCATATAGACGATTTTTACCCTTTGCCTACTCATAAGCTTTTCGGCTTCCGCTCCGGAGTGTTCCTGATGGATTTCCCGGTTTCACCCATTTAGTATTTGAACTTTATTGCAAAAAATATCCTGATATATTGTGTTATCTGATTCCAACTTTTTGTTCCGTATCAACAAAAGGGAAATAGGTGGAATTGCAGGGTATTTGAAAATATCAGGTATTTCTAAAGATGATAGGGTACTGCTGTCTTACCAAAATTGTGGTTATACTCTGAACTATAAACCATTTTTTTTATCGTTTCCCTGTGTCCGACACTTTTCAGGGTAGCAACCCAACGATCGCTGGCCGCAACACTTTCGGGTTCTCTCCCCAGAAAATGAACATGCATTAATCTGATAGCTTCAGCTGGTGTTTCTCTGTCAACAAACTTGCCACTATATTCATAACTTATGCCAATTTCATATACTAAATCCTGTACAGTTTTGGTACCATTTACCAGGTAATTTGCCCAACCGCCAACACCCAATGGTTCTCCTTCCCTTTCAAGAACCTGAAGGTAAATACTTTTCACCAGTTCGGTTGCATCAGCCTGACTGTATTTAGCAAATTGTGCTTTGCTACTAAAGCCTGTGAACAAACAGGCTAAAAATAAAATTAAACTAATTTTTTTCATTTGGATTTCTTGATTTAAGGGGTTCCTACCGTTTACGCTCTTCGGATAAGGCGGCGGCTTTTTCGACTTGAAGCCACTAACAATAAAAAGTATTTTGAAAAACCAGAACTTTTAGCTTTTAATATGGAGCAAATATGAATAGAAGAAAATATATGTGCAATAGCCCAATCGGGTCATTTTTAAGATCAGATAAGTTTTTCTTTATACGCTTTTACTACCACCTGCGCACGGGAATGCACCTGCAATTTGTCGTATATGTTTTTGATATGATTGCGCACGGTCTGCACACTGATAAACATACTGTCGGCCATTACCTCATTGGTCATTCCCTGTGTGATCAGCAGCAGTATTTCCTTTTCGCGTGTGGTAAGATGGGATGGCAATCCAGGTTTGGCAGCCTCGGGTTTTAAAAACGCCATTACCTGCCTGGCAACCATGGGTGTGAGTGCGGCTCCTCCTTCATAAACCTGCTGTATGGCATCCAGTATCTTGTTAGGGCTTGATTTTTTGAGTATATATCCGTCGGCGCCGTTTTTTATTGCTTCGAGTATATGGAAATCATCTTCAAGGATGGTAAGCATTATGATTTTTAACTCCGGGCATTTGAGTTTAAATAGTGGAATAGCTTCGATACCGCTTAAGCCGGGTAGGTTGATATCCAGTAATATAACATCTGTTTCAACAAAGTTTTCAAGGGTTTCTTCAACAGAAGAAGCTGACCATACAACCGAATAATCGGAGAAGGAAGAGATAAGATACACCAGGCTCTGCCTGAATTCAGTATGATCTTCAACAATCCCGATTGTAATGGCCATTCTGCTATTTTTATGTAAAGTAATGCTAAAATCCAGTAAGTTAAGTAGCCTGATCAGGTCATATTTTAAATTGAAGCACTATCTCGGTTCCTGATCCTTTCGCTAAATGAATGTCGAATTCAATTCCTGATTCGAGGGCTCTGCGGCGCATATTAGGCAGTCCGTTGCCATGTGACCCTTTTGTTGCCAGCCTTGTATCACCTATCCCTATACCATCATCTTTCAGGCAAATACTGCACAGGTTTTCTTTAACCCCGGCACTAAACTCAACATTCACGGCGCCCGAATGACGTATAATATTGTGCAGCCCTTCTTTCAGAATTAAAAATACATCATTCCGGATTTTTTCCTGCAAAATAACAGGAGCATCGCTGATTTCGATTGCCGAATGGAAATTTATTTTGTTATCAGTCAGTATTTCAAGCATATAATTACTTGATTTTGAGATCAGGCTCTGTAAGGAATCATTTCGCGGGGAAGTCATCCAGATGATATCCGAAATCGACTGCAAGGCATCATGTGTAAGAGCAGCTATTTTAACGGGAAGTCTGGTACTATCAGCCTGAACCGTCGAAGGCTCAATAAGTCCCTTCAGTGTTTGAGCATAAATCGAAATGCTACCCAGGGTTGAGGCCAGGTCGTCGTGTAAATCGCGTGACAATTTTTCGCGTAACTCTATCTTTTCTTTCATCGCCAGCCGTTTCAGTAGAATTCTGTCGATAAAAAGATGTAAAATTGCAAGGAGGCCAATAACTACCATCGGAGCAATTAAAAACAGCAGCGAGAACCACTGATATAGATAAAACTGGTTGACAAAAATAAAAATGACAAAAATAAAACCAGCTGATAGCCAACGAAAAACCGTAATGGTACGTATACTTTGGGGCTGATGAAGGTTGTAGAAAATCAGCAAAAGGATAATTAATACATACTTAATGATTTCCGGCTGATTTTCCTGGTTACTGAAGAATCGTAAAACTCCGCTGGTGCTTTCTGAGTATAACGCCGCAAAACCCTCCAATTCATCTATTTCCAGTGTTTTACCGGCAAATATACTATCGACCTTTATTGTGTCGGGTGTTGAGGGAAACTTAACCATTGCATAGTATGGCACACCCTGTTCTACGCCAAAAATCATCTCTTTTGCAGAAATAGAACTGTAACCGCTACCGCCATTCAATTCGCGATAGCCAGCCAGAACACTCAGGCGTGTATCAGCTGTAACTTTATATAACCAAACTTTTGTACCAATGGCGTCACTGTTTGACCGAACTCCGTGAAGTTTGAATTTTACAAAATTTTTCTTTTCGGTAATATTCAAAAATAGCCTGCTGTTCCCGTTAATGTAGTTTGCCACATAAAGATCAGGATCGCCATCATTATCCATATCGCCAGTGGCACAACCCGTGCAATACCCGCTTAGTTCGGCACCGAAAGCCGCAGTTACATCCCTGAAATAGCGGCCATCAATATTCCGGTACAAAAGGTTCTCGCCTACATTAGTAACATATAAATCCAGGTAACCATCAAGATCAAAATCAGCAAATATGGCCCCGTTACTCATGAAGGTTCCTGGTTCAAAATAATCAAGGGTCTTATCGGTGAATAAACCTTGTCCATTGTTGAGATAAAGTTTATTCCCGGTATTACGGTTTGCAATGAAAAGATCGGTGAATCCGTCGTTGTTAATATCAGCAAAGGCTACTGCATTGCTTTTCGCCGGGGTTGCTCTGGCCAGATCAGTCAGATGGGTAATATCGCGAAAATGGATTTTGCCATTTCCCGAATCATTGATATAGAGTTTATTCGATGGATACCAAAAAGAGACACATAAATCAGGATATCCATCGTTGTTTACATCCGCAAATGAGGCACACATGCCGCCACCAGCCGAACCCAGTCCGGATACTGATGTAATATCAGTAAAATGCCCGGTGCCATTGTTTTCGAAAAGCCGGTTCGATCCTTCCTCACTTGTAACAAACAAATCCAGGTCACCATCATTATCCACATCGGCAAAAGCCGAAGAATTGGAGCGCTTCATGTTCTCACATGCCCGTTTTTTCTGCTCCGAAACATTCCTGAAATAACCGTTTCCCTTGTTAAGCAGGAGTCTGTTGGTGCTATTGAGATAACACAGGTAGATATCTTGATCGTTGTCGTTATCGATGTCGGCAACACTTAAACCTAATTTAAGCTCGTTTTGTGAGGTGCTGTTCTCCGGTTTAATGACCCCGTTCGCATTTCGCTTCACAACTTCATCAGTAAAAGAATATGTATCGGTAAACATATCGGCTGAAGCCAGGTTGTTAATATAAAGGCGATTCTGTTCGTATATCCGCGCTGTATATATATCTGTTTTTCCATCCCCGTTAAAATCGGCCATAGCAACACCATACTCATCATCCGAACTCAGGCCAACTGAACTCAGTTTATGTGACGAAAATCCCTGGTTGTCTTCGATGTACACCGGAAACTGTTTGTCACCACTATAAAAGAGCCTTCCATTTTTACCACAAATCCAAATATCATCAGATCCTGAGGCGACCACATCAGTCAGATTATCTGAACAAAGAACAGGATGTTGTGATAATTGTCCTTTCGCATAACTCATAATCAACCCTTTATGGCCCACCATTACGATAGTTCCATTTTCAAGTAAACACATTTTACTTATATGCGTCAAATCCTTGTTTTTCAATATCAGCTTTACACCTGATTCATCTATACGATATAACTCTTCACCAGAAATCAAAAATCCGTCATGTATATCAGTGAAGCACAAATTGGTTATTGCTTTGTTATCAAATACTTTCGTATATATTCCACGTTCATAATGAAATAATTCTCCCCTTTCGGTCAGAAACCAGAAAGAAGATAAATCCTTCCCATAAATACTGACGATGTTACTACGGGCCGGGGATAAAGGGAGCATTCTGAATGATCCATTTTCGTATACAGCCATGTCGACAATACCGGCAAACAATGCTTTGTCCTCCGAAATAAAATGCATCGAAGTAATATAGTTGGCAAACGGTGGTGATACATTCTGGAGAATGCCATCATGAAAATGATAAAGCATACAGGTGCTTGTAAACGGAATAATGGTAAACCATATATCCTGTTGCGATACCGCATAAAAAGAATAAATTTTACCTTCAACAGGGAAATCCAGCTTTTTCCACCTGTCAGTATCTAGCATATAAATTTTATCAGTAAGGAAATAAACACCTTGTTTGTCCTGCAGGATGTTTCGTATATCAGCCTTGGTGCCTGAATTGATTTTCCGGAACGAAAAGGGTTGCCCGAAAGTTCGTATATTGAACAAAAGAAGTACAATAATAGTCAGTAAATGAGCATATTTGGAAATCGGAACCATCGTATTCGTTTCTGTAGATATGCAAAACCTACAAAACAATAGATTATAAATTACAAAGGGAAAAAAGCTATTCATTGTTTGGTGTTCCGGGTAAATATATAAACATGCCCAGCCGATTAAATCACAGACTTAAGTCATGTTTTACAATAGTTTTGAGTTTTGCATTATAGTATTCCACAATTTGTTTTGCTTCTTCCGTTTTTCCTTGTGGTACAGGTATCCGAGCCATCTGAACATCTATGCCATTGCATGTAGGCATGGAATAGGTGAACAGGGGTATTACTGGCATGCTCATACAAAACTCATTAACTGATTAACATGTAGCAACTATCGTTTGAAAAAATAAAAGAAAATCAGGTAAAAAACCTGAAATGAGATCAGATTAAAAACCATTGCAAACATAAAACCGGTTCCGAAAACGAACAAAACTGCTAATATCAGCATGATAATATTGGCTTCGATTGACCGAATCAACGCTTTAATACGTAGTAAATCCAGGATTTCTGTTTCATTTTTTTCCCTGGATAATACAATCAATCCAAGACCGGCAAGCAGCAATAATACCGTTATTTCATCGGCAACATTGGTATGGAAGCTTGTAAAATATTTCGTTTCGAGAAATGAAGAATAGACGGCAAATACAGGAAGCATTATCCTGACATCGAACCATATGTATAATATGGCCATCACAATTCCAGATAAGGAAACAATCAGTCCTACGAATTTCCAGGTGTATGGGAGAAGAAAATTTTTCATTATTTAAAGGATGCTATCCGGATTAAAAAACAGGCTCGCTTATGTTAACTTCTCTTTGTAAAGAAGATATTTTTTGAATAGGTCAATTTTTTTCTTCTCCTTTTCGGGCATGTTGTTGTATAAATCATCAGCGACTGGTTTCCAGGCAGCCGCCAGTGCTTTTGTTTTTTCTGCCAGCTGCTGCATACTCTCCGGGGAATTAAGATGTGTGGAATGGACTCCTTTTGCCTCCGAAAGATACTGAAGCATTTCGGGGGCATCCATGATAGGGCAGGGGCGATGCGGATTTTGAGAAAAGGGTTTGGCCTTACGGAAATGCCTGAAAAAATGTGAAGCCAAAGCTTCGGGGAGTGGCATATCATTGATATTCACATCCGAATAGTGAAAAAATGAACATGGCTCCAGATCGCCATTGGCGTTGATATGAACAAACTCGTTGCCTGCAGCCACACATCCGAAGGCCATATGACCCATATTTGCAAAGTCAATTATAGTAAACCTATGCTTTTGCATATAGGTTTCAATTCTTTGCTTTACTTCGGCCCGCTCAGCTGCATTCAGGCACAGGCTTAAATCGGCACCGCTGCCAACTGGAATATAATTGAACATCCAGCCAATCCAGGCTCCTTTTTCACGCAGGAAATCAAGAAACTCATCACTGGAAATTTCTTTCCAGTTTTTTGAATGATAACAAACGGAAAAGCCAAACCCTATATCCCGCTTTTTCAGAATGTCCATTGCTGCCAGTACTTTATCATATGTACCTACCCCACGGCGGAAATCGGTGGCTTCCCGGAAACCTTCGATGCTTATAAATGCATTCAGATTGCCCAAAACTGCCATCTCATCTGCAAAGGCTTCATCTATGAGCGTGCCATTTGTAAACATGGTATAAGGCATCTTGTTGTGTTTACGGCACAATTTCAGAATATCATCTTTGCGCATCATTGGTTCTCCACCACTGAAAACGATACTGTTAATGCCTAGCCTTCGTGCATCTGTAAGTACTTCGTCGAGCTTTTCGAACGAAAGTTCACTTTTCTTATCATAATCAGCTGCCCAACAGCCGGTACAACGAAGGTTGCAGGCACTGGTCGGGTCGATAAGTAAATTTAGCGGAATTGAATACTTATGCCGCCATTGCTGCCATTTCCTTTTTAAGGCATCATAAATGCCATTGATAAAAAGTAACGAAAATAGACTCCGGGCTTCAAAAAACTGATAGGATCGGTACACATAATCCTTATGATGAGGATATGCCGGTATTGCTTTCTGCTCTCCAAGAATTGTCAGATATCTCATCAGCCGCCAGGAAGTGTTCTTTGAATTTTTTAGTTTTCCGCGTTATTGTATATAGGAAATGTAACGCTTGATTGGTCATCCAGGGTAAACATGACTCCTACGAGCCCGAATTTGTGATTTGCTATATAAGTTATTTTAGAAATTCCACTTGTCTTAAGATAATTAGGGGTTTCTTCCACCTGTATTACTTTTATCAGCATAAAGCCATATGGGTAGTCGTCAATCCCGGTTTTGGCTACTACCGTTCTGACTTTGCCAGTGGAACCAATTGGGTAGGTATCACCAACATTGGAATTGTATTTTACCCAGATGCCAGCTCCCGGACCTGTTTTTAACTCCAGTCCTTCTTTGGTTACTTTAAAATCCATACCGGTAGTTGAAACTTTATCTCCTTCAATAGTGATACCCGGAATATTAGCTACCAGATTTTTAAGAATATCGTTCTTAACAGTGGCTGAGCCTGAATACGTTGATATCCCACTTTTCAGGGCGATTACCGATGCCGAAAAGTTACTTACACCTTCATATTCAACGGAACTCGATTCGGTAACAGCACCAACTTCCCCTATAGGCGACTGATCACCACCGAGTGTACCGGAATCTTCTTTATTTAAAAGTTTCTCACAAGACTGGCACAACACAAACAAGGTTATGCTAAGAAGTACGGCATAAATCCTTTTCATGATTTTTGATTTAGGGTGAATAACTATTTCTATCAGTCAAAATATCAATATTACAAATATATGTCATAAAATTCAATATCCCAATGGGTTGCGCAAATTAAACCTCATTTAGTTGCTAATGTTAGTATCAACCCTGGAGAATCTTCAAACTAAAATATTCAGTAATTCTTATTGCTTCTTCCATTTTTCCATGTGGCACCGGTATCCGAGCCATCTGAACATCCCTGCCATTTCGTGTAGGCATGGAATAGGTGAACTCTATTATTACAGGTTCTTCTTCCGAATTAATTGTAACCTGATCGAGTCGCGCTCCAAGTTTTACCCATAGATGAAACATTTTGCCTACTATCAATCCATTTTCAGCTATCAGAACTGCTGCTTCGGAGTTTTGTAATTTGCGGTATCTGAAATGAGGAGCCAGGAATGCAGGAATCGCCACTATTACTATTATTCCAAGAATAATCGGGATAAAAACCGGATCCTGAAAATTTATTATCATTATGACTCCTATTACCAGCGAGATGCCGGAAATAACGAAAAACAGCATGCGTTTCATTTTCTTGTCTTCCTCAAAATCCCTGCTTACAAATCGCATCCATTCATCGGGTGAATAACGCCACACGGCTATCCTGCCTTCGCCTGAAAGAATTTTACCAAGTTGCCTGGCACGTGAACGGTATATGAGTATAACTACAATACTCATGATGGCTGCAAATCCTGACAGAAAACTGATGAAAAAACCACCATCGAAGCCATCCATTCCAATCAGTGTGGGTAGAAATACACAAAACACGAATACTGCCAGCAGTATTATCCAGAGGTTTACAATGCGACGCTGCGAATTGGGTATACGGAAATCCTGCTGCCGCGGAATATCAGGTTTTCTGCTGCCCAGTTCCGTAACCGGAATGGATGCTGTACTTTGCAGCGATTGACTGACGCTTTCGCCACAGCTGCCACAAAATCTTGCTCCGGGCTTAAGCTGGTTTCCACATTTGGTGCAAAAATTCATAGCTTATGTTATTAACAGATTTATACTGCTTTATACCCACATTTTCCGCAAAACTTTGCTCCGGATTTAAATGAAGTTCCGCACTGCGGACAAAATTTAGGTGTGCTTGCATTGGGTTGTTGATTTGCAGCCACAGACTGTTTATTCAACTGTTGAGGCACCGGATTAGGAACAGGAACAGGGGTTGGTTTAGCCTGAACTGGTACTTGTAATGTGCTTCTTCTTTTCCTTTTGCGGATAAAAATTAGTATAACAATTACAACCATCAATACACCTGCTCCTGCATATATCAGCGTCTGGCTGCTGAAATAGGCAACTACAGGATTTGTTCCTTCTATTTTATTTACCTGCGGGCTGGAGTTAAGTTCATTTAATGCTACTGCAGCGGATCCTGTGGCTTCTTTCAGTTCCTTTCCTGATACTACGGTTTCAGAAGCTGTTTTGTTGAATTCATTAGCCAGACCGCTATTGCGGGGATCAGCAGCCACGGCAATGCTGAGTATGGCAAGTTGTTCGGATTGTGCTCTGTAATCCGAAGCCTTTTCGAATAATGCTGCGGCTTCCTCAGGTTTGGTAAATGCCAGGCGGCTGATTACTGGCATGTTATCCTCCAGCCAGTTTTCGAGCTGCGCTGAATTTGCAAAAACAGCATTCAATCCTTCAATCGGTAGTCCGTTTCCGGTGTATTTCAACTTACCTGCATCGGGAACTGACAACGAAACAGGAACTATCTTTCCGGGAACGGATGCGTAAGCTGATGGAAATACCGACCAGCTGTTGTCAGGTGCCAATGCAATTTTTACGCTTCCCTGTTCGATACATTTGTTGGCATACACGAATGAGGACACCACCTCCGCCCACAAATTATTAAGCCTGTAAATTTCGAGTGCAAATCCTCCGGAGGTAAAAGCAGTTCCAATGGCACCTTTTCCCTCATCCAGTTTTTTCATATGCCCCGGTATACTTGTCCAGTTTCCGCTGTAAGCATCCACAATTATAACGATGGATTTAACAATGAGATCAATACCGAGGTCGACGTAGGCTTTCAGCATTTCAGCACTGTAACGCCATGCAGCCACGCTGCTGTAATACGCTCTGAGATCGGTGGAGCGGTCGCGGAGTGCAGGTTGCAGATCAGTATAAACCAGATGAACATTTTCGGGTGTCTGACTGAAAAAACGGAGTATCTGTTCCTTCATCGAACTGTAATAAGCTTCCTGAATAGCCTCTTTTATTTTATCAGGCGCATAATCGGTAACAGATTTTGTAGTTTCCTCCACATATTTCGAAGCCTTGTCGTATTCCTTTTTCACACCGGCAGGTACCACATATGTTGCCAGGGCTTCCGAAATACTTTCGGATAATTTTTCCCATATAATTCCGCTTAGCTGACCGCCGTAGTCACCCATCAGCTTGTAATACGCCACCGATGCTTTTGCTTTGTCAGCATTTCGTGCACCTTCGGGAAGCACAGTTTCGGCCAGGAAATACTGTATGATCTTTTTGGTGCCATACTTATAATCGTCCTTTGCCATAGCGGCCTTCCAGAATGCATTGTCGTAATGCAACCCAAGTTTTGTAAGCGAATCGGCAATTAAATCAATATTATCGAGGCCTGTACTTTTCTTTATTTTCTTTCCGTATTCTCCCAGTTTATCAGAAACCTTGTCCAACTTCATTTTTTTATACAGCTTATCCGTTATTTTCCATTTGCTGTTGGCATATTCGGCAAGTGTTTTCATGAGTTCCCATCCATGTCCCATTAATTCGTCACCTGTATCTTTTATAAGCTTGTCACCTGTATTGGCATTCACCATCAACAATCCTATGATATGAAGTTTTTCCTCTGTCATTACAGCTTTGTCAGACTTCTGGGCGCACAAATCCTTATCAATTCCAAAGAGTCCGGCGATTATTTTATTTACAAATTCGGGGTCCTTAAAAAGGCTAAGGGTTTTACCCAGTTCTCCTTTACGGCGTCCTGTAAGGTCAGAAAGTTTTGCCTGCATGGCTTCCATTTTGAGTTTGCGCTCACTGTTTCCGCCCACAATAACTTTAAAATTCCCGTTTGCATCCGAAACGCCAATAAAACCGCCTCGTTTAACATCCATGCCCGATATGAAGTTTTTTCGCTCTTTTTTGAAATACAATTCATATTTGCGGGTGAAAAGTTCGGTATCAAAGTTCTGGCGTTCGATCATCACAACAGCATCGTTAACCATTTTCTTTTCAGGAATGGCAGGAGAATTGATCATTTCGATCAACGCAAAAATATTTCCTTCGAGCTGATATTGTTCGAGTTGCGGAAGCAGAATTTTAACCGGAGTGGTTTCGAATCCGGCTTTCAGTATATAGATATTTTTCTCGATGGTTTTAAAAATCGTCAGGTCGGCAAATACGGATTCATTCGGCTTTTTCGGGGTGCTGTAATAAGCCTGCAAACGCGAACTCACCGTATTATTGACAATCTGCTTCCAGTATTCTCCCCTTTCTTCGGAAGTTGCTTTAACAACAGGTACCTGAACCACTATTTTTGCATTTCCTGAAGCATCGGTTGTGGTTTGAGCTGAAATGATTTTAAGTTCTTTGGGTACATTCCAGCGGATATTTATTCCCGAAACCGGCACTTTACTAATATCTTCGTAGTGAAAGGTAGCCACGGCCTGCGAACGTCCATCGCCAATTACTTCGTTGCGAAAAAATGAAACATACACATTCTCCTTCTTCTCAGGTTCAGGTTGATTGCCGGATGAAGCAGAACTGCTTACGGAAGAATTTTCCTTAGGCCTGCCCTGGTATTCGAACAGGATAGGAGGGATGTAGGTAAAAATTCCGTTATCCGGCATAGGTAAATAGATTGACGGAAGTCCGTTTTTCCGGATATCATAGCCTTCCATATACTGCATATCGCGCTCCGAAGCACCTACATACGCATTCATCCATTCGCCTCCACCCATCATTTTCTGCATAGCCGAATTTATTTCAGCCGACTTTTCATTTGTAAACAGAATGGTTACCGGATCTGCACCATTTTGTGTCATCTGCCCCTGCCCTCCGCTACCTAACATGATCTCGAACGGGGCTGACCCCGTTACATCGTAGCCGGTGTAATACCCGGGAAGTATGGAGCTGTTCCCGCCTTCGGTAGCTTTTACAATCTGAATTTTGGCTTTGCCTTTCACGCCATTCATTTCGCACACGAAATAGGCAAAATTATCATTGTCCTTTTGCGGAACAAGGGTAAGCGGATTTATTCCTTCTTTGAAGGTTTCCAGGGCAATTTTTCCAGCCAGTTTCTGGTTAGCCTCCACATCAGTGGAACCATTAAAACCTGAAAGGAATTTACGTATAAATTTTACCATAAAATATACCATACGCTGAGCGGCTTTCACTGGCTGACCGAAAATAGGCGCTGTATATTTTGTGAGGGCAACTCCATTAACCATATTCAACTCAAAATCATCAACAAATCCTGAACTGCAGCGTAACGAAACTTTGCCATTCATCGAAGTAATGATTTCACCTTCATCGTCGCGGGCGGTGATAACAATGGTGGTGTAATCGTCGCCGTTTCCCATCAGCTCTGTTTTACCACCCTGCATATGCAACCTGAACTGAGGCTGCTGAGCCATGCTTGCCAAAGCTATCAACAGAAAAATACATATATTAACCAGCTGCTTCATACTCATCGGTTTTCATTGTAATCAGGAATTGAATTGTACTCCTTTTCCACAGCTGACTTTTTAGGCCAGCTCTGATACACATAGTAACCTATCACCCCAAGTACTGCAACAAGGAGTACAAGTAGTATCATACTGCATCCGAAGCAGCATCCTCGCTTTTTCTTTTTCTTGGGCTGGGCGTTGATATCCTGAACAGGTTCGGTGGGTTGTTGCTGCATTTAAGTAGTATTTTAGAAAGCTTTATAAACCGGCGTTCCAATAAAACCGGAGACTAATTATTCAACACCACTAATATAGTGAGTAAATGACTTTAATACGAAAAAGCCTGAAAGAAAAATCTCAGGCTTTCATCTGTAGTTCAATAAACTTTATTTGCTTTAAAAAGATGATATATGGTCCGGGCTATGCGTATTGTTTTCAATACCCTGTTCTGACCATCTGAGACCAGCATCAGGTTAACTAAAGTGTAAAATCAGGGATTGCTATGCCGGAATATGCGGATGTGGTACATCGCACCTGAGAGGTATTTAAAGGGAAATAGAGTAAAGATGGATTCTACTCTTCGAACAAAGGTTTAATCACGATGCCGTCGTACCGCTTTTCGACATCACCCCTGTAGGTGATAATCAGGAAAGGAGTTCCATCCTCGTTAAAAGTAACCCAGTCGCCTTCGCGGCTGCCGTTCTGAAAAGTTCCCTGATCCTTTAGTTTGCCTGAAGGCCAGTACCAGTTTACTTTTCCATTCAGGTTGTCGTCAATGTAACTTCCTTCAAATTTTATAGTACCATCAGCGTAATACGATTTCCATTTCCCAAAACGCGCTCCGCCTTTGAAACTTCCGGTTTCGCGGTAGTTTCCGAAATCATATACCCATTCACCTTCTTCGAGTCCTTCAGTAAAAAGTCCTTTTACAATAAGCCTGGCTGTTTCATCATACTCTTCATATTCACCATCTTCGGTTCCAGCAATGTACGACTGAACACGCCTGATGCTGCCATCGTCGAAATACCATCGCCACGTACCGTCGGTTAATCCGGTTTTGGTATATTTTCCTTCTGATTCAATTTTGCCGTTTTCGAAATAAAACTTCCAGTTTCCTACCGGTTTACCTTTTGAATAGGTACCTGTTGAACGCAGTGTTCCATCTGAATAATATTCACGCCAGTCACCTTCCTTATTTCCTTCTTCATCTACAATTCCTTCGCCGGTAAGCGCACCTTTTGTAAAAATATATCCGGCAGTAATCTTTCCATCTTCACTGTATTCGCGGCGCACACCTTCAGCCACATCACCGTTGTAACTGGCAACGGTTTTAACTTTTCCGCTCGGATAATAATCAGTTTTTAATTTTAAACTTGTCAGTTCCTGGGCCTCAACCTGTTCAATATCATTTACAAACTTTTTTACTGAGAGAAGACTTCCGTTTTCATCATAATCCTTGAAATACCCGTTTTTCTTATCGTCTTTATAAATTCCTTCGAGTTTAACCGTGTTGTTATCGTAAAAATACTTCCATCTGCCTTGCTTCAAACCTTTGCTATCCTTACGGTTGATACGTTCGCGGCTGACCAGGAAACCCTTTTTATATTCCATATAGGTTATTACAGTGCCGTCAGGAGCGAGTTCGCGTGCAATTCCGTTTTCGAGGCCCGCAATAAAATTCACTATTAATCTGACTTTTCCGTCAGGATAATAATACGTGGTAGGACCCTGTTTTACATCGTCAACATAATTCTCGGCAATTACTTCACCCTTGCGGTAAGTGGTTTTCAATCCATTTTTTTTATCCCCTGAATAGGTAATGGAAACCAGTAGTTGAGACGAATCGTTATAGAATTTCCATACGCTGTCGAGTACAAAGTTTTTACGGTTACCCTCTGATTTTAATGTTCCGTTTTCGTAATAGGTTTTCCAATACCCATCGGGTTTTCCTTCGCGCATGGTACCTTCGCTCGAAAGCATTCCACCCGGATAGTAAAATTTTACAAAACCGTCAGTAACTGTATTCATCTGTTGCTCCTGAGCTTCAGCATTTAAAAATGAAATACCTGAAACAAGCACTAATAAAACAGTTTTCAACAGACTGTTTTTACCAAAATCAATAAAGTACTTTTGCAGTAAAATCATATTTATTTGTTCTTTGACAATTCGAGCATTCGCACAATGGGCAAACGTGCTTTTTCAATCACCTCAGCCGAAAGAGTTATTTCAGGTTTTTCGTTAAGCATACAAAGGTATAACTTCTCCAGCGTATTCAACTTCATATACGGACAATCGTTGCACGAACAGGTTTCATCAGAAGGAACCACGATAAACTCTTTGTGTGGCGATAGTTTCTGCATCTGGTGAACAATACCTGTTTCGGTAGCTACGATAAATTTCTGACTACTGTCCTTCTCGGTAAAATCGAGCATGGCCGATGTGGAACCAATGAAATCGGCCAGAATAAGAACAGGCTGTTTGCATTCGGGATGCGCAATAAGTTTAGCATCAGGATATTGCTTTTTGAGTTGCAGTATACTTTCGGTTCTTATTGTTTCATGAACCTCGCAAGCACCGTCCCAAAGAAGCATATTTCGCCCTGTTAAGCCATTAATATATGCCCCCAGGTTTTTATCAGGAGCAAAAATCAGTTTCTGATCTTTAGGGAAGGATTCAACAATTTTAACAGCGTTACTGGAAGTAACTATCACATCCGACCATGTTTTAACAGCAGCAGTACAGTTAATATATGTAATCACTTTGTGATCAGGATGTTGCTTTACAAAAGCTGAAAATTCAGCTTCGGGAGCACTTGAAGCCAGTGAACAACCGGCATCCAGATCGGGCAACAGTACTTTTTTTGAAGGCGAAAGAATTTTTGCGGTCTCGGCCATAAAATGCACTCCGGCAAAAACAATAATATCCGCATTGGTTTCGGCAGCTTTTTGCGACAATTGCAAACTATCACCAATATAATCGGCTATATCCTGTATTTCGGGCACCTGGTAATAATGAGCCAGAATTACAGCATTCTTTTGTTTCTTGATTTCCTGAATTTTTTCAATAAGTTTTTCCTTGTCCATTTTTTCAATCCTTCCTAACCAGTAAATAATAATTATTTATTTTTAATTTAATAATATGTTATTATTATATGGCTGTTGATAGTGTTAGCAGATTTTTAATTTTTAATTTTCTGTTTATCGTTACATGGGTTTATTCACAGGTTTTCAACAAGTGAAACTACAGTTTGGTTCTGATATTTATTGTTTTATGGGGTTATTAACAAAGTGTTCATTACTGTGTTTGTTTCAAAAATACAAGGTTACAAACAGGCAAAAAGTGTTCATATCTTGTTGCAAAACAACTCATAACTAAGGCTAACTTTTTTGACCACCCGGCAGGGCACCTACCTGTGAACCGATTGTTAAGAGCAAGTATATTCTATGCACATTTTAGTAACAAAAGTAAGCACTTATTAACAATAAATGTTTAAAAACTCTATTGCGCTGATAATGAAATCACTTGTTTTTGGGCGTACTTTTGTTTTTTACTGTAAATGGTTATCAGTTAAAGAAAACGAACAATTATCAGGGTGAACGGAAAAAGTATCATTAATTAACTTATTAACAATGTTTGACAAAGCAAAAACTTTAGCTCTGGGTTGTGATCACGGCGGGTACGAAATGAAGGAATTTCTGAAGATAAAGCTCGCTGAATCAGGATATTCCGTTCGCGATTTCGGAACTTACTCCACCGAAAGCATGGATTATCCTGATGTAGCTCATCCGGTTGCTTCGGCAGTGAACGAAGGGCAGTTTACTATGGCAATATTGATTTGCGGAAGCGGAAACGGTGTTTGCATTACTGCAAATAAATACCCTCATATACGCGCAGCTCTGTGCTGGAGTAGCGAATTGGCCCGACTGGCCCGTCAGCATAACGATGCCAACATACTTTGTATGCCCGGAAGGTTTATTTCCAATGACGAAGGACTAAAATCGGCACTTACGTTTCTAACTACCGATTTCGAAGGAGGCCGGCACAAAACCCGAATCGAAAAAATACCATTGTAAACAAACACTGGACGCCATGTAACAAAGACATATAAATCTTAACCTACTAAAAACCTCTACTCTAAACTAAAACCCAATGAGCGATTCCTATACCAAGTTTGTAGCAGACAGTGAAAAGAAAGCGTTTGATAAGGGGCATCGCGCAACTCTGGCATATAATATTTCGCGTTACGATACAGCCGTTCTGAGAGGCAAAGGGCAATACATAAACCTTGCTTTAGCCAAAGAACGCGGAGCACATATAAAAAACAAGGTAATCAACGACCTTACCAAATACCTTATCGATTTTGAATCAGCTTTTCAGGCACGCGGAGGTAAAGTAATCTGGGCACAAGATGGAGCTGAGGCAGTTAGCGAAGTGCTTAAGATTGTAAAAAAACAGCAGGCCAGTTTTGTCGTCAAAAGCAAAACCATGGTTACGGAGGAAATATCACTCAACGAGCATCTCGAAAAAGCGGGTATCGAATCAATAGAAACCGATCTGGGTGAATACATCGTTCAGCTGGCCGGTGAAAAACCGTACCATATTGTTACTCCTGCCATGCACAAATCGAAAGAGGAGGTGGCAGCTCTTTTTAATGCAAAATTCGGACTCGATATTTCGAGCACACCCGAAGACATTACAGCTTATGTTCGGCAGCTGTTGCGCGAAAAATTTTTCGAAGCCGAAGTAGGAATTACCGGAGCTAATTTCCTGATTGCTGATATAGGTGCAGTTTGCCTCACCGAAAACGAAGGAAATGCCCTGATGAGCATGTCGTTTCCAAAAGTTCATATAGTTGTTGCGGGTATCGAAAAACTTATTCCAAAACTTCGCGATCTGGATCTTTTCTGGCCTCTGCTGGCAACGCATGGTACCGGTCAGAATATAACGGTATATAATTCAATAATCACAGGTCCCCGGCAGGAAGGTGAAAATGATGGTCCTGATGAAATGTATGTGATACTGCTCGATAACAACCGCACCGAAATTCTGGCTCATAAGAACCAGCGAAGAGCCCTGGCCTGCATTCGTTGTGGTGCCTGCCTCAACGTGTGCCCTGTATATAAAAGTATTGGCGGACATGCTTATGGAACCACCTATAGCGGACCTATAGGATCGGTTATAACACCGTGGATGCGCGGAATGAAAGATTTCAAACATCTCAGTTTTGCTTCATCGCTTTGCGGAGCCTGTACCGAAGTATGCCCGGTAAAAATAAACCTTCACGAACAATTGTTGTATAACCGCAACGACTCGGTTAAAGAAGGACATGCAAGCCGATTCGACAAAACGGTGATGTACGCGTTCAAAACCTCTATGGGTAAACGTAAGTATATGGATATGCTGAGCGGGCAATCCAAAAATAAAGTTCTGCGAAAGTTTTTTGCCGCCAGTTGGGGACCGCGACGCGAACTGCCGGAGGTTGCAGCCAAAAGTTTTAAAGAACTCTGGGAAGAACGCAGGGACGGGAAGAAGTAGTCAGTATTTTACCAGTCAATTGTGCTAAAAGGAAAGTTAGCGGTTATTGTAAAATACAGCATAACAACACTTTATGACAGACACAAAAGAAGACATTGTAATTTTTATTAAAAAAAGACCAGACTGGTTTATTCTTTTCATTAGTGGTGCTTCGATAATATTTGCGGCAATAATGGCTATTTATTTTGCATACCTATTTTATACCGGAGACCATCCAACAAATATCTTTGACAAAATCGTTTTTCCGACAGTTGTTATTTTTGGTGAAGTTTTTGCTATTAAAGCTTTTCTTTGGCATTATAGAGGCGAAGAGAAAGTTACGATGACTACAGCAATACTTAGAATTGAAAAAATCGGTTCCATTTTAAATTTCCCTGTCACATATAAAATTGAAAAAATCAAGAAATTTTTGTTATCCGAAAAGAAATGGCTCGAAAATATGACTGACGGGTATAAACTTAGTGGTGGAGAAATTCAGTTTTTATATTTTGGAGAAATTATAAAATTCGGTCAAACATTAAAACGAGAAGAAGCAAAAGAGATTATTAGAAAATTAAACAAAAAATTAAACAACGAACCGCACACACAAAGGCTATAACAAATGGCGGATGAGGAAACATAATTGAAGCTTTATTCTCCGCACAATCATTCGTGTTGGTTGACAGCTAAGTATCACGTTATCAGTCACTTGTAATAGCCTCAACCGCTGTCAGCTAGCTTTGTTTCTTGTTTTCTCCCGGCTCGCCGGGCTTTCTGCCGCTTTTTCTTTTGCCGTTGAATTTTCTTTTCCCTCCAAATCCTCTTTTTTCGCCTTTGGGTCTGATTTTGGGATTGTAAGCAGGTGTTTCGCCATATTGTTCAGGTACCACCGATTTTTCAACCTCACGTTCGAGCAGGGTTTCGATGGCGTCGAAGCGTTGCTGGTCGCGTTCGTTGATAAATGTTACCGCTGTTCCTTCGGCCGAAGCTCGGGCTGTACGACCTATACGGTGAATATAATCTTCGGCATCATGGGGAACATCGTAGTTAATTACCATATCGATATCCTCAATATCGATGCCGCGCGATACAATATCAGTGGCCACCAGCACAGGAATATCCCCGCTTTTGAACCTGATAATTACACTTTCACGCGCTGCCTGCTCAAGGGTTGAATGAATTTCTTCGGCTTTAATTCCTGTTTTCTTCAATTCGTGGTAAAGCTGACGGGTTTTTTCCTTGGTAGAGCAAAAGATCAAAACGCGTTTCATTACTGTTTCCTTCAGTAACATCTTAATAAGAGGGATCTTCTGTGTATCATACACCACGTATGCTTTCTGTACAATCTTTTCAGCCGGTTTCGACATGGCAATATTTATCTCCACTGGGTTCACCAGTATTTGCCGTACCAGGTGGCGGATTTTTGAAGGCATGGTAGCCGAAAACATCAGGTTCTGCCTTTGCTTTGGCAGAAAGGAGATAATTTTGAGAATATCCTCATTAAATCCCATGTCGAGCATACGGTCAGCTTCGTCGAGAATCAGGAATTTGAGTTCAGGGAATTTAATATAGCCCATATTCATATGTGCCATCAGGCGGCCCGGAGTGCAAACAATAAGGTCAGCACCTTCGGTAAGTGCTTGTTTTTCGCGCGAAAATACGGTTCCGTCAGTTCCTCCGTATATCGCAATTGAGCTTATGTTGGTATAGTACGAAAAGCCTTCCATCTGCTGGTCGATCTGCAGTGCCAGTTCGCGGGTAGGAACAATTACCATGGCTTTAACCTGGTTGTCGTGAGGCATGGCCATCAGTTTTTCGATAACCGGAAGTAAAAATGCGGCTGTTTTACCGGTTCCTGTCTGGGCCGAAGCTATAATATCGCGGCCTTCCAGTATGGCCGGTATGGCCGAAACCTGTACCGGAGTGGCTGTTTCGTAACCTATTGCTTCAATTCCCTGCATAAGTGCAGTGCTGAAGCCGAATGATGAAAAATTCAATTTTTTTAAGTTTTATTGTTGTTTATATGACGCGACAAGGGAAGTGGCAGACAAACGGAGTCTGTTTTATTATAGATTATCTGTAGAAGTTCCTTTTCTATATTTACCGAGCCCGAAATTACTCAAAATTGCCGGATAATCTGCATAAGCTGTCGGGCATACCCACCACCGAACAGATTAACATGAACCAGTAAAGGGTAGAGGTTAAAAATATCGATGCGTTTCTGCCAGCCTTTTTCAAGGGGCCACGCTTCGTTGACTGCCTCATAAAATTCGGGGTTAAATCCACCGAAAAGCTTTGTCATGGCTATATCCGATTCGCGGTGACCATAATACACTGCGGGATCAATCAGGCAAGGCAATCCTTCGGCGGTAACCATAAAATTGCCGCTCCAGAGGTCGCCGTGCAATAATGCCGGTTTTTCGACAGGAATAATATTTTGCAATATTTTGAAAAGAGAGTTGAAACATCGTATATCGCGCTGTTCCAGTGCTCCTTTGTTTCGGGCTTCCCTCAGTTGCGGTTCAATGCGCTGTTCAATAAAAAAACCAATAAAATCGGGATAATGTTTGTTATGCTGAACCAGTGATCCTATATAATTGTCATGATCGAGGCCGAAAAACTCCGAGGTATTACTGTGCAGTTCAGCTAGTTTTGTGCCGAAATGCGCCCAGAAATTGCGTACGGTTGTCCCGCTTTCAATATGCTGAAGCAAAAGATAAGAATACTCGCCCGATTCGCCTAAGCCTATCACCTCAGGAACCATCAGAGCAGTTGCGTCAGACAATATTTTCAATCCTGCAGCTTCCTTTTCGAACATTCCGGGATAGGCCACGGATGAATTATACTTGATGAAAAACTTACCCTGCCTGGTTTTGAGTGAATATGCTTCATTTATACAACCACCTCCCACCGGCTTCAATTCCTCAATTTCCACGGTGGCTTCTTTCAAGGAAGTAAGGTGAGTTTCAACAGATTTTTTCAGCCCGGGAGGTAGCATTTTTACAGGAGTGTTTTCAAAAAAAAATCACTTTACCCAAAGGAGTAAAATGATTCTTAAAATTATATACTAAAGGCGGAATTACTGTTTTGCAGCATCAATCTGCGGCTTACGGCTGATAATCTGGTCGAAAACCGAAATCAGCAGTATAGCTACCGAAACAGGGATAAAGTATGCGTATTTGCCGAGTGAGCCTACCTTACTGATCATTTGTCCCATCCACACCAGTGCCTGTGAGAATAAATTTCCTGCCATTTGTGAGGCGGAGGTTCCGGCCATTTTAACATCAAAGTCGAATACGGTCCAGGCAGGGAAAATAAGCATTAATACAGCAATGCCGGCAGCAACGGCCAGAATGCCATACTGGTAGGTGAGCATCCATTTTTTTACAGGCTCAGGCTGTGCAAGCAGACGATCCATGATACGCGCGGTAAAACCTTCTGATGGCTTGTCGAGCCGTGTGCGGCTTACAAGGCGATGGATGGCTTCCTCGTGATTGTTTTTATCTGTTGACATGGTTCATACGGTATTACAAGGTTTCAAAAGTACAATTTTTAAACAACATTTTCGTATTTCATCTTTGTCTGCAGTTGGTCGTAGAGTTTTTTACGTATGCGGAAAAGCTTTACTTTCACATTCGAAACACTCAGACCGGTGATCTGGCTTATATCGTCGATGGAATTTTCTTTCAGATAAAAGAGCGTTACAATAGCACTTTCGTCGGCTGGCAGGTTGTTAATGGCATCATTTACCAGTTTCGACTGCATTTCAGGGTCAAGGGTATCGAGGGTTTCAAATATTTCATCCTCGGTTGTTTCGCCTATTACCCTTTCGTCGAGTGGAGTGAAATCCTGTTTTTTGCGGCGGGTATGCGAAATTGCTGCATTGTAAACAATCCGGTACAACCAGGTACTGAATTTGGAATCACCTTTAAACGACCGCAGCGACTGATATGCTTTTACAAATGCATCCTGGGCAATTTCCTCTGCATCTTCGCGGCTGCGCACTATTTTATTCGCAATGGTGAACGCCATTTCGCTGTGCTTTTCAACCAGAATGCCGAAAGCAGCGGTATTGCCTGCAAGCACTCTCTGCACGTGAAAAATGTCGTCCTGTTCTTTCATGTGGTAATATGACGCAGGTGAATATGATTGGTTACAGCGGGTGGCAGATGTAAAGGTAAATATGTTCCATGTTTCCCGGTTCGCGGATTCCTTATTACAATACTCCGTTTATAATTGTTTCAACGCAATGACGCAAGGTTATAAAACACAGTTTTCAATACGTTATGACGCAAAGTACTGTTTTCATATTTTACTGACAATTAAGTGCCTGAAAAACAGTAGCGGATTATTGTTTCATGTAAAAGTACAAAATAATCGTGCTTTTCAGGTTACAATTTAATTTGATGTTCAACCACAAAAGGCGCAGAAAAGGATAAACCCTTTGTGAACCTTCTTGTCTTCTTCGAGAAACCTTTTGTAACAACTATTCCACAAAAGGCACAAAGAAGGCACAAAAGGCACGAAGAAAAGGGATAAACCCTTTGTGAACCTTTGTGTCTTCTCCGTGTAACTTTGTGTAACAGCCGTAAAAGCTATGTCACAAAAGGCTCAAAGAAGGCACAAAAGGCACGAAGAAAAGGATAAATCCTTTGTGAAACTTTGTGTCTTCTCCGAGTAACTTTGTGTAACAGTCCTTTCAAAGTTATACCACAAAAGGCACAAAGAAGGCACAAAAGGCACGAAGAAAAGGATAAACCCTTTGTGAACCTTTGTGTCTTCTCCGTGTAACTTTGTGTAACAGTCCTTTCAAAGTTATACCACAAAAGGCACAAAAACAAGTACAAACACTTTGTGAAAAACCAAGACTGCTACTTATAACTTCAGGAAGTTTTTACAGTGCTTAGTGCTCAGTACTCATGGGATTTAGGTGTACACAAACTATTACCTCTTCACTATAGTCACTTTTAACTCTGGTCATTCCAGGCACTTTAGGTACTCTAAGTACTTTAGGCACTTAAAACTTCAGGCACATATTGGTTGCTAAACCAGTAGTAATAATCCAGCATAAAATATATTTCTGCTGCTTTTTGTAACCGGAAACATTTTGTTACGTCATAATGAGCAGAGAACTGAACACGAAACCTCTTAATCTCTCACGATATGAATAACAGTGAATTTTTAATCCCGATTTCGTTTTTTGCCATGGTACTTGGCATTGTATATATGTCGTACCGCAAAAAAGAACGAATGGCGCTGATACAAACCGGCCGTGATGCTTCCATCCTTAAGGAAGACGGCAAATGCTATTCCTCCCTGAAATGGGGTCTTTTACTTTTCGGTGTGGGTGTGGGGCTGCTGATTGCCGAGTTTATGGCTAAATATGAAGTGATGTCGCCCGAAGCTGCTTATTTCTCCATGGCTTCCATTTTTGGAGGTATGGCGCTTATTATCGATTTCTTTATCGAGAAACACCGCAAAGGCAGTGAACCCGAAAAGACTGAATAATAAAAATTGTGGTTGATTTTAGCCCTCCGCGAAAACTGTTTTCGGGAGGGTTTTTTCTTTTTACCCATTTGCAATTTGCCTGATGGATCAATATACTGAAATTAACTAAAACATCTAGATTTAAAAATTCCGACAGATACCTGGCATTTCAGAGTTTAACAGTAAGCAATTCAACATACAGCGGACCTTCGCGGCGAAGTATGCTTTCGTACAGTACAATTTCGGGTACCAGTTCTTCCTGTATTTCAATTGTATTGTATTTGGCTATAATTTTCTGAAACAGGGGTTTATCCTTTATTTCCCTGATACGACCTATAGTAAGGTGAGGCACAAAATTCTGCCGGTCGGGTTGCCAGCCGCATTTCTGAAGTTCAGCAAAAATGCCAGCCGCCAATTGGTATAGCATCGGTTGCTCAGCTATACCAAACCATATTACTTTCGGATCGTAGTGGCTGCCGAAAATGCCGGTATTGGAAATTGTAAGTGTAAAAGGCTTTAGCTGCCGGGCAGCGGTTTGCAGGGCCAGGCTAATGGCGGGAATCTGTTTTTCGTCGGTTTCGCCGAAAAATTTCAGCGTAAGGTGCATATTTTCCGGTTCCACCCATTTTATGCGCTCGTAATGCAGCGAAGAGGATAATTCGTTAAGCAGGCTGATAAACCTGACCGAGGGATGTATTTTAATAGCTGCAAACAGGCGTTTCATAAAAATTAATCATATTTGGTGTAAAATTAGGAAAGTTTCTTAATTTTGCCCCTCTGTTTCGGGGCGTTAGCTCAGTTGGCTAGAGTGTCAGACTGGCAGTCTGAAGGTCATGGGTTCGACTCCCATACGCTCCACTCTTTAACCGAAATAGAAATAAAATAACGCTGTATATTAATTATATACGGCGTTTTGTTTTCATAAGCAGGCTTCTAGTTTTCAATGCTGATTTCTTTCGAAATATAGTATTCCAATTCTTCTCTGCTTGGCAGAGCTAACTGATACTTTTGCACAAAAACGCTGTGCTCCAATCCGGCAGTAGCATATTTTGCCATTGTTTCGCCTTTTTCAGTGCAAAGCAGGATGCCAACCGGAGGGTTATCTCCCTGTTGCATAACTTCTTCACGATAATAATTCAGGTACGCATTTATTTGCCCGGCATGGCTATGGTTGAACTTTTCTATTTTCAAATCGACAAGCACATGGCATTTCAGAATTCGGTGATAAAACACCAGGTCGATGAAATAATATTCGCCATCAATCAATATACGTTTTTGTCGGGACTCAAAGCAGAACCCATACCCCAACTCCAACAGGAACTCCTGAAGATGATCAAGTAAAGCTTGTTCAAGATCCGATTCAGTTACTAATGCCCGGTCGTTGAGGCCAAGAAACTCAATTGTCAATGGATTGTTGACGACGTCACGAGGCTTGAGCTGAACAGCTTGCAGGCGAACCATTTCAGAAAGCTTCTTTTTATCTTTTGAAAGACCGGAACGTTCGAAATACAGTGATTCGATCTGACGTTGAAGTTCTCTTGTGCTCCAGGTACCTTTCACACATTCAATTTCATAAAATGCCCTCTTTAAAGGATCATCAATTTTAATCAGTTCAACTAAATGAGTAAATGATAATGTTTGAAGCAATCGTGCCGGATTAAGTCCGGGTTTAGGTTCAGCACCTTTAGCTTGATTTGTAGCCTTTATGGCTTTGATACCTGGTACTCTTAATACCTCAGTCAGTGCCTGATGAATTGAATCTTCATTTGTAACCGGTGATTGTTCAGGCGCTGCCTGAATAATTACAAGTTTATTAAGAGAATGAGGAAGAGCAGCTCCAATTTGAGGATATGTGAGATAAAACTGTCGATAAATATTTAGATTCGTAAAAGACATACCTTTCTGACCCTTATCTTTCAATTGCTTTTCAATTGAACGAATCAATCTATCACCATATCTAGCCCTATCTTCACCATTTTGTTCATATTCCACAATATAATACCCATAAAGCCAATTACGAATAGTCATTGCAGTATTAACAGCTTTAGAAGCTGAATCCAAAAGGGTATCATGAGTAACCTGAAGGTTTTGAATTAGGGTTTCGAAATTCATGATTCTATTTTTTTTCGATATTGAATGAAAGTATCTGCCTGCTGAAGGGTTGCTTGCTTACAGGAGAATGCCGCACTACACGGATATGGGCCGGAATTCATAGAATTGTTAAAGAACAGGGAGCTCTTGCAAATGTAAAAAAAGAAAATCACGTCAAATAGAAAATGTCCTTTACCTGAATTGTGGAAGAGCTACCTATAAAATCAGAAAAACATTTTAGGTTGGGCATTCAATAGTAGATTAGAATAGCAACTGGTAGTTACGTTTTAGTAATCCTTCCTGTGAGTACTTGGTTATATTTTGTTCTGGGTAGGCAGTCTGAAGGTCATGGGTTCGACTCCCATACACTCCACCGAAACTAAACGTAAAAGCATGTAAACTAATAATATACAGGCTTTATTTTCTGTCAATTGGCATATAAAATGACAATTTGTTCTTGAATTGACTATTTCCTTTCTATTATTCAAATCTGAATTTATTAGTAAGAGAATGCAAGATCAAGGCAATTATATAAAGAATTCTAACCACGAAAATTAATCAAACTACTTCGCAATGAGTTTTTCCAATAGTTCAATTAACTTTTTCTCATATTCAATGTCCTTTTTACGTTTGCTTGCAAACGCTATTAATAGCCCAACAATAGGAGTAAAAACAATACAGGATAATATGCTACCCACCCGATTTCACGCTCTGAGGCGATTAAAACAGCAGTAAAACTTAACACCAAAAATGCGATAATTCCAATAAGAAAGATAGTTCCCATAATAGTTTAAAATTTAGGTTAATAATATAAGTATCAAATATATGAAATACTAATATACCTATAAATTTATTATCTTTTTAAATTGACCTATTTGTGCGTGTCTCCTTACACATGCCCGAATTACTCATTTGAAATCATAACCCACTTCGTTTTTTTAAAAACTCAATCTTAATGTATTGCATTCTTTTCTATATTTGATACAAATTTCATATAGCCTGTTCAAACTTAGCCAATCAAAGTTGGTTGGGTAATACTTAAATCATCAACTGTAGTAATTAGTTAGTTTTTCATAAAAATTCTATACCGCATGAAAAAGTTATTATTTATTATTCTTGCGGTTCTTGCTTTCTCCACTTTGTCTTTTACACAGCAAGAGGCGACTACCACGAACGGTAAAAAAGTATTCTTATGGGAAAATAGCACCTGGGTGTATGCCGACAGTTTTCCACTTTACAATATTGAAGCGAGTGTTATATCTAAATTAGAAATTCCCAAAACCAACTCTAAAGACATTGTGATTTCTCACACGGGGTTTTCGCTGCTTTACAATGAAATACACGAACAATCGAGTTGGGTTGCTTACCAACTTACAGCAGAAGAAACAAACAAACTTTATGAAAGGACAGACAAGTTTATTCCGGACCCAAAAGTAAAATCCGGAACAGCAAATAACAAAGATTACGCAGGTTCGGGATATGACCGCGGACATTTAGCACCTGCTTCGGATATGGGATGGTCAGCCACCACAATAGCTGAAAGTTTTTACTACAGCAATATGAGCCCGCAAAATCCAGGTTTCAATCGTGGAGTGTGGAAAAGGTTAGAAGAACTTTTAAGAACATGGGCTATTGAAAACAAATCGGTTTACATTGTCACAGGACCTGTTTTAACTTCCGGTTTAAAAAGTATAGGTCCCAATAAAGTAACAGTGCCAAACTATTTTTACAAGGTAATTATGGACTATAGTGAGCCCGGTATAAAAGGCATAGGTTTTATTATTCCCAATATAGGGTCAAGCGAACCCTTATACAACTATGCTGTAACCATTGACAGTGTTGAAAAATATACAGGATTAAACTTTTACCCTTTATTGCCTGATGAACAAGAAGATATAATCGAAAAATCGTTTTGTATTAAATGCTGGTCATGGAAAAATGCTAATATTGTAAAGGGAAAGGAAGCCAGCAAAACAGCTTCGGTTCAATGTAATGGCAAATCAAAAGCAGGTAACAGATGCAACAATAAGACGTTGAATATCAGTGGTTTTTGCTATTTGCATGAAGGTCAGCAAGGAAGCAGCACTAACATACAAACCCAACCAGCAAAAACACTGGCCAGATCAATTTCGGCTCAATGTTCCGGAACTACCAAGGCGGGAAACAGATGTAAGCATATGACTTATAGTTCTAATGGCAGGTGTTATCAACACGGAGGAAATTAAGCAAAATGAATAACGACAATAGACTTGGCTTTTTAAATTTGACAGTTATCCTGCTAACATTGTATGTGTTAGGTGCACTGGTCGTTGACACATTCTGGCAATTGACACCCGAAACTTCCAAACTCCTAACCAAATTTGATTACTTGATATGTCTATTCTTCTTTTTAGAATTTACATACCGTTTCATAAAAGCTGACAACAAACTTAATTTTATGAAATGGGGCTGGATAGACTTGCTTTCGAGTATTCCAATGGTTGATTTTTTAAGAGCAGGCAGACTTTTACGTTTAATCCGCCTGCTCAGAGTGATGCGGGCATTTCATTCAACCAGACAATTACTGAATCATATATTTTCTAACAAAGCAAAAGGAGCTTTAACATCTGTTTCAATTCTTGCCATATTACTCATAATTTTTTCATCAATCGCAATTCTGGCAATTGAGGATGCCCCGAACAGCAATATAAAAACAGCAGAAGATGCAATTTGGTGGACTTATACGACCATATCAACAGTAGGCTATGGCGATAAATATCCTGTTACAACAGAAGGACGGGTTTTAGCAATGGTTTTAATGACCTTTGGCGTTGGGATGTTTGGCACTTTTACTGCATATGTTGCTTCTATTTTTGTTAAGGACAATAAAGCAGATAATAATGAAAAATAGCAGCTCCACTGATAAAAAAGGTAACTTTTGCACAGCTATTTAAAAGAGAGAAAAGTAGCAGTCTAATCGGAAAAGCAATTCAAACACATATCAACAGTATATTTGAATTTTGGAAGTGCAATTATAAATAATAGGGAAATACTCATAGTTACAGCTGTTTGGGTACTTTACAAAAATAATAGATGGTTTGCGAGAGCCAAAGGGTTGACCACCCATAGTGACAGAATAAAAAAGTGGAGACCAGAAACCAATCAAAAACGGGGTGTTACCGAAAAGCCTTAAGAGTAGGAAAAAAATTAAAATATTATGGAATATATTGGAGCTTTAGTTATTGGGATTATAGTTTTTATTGGATTGTTTCTTTTATTAAGAGAAGTAAACTGTTGGTACTGGAAAATCAATGAAAGAATCTCTTTAATACAAGAACAAAATCAACTTCTCCGGAAAATTGCATCTTCTGGTAATACCTATATCGGTGTTGAATCAAATCCAATACATGGGAAAATGAATACGAGTAGTTCTGGCCACATTGTAACTCAGCCAAATCCTTCAATCAATTATGATGTTGAACCAGATATTGAAAGGATTAAATCGGACCTTATCGGACAAAAAATCCCAGGTTGGATGTTTTCCTATTTAAGTGAATTTAAAAGTTCAGAAATTCTCAAAGTAGCGAAAAGTACTGATACTATAGAATATCATGTTAAATTCAACCTAATTGACAGTAACTCAAGTAATGTTCATGACTGTGAACTTACTTTGATATATATTCACAACGATAAAGGGTGGATTCTGAATGATTTAAATACTTTGTACATAACGTAAAAACATCTAAAAAAGGTATTCTTAGATAATTGGTTCTGGTTACTCAGAATTTGTACCACATAAAAAAATCAGTGTTATATTTCCCTGGTTTTGGTACATATTTATCAGAATAAAGCCTCAACCCTAAGCCCATCAAAAAACGCAAAAAGAGAAAGGCGGTTGATTGCAACCGCCTTTCTCTTTTCTCAGGAAATAATTTTGTACTTAGTAGGAAGTTTTTAGTTCCACTCTCCTGTTTTTGGCACGACCCAATGAAGTGTTGTTGTCGGCTACAGGTTTACTTTCGCCAAAACCAATGGCTGTAAGGCGCGATTCCATAATGCCTTTTCCCATCAGGTATGTTTTAACGGATTCGGTGCGTTTCTGCGAAAGGTTGAGGTTATAATCATCCGCTCCCTGGCTGTCAGCATGTCCTTCGATCTGAAGGTTGGCAGCTTCATATTTATTAAGTATAAGTGCCAGTTCGTCAAGTTGCGATAGGGATGCAACCTTTAGTTTATCACTGTTGGTTTCGAAGAATATTTTGCTTGCAATATTTGTAATCTTTTTTACATCTTCCTTGGCCATTTCCGGACAACCTTTATTTGCAATTGTACCTATTATTCCCGGGCAACGGTCTTCTCTGTCAGAAACTCCATCTCCATCAGTATCGGGGCAACCTTTGAATGCTGCAATACCAGCCTTATCAGGACAAGCCTCTTCTTCGTTTACAAAACCATCATTATCGGTATCAATGGCACAACCCGATGCATCTACCTTATAACCGGCTTTGGTGCTGATACATTTATCATCAATATCAGCTACTCCGTCATTATCAGTATCCGGACAGCCTTTAAGTGATTCCAGGCCGGCTGCTTCGGGACAACGGTCGCTCTTGTCAGCTACACCGTCACCATCGGTATCCGGACAGCCGTTAAAGGCTGCTAATCCTTTTATATCAACGCATTCATCATCTTTATCAGCAATTCCGTCGCCATCCATATCCGGACAACCGTTTAGTTCTTCTAAACCTGCAATATCAGCACATTCATCCATATAATCAGCAATCCCGTCGCTGTCCTTATCAAACGGACATCCATCCTTATCAACCGGAATGGTAGCCGGGGTATTCGGACATTTATCGCGATAGTCGGATACACCATCACCGTCAGCGTCTTTTTTCTTGCCAAAATTGAAAGACAGACCTATTGAATGGAACAGGAACATATCGTTTTCGTTTACTTCAGGAGCACCATCCCTGTTATCGGCATTGGAATAGAGAAAAGTTTCCTGCAGATTCAGCATGACTGATTTGCCTAATTTGAAATTGACACCACCACCAAAAGATGGAGCGATATAATCAACTTTCTTTTCTTCGATATCCAGATTTTTATCGAACAATGCAACCCCGCCTCCTACGAACAGATAAGGAATTACAGGTGATTCAGAGTTCAGAACATTAAACCGGAAATTTAAAGTTGCGGTAGTTACATTTCTTTTGAAGCTTCCCGATTCGCGGCTGTAACCGAAAGTTCCTTTGGTAGCCAAAAGGTTTAGATCGAAATGGCTCATAATGTATCGCGAAACAGATATACCACCCATACCATAAACAGCCATATCGGTTTTATAAAAGTCACTACCCAGGTCGCCTTTGTACTGGGTGGCTCCGCCATGCAAACCGATATTCCATTTTTTATCGATAGTTTGCGCATTAGTAATAATTGTAAGTGCCATGCAGATACAAATCAGTAGTAGTTTTTTCATATTTTAAAGGTTTTTAGATTATTCAACAAAGTTCTTTAGCCTGGCAGTGAGAAGTGTTACATAATAATACCTAATAGTTACATGATTCACATATGAGTAAATGAAAGTAATATTGAAATTGTTTCAAAAATTTGAAACCGGAAGGAACACAGAGGTTTAAACTTTTCTACATAAATGATATTTCGTACTTAAACCCCCCTACAAATCGTTTTTTTATAAATGCATCCGTTCATCTGTATTGCAATCTTTTCTATTTTTGGAAAGGTCAGACACCCATTAAAAAGGAATCATTCTACAAGTTCTGGCAGTAGCTTTCATAACAGCTGGTTGTGGGATATGCAGAATGCCCCTTTTATTACTTAACAGGCATTTGCAAAAGCACTAATGTCACTTTGAGAGTCCCGAAGCCCGTTAAGATCAGACATTTACCATACAATCTCAAATAATTTAAACTATGAAATACAGGTTTCTGCTTTTTTTAATCGTCAGTTTTTGTTTAACAGCAACTGCGCAGACAGAAAATCCAAAATATGATAAGTTGCTTGCCGATTCATTAGAGGGCGATGATTATGGAATGAAATCATATATTCTTGTCATCCTCAAAACCGGAACCAATAAAACTGAAGACAAAAATGTACTGGACAGTTTATTTACAGGTCATATGGAAAATATTGGTCGTTTGGCTGCGAACGGCAAATTGATTGTTGCCGGACCTTTAGGAAAAAATGAAAAGACTTATAGGGGAATTTTTATACTAAACACCAAATCAATAGAAGAAGCAAATGCCTTATTGGAAACCGATCCTGCGATTAAAGAAAAAGTGCTGGAAGCAGAATTATTTAAATGGTATGGCTCAGCGGCACTCCCAACCTATCTGCCTAATCATGAAAAAATCGAGAAGAAAAAAATGTAGTCTGTACAACTCATAAAACCGGTTGTAATGAGGCATTTAATTGAATTTGTAAAACCACTACTCCGGTAATCTTTCTTTTACCGCAAGGACGCCAGGTTTTAAAACAACGAATATCAATACTTTAGGGTGCAAAGGCTCGTTTTTATATCCTGCTGATATTGAGGCATATGAAAATAATTAACGGACTATTGTAAAACCACTTACATGAAAATAAGTTATAAAACACCTGAAGAATACATTGAAAATATTCCCCCCGAAAAAAGGGATTCATTTGAGATGCTTCGTAATGTTATTCTTGAAAATCTACCGGAAGGATTTTCTGAAACAATCAATTATGGAATGATAGGTTATATTGTACCTTTTTCAGTATATCCTGCCGGATACCATGCTGATCCAAAGCAGCCTTTGCCCTTTGTAAACATAGCTTCGCAAAAAAACTATTTCGCTTTACACCATCTGGGGCTATATGCAAATAAAAATCTGCTTGACTGGTTTGTTAATGAATATCCGAAATTCAGTAAAACAAAATTAGATATGGGAAAAGGATGTGTTCGTTTCAAAGATCCTGGCAAAATTCCTTTTGAACTAATTGGAAAACTGATCAGCAAAATAAGCGTTTCAGAGTGGATTTCGGAATATGAATCCACAATAAAGAAAAAATAAAACAAACTGTAGGAAATATGGCGTTTTATTATCTGTCGCATGCGGGTAATCATTATCACTCCTTTGTGCCAGATAACTTCATACATGTGCCGGATAATCACTTATATTAACAATTATAATGTCCATGCGAATCCTCTTGACTAAAAGGTTAAACAAAGAACAAAGTTAAAGAGTATACCAAACCTCTTACAACACAGCTAAACGTGATTGGTCGGCAAACGCACAGGCCCCATCAAAAACCAATCATGCCAGGCCTGGGAAAGGTAGCCGGAAACTAAAAACCAACTCAAAAACAACAAATTAGGAATGAGTGACAATGATATAAAGAGGCTCACACGTTTAACATCAATCTTAACATTGCTGCAAAGCAAACGGCTTATAACATCAACATCGCTTGCAAGCAAATTTTCTGTTAGTGTCAGAACTATTTACAGAGATATTAAAGCATTGGAACAGGCAGGTGTTCCTATAATGGCTGAAGAAGGTAAGGGCTATTCAATAATGGAAGGTTACAGGCTTCCTCCTTTGATGTTCACCGAAAGCGAAGCTAACGCTTTAATAACCGCTGAACAAATCGTGTTAAAAAACAAAGATGCATCATTTGTAGATGAATATACTAAGGCAATAACTAAAATCAGATCCATTTTGCGTAATGGAACCCGGGATAATGCTGACCTTCTTTCAAAACGTGTAGCGAACCTGCAAAATTTTAAAAGTGAAAGTACGAGCAATTATCTGACAACTATCCAAATGGCATTAACCAATCTTTTTAAGATTCAATTGAACTATTGCTCAGCGGACAACAAAGAGACAAAAAGAATTATTGAGCCTTTTGCCTTGTACTACTCTCAGGAAAACTGGGTGTTAATAGCCTGGTGCCATTTGCGCAAGAGTTATAGAGAATTTCGATTGGACAGAATTCAAAAACTGGTTATTCTCGATGATAAATTTGAATCTCATAAAAAAACACTTCAGGAGTATTTTGATTCTTATATTGAACGATAATTTAACCCATGACATAGAGTTGTCAGAGAGGCCTTGTTTCTTTGCAGTATTATAAATCGAAAAAAGGAATTTTATGAAAAACATACAACCATTCGATGGACAACACTGCGAAACAACCGCAACCGGAACTTTATTAAGACAACTTGGCATTGAACTTTCTGAACCTATGCTTTTTGGCTTGGGCGAAGGACTTGGTTTTATATTTTGGAAAATGAAGTCAATGAATTTTCCATTCCTTGGCGGACGCATAAAACCTGACGCTTTAACTGAAAACATTGCACGAAATTTAAGCCTTGAACTTACGGTTAAGGAAACTGTATCAAAGGTAAAAGCCTGGAATAGCGTTAAACAACTTGTTGATAGTGGTCAATATGTGGGTTTGAAACTTGATTGTTACCATTTGGAGTATTTTTCGCGGCCATTTCATTTTGCAGGCCATTATACTGCTATTTATGGATATGATAATGAGTATGCATTTTTAGCTGACACACGACAGCAAGGAGGATTGGTGAAAACCTCTTTGAAAAGTTTAGCACTCGCAAGAGCTGAAAAGGGACCTATGTCGTCTAGAAACCTGTATTACACCATTTGTAAGACGAATAAAGAATATGATTTAAAAACTGCTATTAAAAACGCGATTAAAAATAATGCAACCGAATATGTAAATCCGCCAATCACAAATATTGGATACAAAGGAATTTTTAAAACCAGTTCCGAAATAGTTAAATGGTTCAAAACCGGCAAAGACATTGAAAACGACTTTAAGACAGCAGCCATGCTTATGGAAAAAGCAGGAACCGGTGGAGCATTATTCAGGAATCTGTACCGTGATTTTTTGAAGGAAAGTTACGATCAGTTAAAACTTGAAGAGCTAAAAACGGCGTATATTGCATTTGTTGAAATTGCCGAACTTTGGACTTCTGTTTCTGAACTTTTCGAAAAAGTTAGTCAAACAAAAGACTTTGAATATATTCAAAAAGCATCTGATATTTTGAAAATAATATCAGAAAAGGAAAAAATGACAATGGAAACATTGGCGACAATATAGCTAAACCGCTGACAAAGAATCCGAGTATAAAAAAATGACCCTGGACAGATAAATTTTCTTCCGGGTAAGCACACATTTGTAGCGCATGTTCATGGTTAGCTTGCTATTTATTAGCGGTCGTATACGGGTAAATATTATTACTCACTGATGATAGATTAATTGATGTAGGTAATGTTGTAGCAGTTGATTTTTTGATCATCAAACAGGCTTTGACCTTAAAACTCAACATACGCTACTATTAGTTGTTGAATAACAACAACAAGTAGCGATATAGCAACTATAAGTATTTGGTTTTTTTTGATTTGGGTAATACATCAAAATACCTTTGCGGGATCAAATAAATTTAAAAATGGAACTTATGCTAAGCACAAAAACTATTGGTGCTAAAATTTCAGAAGCACGAAAGAAAGTAAATATTTCGCAAGCACAGCTTGCTCAGCATCTATTTATCAGTTCGCAGGCAGTCGGAAAATGGGAGCGCGGCGAATCAATGCCGGACATTATTACTCTTAACCGACTTGCGGAAATTCTGGGTGTTGACCTTAACTATTTTTCAGAAAACTTCCAATCAAAGGAAAATGTGCCGATTATCAATATGACTGATGGTAATAGCGACATTGAACAAATTGAACAAAAGCTACAGGAGGATGTGAGCAATCCCCATTCGCCGGAGCGGCAGATGTTGACCAACTTCAGTGGGAGCAATTTGCCGGAGAGCGACTTCGCTGGCGTTACCGCGAATAAAGGGAAATTTGAAGGGAGCGCGTTGAGTGGCTCCGACTTTTCAGGTGCTGACCTGACCGGCAGTTCGTATAAGGGCAGCGATGTGCGTGGCTCTGATTTTTCGGGTGCTGACCTGACTGGCAGCTCGTTCAAGGCTTGTGATATGCGCGAAGTCAATTTTAATGGCGCAAATCTTACAGATTGCAAGTTTTACGCTCTTAATCTGGCGGATGCGAGCTTCAACAAAACTATTCTTGTAAGCACCGAATTCAGTGCGGTTGGGCTGTACGGAGCCAAATTCATTGATGTTAAACTCACCGGGGTTAAACTAATTGAGAACGACCTGCGAAAAACGATCTTTGAAAGATGCATATTCAATGGAGTTGACTTCAAACATTCGGATCTGAGGGGCTTGTGTTTGGATGGTCAAACTTTTATCGGAGTCAAGTTCGACGGCACTGCACTGAACGGAGTAACTTTAAAGGGCGCGACACTCAAAAATGTATCTTTCCTGGCTACGCATGCCCTGACTAATAAGTATTTCCGTGCCATCAAAACCATCTGCTTTGACGGAGCCATGATGGATAAGCTTACATACGCTGTGCTCAAAGGCTATAATGCCGATTTATCAAAGGTTACCTTTATCTAAACAGAAAGGGAAAATCTCATGCAAAAGACAGCAATTCAGGTGAAAGGGCTGAAAAAGTCCTTCAGGCAGCTTGATGTACTTAAAGGTGTGGATTTTGAGGTGGAACAAGGCAGTATTTTTGCCCTGCTAGGATCCAACGGTGCGGGTAAGACAACGATAATCAAAATTCTAACCACACTACTGAAACAAAACAGTGGAAACATTACCATAAACGGATTCGACGTTGCATCAAAACCCGCCAATGTGCGGCAGTCGATCAGTATGACCGGCCAATTTGCAGCCGTGGATGAAATTCTTACCGGACGTGAAAATATTATTATGATTGCCAGGCTGCGACACCTAAGCAATCCGCGGAAGATAGCGGACGATTTGCTTAAAAGCTTTGGTTTGACTGATGCTGCCGATCGCAGGGCGTCAACCTATTCGGGTGGCATGCGCCGCAGGCTCGATATAGCCATGAGCCTGGTAGGAAAACCGGAGCTCATTTTTCTTGATGAACCAACTGCCGGTCTTGACCCGGAAGGGCGTATTGAGATATGGAAGATTGTCAAAGAACTTGCAAACAGCGGCACGACTGTATTCCTGACCACCCAGTACTTGGAAGAAGCTGAACAGCTTGCCGATAGAATTGCCATTCTGCATGAAGGTAGTATCATAGTGAGCGGTACGTTTGCGGAGCTGAGAATGCTGTTCCCACCCATAAAAGTGGAATATATTGAAAAACAGCCGACATTGGAGGAGATATTTCTTGCAATCATTGGAAAAAAAATGGAGGAAAAGTAAATGGAAACGATAAAGAACTATTTTTTCACCGATATGGGCGTTATGCTTGGACGTTCCATGCGGCATATTCTTCGGAGTATAGATACTATTATCACGGTTACCATCACTCCAATTGCGATAATGTTGCTGTTAGTATATGTATTTGGCGGTGCCATTAAAACCGGCACAGTTAACTATGTAAATTACCTGTTGCCCGGCATATTATTAATGGCAATTGCGAGTGGCATATCATATGCGGCTTACCGTCTGTTTATTGATATGCAAAGAGGCATATTAGAGCGATTTCATACCATGCCGATTGCGCGTTCCACCGTGTTGTGGGGTCATGTGTTGACCTCACTTGTTTCCAATGCCATTTCAGTGATCGTCATTTTTCTTGTAGCATTGGTTATGGGATTTCGATCATCGGCAGGTATACTGTCATGGCTTGCTGTGGTTGGTATACTCATACTTTTCACACTGGCCTTGACCTGGATAGCAGTGATAGCAGGATTGTCAGCCAAATCGGTGGACGGTGTAAGTGCTTTTTCCTATCCATTAATCTTCCTGCCGTTTATCAGCTCTGCGTTTGTGCCGACCAGGACGATGCCGTCGATAGTTCGCGCCTTTGCCGAAAATCAGCCGGTGACCCCGATCGTGGAGACCATCCGCGCTCTGCTTTCAAACCAACCGGTGGGCAATGAAATATGGGTTGCACTTTCGTGGTGCACCGGAATTATGCTCGTGGCTTATGTTTTAGCGATGCGGACATATAGAAAGAGAGTATAAAAAATTGTACTTGCTGAAGTGGTACAAAATGCCAGAAAGATTTCAACATGAATGAGATAGAAAGGATCTGAATAAGCGAACCCGGGCATGTTTTTTGGGGTTTTTGACAGAACATAACCTGGGATTGCAGGATGCACATGTCATAATTATTCCTTAATGTTCAACATGAAAATGAGCGACTTGTAAATATTGGAGTTGAATTCAATGTAAAACCAACTGAAATTGGAATTGTAAAAATTGCTGTTTTCAAAGACACTTGTGGATACAATATTCAAATTGTTGAAATGCTTTGAGATTAAATATGCAACCTTAAACAAAAAAAAAGTCAAAATGTTTATTAAGCGTTATGATGAACAAAAAGCAGTATATCAACGGACAAAAAACTTTTGAACAGGCAGGTGACATGCTCACCTACTTCTTCAAAGACGGTAAAATCAAAGCCCAAGGCATCTCAATTGATGGATTAATGCAAGGTGAATGGAGATTTTTCCGTGAAACAGGTCAGCTATGGCAAATTGGACACTTCAACAACGGACAAAAACATGGTAATTGGGTTCGATACGATAAAACCAACAAGTTGGAGTATCAGGAAACCTTTATAAATGGCAAAACAGTAAAACACTAACTCTATGAAAAGGACATTTTTAAAAAGTATAGGTGCAATTTTAGCCGGTTTTTTATTAGTTGGAATTATTTCCACTTTGACAGACCTGGTGCTGGTAAAGACCGGAATAATGAAACAACCGTTTGACCTAAACTCATTTTGGTTCATAATATTTGTGATATTCTATCGCTCTTTATTTACAACTTTCGGTTCATTATTAACTGCAAGACTTGCCCCGAATAAACCAATGCGTCATTCAATGATAGGCGGAACTATTGGTTTTGTATTCAGCATTCTTGGAGCGATTGCCATGTGGGACAAACCACCACACTGGTATGCCATCTCACTTATAATTATAGCTCTACCTTGTGCATGGCTGGGGGGGCAAATATTCTTAAATAAATTCAGTACAAAATGAAAGCTTTACCAAGTATTACGACAGGAATTTCGGAAACTGAAAAGGTAAATGAGTTTATGGCTGAACTCAACTATCCATTAACAGACGTTATTCAATATTTGAGAAAATATATTTTATCGATAGACAAAACTATTGGTGAAGGTATTTTCTACAATGCACCGGTATTTTTTTATACAGGAACGATGAAGCCATTTGACCCGAAAGAGTACAAGCGATATATTGCTGGCTGCAACTTATTTAAAAAAGATACTCTGAGAGTGATTTTTCTGAGAGGTTCAAGTGCTTCTGACCCCAAAGGAATACTTCAGGGCGATTATAAAGACGGCAGACGGCTCATCTCGTTTAAAAGCATTGACGATGTAAAATGTGTTGAAACAGAGTTGAGGGAAATAATAAAGCAATTGGTCGAATTGGCCGACAAATAACAAAGCTAATAAACGCAAATAAGCGGGTTTCAAGATTATCAGGAAGGAGTGAATTACCTGGAACAGGAAATAAAACATCTATTTATTTTCCATATGTTCGTTGTAAATGGATACTACCTGTACAACATCTTCTTCTGTAAACTCTTTGTTATTTATTCGTTTAACTAATTCTGGGTAATCCTAAAAGTATTCAGCTGCCTGTTTCCTAAAAGCTTTAGCCTTACCAAACATGGTTTTTGATGGACTTGTGATTGCAATAGTGGTTAAGTATTTTTCGTTTTTACGCTTAATCAGATAATAAAATTCAGGCATTGAACGCCCGGATACAAAAATTGCTGTGGGACTTACGTTACCATGTTTATCAGTTGATATTCCCTGTCCAGTAAGGTATAAGCAGGAATACCCTTTGACAATTACGATACAAAATGCCTTCTCTTTTCTCGATATTTCTATATTTTCGAGGGTACAGGTTATTCCCTCGTCGGAGGTGATAGTGATTAACCGGATTGAATCACTCTTGATTTTTAGTGGCTCAGAGGATTCATTGTGCTTAAATTTTATCTTTTTAGCACCAGGCGTATCCGGTATATCAATTAATCCCACTAATATTTTATTGTTTTTATAAGTTAGCTGTCCCTTAAAAAATTTCTGCGCACTTACTAAATTCACCGACCATACAAGCAATAGAAGAGTTATACACGTTTTGAGGGTATTCATTTTTCCTTTTATAGTATGACTTTATGAAAAAACTGTAATGTACGAAATTAGAAATAAAATTGACCGGTTAAACTTGAATTGCTCAATCAAACCGCTAACCTTGCCTCACAGAAAGAAAACCTGGCGATTTTAAACAGGACTTCATAGGGTTGGCGCGACCCGGCATGATTCCGATGGCTATCAGAACCATATTGAATCAAATCCCTGTCCGCAGCAGGTAAGCCAATGGTGGCGGATTTCCTGTACGCTTTATAACTATTTTGTTTGTCTGTTTACGGCCGTAGGGCAGGCCGAAGTTTGAATTTCAGGAAAGGTTTTTCAATTTATGTCAGCAATTGTTTTGGTACATGTGACTCAAAAGCAATGTTTCAGGATGGGTAATTTGAAAGCCTTGAATTTTTTTGCACTACTGCTCTATATAGGATTATACATGATAAAAATATTTTCAGAAGGGTAAATTTTCATCATTATCAAATTGATTTTAAGCCGGAGGCTGATCCGTATCTGATTCCGGAGTTTGCAAGTCACCACAATCGCAATATTCGTAGTAGGGACATGTAAGCGGATCGCCGGTACATAATTCAAGGTCGTGACCCGAAGAGGGCAGGTATTGAACAATTTCGTACCACGATCCGGTGAGTACCTCGTATAAAAACTCAGGCGGCAAATCATCCGGCATGTCAATAAGTTCGATATGTAAGGCCTCGAAAACTCTGAAGATTGCTTTATTTATTTCCTGCATCTGCGCGGGAATAAGCTTCCATCCCGGAGGAAATGCTTCACAATCAATTCCGCTCCATTCGCTTATGGTTTTAAACGGTACCAGTGCAAGTTCAGCTATTACCTGATTGCCTCCGAGGTGTGGAGGCGGCTCAATATACGATGGAGTTGGCGGGTTGTTGGCCGCATATTCCAGATCCTGGAGGAGTTGGAAGACGTAGGTCTGCATTGCGATAGGGTTTAAGTATTGAATTATGCCATATAGAGTGTTTGATTAGCTCTCCTGATTAGCACGCATTTGTAGTACGTTTACCTGGATCATAAGCAATTTATTACCTGTCTCTTGCGGTTATATGTTGTCACTCCTTTAAGTCTGACTTGCCTTTTTCTTACGCAGCGCGAATAACAGCATCAATCCACCAAAAAGCAGCATCAGAAGGCCTGTCCAGAGATTTATGTTCCGGCCCAGGCAACGCGCATACAATTCAGTATCGTTCATTGAATAAAGCCCGAAAGCAACGAGTATAAAACCGAGGATTGCAAACAGCAGTCCGATGGGAATCCGAATATCCATATCCATAATTTTGCCTCCTACCAGATAATGATTGTTATAACTATACTAATTGCACCAATGATCACAGCCATCACCACCGGTTTATCGTACCACGGAATTCCGGGTTCGTCCTTAGTTTTTGGAGTAAGTGAATACACCAGCCCGCGCAGGTCGTCGTCCGATTTCAATTGTTTTGTGGTAAGTGAAAGAACTATGGTGAGAACCAGGCAGACAGTAAAGGCATAAATTGCCGTCCAGAAACCTTGCGCCATAGCACTCGGATATTCGACCAGGTGAGCGAGCCAGCCACCCTTGCCTTCGGAAATTGTAAGTGCGTAATGCAGAGCAGCGGCAAAAGTTCCTGTGATAAGTCCCCAGAAAGCAGCATTGCCAGTGGTCCGTTTCCAGAACATTCCGAGCATAAATGTCGCGAAAAGCGGTGCATTTACAAAAGCAAAAATAAGCTGCAGCAAGTCCATGATGTTATTAAAATTAGCCGCAACATAAGCTGCACCTATGCTTACAGCTACACCAAAAACAGTAGCAAACTGACCAACTTTCAGGTAATGATCGTCCGATTTTCCAGGTCTGATGTAGGATTGGTAAATATCGTATGTAAACACCGTATTAAATGCGGTTACATTTCCGGCCATTCCGCTCATAAACGAAGCCATAAGGGCGGTAATACCTAATCCCAGTAAACCTGTGGGATAATAGTGAACCAGCATGGTTGGTATAATCATGTTATAATCTGTCTGACCGTTATTGCCGATAAGCTGCAATCCTTTATCGGGCATGCTCATAAGCGCCATGGCTATCATACCCGGAACAATAACCAGTATGGGAAGGAACATTTTAGGCAATGCACCGATAAGCGGAGTGCGCCGTGCAGCTGCCATCGAATTGGCTGCCATAGCACGTTGAACTACCAGGAAGTTAGTACACCAGTATCCGAATGCCAGCACAAATCCCAGGCCCATAAACATGGCAATCCAGTCCACACCCATAGGGTTGGCGGAGGATGATCCAAGGTATTTCCATGTGCTGGTCCAGGTACCGGAAGCATAGCCTTTCTGAACGGCTACTTCATTCAGTTGTGTGGTGAGGCCATCCCAACCGCCTACATCCTGTAAACCGATGATAACAAGCGGCAGAAACCCGATAACAATCAGGAAGAATTGAAGAACTTCGTTGTAGATAGCTGATTTAAGCCCTCCGAGGTACGTGTATACCAGCACGATTACAGCCGAAGCGATAACGCTGTAGTGGAAATTCCAGTGAAGCATTACTTCCATAAGGCGGGCAAGTGCAAACATCGATATCCCGGAGGCAAACACGGTCATTATGGCAAACGAAAATGCATTGAATCCCCGGGTTTTCTCATCAAAACGAAGTTTAAGGTATTCGGGCACAGAGCGTGCTTTGGAGCCATAATAGAACGGCATCATAAACAGTGCCAGGAAGATCATGGCAGGGATAGCTCCTATCAGGTAGAAATGAGCCGTCATCAACCCATATTTGGCACCTGAAGCACCCATACCGAATACTTCGAGAGCACCGAGGTTGGCAGAGATAAATGCCAGTCCTGTGATCCATGAAGGAATAGATTTCCCGCCTTCGAGAAACTGCGTGCTCGATTTCATATATTTCTTCAGAGCCCAGCCAATGCCCAGCACGAAAATAAAATAAATCGCCATTATGGCGTAATCGATAAAACTCAGGGTAAATGTTTCGGCCATGTATTCTATGTTAATTTGCAGAAGTGAGAACATTTAATTTAAATCAATCCTATGACAGGGAATTCAATTCCGGCTATGTTTTTAGAATTGAACTTTTGTGGATCCAGTATTCCGTATAAAAAGCTTTTTACAGGAGCCTTCGCCAAATGCATGTTCAAGAGTTGAAATGTATTGAGGAAGAAGCTGCAGCGGAACAAATGCCTGAATGGTTCCGGCAAAACCTCCGCCATGTACCCGCCATGCACCCAGGCCTTTCAGAATCATCTCGCTCAAAGCCAAAGCCAGCGAGACGCCTTGCTCTTTTACATTATTGACCGGAAAAATATTCTGGTTGTACATAAAGGAACTGTAACCCGACTCAATAACCATTTGCAGGAATGCATTGAAATTATTCTGTTCGAGAGCTTCCACCTGCTTTACAACCCTTTCATTATCACCCTGGAAATGATATGCGCGCAAAATCGCCCTGTCGCCGGTTTTTTCGCGTAGTACCGGAATAGAATCTACTATTTTTTCAAGCGTTACTTCACGAAGAACCTTAGCACCCAGATAATTGGCCACCGATTTCATTTCGACAGGGAGGGAGGCATATTCATCATTCAAATCTGCATGATTTCCCCCGGTATCAGTTATTACCAGTGCAAAGCCGGTTTTAGCAAAGTCAAAGTCTACTTTTTTAACGATTGGTTCCGAGGGATCTTTAAAATCGATTGTAATAAATCCACCCACCGCACAGGCTGTCTGATCCATAAGTCCGCAAGGTTTGCCGAAGAAATTATTCTCAGCATATTGTCCGATGATGGCATTTGTGATAGGCTCCAGTTTTCCTTCATTAAAAAGATTACTTAGAATGGTTGCTATCAGTACTTCGAACGAAGCTGACGAACTCAGGCCTGATCCTTTAGGGACTTCCCCGTCAATTATTGCACTGAAGCCTCCGATGGCAAATCCAAGTTCTTTCATGCGCGAACATATTCCCCGCACCAGGGATGCAGAAGTATAAAACTCGCTTTTATCAGGTTTTAATTGGGAAAGATCCACATCGAAAGGAGGGTAATCCGCCGACAAAATATGGATACTATCCGAGTTGTTTTTTGCAGCCGCAGCAATATTGTCGAGGTTAACGGCACCGGCAAGTACGCGACCGTGGTTATGATCGGTATGGTTACCGCCAATCTCGGTGCGCCCCGGTGAACTGAAAACAGCAACCTCGCCGAGATGATAGGCTTCCTTGAATTTATTTAAAACGGAAGTATAACGAAGTGCCTGTTTTTGTAATACATCAGGATCGTTTCCGTAAAGGTTTTTAAGAGTGTTGCTGCCGCTGGTAATTTTTGATAATAAGGATTCAATGCTTTCCATTGTACCGGATACTATATTCGTGAAAAAACGCAAACAAGGGGCTGAGTTTACTTTTACCTGGAACCCGTAACAAAGATACAATTTGAGTTGATTTATACACCAGTCATTCTTCGGCAGGATATTATTTTGAATTGCTTGTGTATGAGAGTGGAAATTAAATTATTTCCTGATTTTGTTCTTCTGTCATGCCATAAAACTTCACGAAAAGCATGTGTTTTGCGGGGGTTATCCCATCAGGCTGGGCATATGCCTGCGCGTTTTACCCTCATCAACAGCTGTTTTAAAATTTCTATAATGCTGGTTCCTACACCCTGAAAATTACTTTTTGAATCGATTACTTGTCATACAATGGTAAGATAAAGGAAGATTTTTCTGGTATGGGACACCCTGATAAAAATTCACCAGTGGTTCTTGCCGGAGGTATATATCAATGGCACATAAACTAAGTCAGGAGTGAATCTGAAGTTTGCACCGGAGTTGGTAATTTTGTTATCTTTACAACTGCATAGGCCTGCTTTTAAACTGATTTGAACAGCCACTCCCTATGCTAAATTGTTCCGCAAGTAACTGAACCAAAATATGTTGAAACAGCCTCCGGCAAAAAGCAAAGGGGTATTTTCGGATATCAGGTATTTCTTTTTGGAAAAGCCGGAAACAGAGACTTCGATCCGTTTCGGCACGGAGGAGGAGCGTCAGTTGTACTGTAACAGTATTCTGCAGCGTACCGGTATTGGTGTTGATATATACAAGGTTCTAAATATTCATCAGATTGGAATTGAAACTCCGGCAAGTTTTGTATTCGACGAACTGCTTAAATGGAACGGCGATTCAAGTTGCTGGCCCAATCACATCGCCCGCGTTACACTGAAGGACGGACAGCTTGATAAAATTATGGTCAACCTGTTCGGATGGCCTTCCGATCCATTTAACCACAAGGGTTTCAGGGGGAAACAGCTGTTTCACCTTTTTAATATGAATGCCATTAAAATTCAGCGTACACCTGCGCCCTTCGACTTCGACAATGCCCGATTCCTGTTGTATAAATGTAGCGGAGGTTATCCTATAGGAGTCTTTTCGATGTATGTGCGATCGTCAATTCCCGAAAGGGGAGAAAAGGAAATGGCACAACTTTTTATGATGGTCGGTTTTAATTTTTATGGTAACAAAACACTTACAAAACTGAATATCATCAGCAAAACCTGGGAGGCTGTTCATAACAGGGCTACAACGCATATTATGAACCGGCTTAAGCAATTGTGCGAATGGAGGTTCGAGAAATTTACCAGTGAGTAAAGTTAAAATTGATGCTACCGATTATTACCGGAAGGTTCAAAAGGGCAGAGTATTTATACAATTATTTTCGAAACCTAGTTTTTCACGCATCTTACTGACAGCCCGTATTTCTTGGGATAACCGTAATAATGAGAAGCTGAAAACCAGCCTATTTGTGAATACTGGTAACTAAGGCTACGGTTAAATGCTAAAGTGTGGTTGTTGAAATACTCGGTAGTGCTCCAGAAAATTGTTGTTTTGCCCATACCGGAGAACATGCTGTTGATCCTGCTTCCGCCGGGGAGAGCGGAAAACCCGCTGCTGTTAGTGCCATTTCCATCCTCATACCAACCGAAAGTCGTTTTCAGTTTACCTCCCTCAGTGGTTCCGCGCCAGGCAAGCCCATAGGCTTCTTCATAACTCATACCCAGATACATTTCAAGTTCTACCCACTCCTCATCACTGGGTAAGTGCCATCCGCAGGGACAAGCACCTGTAATATAGCTTGGATTGAGTTCGGTGCTTTCAGCACCATTCATTGCAGCCGCCCAGGTGTATAATGCACCGAAGGGATCGGAATTGGATAAAGAATTATCGTAAAAACAATAGGCTTTATCAGTATAACTGAGTGCGTCCCAATCTTCTTTGCTTTCAACGAGTGGAATGTCAGCACCATCGCAAAAATGAGTGGTAGCCAGGTTTTGTGCCATCCATACCTGATCTCCTATAGTTAACGTAGAGTAATAGTTACCATCATAATCATTACACAAACTGAAATTGAAAGTCATTGTTTTACTGCTCACAGGAATATCAGTTATTAAAGTACTGTAGGATCCGGAAATTCCTTTCAGCAGGAGCAGATCTCCCTCAGTATATTGCATTTCGACTGTTGCTGCATTGCTTTTCAACACAGGTACTATCGTATTTCCTGTATAAGAAATATACTCAATTCCGGTCCTGCCACTGAGGTTATTCTGACTAACCAGTTTCGTTGAATATTCGAAATCCGTACCGGAAACCCGCACAAAATAAATTCCGGATCTCATGCCTGAAACCTTGAACCTATGTGTGCCTGGCGGAAGCAGAGGACTTGTATGACGAACAGTTTTTCCGGAAATGTCAACCATACTGATGTTGGCAATTCCTCCGGAGGAAGTTACGATTGTGAGTATTGAAAAATCAGAAGCCGGATTTGGATATATATGAATCCCCGGGGTTACAATATCCCTGGTTTCGGCACCCAGCACTGATTTTAAATGCAGTGCCTCCCCGGCATTAAGTACAACTGTTTTTCCGCTAACCAGGTTTTCAGCAATCACACTGCTTATTGTGGTGGCATCGCCTGAGGCTGCAAAACTGATCAGGTAATCCTGAGCTGTCATTTTCAGAATGGTCGACAGCAATAAAAAAGTCATGATGAATTTTCGCATTGCAATAACCTTGAAAGTGTAATTTTAGGATACAAATATGTGTTTGATATATGTAAAGGTAAGGTAAAAGTAACTGTTAAACCAATTCATATTCAAGTCATGCAACAATCAGAAAAGATTAAAGATCCGTTTCTGTACAAACTGTATGATATTATTTTTACTGAAGGGATTGTACTGGGAATGGAATACATATATAAAAAAACCCGCTGATATCAGTCAGCGGGCTTTAAAAGCAGACTTTTGGAAATGTTATGGCATCACCGGAATTGCTTTGGCATCAGCAGGAACTTCTCCTGTAAGCGTCTTGAGAAAAACAGCAATATCAGCAGTTTGCTCAGGGGTTATATCCTTGCCCAGCTGAAGTTTTGCCATAATTACAATAGCATTATTGATTTCGCTCACGCTTCCGTCGTGGAAGTAAGGGCCTGTTTCGGCTATATTCCGCAGGGATGGTACTTTGAAAATGTATTTATCAGCTTCCAGTTTGGTTGCCTCCATTTTTCCCTTATCATCAATGGTGCTTCCGGTAAGCGATTTGTAATCGGTGCCAACAAGAGGAAATTTCTGGAACATGCTTCCGCCGACCAGCGAACCCATATGGCATGTGGTACAGCCTGATTCCATAAATGCGGATAATCCCTTTACTTCCTGCTCATTCAGTGCAGTTGCATCTCCGGCCAGGTAGGTGTCGAAACGCGAAGGAGTTAACAGGGTCCTTTCGAATGCGGCGATTGCCATACGGACATTTACAAAATTAACAGGATCTTTTTCATTCGGATAAGCAGCTGCAAACAGCTTTTTGTAACCTTCCGATTTTGACAAACGGGCGATAACCTCTTTTTCGGAAGGCATGTTCATTTCAACAGGGTTCATCATAGGTCCGCCAGCCTGTTCCTCCACATCTTTCATACGGCCATCCCAGAACTGAAGGAAATGCAAAGCAGCATTAAGTGTGGTCGGAGAATTACGATTTCCGTTTTTCCCCAGATCGCCTGTGCTAGTCGCTTTGTTGTCGACACCAAAAGTTGCCAGGTTATGGCAGGTATTGCAACTCTGGGTGTTGTTCATTGACAGGCGGTTGTCGTAATAAAGTGTTTTGCCTAAGGCAACTTTCTCTGGTGTAACCGGATTTTGGGAGTTTACAGCTTCAGCAGGTAGAGGCTGAAAGAAGGTTTTTGCAAGGGTCAGCACGGAATCTTCCTTTTGCTGAGCCTGATTTTTACTTTGGTTGCTGCTGCACGAAGCAAACAAAGCAACCACGACTAACAGAAATAAATAATTTTTTTTCATGTGTTTTTTTATTTTTAACGGGTCACATGAAATACGCCAGATTGATCATACTATCATCTTCAGTTGGTGATTTATTCCAATCATGGCTATTTCATAGATTGATTTTTTTCAAAGTTAATAAATAGTGAGGCTGTTTGAATATGTATACTGATTATTTTTCGATGCCGGCAGCCATATGGTTTTAGTTTGTTGCCTTTTTTATGTTTGTATTTTACTCCGTTACAACTAATCACACTGTTACTTCTATACTTTCTCAGTGCACAATGCAGAAGGGTTTAGGTCCCGATAGCAATCGGGATGGGTGTCAGGAGTTAGGGGGCCGGGTGGTATTTGGCAATTTGATGATTTTAATTCTAACATTTTATAACTTAATGTAATTAAAACTTCAGGAGGTTTTTTTAGTGCTTAATGCATAGTGCCGGTGCATAGTGCATAGTGTCGGGTGCCCGGTGCTCAGGAGGATTTGTGAATAGTAAGTAGTTTTTATTCTAACTCCTGAAACTTTTAACTCCTAAGTACTTTAGACCCTAAGTATTCTAGGTTTAAACTCTAGGCACTTTAAACTCTAAACTTTAGGCACTTAAAACTTCAGGCACTGATCAGGTACACTCCATTTAATACTGAAATAATCAGGAATTCTTTTTTGATACGTATAACCGGATTGAACAATTTTGTTTTTAGTAAAGTGCTTTTTGCGGAAATCGCTTCTTTTTCAAAAATCCTATTTATTGCCATTTCGAAATAATAGCTGACCAGAAGCATCCAGTTTTCAAACACAGTCAGAAGAGATAATCAGCCATAGAGCGGATTTGTATTGTATTGCAATCACATCCGTTTGCTGATCCGCCTGAAAAAAGCTATAAAAGCAACAATTACAGTGGTTTCGAGCAAAAAAATGATTGTTTGAAGCGAAGTCATTGAAAAAGGTACGCGGTCGATATTGCTGGTAATAAGCGAAAAAACATCGGTGATCACTGAATACAGCGTGAGTGCCGTAAACAAGGCAAGTATAAACTGCATGATTCGTTCCGACTGTTGCGAACGCGTTACTTCAATCCCTTCGATGGCAAAAGAGAGTGACTGTTCGGCGTCCTTAAATAACTCGTATTTTGAGGTGACATCAGAATTCTGCCGGTACATCTTCATGAAACGGAACTGATGCAGGGTAAAATTCGGATTAAACAGCCTGAGATACTGAATGAGCCAGGTATTGTAATTAAAAATTTTGCGCAGGTGATTCGAGTCCACTTCCAGGTTCTGATTCAAAACATCGAGAAATGAATTGTAAACATGCAAAGCATTATTTACGGCTACAGTTTCGCAAATCATATAACTATCGATGGAAATTAGCCTGATAAGTTCCTGATCTGCTGCCGGTTTGGCCATTTCCCAGAAATACATAGGGAATACGGCATAAAAACGGTGATCTTCAAAAGTGATGGAATACTCTTCTGCCTGGTAAAGTTTTATAGTCTTATTTAATGCTTCATCTTCGTTATAAAAGAAAATATGCACCAGGTAATTATAGCTGTCGTCTTTGGTATGCACATCGTATTTACTTATTCCCGAAGGTATTCCGAAATGATAATACGATGACTTCTGAATAATCCCGGCGATGTGCAGCACATCGATCAAAGCGGAAATTTCATCGAATAAACCATCGATAATTTCAGCCGATGCATCGCCGTTGGATTCAATACCGGTAAGATTGTCGTCGGTTACAGTTCCGGTATATTCAAAAACAGGAATAATATTCAGGAATCCGAAGGTGTTGATAATGATGCGAAATGACGAAATCCGGAATTCCAGTTCCTTTTCATCAAGCAGTTTCTGATATTTTTCAATAGCCGATCCGGTAAGCTCAAGTGAAATTTCGATGTTGCGGAACGAGTAATTTCCGATTGGATTTTGGGTGTAGGAGAAATGTATGCCGCTATTGGAAAATAAACCAGTTTTTATTGAATCATTCAACTGTTTGTTCACTTCATCGGGGTTGGCATCCGTTTTAAGGATTTTTGCATTCAGCGACCAGATTCTGTTTTCGAGGTATTTGATCATTCCGGTTTTGTTTGTTTAATTTTTACTGCTTGCACCTGAATTTTTACTAAACAGCTGGCTATTGCTGAAGCCCATTGGCCTGGTTTTATGTTCCATTTTACAGGTAAGTCCGACAACTATTTCAACATCTTCGTCCGAGAAAGTTGATAATACCTTTTCGTCAGGATCGGGCAATGCCGAAACCCTGTCGGAATGAGCCTGTACCAGTTTTTCGAAGAAATTACGCACCATCCGGCCATTACCAAATGATTTGTCGCGGCTTTCCCAACATTCGTTCAGGTGGGCATGAATGGCTGAAACAACTGATTCGTTAACGGTGAAATGATGACTTTTACATAATCCCATGAATATATCCGTCAGTTCGCCTGCATTGTAATCATTGAAATAGAATGACCTGTTGAAGCGTGATTTAAGTCCCGGATTCGATTCAAGGAAATGGTTCATTTCATCGGTATAACCTGCCACTACAACGATAAGTTTTTCGCGGTTATCTTCCATTTGTTTCAACAAAGTATCAACAGCTTCCTGTCCGAAATCGCTGCCCGAATTTGAAGGAGTGAGCATATATGCTTCGTCGATAAACAGAATTCCATGTAAAGCTGATTCAATTACTTTCATAGTCCGCGGAGCAGTTTGTCCAACATACTGCGCAACAAGATCGGCACGTGTAACCTCTACCACATGCCCGCGCGAAAGCAGCCCCATAGCTTTAAAGATACGGCCAAGCAGACGGGCAACGGTGGTTTTGCCTGTTCCCGGAGGTCCGAAAAATACGGTGTGCAGGCTCACCGGGTTCGATGTCATACCTTTTTCGCGACGTAGTTTTTCTATTTTAATATAGTTTACAAGGGTTGCGACATCTTTTTTTACATTCGAAAGGCCTGTCAATTCGTTGAGTTCTTTCAAAACATCATCAATGGTTTCCTGTTTTTCGTCGGCAAATTCATCCTTTACAGCTTCGGTAATATCAGCCTCGGTAACGGTGGTAAGTTCGGCATCGGTAATCTGGCTCAGTATGGCAAGCCGCCCCGCCTGCAATCGTATAACTTCTTCGAAAAGGTTACGCATGGCGCGGGCATTGCCAAAACTTTTAGTGCGGCTTTTATACAGAAACCGGGTGTAACGAAGTAGTTTATCTCCTGCATCCTGGCCTAGTGTGAATTTACGCGACACGCAGATCTCGCTGAAAATGGTGCATAATTGCTCCGGCTTATAATCATCGAAAAAGAAGTACCGTGTAAACCTCGATTGCAGTCCGGGGTTGGCATCGATAAAATGTTTCATTTCGGTGGTATAACCGCCAACAATAACGATCAGGCGATCACGGCTGTCCTCCATGCGTTTCAATAAAGTTTCGATGGCTTCGCGGCCAAAATCGCGGACGTTGTCCTCAGGAGCCAGGCTGTATGCTTCGTCAATAAATAAAATGCCATCCAGGGCCGAATCAATTACTTTATTGGTTTTTTGCGCAGTCTGGCCAATAAATTCAGCTACTAATCCAGAGCGATCTACTTCTACAACATGTCCTTTAGCAAGAATGCCAAGAGCTTTAAAGATTTTACCAAGCAGCCTGGCAATGGTTGTTTTCCCGGTTCCGGGAGGACCCGAAAAAACGGAGTGAAGTACGATTGGATTTGCATCAAGACCCCGTTCGCGGCGAAGTTTTTCGATTTTTATATAATTGAGGAGGTCGTCAACATCGCGTTTTATAGTTTCGAGACCGGTCATGCCCTGCAATTCTTTCATAGCAAGCTCGAGCAGTTGTCCGTTGCTTATATCCGGAGCGTAGTGTATGGATGTCTGCGGTTCAGTTGTTTCAGGAAGTGCCGGTTGATTGAGGCTTTCCTGAGCTTCAGCCAGGTTGGCTTTTATCTGTTTGTTTTTCGGATCGAGTTTAAGTGCTTTCTTATAATATTTAATGGCATTTGTAAAATCATTGCTGTTGGCATAGCATACGCCTATCATGTTAAGCGGCTCGGCAAAATCAATTTCGGCAAAGCAATCCGGATCGGCACGATTAACCACATCCAGCACTTTGTCCTCCATATCAAGTACATTATAAGTAACGATGAGATTTGCAACCAATTCAGGAATAGTGTTGTCGATAGCAAAAGCCTCTTCGTAATATTTTATTGCCGTATCGTATTCATCCTTATAGGTATATGTAGTCGCCAGTCCGGCAAGAGCATCAACATATCCCGGTTCAATATTCAGGGCTTTTTTGTACTCCAGGATGGCCTTGTCGTATTTTTCCTTTGCGAAATATTCACCGCCCGAGAGCATCAGGCGTTCGGCTTCAGGATTAATATGAGTTGCATCTTCATCGGTTTCATCCTCAATAGATTCATCATCGGTTTCAATTTCCGAGACTACCACCGCCCACGTTCCTCCACCATAAGTAATATGGGTGATGCTGTATCCTTCCCGGATTTTTTCATTGATTTCGTTAATCGGGAATTCGGGATTTGTAATCCAATGCTGCCTTCCATAACCTGCGCCCTGCGAAAGAGTGAGACCCCATTTACCTCCGCCGTAAGTCAGCACGGTAATATCATAACCTTCGTCCCATCCCTTTTGAATGGCATCTTTCGGGAATTCGGGAAAACACTGACTGATTTGTGTTGTAATACCCGAATCTTTTGTCAAAACTACTACCCATCGTTCACTGCCAAAAGCCAGGTTTGTAACAAAATACCCCTCTTTGAGTCCCTGGGCAATTTCTTTTTCCGGAAATCGGCTGCTACTGCGCCATATCTGATCACCATAACCCGTGTTTCCCGACATGAAAACCACCCAGCTTCCGTTGCCATACGAAATCCATATGATGTCCTTTCCGGATTTCCAGCCTTCGTTTACTGAACTGACCGGGAAATCACCATCAGTATTCCATTGCTGTCCGTCGAGATCGCTTTCGCTGGCAGCTGTCAACACCCATTGCCCGTTTCCATATGCTGCTGACATTACCTGATAGCCTTCGTTCCAGCAGTTGGCAATTTCCTTTTCGGGAAATGAGCGTGAGAAATAAAACCTGTCGATAAGCATGTTTTTAATTTTTATTGCAAATGGCTTTTACGGCAAATTGAACCCGAATAACTTGTGTTTTTAGGTTGAAAGTCGGGCACCACATCCCGGACAAGAGACTGAACTTCCTGCTCCGGCTGAAAATTTCCGGCCACATGATGGACATTTGTATGATCCTGATCCTACAGCACTTCCAAAAATCCATAGTCCGACAACAATCAAAACGATAATTGCGATCAATATCAACAGGAAGAAGGATACCAGCAACGACATAAAGTTCAGAATCAGGAGTATGAAAATCCTTAACAGACCCACAAACGGACCACCAACAACAAAACTTTCAATTATCCAGCTCAGTGTTATCAGGAAAATTACCATAGTCATTGAATACAGGAACCAGTGAACGGGGCGGTCGTAACCGATTGGCAGAATGTTGATTCCCTCGTTGAAAAACCATTCCATTTCGTAGGTGTCCCAGAAAGATCCTATAAAAATAGTTGCGCCAAGTATGATACCGCCAAGCAGCGGATACCACTGGAACGCTTGCACCGGGTAGATTTTATGCAGGAAGTTGGTGCGTCGGGGTACTGATGCTCCGCTTTTTGAACCGCCATCTTCGAATTCATCGCGGTTACGGCGCAGGCGGAGCAAATAGTTATCGAGCTGTACAAAATAGCGTTTTACCAGGAAAAGGATAATGGCGCAAATTACTACTACAATCCAGGAACTCATTTTTGTAAAATCGAAGATGGTACTGAACCAGTTCGAAATCCTGAACATGAGAGCACTGCCGCCGGCAGGATATGCACCGTTAACAATTGACGACCGCCGGGCAAATCCGTTTTTCCCGTTTTGATACCCGATTTTATACCAGCCATCGGCCAGTTTTCCAAGTATTACTATGCTGTCGCCACTATGAAGAACGGCTTTCGTATTCGGATTTATTATTGTATCACTTACTGTAAATTCTTCTTTATCAATAATATAAATGCCATTTATGATAAGCTTGTTTTCTTTTTCCTGTTTCATCCGCTCCCGGTAGGAATACTTATCTTTAATAGTAAGCAGATCAGCATCTTTAATAATTGGTTTACCTGAAATGGTTTCAATTTCGGATTGGGAAAGGATGCGGTCGTAAAAACGAATTTCATCAACAGCTCCATCAAGGGCACCTACAAATGCTTTTTCCTCACCGCTCCGGGCGGTGCCTCTCGAAGCAAATACCTGGTCGTTAACTACAAATCGCACTTCCTGGTTTTTACTGTCGTAAATTGCGGCTATAAAAGTCCAGCCTTCAACCAGTGGCGGCCCCCACAACATTCCGTCTTTTCCGCAATTAACGCCCCACCGGTATATGCCATCATTGAGTTTGAGAACAATACCCCTGCAATTATCATCAGTTTCATTTCCCAAAACATACATGGTTTGGAAATTATTCGACGCTCTGACCCAGGCTGTAATTGTTAATTCAGCGCATTTCGAAGGGTTTATATCAACCGGAAAGGTAATATTCCGGGTGTATTTGCTATAGGTTTTATTGTCGAAAGAAAACGCGAAAGCACCTTTCGGCTTGTTGTCGTAGCCTTCTGCCGTTTTGCCTTTCTGCACCACCGCTTTTTGACCCGAAATAGCATCTATTCCGTTGCCGTTAAGTTTAAATTCAGCTTTCGGACCTTTTGGTTTTTGAGTTGCAGTAGAGTCGGTGCCAGCCTGTAAGCGCATTACAGGTATTGAAAGTAGCAGTATGGCAATACTTAATCTAAGGGAATTCATAGAATTTCTTTTTGGTTCAGTTTTCGGTTGAGAACAGGCAATTCAATTATAATCTGATTTTTGTTATTTAAATATGAGTTTAAGAAGAAAGGCGGGCCTATAAACAATTCATTTTACAAGCCTGCCTGATATGCAAATAGGTATAGATGGAAAAACTTATCCGCGATGCACTATGGCATCATTCAGGGCTGTAACGACACGCTGAATAAAATCTACATTTTTGTCAGTAAGAGCATCCTCGTTGCCCGAAGCCGATGAAAGAACAACAGAATATGTGTTTTTCTGTATAAACCACCAGGCAATGGCTCCGGCAATAAAAATGGCACCTGACCAATGAAAAATGACGATAATAATTCCAAGCACGGCCAGAATGACAGGTTGTTTCCGGTTCGGTTTGTTAATGTAGGAGCTTACCGCGGTTACACCCGACATGGAGTGTGTTTTCCCGAATGTTACAAATCGGGCATTGGTTACTTTTATGCCCTGTTCGTCAAAAAATACTTTTTCTTCAGCCATTTTGTTTGTGTTTTTTAAATTGTGAATTATTTTATTTGGTTAATTAAAATTACCTGCCAAAATGCTTCAACCCTTTGTGTTAGTTGAAGCATGGAGCAAATGTATGGCAACGAAAAAGGGGAATGCAACAATTTAGTGTTCGGATTTATAAATCAGAACGGCATGTATATAATTGAAAATTTGTGATTTATAAATCAGGTCAGGCAAGCTGCTTTAATTCTTCATTTTGAGCGATCAGGTACTCGGATGGGGTGGATGACTTGATTTTTCGGAAAGCGGCATTAAAGGCGCTTTTAGATTTAAATCCAACAGACTGGGCAATGCCTTCGATGGTGAAATTGCGGCTTTGTGGTTCGGACAACAACCGGCAGGCTTCTTCAATGCGGTATTGATTCAGATAATTGCTGAAATTCTGATGCGTAATATCATTGATAACTTTCGAAAGATAAGTAGTATTGGTATTTAGTTTGCGGGCAAGTTCAGCCAACGAAAGGTCGTTACATAGAAACAGTTTTTCTCTTTCCATCAAATGCTGTAGTTGCATCCACAAACCCGATTGTAATTCGGATGTAAGAACCGGTTTCGAAGCCCTGTCAGGCATTATAGGCATAAGGTGGTCGATTGCGTTTTTCCGCTGGTGGTTTACCTGCTCACGAATGGTAAGCAGAAATTGAAGTCGTTCGGAATAATTGCCTTTAAGCCGGAAGAAAAAAACTATGGCAACAAATAGAAGCAGAATTACGGCAATAACATTACCAATCACATAATACCTGCTACGTTCCGATTTTAGTTTCGAATTGATAAGCGCCCGGATCTGCTTGTCTTTTTTCTCCGTTTCATATTTAAGCTGCAAGTCGGCTATGGATGCCACATTTGAAGCCCGCAAAACTGAATCTCTTGTTGTAGTGTACATTTTATAATACTTCAGTGCCTCGGCAGCATCGCCTTTTTGCTGGTACATCTCCGAAATGGAAAGCAAATTTCCGGTAACTATATCCTGAACATGAATTTCCTTTGCCGTTATCATACTTTTGGAATAGCTTTCAAATGCTGTTCTGTACTCTTTGATATATGTATGGTAAGCACCCTTCGATTGAAGGAAAGCAGCCAGCGAGAGTTTGTCGCCAGCCTTAATACACATAGCCTCCGCTGTTTTCAGGGCAGCAGCTGCCTTTGCAGGTTCTTTTGTTCCAAGGTATGATAATACCATATTGCCATATGCAAAGCCGGCACCCTGCCAATCGGATGATTTTTGCATTAAAGCAGCGGCTTCTGTTAATAATGGCAGGGATCTGGAATATTCTTTTGCTGATAAATATCCGATTCCGCTTAGATTTAAACAATATGCGATTGCTTTATCATTTTTCAGTGCCCTGAATATTTTCATTGCCTGCCCATAATATTCAGCCGATTTTTCAGCGGATGTACCGGCATAAATGGATGAGATGTTTATGTATAAATATCCAAGAAATAAACTGTCGGAAGTGATTTCACACATACGCACAGCACTTAAAAACTGTTCGTTGGCTTTTTCAACCAGTCCCAGGTCGAGGTAGCAAATCCCTAATCCGATTAGTATAGGTCCAACCTGAACAGGATCGTTGGCTTTGCGGAAACTCAGATCAGCTTTGTTTAGAAAAGCCAGGTATTCCTGACTTTGGCTGATTTGTTTATAGCTTTTGGCAATGTTCAGATTGATGCGACCCAGCAAAGTATAGTTTCCGGCTTTTTCAGCCAGAGGTAAGGATTTCTTAAAAAGAGCAATCGCTTCTTTCTGTGAATTCTGTTTAATGCGTATTACTCCCTGGTTGTAAAAGTATAAATCAAGATTTTCGCTGACAGAAAATTTTTTGAAGATAGCATCGGCTCGCTGCAGGCAGGATGTTGCTGAATCGAGCTGACCTTTCTGGATGTACACCGAACTCAGTAACAGCAGTGATTTTACAAGTATTGGTTGGTTACTAAGTTTTTGAGACTCATTCACGGCTCTTCGCGCAATTGCTACAGCCCGATTGAGGGAATCAATAATACGGTACGAAGTAAGTTCGTTGAGAAGTTCAACGGTTGTTTGACCTTTCGAAACCGATAAGCGGGCGTATGCTTTATCACTTCGCTCCTTTATGGTTTGTCCGCCGGACGGGAGAGTAACAAGGCATAGAAAAAGTACAATCCAGGAAAAACAGATCAACCTCTTAAACATAGGATAAAGGTATAAATATTTTAAATTGATCAGTGCCTGAAGTTAAAAGTGCCTGAAGTTAAAAGTGCCTAAAGTTAAGAGTTAAAATACAAAAATATTGTTTGTAAATAAATCCTCTGAGCACTATGCACTATGCACTCAGCACTAAATATAATTGCCTGGAGTTGACATTGTCAGAAATTTTCAAACCCTCAAATTAACCAATTTTCAAATTAACCAATTTTCAAATTCTACCCTTAATGTGTACTGAAACGGCAAATTAGTACCAACTTGGTTAGTGCCAAAAATTGCAAGAGAGAAAAGGCGTATTAATATCGCATATTTTTGAATGCAGCAAGATATTATTGACAGAGCTTTAATTGTTTTTCCTTCCCGCTTTTTATTTATGTTTGTCAAACCTTAACCGATACCAGTTATAAAGTCATCAAATATGAGTTCATTTATGATCCTTTCCACAACTCTGATAACCCTGGCCTTATTGTTTTATTCCCTGGGAGTGTGGGCTGAACGATTTGCGCGTTACCTGAAATCGTGGCATGTGGTGGCTTTCTGGACAGGCTTTGTTTTTGATGTATCGGGAACATGGGCTATGACAAAACTTGCCGATGGTCCGTTCAACCTGATGGAACTGCACACGCTTACCGGACAGATAGCACTCTGGCTGATGCTGGCCCATGCCATATGGGCTTCGTATGTGGTACGAAAAGGAAGTGAAAATTCGCGTACCGGATTTCACCGATATAGTTTAATTGTATGGTTGATATGGCTGATTCCCTATTTCGGAGGGATGATTATGGGGATGATGCGATAAAATAATGACATGGAGAATACTGAACCCGGCATTTCACACATTGCGGGCGCGGTAAATTCCGTTTCAAATCAGAGTTGTATTCCGTTCCCCTACTGTAACTGCTCCTCCGCCACCGGACTTAATGGTACCGTGGTTATTTCCCTGTTTCTGAATGCCCAGCCGACCATGGCATCCAGCACAGGTTTTAACTCTCTTCCTGATTCGGTAAGGCTGTATTCCACGTAAGGAGGGACCACCGGATGTGCATTTCTGTGTACCAGTTTATCATTTTCGAGTTGTTTCAGATGTTGTATCAGCATCTTTTCGGTTATCGCCGGAATGAGCTTTCTCAGTTCGCTGTAGCGCTTGGTTCCGCTTAACAGATTATAAATAATGATAGGTTTCCAGCGTCCGCCTATTTTATCGATTGTATAGGTAACCGGACAAAGCGTAAGTGCATTTTTGCGGTTATCGTAATTGGTGGAGGTTTCTTTGACTTTGGTCATTTGCACACACTTTGGGGTAAGTACTTGTATAAAAGTAAGTGCAAATATACCTTTGTTCCCTCAAATAAAAACATAAAACATGAAAATTATTATTACAGGCTCTTTGGGGCATATCAGCCGTCCTTTGGTTGAAAAACTAACAGCAGCTAAACATGATGTAACTATTATCAGCAGCAATGCCGACAGGAAATCTGAAATTGAAGCACTTGGCGCAAAAGCAGCCATAGGTTCAGTTAGTGATCTGGCCTTTGTAACTCAAACATTTACGGGTGCCGATGCCGTTTACACAATGGTGCCACCAACATTTGCGGCAGCCGACTGGAAACAGCATATTGCCGGCATTGGGAAAATTTACGCACAAGCTATAGCTGCTGCAGGGGTAAAAAATGTAGTGAATCTCAGTAGTATAGGTGCGCATATGCCAACAGGTTGCGGACCTGTTAGCGGATTATATTTTGTGGAACAAGCTCTGAATGCTCTGGAAGGAGTGAACGTAAAACACCTTCGCCCAGGATTTTTCTATTACAATTTCTTTGCCAACATAGGAATGATAAAAAACATGGGTTTCATTGGTGGTAATTATGGTGAAGGCACAAATCTTGTACTTGCTAACCCTTCGGATATAGCTGATGTTGCTGCTGAAGAACTGCAAAATCTCTCCTTTACCGGGAAAAGCATCCGCTATGTGGTGAGTGATGAAAAAACCACAGATGAAATTGCTTCAATATTAGGAGCTGCAATAGGAAAACCGGAATTAAAATGGGTGAATTTTGACGATAACTCCTCAATAGAAGGAATGCTTCAGAGTGGAGTTCCATCCGATGTTGCCAACAATTATACTGAAATGGGATCAGCTACGCGAAGTGGCGAAATGGCTTCGGAATACCTGGCAAACCGTCCGGCAGATTTTGGCAAAACCAATTTTGAGACATTTGCAACAGTATTTGCTGCTGCATTTGCACAGTCTTAAATTCCTTATTGCAACAAATTTAAAAGGGGCCTCGGCTCCTTTTTTTTTATTTCTGAACAGGTTCAATCAAATCCCACTTATTTCCATAAAGATCAGCAAATACGGCAACAGTTCCATATGGTTCTTTAACGGGATCCCGGATAATAGTTATGTTATGATCAAGCAGATTATTATAGTCACGTTCGAAATTATCGGTATAAAGAAAAAGGAAAACCCTGCCACCGCATTGATTTTCCACCTGGCTTTTTTGATCTTCACCCTGAGCTTTAGCCAGTAAAAGCGAGAAACTATCATAACCCTGAGCTGCGATAAGTACCCACCGCTTATCCTCGCCCAGAACAATATCTTCAACAAGTGTAAAATGAAGTTTTCGGATATAAAAATCAATGGCCTCATCGTAATCGTCTACGAGTAAGGAAATATGCGCTATCTTTCGATTCATAACCTGATGATGAATTAAACTTTAAAGGTTTTTCCAAAAGTATGCCGATTGAGTTGGGGTAATTCATGCTCAGGTAAACAACCGGAACTAAAACAAAAGTAAAAATAACTTTTTAATCGATCATTTGTTTTAAAAGTACTAAGTGCCGGATAAATTCCAGCCATTGTCAAACATTGTAATATGAAGGCATAAATGAAAATAGTTATTTTTGGCGCCAGCGGTAAAACAGGAACTTTGCTCACCGATCAGGCACTTACGAAAGGGCACCAGGTAACAGTATATGTGCGGAGGCCCGGGTCGGTGGTGCAACAGCATCCTAATCTGAAGTTTGTAACGGGCAAGCTTAATGATACTGCTAAACTGAAAGAAGCAATATCCGGGGCAGATGCCTGCTTCTCAACACTGGGTGGTGGTTCATTGACCAAACATGCACCTGAAATAATTTCGGGAATCAAGACCATATGCACCATTATGGAAACTGAAGGTGTTCACCGTTTTATATATCTTTCGAGCATAGGTGTTGGCGAAAGCAAGTACTATATGGCACCGTTTATAAGGTTCCTTATTACCGATTTGATACTCAGGGTCCCTTTCGCTGATCATAACATTAACGAACAAACTATTATTCAAAGTAAGCTGAAATGGACTATTGCGCGTCCCTGCAGCCTGACTGACGGCCCCCTGACATCGGATATTCATCACGGTAGCGGAGAAACCATGCTGAAGGGTAATCCCAAAATCTCCCGAGCCAATGTTGCCTCGTTTATGCTTGAGCAGCTGGCTGATGAACGCTATGTCAGGCAAGGCGTATGGCTATATGAATAGCAGGTAGCCGCATCTTTGTTTCAAATGACTTTTTCTGAATGATGGGGCTACGGTAATGTTGAGAGATTTGCCGTATTTTGATTATATTTGTATACTCAAAAAAACTATCCATCATAATTCCCGGATTATGAAAAAGCTGGTTATTCTATTCGTCATTCTTGTTTCGCTCTTAAGCTATACCCATGCCGGAAAAGTTGAGAGTGTGTATCATTTTGACAATCCAACGGCAAAAAACGCAGGGGAATATCAAACCCTGAATTTTGAAAACACTCTTTTATCAGCGTTACCCGGTCAACCGGCATTGCCTTACAGGCAGATTAAACTGATGCTCCCCCCTGGAGAATCTGCTCAAAGTATTGAAATCGTTTTTTCTGATGAAGTCACCCTTGCAGGCAAATTCAACCTGTTTCCCCAGCAGCAGGTCAGACCTGTTTCGGAAGCAAATTCGGGCATATTAACAAAGGATGAAGCATTATACCGTAGCAATTCTATATATCCCTCCAATCCTCAGGGACGGCTTATAACCGCTTTCCTTAACGGGCGTTCCTTTGCCCTGTCAACCTTTACTCCTGTTAGGTATAATCCTGCTTCCGGCGTACTTACCTATTATAAATCAGCCAGGGTAATTGTACATACGGCTCCCGACGAAAGAGCTAAAAAAGCTTTGGATAATTTTTCGGCAGGCTCAGATCAGGCTTTGAGGTTTGCTGACAACAGCGAAATGGATCAGCAATACGGAGCAACCCGAAAACTTCTGACTGATCCTTACGAACTTCTGATTGTATGCAGTAGTGCATTTTCAGGCAACTTCGAAAACCTGAGAGCTGCGTATCTGAAAGAGGGTTTGCGATCGGAGGTGGTAACCCTTGAGATTATTACATCTACCATGACTGGAATTGACGATCCGGAAATGATCAGAAATTATATCATTCAGGAATACCAGGCGCACGGAATACAACATGTAATGCTTGCAGGCGATGCCGAAATTATACCCTACCGTGGACTTTACGGCTATGTTAAATCGGGAGGAGGATACACAGATAGTGCTATTCCGGCTGATATCTATTATTCGGCTTTCGACGGCAACTGGAATTCTGACGGCGATTCAAAATGGGGTGAACCCGCGGATACATTGGCACCATTTAATCCCGACGAAGCTGATTTATTACCTGAGATTTCAGTCGGCAGACTTCCTTTCAGCAATCTGGAAGAGCTAAATGCCATGCTTCATAAAAGCTACAGCTACCAGTTTACACCAGTCGCCGGTGAATTCAGAGATGTGCTGATGGCGGGTGAATATTTATATCCGGCTCCATATTATACTCAGGGAAGCTTTTACCTTGAACTTCTGATTGGACCACGTACTGATTACGGTTATACCACTGACGGCATTCCGGGAAATTATGATTTCGATAAAATGTACGATGTAACTTCCGCAGCAGCGTGGAGCAAGCAGGATCTGATGAACCATCTGAATGCAGGAAGTCCAATGCTGAACCATGTAGGACATGCCAATTATGGAACCATGATGCGCATGGGTACTGCAGATATTACCAATACCAATTTTTCAGGACTTGACGGAATCAATCATAATTATACTGTTGCATATACCCACGGATGCAATTGCGGAGGATTTGATGTAAGCGACTGTATTGCCGAAAGGACTGTTGCCATTGATAATTATGCTGCTGCAATAATCACAAATACCCGTTACGGCTGGTTTAATGAAGGAACCTCTGATGGGCCTTCAGCTCACCTGCACCGCGAGTTTATGGATGCTTTGTTTCATGATAAAATTAACCGCATAGGAAGTGCTCACACTGAGTCGAAGCGGGCCTCTGCCTCTTGGGTTACAGCTCCCGGACAGTGGGAGCAGGGGGCGTTACGCTGGGTTTTTTATGACTGCACAGTTTTAGGCGACCCGGCAATGGCTGTATTTACTGATAATCCGTTCACTATTCAAACCAGTTACCCTGCCAGTATTTCAGCCGGGGCAACATCAATCCCGGTGAGCGTTGCATCATCAGGAGCCGGGGCCGAAGGATTAACCTGTGTTGTTATCGAAAACGGTGTAATGCTGGGAAAGGCAATAACAAATGTATCCGGTAATGCCACGGTTTCACTCAGCCCTGCTATTGGAAACCCTGATAATGTTCAGTTGGTTGTTTCCGGATACAATTGCATACCAATCACTTACAATCTTACAGCAAGGACCTATACATGGAATGTACCATCAGGAAACTGGAATTCGTCCTCAAACTGGAGTCCCGCAAGGACTTCTCCGGCCGGTAACGATATTCTCATTTTTGATGGTAGTGTTCAGGCAAATCCTGCTATCACCCTCGATTTTACTTCAGCTGAAAATATAGGCAGAGTGCGGATCATCAATAATGCAACCGTGAATATAGCTTCTGCATCAGCCTCCCGTACCATTAATGTTGGAGCTTCAGGTTCAGCCGAACCTCAGTTTGAGATTGCAACAGGCTCAGTTTTAAATGTGAATGCAGCAAACCCGGTGACCATAAATCTTCCGGCAGGTACAGTGGCAGGTGTCTCAGGGAATATTTCATTTGCGCATGCAGCCCACAGGCTTACGGCTACCGATGAGGGCGGAATCGTCTTTAACAACGGATCAGTCTTTACAGCAGCAACTGATTTTACTGGTAATGCATTTGGGATGGGAACTCCCAATTCGGTAGTTTTTAACGAAGGATCGCAATATAATCATAGTGGCGGAGGTAGTCCGTTTGCCTTGACACAACCGGCAAGTGTGGTTGCTTTCAACCCCGGGAGTTTATACTCATTCACTTCAGGCATCGGAGCGCCGGATCTTTCGGGCAGAACGTACGGGAATCTGCTTATAAGTTCATCTTCAACCGGCATTAATTCCATAAGTGGTACAGGAGGTGTTATTTTGCATGATCTCACTGTGAACACAGGTAACCTCGGAATTGATCTGAGTGGTGCAATTAACCTGAAAGGCAATGTTTCACTGGCAGCAGGTACCTCTTTGAATCTGAACCCACCTGTAGCTGCAACAACCACTCTGAACGGAACAACTTTGCAGCTTATTTCAGGGGAAGGGACTTTCGGTTGCGGCTCTAATTCCACAATTCTCAGTTCGGACTCAGCCGGTGTAAGACTCGCCAAAGCAGCCACATTCAATAATTTTACTATTGCATCAGGTACCTTTACCATTGCTTCGGGGGCTTCGCTTATTACGAACGGAAACGTTACCGGTACAGCTATAGTCGAAAGAAATATATCCAACGACAATGCCTGGCATTTCCTTTCTTCCCCTGTTTCGTCGCAAGCCATTCAGCCTGCATTCGCACCTACATTTCTGAATACCACCTTTGATTTTTATGCCTGGGATCCGGCTCAGAACCTCAGTACCGGATTACCGTGGATCAACATCAGGAATGGAGAAACCGGGCTTAATACCAATTTCGATCCTTTACATCCTTCTTCGCCGGAATTTTATGCAGGATGTGGATATATGGTTGCTTATAGCCCAGTATATGTAAACCCGGGAAATACCGGATCAGCAAAAGTTTTTACCGGCAGCCTGAACTCAGGAAACTCAACAGTTCACCTGACAGATGGTGCCAATCCATGGAACCTGGCAGGTAACCCTTACCCTTCTTCCGTTGACTTTGACCTGTTCAGTGCTTCGGCAGGAAATGCACTTGTAACTCCTGCATACTGGACTGTTCTGCCGGATGGCACTTTTGCAAGCTATCTGTCAGGGAGCGGAGGTATAAACGGAGCTTCGGAAAGCATAGCTCCCATGCAGGGATTTTTCGTTGAAGCCGCTTCAACAGGCGATATCAGCTTTACTAATGCCATGCGCACACATAGCAGTCAGGCTTGGTTGAAAAAGGAACAGTCAATGCCCGATCAGATGAAATTGAAACTTACAGGCGAAAACGGCACTGCTGATGAATTGCTTATTCACCGGTCAGAGGTTTTTACAGGGGCTTCTGGAGCCGAAAAACTGCTAATCATGAACAGTGAGAGTGCCAATCTCTATACCCTGAAGGAGGATAAAAAATTCTGCATCGACCAGATTGATGATAATACAGAAAGCTGTGTTCTGGGGTTGCTGACTTCAGCTTCGGGCAACTATACAATTTCTGTTGTTTCGAATAGTTTTCAGGTTTCAGCCGCGATAACGCTTGAGGATATGAAAACAGGGAAAATTCAGGATTTGCAGAAGAACCCGGTGTATTGCTTTTCAGCCTCACCCGAAGATGAGAGCAGCAGGTTTATTCTCCATTTAAAAAAGACTAGCAGCGTGCAGGAAGAAAAGGAGAACGGAATCCAAATAAATATTGAAGGCCGGACTCTCACAGTGCGTCAGACTGACATGCTGAAAGGAGAAATACATATTTACAATGTAGCTGGTCAGTTGGTTGAAACAGGCACACTTTCGCCTGTTGCTACACAAAAAATCAGCCTTGATTATCTGGAAACAGGGATTTACATGGTGACCGTACTGGCTGGTAAGTCGGTTGTACATGCAAAAATTTTAATTCCGTAATCCTTTCAGAATAGTACTTCTTACGGGGCTATTCTTTTCTCAGTTCCCCAATCAGATTTTTCTTCATTGCCAACCGTACCGAAAAATAAATCCAGGCAATACCGCTGAGTGCTATGACAAGGATAATTATAAGTAAAAAGCCTGCCGGAAGCTGAAAAGCCGGTGAAAAGAAGGAGGGCAGTATACCGGCTAAGGCTGCTATGGTACCGGTGATTATTCCGGCCAATAAAACAAACAGATTTTCGGCAAGAATCAGTTTCAGAATGTACTTGTGTTTAAAACCAAGTGCCTTGTAAAGCGCAATTTCCTCTTTTCTCTCAGCCATATTACGTAGAAGAACAATTCCCAGCCCGATGGTTCCTATAAGTACTCCCAAACCTCCCAGCAGCATGAATACCGAGAGGTAGGTATTCTCAACCGAATTGAACTGAATAAGCCTTTCGGAAGCAGGAACCACCATCATTCCGTAATCCTGAAAAAGATAGCTGAGTCGTTCGGCGATCTGTTTCTGCTGCTGAAAATTTCCATCGGCAAGCATTACCGCTGATCCGGCGGTTGAAGGGAAATATTGCCTGAAAAGCTCTGCCGAGATAAGAACATTACCCTGGAATATGGAGTTATCAAGGCCACCCGTTAGTACCACTTTCAGCGGATTCCCTTTTTCGTCACTATAAACCAAAGTATCGCCTATATTTTTCCGCAAGCCCCACTGAATTACGGTTTGATCGGCATATCCGGGAATAATGCCCGGTGCAAGTTGCTTGTTTAATGTCAGCCAGGGATGCTGTTTGTCGCACAAAGGATTAAGTTTCAAAAAGCTGAACGATTGCTGCTTATCGAAATATTCAGGGCTGATGCCAAGCAGGGCAGGTTGCGCAACCTGGTTCAGGTTGAGGCAGCTTGCATCGTTCCCATCGAGGCGGAGCATCTGAACAAAATTTACCTGCTGAAGGAAAGGCTCGTCTGCCAGTCCATATTTTTCTCTGCCCTCAGGAGAATTAAGATCATTCAGTAAAGGAACTGTTGTTTCAGCCCAGAGAAGGAATCCCCCTGTGCCCGAACTGCGTGTATTTTCGGTACCGTAAAATGTCTTTCGGTTAGCACCGGTAATTATTACCGAGAAAACTCCTATAGCCAGCAGTGTTACAGTTGCTGTAGTGCGGTTTCTGTTGCGGCTTATATTCCTTAGACACAGGCTGAAAAAACCCGGGGATGATCCCGTTGCCATGATGCTGAAACGCAGAAGTGAGTAATACAAAAATGCTATTCCAGCCACAAGGAGCAATCCTCCTGCCGAAAGAAATACTTCTGAAGAACCGGATTGTAAGGAATCAGTATTTAATACGATTAAAGAAACTGCCGTCAATGATGAGACCAGTGAGACTGAACTGCTGATTTTTTTTCGGAGCGAACCTGATCTTAAATCTGAATTTTCAAACCCTTTCACCATGATTGATAAGGGATTACGAAGGTTACGCTTCAGAACCAGAAATAGCGTCAGCAGGGCAAGGCAGGCACCGGAGGCGAAGCCGGTCAATAAGGTGGAAGGAACCAGATTTACATGAAGTGAAGAAGTACGCACGGCATCCTGCCACAGAGTATTAAGCCCGAGTAAGAGCAGTTTGTTGTAGAAGATCCCGGCACCCACACCCAGAATTCCTCCTGCTATCACAACGAGGAATGATTCAAGAAACAAAATCCGGATAATGTCCCTTTTTGTGAATCCCAGTGTTGATAGTATGGCAGCTTCGGATATGCGTTTCTGCGCATGCAGCGAAAATATCAAAGCTGTAAGCAGCAGTGCAGCCGCGATAATAAAAAAGCTTAAGCTGAGGAAGAGCCCGCCAAAATCAGTTGAATTGGCAGCAGCTGATTTGCCTTCGGCATACACATCTTTAACAATCAATCCTTTTTGTGAAGGAACAATATTGCTCATCAGGCCCGATTTGAATGCAGGCAGATCTGCACTGTCAGCAAAAAACCGGAATGCTGTTGCATTCCCAAAAGCGTTATCCCATATTTTTTTTCCTGCACCAATGGATACAAAAGCTTTAGGTGTTCCCTTGTATTCGTTCCAGTATTGTTCATCTTTATCGCGTATCCTGTCAAGGTTCACAGGGGCACCCGTTTCCCAGTCGCGGCAGTTTCCGGCATCCGACATACCGGGAAATTCCGGCATCAGGGTTTTGTCGAAGAGCGGATTCGTAAGAGGTAAGATGTATTTGATGCAGAAACGGCTGCTGTCTTCGGTAAGTTTTCGCAAAGCACCCATGCGGAAGTAGCGCAGAATCAGGGAATCGCCTTGTTTCACACCCAGATCATCAGCAAGCCAGTTGCTTATCAGAAATTCATGTTCTGATAAACTTCCGCCTGTGAAATCTGAAATGTCGGTTGCCGTTACAAATGAATAGGGTGTTGATTTTTCTTTGGTTGAAATGGCATTTACCAGGTAGGTAAGTACTGGCTGAGCTCCAGGAATGCTCTTGTAGATAGATTCGGTGGTATTGTCATCAATAAATATTTGTGCTGAACGGATCTCATAGTTTTTATTGCCTGACAATTGCCTGAATTCAAGACCGGCATCTTCCGGCTGCCAGGTGAGGCGAAGCAGCGAATCGAGTTTTGACATGCTAAGTCCGTTGTTTTCACTGTCGGCAAACAGCAATACATTGGCAAGTCCTCTGACGCCGGCTTTACCTGCTATAGTTTCGAGCGGAACAAAAATGTTGTAAGGAGCTGACTGATTACTTTTCAGGCTGTAACGGCCCATCTGATCATCCGGTGCTATGGCTGCAACTTTTAAACGAATGACTACCAGTGGTTCCTTTTCTGAAACAAAGGGAGCATTTGCCGAAGCCCTTGACTGCCTGTGAAGTTTCAGTAAAAACGCATCCCCGGTTTTCAGTTTCAGCTTTTCGGCAGTATTCCGGCTCAGTATTGCCTCATCCCCTGTGATTTGGTGGTCTGATATTTCCCAAAACCTCAGGAATTGATCATTTATTCCGATTATGTTCACACGGTTAATACGGGTGTTGTTGTCATTATTCACGGATATCCCTTCCAGTTCGAGGATGGCCGCAACCTGACCTCCGCTTTGCTTTGCAAGTTCGCCCGCCAGCTCCTGCCTGAAAAACCGCTCGCCTGCCTGAACCGCAAAGCGTGTTTTCCCAAGCCGTATTCCGGTAAGTTGTTCAAGACTGTACTTCACCGAATCTCCAACAATAAGCGCACCGGTCAGCACGGCAGTACTGATCACCGTTCCCGCTAGAATTGATAGGTAGGTTTTACGGTAATATTTCAGGCTGCTTAAGATAAGTGAGAGAAGCGACATTCAAAAAGAGGGGTTGGGGGTTGGGAGTTAGGGGTTGGGGGAGAACATCATTTTTTTTGTAAAACCAGTTTCCCTTCGTGCAACTGGTATATTTTATCCATTTTCTCCGCCAGTTCTGTGGAGTGAGTTACAATCACGAGAGCCACGTTCTGTTCTCTGTTCAGATCGGTCAGCAAACCGGCAAGGTCTGCGGCAGAGGATGCATCGAGTGAACCTGTTGGTTCGTCAGCAAGCAGAATGCGGGGTTTATTGATAAGCGCACGTATTACGGCAGTCCGTTGGCATTCCCCTACCGAAAGCTGTGAAGGAAATTGATTTTTATGTTTCGACAAGCCTACCCTGTCAATCAGCTGCAGAGCATGTTCAGTTGCTGGTTTCAGATTGGTTTTATCTTTCTGTGGCAATAAAGGCAGTAATATATTTTCGAGCAGTGTGAGCTGAGGCAGCAGATGATGCATCTGGAAAACAAAGCCCATAAAAGAATTGCGGATCTCAGCCAGTTGGTCATCATGCATTTTGCCGGTGTCATTCCCATCCAGAAGCACTATGCCTGAATTCGGTTTGTCGAGGGTTCCCAGTATATTCAGGAGGGTGCTTTTCCCTGAGCCTGAAGGACCGGTAATAGCTATGCGTTCGTTGTTGGCAATTTGCAATGAAATATCATCCAGAACCTCATTCCTGACTGAAGTACCGGCCCGTTCGTAGTATTTATTTATATGCTGAAGTTCGGCTAACATAGCTAAGGTGAAAAAGGTTTATATTCATTATTTCTGAGCACTGAGCACTATGCACTCATTTCAAGGTAGTTTTATATATCTCAACCATTTTCGCGCTGAGTATACTGCAATCGAAATCTGTTTCCACAGCATGTCTGCCAGCAAGGCTCATGGCGTTCAGTTTTGCAGAATCCTGGAGCATAGCTGATAGTTTTTCCGCCAGTGCGGTTGCGGTATTTGGTGTGTATGTAACACCTCCGCCTGTGGCATGGATTATCTCAGGGAAAGCCCCAAGTTCGGGCTGCACCAGTGGCACACCCGAAGCCAGCGCCTCGAGCTGGTAAAGACCAAAAGCTTCGCCTTTGAGCACAGGAACTGATAATACAGAAACTGACTTAAAGAAACGCTGCAGTGCTTCCTGGGTGAAATCAGGCTGTATTTCGAAATCATGAAGTATATTCTTCTGCTTTAATTTGGCAAGCTGCTTATTAAAAAACTTCGTGTCATCACCAGTCATTCCGCCGGTTGCTTTGAGTTTCAAAGTGCTGAAAGCAGGATTTTCTTTAAGCCTTATAAATGCATCGACCAGAATTTCAAAACCATTTTCTTCACAGATCCTGGAAACATAACCTATAGCCTGCGGATCAGAAGCCGGTGCCGAATAGGTATAAACATCAGGATTTACGCCTACATGCAGCACGTGAAGCTTTTGGTCAGGAATTGACATCTTTTTTTGCATTACCCCTGCGAAAAAGTCGCTTACAGCGATGAAGGCATCCACATCCTTAGCCTTTTCAGTAAGCAATTGCCACATTTTATTGCGATGTTCCTCGTGCATGGCATCAATCCATACATCTTCGTCCTGCAAAGAGTATACAACGGGCACTTTCACTTCATCACGTATCTGCCTGGCCATTCCCAGCAGCAAAACATTCGAAAAGTGAATAATATCCGGTTTTTCGTGGTATTTCAAAAAATCAACAAGCTGTTGAAGTTCTTCACTTTGATGTCCCTCAGCACCCAGAAGCATGGATTCAGTAAGTTCAACAAGACCCGATGCACGTGTGGAACCGGATTTACTGGCTGCGAATTTCAGAACAGGGGCAGAGTTCATCAGTTTTTCGAACCATTTAGGCATATGCCTGAAAACAGGGTATTGTTTCAGAAAAATATTTACCGCTCCGTAAAAAACCGGGATACCTTCGTCAGTAACTTCACCGTTAATTGTAAGCGGAAGATACATGGGTATGGTTACGGCTTCGTGCCCCGCTTTCTTCAGGGATGCAACCACCCCGCTGTCGCGAAGACAGTTGCCGCAGTAAAAAGTTCCTCCGAAACCGGGGACAATATGTACAATTTTCATTTTTAAGTTTTTTAACGCAAGGACGCAAAGTTTAGCACAAAGGCATTAATAAGTTGAATTAGTTGTTTAAAAGATTAGTTTTCTCCGCGTACTTTTCTTTTCCTTTGCGTCTATGCGGTGAAACTCATTTCCCAAACGCATATATTTTTCCATCTTCGGCACCAACAACTATCATTTTTCCGGTTACTGCAGGTGTGCCGCTAACGGCACTTCCAACTTCATATTTCCAGACTTCATTTCCGCTGGCAATATCCAGAAAACGCAGCCTTCCGTCGGCAGAAGCAACAACTACAAAATTACCAGTGATAACGGGCGAAGCATCCACTTTGTTTAAGGCTTTGAATTTCCACAAAAGCTTACCGTTTCGTGTATCGTAACAATACACAGTTTTGTTCTGTGAACCTGTAATTACACGGTTTCCGGAAATGGCCGGGGAAGCAAGAAAAGGTCCTCCTCCTTCTGTTTTCCATTTTACTTTTTTAAGCTTTGTGTCGACGCAATAAAACACACCATCGTAATTTCCGAAAAATGCCAGATCGCCGCTGATGGCGGTGGAAGCAGGAATATAGGTTCCCAAATCGATATTGCCGGAGGCTTTTCCATTGTCGGTATTTACCATATGCATGATGCCGTCGCAACCCCCGAAAACAGCTTTTTTGCCACTGATGGCTGCAGCTCCGTTAATATAATTTCCTGATTCATATTTCCATAAAAGTTTTCCTGTGGCAGCATCGAGGCAATGCAGGAAGTAGTCGTAGCTTCCGAAGAGAATACGTTTCTGTTTCTTGTCGGGTCCGTATGCCCAGTTGCAGGAGCCCGAAATCTGTCCTTCGGAGGTATATTTCCATTTCAGTTTACCGGTATTTGCATCAACAGCAAACATGACCCCTTCGAGCGAACCTGCATAAACCACATTATCCAGCACCAGTGGGGGAGCTTCAATGGCTGAACCCGCGTTGAATTTCCATTTCAATGTCCCGGTTGAATTCAGAGCATAAAGAAATCCATCATTTGACCCTACAAAAACGGTATTATTCCAGATAACCGGCGAGGATTTTATAGCATCCTCTGTTTTAAAAGACCATAACAACTTGAGCGGAGGCATGGTTTTAGCAGGAGAAATACCGTTCAGCTGGGCATTCCCCCTGAACGACGGCCAGTTTTCGCTTCCTACAGTCTGGGCAGCTACAGTCAGCGAAGTGGTAATATAGAGTATGGAAATCAGGAATAAGGTATTCATTCAGTTTGGCAGGGGTTAGGCTTTTGGGTGTAGAAGGTTAGTTGAAAATGATTAAAAGATAAGTAAATATTAGTGCTTTCACTCTCTTTCTTCCTGGTTTTTAAAAGACATGGATCCGGTCGGGCAGGCTTTGACACATTTGAGCGCAGTTTGCTTAAGTGCTTCAGCTATGGTTTCGTTAAAGGGAACGCCTATCCGCACATCAAATCCACGCCCGGCATAAGTAAGTCCGAGCGAATCATCCTTCGAACTTATTTCGACACATAATCCACAACGAATGCATTTTTCGGGTTCATAAACTACCTGGTCGTGGTGGAAAGCTTTCGTAAGTGGTTTTCGTGTTGAGCCTGGATGCCTTTTGCGGTTTACTCCATATTTGTCAGCATAGATGCGAAGTTTGCAGGATACAGGTTTGCGGCAGTCGCAATGCAGGCATCGACGGGCTTCTGCCATTGCCTGTTCTTCATCAAAACCGCCACGAAAACCACCTGCTGGCTCAACGGGAAGTGCCGTAGTGCTTTCTTTCAGGTATTCAAGCTGTTCTTCTTTTAAAAGTGGACCGAATGAAGAGTTGAATTGAATCGTATTTACGGGTTCCTGTGTCAGCAGAAAAACACTCACTTCTTCGGCTGCCTTTCGGCCCTGAGTTGCCGCACGCACAGCCATTTTCTGCTCACGTATAATATTTCCGCAGGCAAAAACTCCGGACCGGTTTGTACGGAACGTCTTCTTATCGGTAATTTCATTTCCGGCATCGGCTATGATCCCGAATTCTTCTACCGGCTGATCTGCCTTGCTACCACTGGCTAGGATAACCGCATCGAAATACGGAATTATGGAATTTTCAAAAAAAGCACTTGTAACGGGGGTATTCAGTTCAAAAACGGCTCCCATTTGCCTGATGGTATCTATTTCGGCATCCAGCATTTCGCGGGGAAGTTCATTTTCAGGAGTGCTGTAGCGAAGAGCACCTCCGGCCTGATCATTTTTATCGAACAGGGTGCATTGATGACCCGAACGTAACAGGTAAAATGCTGCTGATAACCCGGCAGGTCCGGTACCGATAACAGCTATTTTCTTTCCCGTTTCAGCAACATCCGGTTTCTGATTCTGCTTCAGATTTTCCTGTGCGGTAAACCTTTTAAGCAGACATATGGATACAGCACCATCGATGGCTTTACGGCGGCAGGCTTTTTCGCAGGGTGCCGGGCAGATGTAACCCAGCACAAGCGGCAGGGCAATATCCTGGTAAACAATATCCAGTGCTTTTGCAGAATCACCTTTTGCAATCAGCCTGTTCATCAGCGGTATGTTCATTCCTGCCGGGCAAGTCAGTGTGCAGGGAGCTTCACAATCGCCCACATGATCACTGAGTAAAAGCTCAAGAGCTTCGCGGCGCATATCCATAACATCGGCAGAACTGGCAATGATATTCATTCCTTCGCTTACGGGCATGGCACAGGATGGAAAGAAATTCCCTTTTACCGCATCTTTTACCATGCATACCATGCACGAAGGGTGGCACGAATGACCTTCGAGATAGCACATTGACGGTATGTCGATTCCCAATTTGGCAGCTGCCTGCATAACTGTGGAACCGTCAGCAACTTCAACCGGTAAATTGTCTATGGTCAGTTTTATCATTTTATATCACGTCAATTGCTTCTACCGGACAAACCTGTCTGCAGATATCGCATTTTATACATTTCTCCATGTCTATGATATGGATTTCGTAAGGTTTAAATTCAATGGCATCGGAAGGACAACGCTGTGCACATTTTGTACAACCTATACATTCATCGTTAATATGGTAGGTGATAAGCGGCAGACATTTTCCCGAAGGGCATTTCCCGTTAATATGGGCTTCATATTCTTCCCTGAAGTACCGCAGGGTGGAAAGAACCGGGTTTGGTGCCGTTTTGCCCAGGCCGCATAAACTTCCCTGCCGGGTACTTTCTGCCAGTTTTTCCAGATGGGTAATATCTTCAGGTTTACCTTTTCCACTCCTGATTTTATCGAGCAATTCAAGCATTCGCGTGGTTCCTATGCGGCAGAACGTACAACGCCCACAGGACTGATCCTGTGTAAACGAAAGGAAATAATGCGCAATATCAATCATGCAGTCGGTTTCGTCGAGAACTATCAGACCACCTGAACCCATCATGGCACCAACTTTGGCTAATTCTTCGAAATCAACCGGCAGATCATAGTTTGCCGCGGGGATACAACCTCCGGAGGGACCGCCAATCTGCACCGCTTTAAACTTTCTGCCATTGGCAATTCCTCCGCCGATTTCCTCCACAATCTGCCTGAGTGTAATCCCCATTGGGACCTCAATAAGTCCGCCGCGGTTTACCTTACCTGCAAGAGCGAAAACCTTTGTTCCTTTGCTCCCAACAGTTCCGATCGAGGCGAAAGCTGCTGCCCCATGCCTGAAAATCCATGAAACCAGTGAAAAAGTTTCGGTATTGTTTACAAGGGTTGGTTTTCCCCAAAGGCCTTTAATAGCAGGGTAGGGCGGACGCATGCGGGGAATTCCCCTTTCCCCTTCCACCGAAGCGATCAGCGCTGTTTCCTCACCACAAACAAAAGCACCGGCACCTTCAAAAACGCGTATATTGAACGAAAAACCGCTGTTCATAATATGTTCTCCGATAAGACCGTTTTCACGGCAAATCTGCAGAGCTTCACTGATGCGCTTTACGGCCAGCGGATATTCGGCCCGTATGTAAAAGATACCTTGTCCGGCACCAGTAGCAAACCCTGCAATTAGCATTCCTTCGATGATGCGGAAAGGATACGATTCGAGCAGCATTCGATCCATAAATGCCCCGGGGTCGCCTTCGTCGCCATTGCAGATAATATATTTTTCATCGCTTTGCTGGTCTTTTACCATTTGCCACTTCCGGCCGGTAGGGAAACCTGCGCCTCCGCGACCGCGTAATCCGCTCCCTGAAATTTCGTCAACCACCTGTTGTGGGGTGAGTTCCACCAGGCATTTCTTCAAAGCTGAAAAACCTCCACCCATCTGGTATTCCTCCAAATCGCAGGGTTTTACAACGCCTCGGTTTTCGGATGAAATCGTCATTTGCGGACCAAGAAATTCCGAAATAGGGGTGTCGCGTTGTTCGGAGGTATATTTCCGGAATGATTTAGGCTCACCCTCAACAATGACTTTTTCGAAACTGTTGAAAAAACCGCTTTTCAGTCGGTTGAATATGCCCGGCGGTTGAAAATGACTAAGAATTACTTCTTTTACTTCTTCTGGTTTTATGCGGGTGTAATAGGCTGGCTCCGTGCCGGGTCTGATGATTTCCATGATGGGAACCTGATTACAGACACCCACACAACCCACCTGTTTTACCGTGACATTGATCCGCGACTCGGAAAGAACATTTTCGAGTTCCTGCCTCACTTCCTCGCTGCCACTCGCCACACAGCACGAACCCAGACCTATGCGTATTTCGCCCATTACTTCGGACTCTTTTTTCCTGCCTGAAGGTTTCTGAAGGTTGGTGTGGTGATTTTTCGCCAGAAAATCCTGCATGATATCGCTTACCTTTTCAGGTTGTATATGGCCGTATGTAATTTCATCAATTTTAATAACCGGCGCAAGGGTACAGCATCCCAGGCAGGCCACTTTTTCGAGGGTAAAGAGGCCGTCATTATCCGTTACCTGCCCTTCAGTAAGTTTCAGTTCACGCGAAATAGCATCATAAATGCGTGTTGCACCTTTCACATGGCATGCTGTTCCTGTACAGACTCTGATTATATGTTTACCGGCCGGCTGGTGCCGGAATTGCGAATAAAAAGTAGATATTCCGGTAATCCGTGAAGGTGTGATTTCGGTGATCTCACAAACCCGTTTCAGCGCTTCCTCAGGCAGGTAATTGAATTCCTGCTGAATATCCTGAAGCACAGGAATGGCTGCATCTGCAGTTGTTCCCCGCTTTGCAACGATCTGATCTACGGTCCGGATGATATGTTCGTGAGTTGGAATCACTTTCCTATACAATATAAGTTCTTTTCTCCCCTGATAATAATTTTCCCACTTGCGAATGCCGGAGTACAGACCGATCCTTCACCAAGAGCGCATTCATTAACGGAGGAATATGTTTTATCTGCCTTGAAAATATGCATCACACCTTTTTTATCAAGCTGATAAACATTTCCGTCAACTATTATGGGCGAAGCGTAAGTTGGTGTGATAAAGTCATTTTCCCAGTATTTTTCACCTGTTTTGGCATCATAACAAACCATCATTCCATAACTTGTAGGCAGAAAAAGGAATTTTGAATTTGCCACCGGACTTGGAATATCGGAAAGGTATTCGTCTGCTTCCCAGAGCAGCTTAGGGGTTGCTCCCAGTTGTACTGCGGCCAGTTTCGAATAATCATTTACTGAAAATACAACTCCGTCGGCATAAGCCAGGGAGGGTCCTACTTCTCCTGTAATACAATTGAAACGCCAGAGTTCTTTTCCAGTAGCAGGATTGTATGAAATCACAAATGGCTCGGCTACCAGCATAGCCTCCATTTGTTTCCCTGTATTAACGAGAATGGGCGATGACCATGAAATTTTCACATCCCTGCCTGACTTCCATACTACATCGCCAGTTTTGCCGGCAAGGGCCATTACATTGGTGCTTCCTGACTGGTCGTACTGTACAATTAGCAGATCGTGGTACATAATAAGCGAAGAAGAATGACCGTAATGATTTTTCGGAAGCCCGAGGTTTTTCGCCCACACCAGCTTTCCGCTGAAATCGAGTGCTACCAGATCGCCATTGGCAAAAATGGAATAAACTCTACGTCCGTCGGTTGTCATGGTAGGAGCTGCAAAACCGGTTTCTCCGTGAACTTTGGGTACAGTTGGAGAACTTCCTGCTATTTTTTCAACCACCGAATTCCAGAGCATTTTGCCGGTATTAAGGTCGAAGCAATACACTTCACGCTTTGCTGCACTGGCACCTGAAAGGAAAATTTTATCGTTCCACACAACCGGAGAATTATACCCGGGTATGGGAATTGCAGTTTTCCATTTTATGTTTTTACCACTCCGCCCATCCCATGTTGTAGGAAATCCATGTTGAAATACAATCCCATTGGCTCCCGGACCGCGGAACGAAGGTGAGTTGCTGTTAATTTCCTGTTGCGTAGGGAAACCATCCATTGATAGATTGAGAGAAGCAGAATCCTGCCCTGATACTGAAGCGGTATCAGTAAACAGTGAATCAATTTGTGCCAGACTGTTTATTGGATTCAATTGTGCTGAATCGCCCGCATCAGCAGTTCCCTTCACCGATCGTTCAATGGTATTGCCAAGTTCGTTATGGGTAAGAAAAGCAAAAAGCAATGAGATACATACCAGAAAAATCCCGGAATAGGCTACCCATCGGCGGTTTATTTTTCTTGAATCCCAGAAATTCCCTGTAACTTCATCAGGTCTTCCTGGTATTTTAGCCGACATCAATTCGATGGATTTCAGGCAGATGATCACAACAAGAACACTGAAAAGCAGCAGGTAACCACCCGTATGAATCTGCCATTTATTGGTAAAAAAAGCCTTTCGCGACAAAAGGTCCAGCTCCCTGATTTCTGCCCGTATCTGTTCGTCATCCGGGTTTTCACGGAAACGTTCGATCATCATTTTCAAAGCGGGCGAATTCAGTGGATCGCTTCGTTTAATCTGGAAATAATTCACCGAAATCAGGATACAAAGTACAAAAGCCATGGCCGCACCTGCAAAGGCTATGCTTCGGAGGAGTCTGATAGTTTTATCCGTTGATTGCTGGCTGTTTATCATTTAAATTTTATTGTAGGCATAAAAGTACTAAGGTAATTTAACAGGACAGTAATCAACGCAGCGTGCACAGCTGAAACAATTGCCCTTGTTGGGAACAAAGTCCGTACTGTGTATTGTGAGCAGTCGGCCGGCGATAAGTCCGCCAAAAACAAGACCTATAAAACCCCCAAGTATCCATCCACCTGTGTAGAATTTCCGCAATACAACGGCAGCTTCCTCAAAAGCCTGTTTTTGTTGTTTTCCGGCTGATTTAAAAGCCTGTATTTCGAAGGTTTCGGCCTGGTTTTTATCAGTAACCGGGTTCAGTATCTGTTTTGCCAGTCTTACTTTTGCGTTTACACTTGCCAAAGGTTCATGAAGGCGGGAACCTGTCCAGCCACCGGCAAACATAAGGAATGGTATCAGTATGGTAATAAAAATCAGCTTGCGGGCCATGGTTCGTTTGTCATCCGGATTTTTGGAAGTAACCGGTATATCGATAGCATCGTAAGGGCAGGAATTTTCGCATAACCTGCACTGAATGCAACTGGCTGGAGTAATGGTAAGATGACGACGCGAAAACCGGCTTGTCCAGTTGAGTAAAACGCCATAAGGGCATAGAAACCGGCAGTAAGGTCTGGCTATAAAAATTCCGGAAACAAGAAGAACACCGGCAAAAACAAACATCCCGAAAGAAGCATTCAGCCTCCAGATACCCACGAACGGATCGTATCGGCAAATGATGAAATCGGTTCCGGTGGCAGCATACAAAACAGCAAGTCCCAGATAAATATATGGGATAACACCCAATACAGCATTTAACCTCGATCCCAGTTTCTGCGGGCTGAAAGCCACCAGATCCTGCATTGCCCCGAAAGGACAAACTGCCGCACAGAAAGTCCGCCCGAAGAAAAGCGTATATGCAAGTGGTGCAACAAAAAACACCAGAGCCGAAACAGGTATGAAATAGGATTTGTCAGAAAGTGCGAGAGTTACGTTTTGTATGGAACCTATGGAACAGATACAGCCCTGACGATAAAACCCGAAGTAGGCCAGTGCAAACATCGACATCCAGAAGGTACCGTTTCGTGAACGCTTTTTGATAACCAGCCACGATACTACCGAAAGTGAAAATATCAGAACAGCCATATCGAGAATAGCAAGCACTTCGGCACGTGGTCCGGGCATCAGAGTTTCGGGCTGTACATATCCTGATTCGAATTCCGGCTTTGGAAAACGCTGTATCCCGTAAGAGTTCATATACTGAACCACGAAGAGGAAAACAAGGAAAGCCATTGCCAGGGATTTTTTCATTTTTTGGTGATTGGTGCCCTTCGGCTACGCTTAGGGCTATGGATGGTAATTAGTGATTGGTGATTAGTGATTGGTGATTAGTGATTAGTGATTGGTGACTGGTGACTGGTAAAGTTTAATTATTGATGCGATTATTATTTTCCTAACACTAAGCCCCTTCTTCCGGTTTGTTTTCGATTCCCTGCAAAAGATACGGTTTATCAGCAGGTACCCGCTTGAATGCGTCGGAGGGACAATCGCGTGCAATGGAACATTCGTTACAATTCACGCAGCGGTCGTGGCGGACCTGCAACTGCAACGACCCGTTTCCGAAAGCGCTGCATCCTTTTACACATTTGGCACAACCTATACACAGCGGTTCATCAATAGTATACTGATAAAACGGATCTTCGACGAATTTGCGTTTGATGGCACTGGTTGGACAAAGCTGGTTTTCGGCTGCGGTAGAAATGGTTTTGGTATCCGGTTTCAGATAGCCTCCGCAAAGGTCGCAATAACCGCACATAGCGTAAACATGGGTTACTTTTACCGCCGAAGGAGTCATTACACAGTTTTCGGCACAACGACCGCACTGTATGCATTTAGCCGGATCGAGCTGCCAGACAGTTTGCCTGAAAAGTGCTGCCTCAGGTAAATTACAGCTGTCCGATTTACCGCAATTATTGCAGGAGGAACCCAATTCGCAGTTGCCTCCTTTTACCGAGCGGAATACCAGTATACCGGTGGTGGCTGCCAGCCCGGTGAGTATGGTTCCACGGCAAAGCAAGTTCAGGAATTCCCTTCGGTTCTGCATGATGGTTGTTTTTTAAGTTGAACATTCAGTGTCTGCACACCTGCATTCAGTGTCTGCACACCTGCAAGGTGTCTGACACTGAATGAAGTAATTACTTACCGGGCTCAAAAATCCGGATCTGCTTTTTAACAGGATCCAGCACCAATATCCGGTTTTGTATATCAACGGCCAGATCAAGGCCTTTGGTGCCTTCTTCGAACTGATCAGGTGTTGCGACCAGGCAGCGGAATGAACCATCGGCATTGTAAATTTTTACCCTTTCGATAGCCTTTTCGCTTGTAACAAAAAGACTATCGTAAATAAAAGCAAAATTCGAAGGGTTGCAGCATCCGCAAAATCCTTCTACTGACATGGAAGCTTTGCTCCATGAAGTAAGCAGGGTTCCATCAAAGGCATATTTTTCGAAACTGTGTCTGCCGGGGTTTACCACCCAAAGATTGCCGTCGCGGCTGATTCCCAGGTCAAAATACGGACTTGGAATAATAAAACCTGGTACTCCTGTTGCCGGATCTTTCAGCCCGATTTTGTTAAGCAGTTTCCCTTTCTGATCGCAACGGTATACAACTTTCTGACCTGCGTCAGCAATAAAAACATTATTTCCGCTTACAGCAATGCTCGTAATAACAGCATCGGGACCGAAGGAAGCCCATTTAGCAATTGACTTACCATTCTGGTTCCAGATTTCAATATGGTCCTGCATTCCAAGAATGAGTTTACCACTTTCATCCAGCGCTATGCTTTGCGCTGTTCCTTCAATTTTGACCACTCTCAAGGGCAACCCCGCAGCAGTAAAAATCTCCACACCATCTAGCCCGGATACAAAAATATTACCCGATTTATCGGTTACCACTCCGCAAATTTCTTCCAGGGTAGTTTTAATCTGACCGGTTTCAGTGTAAGCAACCGCGGCAGTATCACCCGACCTGACAGCATTCAGTTCGAACTCATAGTGGTTGCCGGATTCAGGTTTGCTAAAAAAAAAGTCCTTTACCATAAATGCAATAACCGCCAGCAGCAGAATCAATGCGATAAGGATGAAGAGTTTTTGTTTCATAGGTCTTATATAGTGCTTAGTGCTCAGTGCACAGTGATGAGTGCACAGGGCGGTTAGTTGTTCGTTTTAATTCCATCCTTTTCGCAAACCAGGTCTGCAAAAGGTTCGTTTAAACGGTTGTCGTTCAGGTTTCTTATTTTATCATACCCTCTGTCAACAAGTGCTTTAATGGCAAAGAACTCACCCAATTCGCCTAATGACTTTTTTTCTTGCGGCTTCTTTTCTTCTGAGTTCTTCCATATTTATATCAAGCTAATTATTAATCCCCCCACAAATTAACTCTGTACCTTGCACTCAGCACTCAGCACCCAGCACTGATCACCCAACACCCAGCACCCAGCACTCAGCACTTATTTCCCCGCCCTCACATCCAGACAAACCAGCGTTTTCGAATCGCGCATCAGAAGATATCCGCCGGTAATAACGAGCGGTCCCCACGAATCCTGCCCGTCGATTATTTTTGCCTTATCCAGAACTTTGAATTCCGATGTTGAATATTTAGCAATGGTCATTTCGCCGTCGTCGTTCAGTATAAAGAATTTATTGTCAGCCAGTATATAGGGCCCTAAACCAAAACGTTCAGTTTTGCCACTGTTCATGACTGCCTTTTTTGTATCACTGCTTTTGTAGCAGGCAAACCGGGTGCGAAGTTCACCTGCATCTTTGGGAAGTATACCAAAAATGTAGCCATTATAAAAAATGGGTGTCTGATGTTCCGAGGCCAGTCCTTCGAGCGGTTTGTATTTCTGAATGATTTCGGCAGAGTATTTCCCTCCGTTTTCCTTAACCTGAATAACCACGGAACCGGCACCGTATCCTGCGGTCAGAAATATTCGCCCGCCATCGAGTACCAGAGGCGATGGTGCAATTACAGATGGTGAAAAACCGGTAGTTTCCCAAAGCAGTTTTCCCTTGTCTGCTCCTTCTGCAGAAATGCCACACACGCCGCCGATGGCGCAGTAAACGAACATTTTCTTCCCTTTAAAAATCATTGGCATAACCGAGGAATGCGACATTTTCCAGTTACGGGGATTCGGGGTTTCCCAGGCTTTTTTGCCTGTTTTGCAGTCGATGGCTATCAGCAACGATTTGCCCCCCGTTGCAATGATGGCTGTATCGTTTTCAACCAATGGGCACTGACCTGTATACCAGAATGGCACTTCGGTATTGTACTCGCCGGCAAGGTCGAGGCCCCAGAGGAGGTCGCCATTCAACCGGTTTACACACATTACCTGGCAGCGGGGACCTATTGTGACTACAAAATTTTCTGTTACAGCCGGAATAGTCCGCGAAAGCCCGTGATTGCGTTTCAGCCTTACATGGTACCCCCTCTGCCAGAGTTCTTCACCCGTTGCCAGCGAGAAACACCGGAGCAGATCCTGTTTCCCGGTTTCATCGTAATCGAGGAGGTAAACACGGCCACCATATACAGCAGGAGCAGCATGACCTTCGCCAAGCGGAATTTTCCACAGGATCACAGGTCCTTCTTTCCCGAATTTATCAATCAAAGGAATGTTTTCTTTTACAATGTTATCGAAGTCAGCTCCACGGAATCCGGTCCAGCGGGTACCGGGAATATCATCGCAGGTCTTAAAAAATGTAAACGACTCTCCGATTTTCACCTGCTGAACCAAAACAGCACCGGTTTTGCGCTCATCCATTCCGGGAACAGATAGCCTGAACGCACTTACCGGATTATAAACCAGCCACCATATTACTACAGCTACTCCTACGACAACAAATGCCGGCAGCAGAAATTTGTAGATATAGTTTTTAAACATGAAATGCCAGCAGATTAGTTCTGAACAAAAGTACTTATTCCCGCTGATAATATGGTGATTGTAAACTCTGAGGGCGAAGAGATATCTCAGGAATAAACTGATAAATGTTCTGACTTATCAAAGCTTCTATTTCTGCCTGATGTCATAAGCCAGCATGGCATCACCATGCCTAAGGTAAAGTACACCTCCGGCAATAACAGGAATGGTAAAAAACTCCTTGGTGCCTACCGGCATTTTAAATGAACTTATCAGCTCCATTTTACCATTATCCGGTTTTACGAGTCCAACCATACCTTTTTCGGTATAGAAATAAAGCATATCATCAGCAAAAATAACGGCACCCTTATCGAATTTCAGCGAATCGGTTATCTGCCCCGTTACAGCATCCACACTGCAGTAACGGCGTGGCTTATATTGAGATGTATAAATGTAATTTCCGGTTTTTACGAAACCGCCATGTACATCCGACACCTTTTCGTTAGTCCATTGTTCTGTTATTGTACGGCCATTGTCGGATAAGGCAAGTTTAACAAGGCCGTTGCCTCCGCCGGTAAGGGAATATAAATAACCGTTTTCGTAAAGCGCGGTATTGCCATGTATATCGCCGGGACCTATGAGTTTCCGGCTCCAGAGCAGTTCACCGCTTGCAGCATCGAGTCCGATAAGGTGGTGGATTGTATAATTGACAATGATTTTTCGTGCAGGAAGGGTGATGAGCAAAGGTGAAGTGTACGAGGTAGAGTCTTTCATTGCCTGCGACACCCACATAATTTTCCCTGTGAACCTGTTAAGAGCAGCCGCATTGGTATCGGGGCCACCCGGAAAGCAGTATATCAGGTTGTCGTTGATTAGCGGACCTTCGGAATACCCGAAACGCACATTTATGCCATGAAGGTCTTTCAGCATTTCGACAGCCCACTTCTGTGAACCGTTTTCAGCATCGAAACAGAGTATACGCCCCATGCTAGTGGATACATAAATTAAACTGTCCACCAGTGTTGGCGTGGAGCGCGATCCGGTGAAATTTTCCATCCATTCGGGGCCGGTTTCTTTCTTCCAAAGCAGTTTCCCTGACTTATCAAAAGCAAATAGATAGCCGGTGCTGTCGACCTCACCGGTAACATAGATGCGGTTGCCAGAAATTATCGGAGAACTATAGCCGTTTCCAATTCCTTCGGCCTTCCATAAAACAGCGGGGCCTTCGGATGGCCATGATTTCAGAAGTTTTTTTTCACTGTAAATACCATTGCGATCCGTTCCCCGGAATTGAGCGGTTGTTTGTGATTGGGCACCGAATGACATCAACAGACAAACTAACAGTAAAGATGCTTTGATTTTAAAATTCATACAGAAAGGGTATTATTTTCTCTTTATATCATATGCCATTATTGACTTACCGCGACGTAAGTACAAAACTCCGTCGCCGATAACAGGATGCGAAAAATGTTCTTTTGTGCCGGCAGTGATCCTGAATTTACTTACCAGTTCCATTTTGTCAGCTCCTGGTTTAATGAGACACATTTCACCACGCTGGTTGTAGTAGTAGAGCATATTATCGGATAAAGCCAGTGATCCTATGCCTGCCTTAAGCGAATCAACTATTTGGCCGGTAGAAGCATCGATCCGGAAAAGCGATCGATTAGATTCGCTTCCGGTATAAATACGGTTATCAACTTTTATAAAACCACCCATATAATTATCAATGGCATTGTTTCGCCACACCTGAGAAATTTGTTTACCGTCATCTGTCAGTTTCAGTTTAACCCCACAGTTTCCATCGCCGGCAATATAGTAGATATATCCGTTTTCGTAAAAGGCTGAATTGCTGTGTGTGTCGCCCATTCCCGATTTGCGCTCAGTTACGGGAATATTATCCTGTTCGTGCGACCATAGCAGTTTCCCGCTCAGCGCATCTATTCCCAGTATGTGATAGGCTGTGAATGTAACAAGAATTTTCGAGTCAGGCAGACTGATCAGTATGGGTGAATTGTAACCCGGAGTTTCACCAAAGCCTTTGCAAATCCAGGCAATCTTGCCGGTAAAACGGTTCAAAGCTACAACATTGGTATCTGCACCACCAGGTGTTAAAAATACCAGATCACCTCCCACCAGGGGGGATTCGGCATGACCATGATAGGTAAATCGTCCATGCAGATCTTTGAGCATATCCACTGACCATATTTTTGAACCATCGGCAGAGTTAAAACAGGTAAGATTGCCCAATCCGGAACATACATAAATAAAACCGTCAGTTACAGTTGGTGTTGACCGCGAGCCGGGAAAAGTTTTTACCCATTCATACCCATAGTCCGATTTCCAGAGCAGGGTTCCTTTTTTATCGAAGGCATAGAGAAAACCAGTGCTGTCAGTTTCGCCGGTTACATAAATTCTGTCGGTTGTAACGGATGGCGGGCCATACCCATTGCCAATTTCGTTATAGCTCCAAAGCAAGGCAGGACCTTCCTCCGTCCAGATAGAAAGCAGGTTCTTTTCAGCATAAACCCCATCGCGGTTTGTACCACGGAACTGTGCCACTGCCTGTGCACGGATTTCTGCCGAAAACAGCATTATAAGGTAGACGATTGAAATTGTTTTTGGTATCATCTTATCCGGGTTATATGTTTGAAAGGATGGATGTTATAAGCCGAAATGGAAGAAATCGGAATTTTCAGGTAAAAATATGGTATTGATGGATAGGTTTCTTCGAAATTTGACAAAGCCTGCCGAATAATCGTTGAAACGCAGCTTTCAGACTGCAACACAGATACAGGTCTGTATTGTGCCTGCGGATCTGACTATTAGAATAATGTATATTGTTAAGCTATTTTCTATTGCTGTATTTAGTCAGGAATACTAAGGCAGGAACAAATAAAAATGATTATGGAGTGTAAAGGGACGTAGCAACGTAGTTTTTATAATTATTGATGCAATGTTTACATAATAAGATTAAAGATTTTTTTCAGAAAAACGTTCCAGCTCTATAAACAAAAAAGCCGGAGCAATCCGGCTTTTCTATTAGTATGCCTTTACCTTATAAAAATAAGCATTATAAATGCTATTGTGGATATTCTCATTGATATAGAAAAACACCTATCAAAAGCAATATAATGGGGAGAAATAGTGAAACTAAGAAATAAATAAGAAAAAGTTTCCCATTATAATAGGGATATTTCTCCAATAACTTCTCGTACCTTTTATCTCGGAATATTAATAAATAATTTAAAATAACACAGGGTAAGAAGAATAAAATCAAGATTGTTAGGATGCTATTCTCAAGATTAGATAGAAAAGGTATAATGAGCTTATAAAAATAATAACCTAATATATTCCTTTGTACAATTGCCATTAAAAGTATGAAATTGAATGTCATTGCTACAGACATAGTTATCATACCCTTTATTTGCCAATTGTCTTTATTGACTTTTCTTGACCTTAGTCTTATTATGGAGTCCACCCAAATTCGATAATAAATGCCCATTATTTAACTTTTTAATTATATAATTACCATTGGTCACCTGAAACTGGATTTCCATAAACGGGTTCTCCATTTGGAAGAATATATGAAGGCACATAATTTAAATCATTCATCGGTTTGTATATATTGCCCCATAATTGATAAATAGTGAGAGCAATACCGACAAATCCAGCTGCTTCACCAGTAAATGATACTATCTTCCCTCCAATTCCATACCAAGATAAACCCTTGGCTGCTATACCAACTGTACCAATGCTTACATTAGTTGCATCAGCACGACAAACATTCTTAATTCCTCCTATTGTGTATTGGTCATAGAGTTGCAAAACACCCAGAATAATGCTTAATCCTGTCAAACCCATTCCAACTCCTTTTGCACCACCGGAGGCTTTAGGATTTGCATCTACTCCCAAGTTATAATAAAATTCAGTTACTCCGACAATAAAAGCAGCAGCATCAATATTTCCACCTCCTTGTCCTGCGGCAGAAGTCACTGCATTCAATTTAATTACTGTTTGCACCCAAATTCCCTGCTCGTTATATTCCCATCTGCCATATTGATTTTCGATTACAGATTTACCAGGTTCACCAACTAAACCAGCACTTGGGCCCATATTAGAATTTCCACCATTCCGCCGTACTTGATCTATACTTATCAAGCCCTGCCGCCACGCATTAAAAGTACTTGGATTACTTATCAATTTGGATGCAATATCAGAAGCCCCAGGACCATACATGTTATTAAAAGCCCTACTACCCATCATTACATAATTTTGATCTTCAGTCCTGTATTGGCTATACCAATTATTATTGGCATAACTAGCCGCACCACCTCCATACCACGGAATCCACGGAAGTGGGTCGTTCCATCCTACAGGTTTTTGTATATACCCACTTGGATCCGTATATTTAAGCGGGTTATTAAGGCAGTAACTATAGCGGTTATGGCTTTGGGTATTTCTGGGGTTTTGCAATATAGGGTCGGGGGAAAGGAAACGGGCTATTGCCGGATCGTACACACGGCCATTCCCTTCGGCTACGCTCAGGGCAGGCATATTAATCAGTCCAAAATTATCAAGGTGCTCATGGCCGGTATATCCTCTATCGAAAAGGAATGAAGTGGGTACGTTGGTAAAACTCCAGGTGGTAGCGGGCATACAATCTTTACTTAAGCTCGTTAAGCAAAGCTAAACATTTTTGTGAAAGGCACGGATTATTCGCTTCGCTCATGAGATCGCTTTGCTTGGTTGGAAATACGTGCCATCAAAGGAAAATAGATGTGCTGTTGGATATTATTTTTGAAAGCCAACAATTAATCAGCTATTGATTTGAATTATACCCGCATGCGTCAGAAAAAGGAAATAAGACGCGCGCGAACCGGGGAATAGATGTGCCGATGGATATTATTTTTGAAAGCCAACAATCAATCAGCTATTGATTTGAATTTTACCCACACGCATCAGAAAAAGGAAATAAGATGCGCGCGAACAGGGAGGACGCCCTTTCGAACGTCCTTCATGATGTGCATTAACAAATTTCAGATTGGGGATATTTACATCTTTCTGTTTATCTCACCTAAATAATTTGCCAAAAGGAGAAAAAACAATACAGAAAAAACAATGTAAATAATTATCAAAATTCCATTTCTTGTCTTTTTTTGAATAGTCTCTTTTTGCCATTTCTCCTCAAGTAAAGAAAAGTTGGAATAAATATAGAATCGATAATAATTGAACCCTATTAACCCAGCAACTAGTATTGCTCCATACAGTTTGTTTATATCTAAATGAGTGTCAGCTATAAAAAAAGCCAAAAAAAGAAAACATGAAAAATTAAAAAACTGAAGAATAGATACTAAACAAATAGCATAAACGCCCGGAATACTGTCATTCCATTTATACTTATAAGTTGAGAATATACGATAATATAGATATGCGAACATAATTATTCATTTAAGGTTCTGTAAAATAATATTCATACCCTGCTTTTCCTAAGAAATATGCACCAGAAACAGCCCAGCCCCAACCAGGAACAAAAGCAACACATCCCATAACAAAATCAACTCCATTTGATGTGTTTAATCCATTCTGATAAATATCATATCCTGTAAAACCTAAACCAACAACATTGAGAGCCACTCCGCCAGCTTTAACAGCATTTGTAACCCTTATTTTAGATACGGCATTTGCAGAATTTGGCACCCTTGCACCATTTCTTGTAGCATAGTTACCCGATTTATTCATTTTCCAGACGCTTGTTTTCTGTCCGGCATTAGGTCCTTTGGTTGGTGTATATCGGTCTCCATCATAAGCAAGGTTCTGCCAAAAATCATAACCTAACGAGGCTGCACCAGCAATAAAACTTGCAGTTGCTAAGTCGCCCCCTTGTCCTGAGGGAGAAGTCACTGCATTCAATTTAATTACTGTTTGCACCCAAATTCCCTGCTCGTTATATTCCCATCTGCCATATTGATTTTCGATTACAGATTTACCAGGTTCACCAACTAAACCAGCACTTGGGCCCATATTAGAATTTCCACCATTCCGCCGTACTTGATCTATACTTATCAAGCCCTGCCGCCACGCATTAAAAGTACTTGGATTACTTATCAGTTTGGATGCAATATCAGAAGCCCCAGGACCATACATGTTATTAAAAGCCCTACTACCCATCATTACATAATTTTGATCTTCAGTCCTGTATTTGCTATACCAATTATTATTGGCATAACTAGCCGCACCACCTCCATACCACGGAATCCACGGAAGTGGGTCGTTCCATCCTACAGGTTTTTGTATATACCCACTCGGATCCGTATATTTAAGCGGGTTATTAAGGCAGTAACTATAGCGATTATGGCTTTGAGTGTAGCCTGGGTTTTGCAATATGGGATCGGGGGAAAGGAAACGGGCTATTGCCGGATCGTACACACGGCCATTCATATTTATCAGTCCAAAATTATCAAGGTGCTCATGGCCGGTATACCCTCTATCGAAAAGGAATGAAGTGGGTACGTTGGTAAAACTCCAGGTAGTAGGGTTGCGACGGCGTCCCCAGGGATCAAACGAAAGGGTTTCGAGTTTTGCGCCGTTTGCATCTGTAATAACATTGTATGAGCCTTGATAATCCTTATGTATATAATTTAAGTTACTTACATCTCCTTCAGTTTGGAGGATTGCAAAAACACCATCTCCACCAACTAAATAATGGAAGTATTTGGTAATACCCTTATATTCTAATTTTTCTATCTCAAAATTATCAAAATAGTATTTAAAATCATTGGAAGAAACAGTATTATTGTAAATATAGCTCAAAGTTGACTTTATTCTTTGATTATTATTTCCATATTCTATTTTCTCTCTTTCTGTTAAGGAAAGGTCTTCAACAAATTTTTCAATTTGTTTAACTCTATTATTTCCATTATATTGAACGGAAGGACTTACTGTATTGTTTAAATATTGAATAGTTGGATTGGTTAAACCCGTAACTGCATGAGGCCCGGCAGAAGCGCCATAGGTATATAGACCTGTACCATTTTGGGTAATATCGGATTTTGAATGTATATTACCATTATCAGCATATTGCACTGTGACAGGAATATCAGTATTTACTTTCCAGGATGTAAGATTTTCTTTTAAAACCGGATCGTATTCGTAATTTTCTATAAGATTACCTAATACATCTCTTTTCCAGTTTAAGTTGCCGGTAAATTGATCAAACGAATACATTTGAAACTGAATACGTTGGCCTGTTGAAATATAGCTTGGGAACCCATAATTGTCATATTCCTTATGTGTATGCAGCCCGTTACCCAATTCAAAATCGGTAAGCTGTCCACGTGCATTGGCAGCAGTTGCAGTCCACAATACTTTCGAAGTGCTGTTTTCAACTACATTTTTCATGTACCCGAATGAATTATACTCATACTTTATTTTATAATTTGACGGATAAGTATAAGCTTCAAGCATACCAGATGTTTTGCTGTAATCATATACAAATGTATAACTATTCCCGTCAATTGATTCTGTTTTATTGATAATACGGGATAACATATCATAAGCATTTGCCGTTTTTATAATTGAGCCATCAATGGCAAGTGTTTTTGTACAATTCAGCAGTTGCCCGAATCCGTTATTGGTTTGATTTTCTTCGTAGGTATACACAGAAATTTCATTATCAGGCATAAGCTTTTTTGTTTTTATGCGGCCAAGGTTATCATATGTAAATGTACTAATATTATTACGGGCATCTTTTGTGATTACCAACTCACCATAAGCATTATAAACACTTTCGGTTATACCTGCATCAGGGTCACTTATTTTAATTTGGTTTCCTGCGGCATCATATTCAAATTTAGTTGCTACCTCTTGCGTATAAATTGCTACAACGCGCGAAGCAGCATCATAGTTATAGTTTACAATTCCTCCTGCAGGGTCTTTCACTATATCAGTATTTCCGGTAACATTTACAGTGGTTTCTTTCCACACTCCTGTAGCCATATTGGTAATAGTTGTGGTAAGACCAGCAAAATCGGTATGAATTACGGCTGTGGTAGGTAATGTTTGGTCTGTAATACGCCCAATTGCGTCGTAGCTATAGGTGGTCCATTGTGTTGGTGTGCTATTACTGAAATAAGGTTCTGATACTTGCGATATTCTTCCTAACACATCATAACGTGTATCAACATAAGTCAACTCTCCATTTAAACCTTGCGTTGAAGTGCGTAAATTCCTGCTATATTTATCGAAGAAAGATAAGGTTGCTCCCCATTTTGCATTATTACCATTCAGGTTTTTGAATGAAAGAGAGTAATACAATGCATTTGGAGGTGGGGTTTGCTCAATAATTCCGGATGCCCAATTAGTAATTATTTCATTGGATGTGCCATCCGGATGGGTCGTCTTTACTAGTCGTCCGAGGTCATCATATTCATTGGTGGTAGTTAATTTGTTAAGGTCTGTAATTGTAAGCAAATTAGAAGTTAAAGGGTCGTAAGTATATGTTGTTGTCTGATCTTTGTCTACACTTTCAGCTTTTATAGTATTGGATGTTAAAAACCGGCTTTCATATCCACTGGCGGCATCGTATGAATATTCAATTTTTCTTTCAGCCATGCTACCATCATTTATAGCTTTAACGTTTTCGCTTATTATATTTCCAAATAGATCATACGTATACCAGATTGAAGTTGTAAAATTAGTGTTACTATTAGGTGTAGTGCTCTCATATTCGAGTAATGGAGGCAATTTTATTTTACCTAGTTCATCAGTAAAATAATTAAAGGTTGTTGAAACCGAATTTTCTTCTGATACTGTTTCCTCTTCTTTTGAATGAAAAGTCAGTATTTTATTGGTAGCCGGTAAACCAATAATCCAGTTCTCCGGGTCTGGTTCAACAAAAGTATTATTAATAGTCTTCTTCCAGTTGTATTTAACTGGATTAGGTTCCATTGCCCATTCATCCATAATTATTTCATAGACTCTAGAATTACCATAATCGTCAATGTCGTCAATTCTTTGATTTTGTATTACAATTCCTTTGTAACTATGTTCTTCATTATTTTCCCAACTTTTCGAGACACTTTTAGTCAAAACCGGTAAATACCTCAAATCGCCAATAGATGCTACCTTCACATCAAGAGTATTCACTGTCTCTGCCAATAATTTGTTTTGTGTTCCGGATAAAAATGACCAGGTTGAGGTTGATGCGGGGTAAAGGTGAAAATATAAATCACCTTTTGTTAGTACTTCGAAATTTGTTATACTAAAAATATTGTTTTGCCACGATACCGATTGTGTTTCCCGGTAACCTAAAAACCCTCTACCTTTCAGGTGTGTAATGGGGTTAGTATAGGAATAAGTAGTTCTGTTCCATTTTTGATTGTCCTCTCCCAAAATATATGATTCGGCCACAACATAATCCTTATATCGGAATTTACTAAGTGGAAATACTGAATTGAGGGTACTTCCCATACCAAACCGTTGGTATTCAATATGGGTACTTACATCGTGACCATCTGTTATCCTGGTTATTAAATCCTTTCCAAGGCTCTCATCTACAAGATTGGCAACTTTTATAATATGATAATGTGGCGTTTTTAATGCTAATTCTTCTGAAAACGCCAGTATTATATCACGTATACCATTACCATCTGCATCCGAAGTGCATAAAGTTTCAATTTTATCAAAATACAAACCATACGGATAATTTGAGTTTTTAGATTTTTGAGCTGTGGTAATGCCATCAGGTTGTGTATAATTTACTGTAATAATAACTTCACTACCTGTGAAATTAAGTGATGCAAAATCAGCCCTTCCATCGTTATTAAAATCTTCGCAAAACTGAGGTGAACCAACATTGGATTCAAGCGTATTACCAGGATCCACGAATCCATCTCCAAATGAAAACCATGTGTGTTTTTCGGTAATCGAATTCGTAGTTTTAAGGTAGCAAATATCAGTGTTTCCGTCTGAATTAAAATCAGCAAAGTAGAACGATTGACCACCAGTATTGGTGGAAATATATGCTGAAGCTAATGGGTTTGCTGAAAATCCGGTATTTTCACTGAAAGAATATGTTTCAAATTTAAAATCAGGAAAGTCGCGCCATAAAATCTCCATCTTACTATCGCTATTAAAGTCGGCTACTGTTTCAATCTGATTTTTACTGGTTAGAGTTTTATAATAGGGGCTTAAAGTATATGTAGGAACTCCGTTAGCGTCAAAACTTCCTACCAATACCTGGGCTTGCTGATCACTTATTAACAAGATATCAGCAATATTATCACCGGTAAAATCACCGGTTCGTATTTTCCTTAAGTATGGATACAGATATACCAACTCCATTTGGGATGTTGATTTGTTGTAGTCGTATATTTTAACCCCATCATCATCAGTAAATATTATTTCATCATCGCCATTACTATCCCAATCATAAGCATTCAAATATAAACCGCTGCCTTTTACGGGGATTTCACTATCACCAATTTTAATTACATATTCAGGCTCATCTGGTAATGCCGTATTTATTTTTGCAAAAAATAGTGCCGAAATTTCGGTATTATTACCATAAACATCCAATGAAATTAAATTTGTTTTGGGGATCATAAAAGCATCATACGAATTGTAATTTGGTTTAAATTCATACGAAATATGATAAAAGTTCCAATCGAAAGTAGTACTGTTTAGAACTGTTGCTGTATTTAATCCGGTTGGATGGCTTAAAGTTATTTTACTAATAAAATTAGCGTCGTTTACGCTACCCGGTTCTGTAAGATAATCTATTATGTAATCTTTGTCCACTTTGCTGTCGGAAGAAATCCTTATTGAATTTAGCAGCCAGGAGTTTTTTGATGTATATTTCTGCGATCCTTTTTCATAATATGCAAATGACTGATAAGGCAAATTAATTTCCTTAATATAATTGAAGAAAATTCGAGTACCACCAATTGTAGCTTTGGCTCCGTTTTTATCAGTACTTCCGGTATAAAATATTTCATTTGGATGAATTTCACCATTTTGACAATATTGTACATATGTAAAGATAATATTGTTGCCTAACCTATCATATATTTCATTGACATGCCATGCTAAAGGTGTATTATCAGTACAGCCTGAAGTATTGTAAATTTGTCTGCTATCTAATGAATTCCCATATTCAGCAATTGTTCCATCCTTTCTGTATACTATGAAATATTCACCATTTTGGTTATTCGTTTTTAGTATTTTGGAGTATGTTTCAATTTCTGTCCTATATTCATTTTCTCCTACTTTTATTAAATGTTGCCCATCAAGCATGTATTCGTCATTGTCAAAATCTATATTATCATAATAACCGTTATAATATGGAGTTGAATTTGTTCTTGTAATTGCAGAAAAGCCTGAAATACCCCATCCTTTTCCTAATACATTTCCAGAGGACTGACTATTGTAAACCAGCGAAATTGATGGTTTCATTCCATTACGTCCAGAAGGTATATCTAAAGGAATTGTATAAACTGCCCCCCCTGTTGATGAAACGCCAAAACTCCCCGGGATAGTTCCAACTAGAGTAGTAGTTTGTGAATAATTGGTTTGAGCCAATACAAAAAATAACAAAATGAAAAGGAATATTGATTTCATCGTAAAATGGTTTTTAGTGTCAGTATGCTTTATTGCTTTATAATTGAATCTGAAGTTTATTGCTTTATAATCTTCCAGTTTTCAACCCGATCATCAATTCTAATTTTCAGATAATATATGCCAGTAGAGTAATTTGAGAAATCATAGTTTCGCTCACATCCATTTATTGTGAATGATGTAAGCTTTTCACCTTTTTCTGAAAATATATGCGCATCTACTGTAATATCTTTATCCAGACTGTTCAATTTAATGTGAATTATATCTGTAGTTGGATTTGGATATATAACGATTTGGAGGTTTGCCAAATGTTGATTTTGATAATCTGTACTGGGAACTGCACTATCAGATATTGATGCTTCAGTTGATTTTGTTATGATAAATCTTAATATTCTGTTACCGCTGGCATCATAATTAAATTTTATGCTTTGACTTTGGCTAAAAGCAACACTTGCAAGCAATGTCAATATAATTAATATAAAGGCATTTAGACTTAAATTTTTCATCTGATTTTTATTTTTTGATTTAGAAAAAGTATTTGGCAAATATGAATCAAGAACATAGTAATTCCTTATTCGAAAAACGAATAAAATATTCAAAATATAAATAAAATAGACTAAGTAAATATGAACGATAGCCAAAGTTTTGCAAGAATTATTCAATGCGCTAATAAAAAGCTGAGCCTTTTCTGTAGTTGCACAATATCTTAACTATGATTAATAGACTTCTCTTAAACTTGAAATTTTAATATGCAACTTCAATAGATAAACCTGCAATTTAGATATAGTGACCAAAATTGTTAATAAAATGTTTGTAACTCCAGGCTTAACCCATATTACCTTTTTGTGTTTTTAGTGATTAACAGTTTGAGTGGGTTTTAATGTGGTTGTTAAAAATCATAATTGTGACTCTCCAATATACAGTGTGCTATTTGTTTTTCATAGGAGCATTATTCAAGTTTTATGTTTATTGTGTTAAAACTATAGTAGAATATTGAAATAAGTTTTCGCTGCATTATCGTTTTTACTAATATGCAGCATTTATAAATCCCAATAAATCGTTTTTATTATAATTGCTAACCAATCGTTTATATGGAAATTGGACATAAAATAAGAAAAATCAGAGAATTAAGAAATTATAAGCAAGAGTATATGGCTGAAAAACTTGGTATTTCGCAGGTATCATATAGCAGAATTGAATCTGGGCAAACAAAATTAGATTTAAGAAGGCTACAAAACATTGCAAAGATTCTTGCAGTTAATCAAGTTTTCATAATCAACCTCTAACTCCGCATCAAGTTACGTATTATATAATTTGATTCCCAATTTATCGATTAGCCTTTGTGTGTGAGCGGTAAATTCGTTCAGATACCAAGTTCCATTGATTCTTATTTTCTTCACATCAGTGAGCAGTTGTATATAGTCATTGACAGAAATCTTTTTGAGCAG